>Ga0326728_10018856_pt1 | contig 13499 bp, 14 predicted proteins | sample MB3enrmetagenome_FD_207602 | JGI IMG/M metagenome (GOLD analysis project Ga0326728, IMG submission 207602) | Lab enriched peat soil microbial communities from McLean, Ithaca, NY, United States - MB31MN | ecosystem: Environmental > Terrestrial > Soil > Wetlands > Peat | place: USA: New York... | reverse complement strand
GAAGCGGATGCCGCTTTCAAAAGTGATGAGCTTGCCGGAAAGGGGCAGCAACTTCTTCTCCGCCGGCGTCAGGAATTCCGCCGTCGCGCCCAAGTAGCCGCGCAGCAGCGCCTCGAACATCGGCAAATGCAACGACACTTTCGACAAATCGCGCTCATCCTCCGCCGCTGGGCAGGTCGCCGTGCGCACCAGGTCCCCGAAATCGTAGAGCGCCAGGCCGGGCATCACCGTGTCCAGGTCAACCACGCAAATGCCCTCGCCCGTCGCCTCATCGAGCAGCACGTTGTTGATCTTGGTGTCATTGTGCGTCACGCGCTCCGGCAGCCCCGCCTCGTGCAGCCCGCCGCAAATCGCCTTCCGGCGCAGGGCGAATCCAATTTCCCTTTCCGCCGGCTTCGCCCGGTTGACGGCGTCGGCCTCGATCGCCTTTTCCAGCGCGGCAAACCGTTTCGGCGTGTGATGAAAATCAGGTATCGTGTCATGCAAGCGCGGGGCAGGCAAATCCGCCAGCAGTTTCTGAAACCGGCCAAACGCCCTGGCCGCCGACAGCGCCTGGAACGGGTTTTCCACCGCGTCGCAGGTGCGGGCGCCCGCGATGAAAAGGTAGGCCCGCCAATAGTTGCCCGCCTCGTCCCGGAAAAACGCCGCGCCGGCGCGAGTCGGGACGAGTGTCAGCGCGCGACGGCTGGCGTCGGGTTCCCCGGCCACTTTGCCGGCAAGATGCGCCGTGACGCGATGGACGTTTTCCATCAGGGCCAGGGGCTGTTTGAATATATGGTGGTTGATCCGCTGAAAAATGTAGCGGATGCGGGTGCCATCCCGCTCGAAGACCACGCGGTAGGTCTCGTTGATGTGACCGCTGCCATAAGGCGCGGCGCCCACAAATTCGCCCTGCGTTTGAAAGTGCCGCGCGATCGCGCAAAGGTCGTGTTTCATGATCAACTTATGTTTGAGTCGTCCGTGACGGCGCCCCGATCATTAGCGACTTTTCAGGCAGCGTGGTCGCCCCAACCGCATCCGTCGGCGTCCGCCGTCGGCATCTTTCGTTCGAAACCCAACCACATTTTGGGTGAATCGGCAAGCATATCGCTAATAATTATGCCCACCAGCATGTTAGGGGCAGAAAAGAACACGTCGGAACCGGCACCCAATACATAAAAAGAATCCGCCCCACGCGGATTCAATGCCCGCACGGTCACAGCCGGGCGGCCCGACAAGCCTGCCTTTCCCGGCCGACCATAATATTGTTGCGCCACATTGGCTGCCGGATGGATTCGGCCATCCAGAAGGCGGGCGAAGAAAACAGATGAGAACAGAGAACGTCAAAGCATTTGGAGCGGATGCGGGCCCGACGACGGCGGGAAGAGGGCGTCCAGTTCACAGAGTTGCGCGGGCGTCAGCGGGTGGTGGAGGGCGCCAAGATCGAGCCCCAACCGGAGCGTGGCCAGTTCTTCGACCCGCATCGCGGGATCATCTCCGATATGCCAGGTCCCCATCCCGAATCCATGGTCCCCGCTCGCTCGTGGCAGGCTGGCCCGCCCTTGGACGGCAGAGCCTCAAACCGAGCCCGCCAAGAGCGATAGTTTCGCGAACAAATTATTCGCCAAGACAGTGGATATGGACAAGCCTGTCATTGACCGGTTCAACGAGGTGGCGCGAGACCGTGGGCTGCCACCTTGGCAGATCGCACTTGCTTGGGTGCTCCACAACCCGGCTTCCCAGGGCATTGGGACTGACCCAGGGAATTCGGGACCCAGGGAATTCCGCATCGGCACGGCGGTCCGGTCGAACACCGTATATGGCAGCCAAACGCGGCTGGCGCCGCTCTATGATGTTCTCAGCACGGCTTATTACCCCGACCTCTCCAAGAAAATGGCGATGAAAATCGGGGGTGAATATGCCTCCGAAAAAGTGGGGCCGAAGAACTTTGACCAACTGGCAAATGAAGCCGGGCTGGCCAAGCCAATGGTAAAACGGCGTGTTCAGGAAGTGGCGGAAACCGTGCTCTCCAAAATGCCGGAATTGATCACAGGGCAGCACAAGTTTGCTTGTGAACATCATGCAATCGCCCATTTTGAAGCGAGCGGGCATTGGTGGACCCCATTCTTTAGATTTAGACCACGGAGCGCAGAAAATAGGATGGACTCCCGTGGCCCGCTGTCATCTGTATTTGTGTTTGTCTGTCGTTCACTTTGTGTTTTACAACCCTTTCGAAAAGAGAGAACGAGCCGTGCCTGACACTGCCCGTCCTCCCTCTCCGTTTTCTTAGGGTCCTCAATCTTACCGCCCCAGGCGGTCTGATTTCAAGTCTTTTTCTTCCGCGCCGTTTCTTCCCGCCCGCTTCCCTGTCAAGTAGTGCGATCACGCCTGCCGCTCGGGGGGCGCATCGCTTCCCATTTGGCCGGCTGAGCTCCGTGGGCACCGGGATCAAAGTACACTTCCGCCGGCGTCGCATATCCCAACGCTTGGTGCGGCCGCTCCTGATTGTACCGGTCAAACCAGCGGCCCAGCCCCCGTCCGGCCGACAGCCCGTCTCCGTAATCCTGCACATAGATGTCCTCATACTTGACGCTCCGCCACAGCCTCTCGATAAACCGGTTGTCCAGCCAGCGGCCCCGCCCATCCATGCTCACGTCCACTCCCGCTGATTCCACCGCGTCGAGAAACATCGGCGAGGTGAACTGCGAGCCTTGATCGGTGTTGGAGATCAGCGACGCCTGGCGTCCCACCCGCAGCGCCGCCTCCCACGCGTCCACACAAAACGCCGCGTCCATCGTGTTGCTCAACCGCCACCCCAGCACGTACCGGCTCCACCAATCCATCACCGCCACCAAATACATAAATCCCGTTGCCATAGGCACATACGTGATGTCCAAACACCAAACCTGGTCCGGCCCCGTCACTTCCAAGTCCCTCAACAGATACGGATAAATCTGGTGGCCCGGCTCCGGCAGACTCGTCCGCGGCTGGGCGTAGATCGCCTCGATCCCCATCAACCGCAGCAGCCGCACCACCCGCTTGCGATTGATTTCCAAACCCTCCCGGCGCAGGAGCACTCCCAATTTGCGACTGCCATAAACCGGATGCTCCAAGCGCAGTTCGTCCAGCCGCCGCATCAGCGCCAGGTTCTCCTCGCTCTCCGGACAGCACTGGTAATAGTAACTACCCCGGCACACTTCCAGCAACTCGCACTGATGCCGCAGGCTGACCCTGGAATCGGGACTGACCAGTTCTGTCAAGCATGTTAAAGACCCAGTTGTCTGGACTTTTTTTTAAGCCAGTCCAAGTCCACCGTCAGTTGGCCGATCTTCTGATGCAACTGCGCAATCAATTGCTCCTGGTCCTCCGTCCCCGGCTGGCCAGGCTCAAACAATTCGGGCAAGTGATCCCGAATCGTCGCTTTCCACTGCGTGACTTGAGTCGGATGCACCGCATATTCTCGCGCCAATTGCGAGACCGTCTTGAGGCCCACCAGGGCATCGAATCCCACTTTGGCCTTGAAGGCCGCGCTGTGTCGTTTTCGTTTTGCTTTCATAAATCTGCTCTTTCTTATCTACAGCAGACCGACGAAAGTCCATCTTAACCCGTGGTCTAAAGAATGGGGTCCACCAATAGGCATCATCCGCGCATTGCCGCCCGTCGCGGCGGCGGAGAGCGAGTGATGGCACAGTCTGATTTGTCTCCCTCTGCGCCAGCGGAAAACACTGTTGACACCCAAAAGCGGCCTTGCCTCCCTGGCTTCAACTCCCTGGTGGTGATGGCGGTGGATTCCATGTTGCGAAGGGGTGTTGGCACACGGCCACCGGGCGCAGGCTGGAATCCAGCGGCTTCACCACCAGGCACTTGTCGGGGCGGCTCGTCCCACCGCAGGCTTGGCGAAGAAGGAAGTGTTCGTGTATTGCCCCAATCGTCGAAGACAAGGATCGCGGCACGATACGCTTCGCCGGTGTCAAACTCGCGATGGCCACTCGATAAGGCAGGAGGATTTCAACGCAAAGGCGTAAACAAAAAAACTTTTGCTTCTTGCGCGTCTTCGCGGCTGGTTCATCGTGTTCCATCCTGCGGACTTCTCTGTAAGTCAAGACGAGGGATGGCTCCGCGGGAGCGCCGCCCTGCCGTCGAAGGCGCATGAAGGATAATGCGGCGGCCATAGGCCGCCGCTACAGCGTTTTTGGAATCGGGACGAAAGATGGGTCCGCGGGAGCGTCGCCCTGCCATCCATCACGGACGCCTGACTCAAAATGCGGGCTTTTGTTTTTGGTGTTTTGGGTTCAAAATCGAGCCTGAACAAACTTCGGCCAACTTGAAATTGCGACGGCGTATAAGATTACTGGTGGTGCTGCTCGCGCTGGGGGTGATCGCGTATTGGGGCTGGGATTTCTGGCGCGAGCGCCGGTTTGATCCGCTCATTTTGGCGGCGTCCAATCGCTATCAAATTGACCCCGCCCTGGTGAAGGCGGTGGTGTGGCGCGAGAGCCGGTTTGATCCGGACGCGCGCGGGCGCGCCGGGGAGCTGGGTCTGATGCAAATCCGCGCCGACGCCGCGTCGGAATGGGCCGCCGCCGAGCGCATTGCCTCCTTTGAACACCGCTCCTGTCTGGACCCCGCCACCAACACGCTGGCCGGCGCCTGGTATTTGAAAAAACTCCTACTCCGTTATCAGGACACCGACAATCCCGCCGCCTACGCCTTGGCCGATTACAACGCCGGGCGCAGCAACGTCCTCAAGTGGCTGCAAGGGCCGGCGGCGACGCAGAGCGGCGTTTTTGTCCGGCAAATCGGGTTTCCGGCCACGCGGGATTATGTGCGGGCGATTCTGCGCCGCGCCGACGACTACCGTCCGATGTGAGGGAATTTTATACCAGCTTCAGTTTGGGCAGATCTTGCAGGTCAATCAAACCGACCGGTTCGTGGCGGGCGTTGATCACGATGAGATCGTCAATGTTGCGCTGGTTGAAAATCTTCAGGGCTTCCACGGCCAGGGCTTCTTCGCGAACGCAAACCGGGTCGCGAGTCATGACGCTGGCCAGCAGCTTGGCCAGGGTGGCGCCCTCGACTTTTTCCTGGGCCATCTGACGCCGGAGGTCGCCGTCGGTGAAGACGCCGGTGAGCTTGCCGCGCGGGTTGACCACGGCCACGCTGCCGGACTTGGCGGCGACCATGACCAACAGGGCCTCCCTGACGCTCAAGGCTTCGCCGGCCACGGCGTTGCGCGCGCCGGTGCGCATGATGTCGCGGATGGTCAGAAGGAGGGCGCGGCCGATGGCGCCGGAAGGATGGTGTTTGGCGAATTCCCTTTCGGAAAAGCCGCGCGCCTGCAGGACAGCCATGGCCAGGGCGTCGCCCAGGACGAGCATGGCGGTGGTGCTGGAGGTGGGGGCCAGGTTGAAGGGGCAGGCTTCGCGGGGGACCTTGACGCTCAAGGCCACGTCGCTGTATTTGGCCAGCGGGGATTTGAGGGCGCCGGTGAAGGAAATTATTTTGACAGAAAAGCGTTTCAGGGCGGGAAACAGGTTGAGCAGCTCCTCCGAGGCGCCCGAATAACTCAGGGCCAGGACGACATCGCCGTCGTTGACCAGGCCGAGATCGCCGTGCAAGGCGTCCACGCTGTTGAGGACGACGCTGGTGGAGCCGGTGCTGGTCAGGGTGGCGGCGATCTTTTGGCCGACATTGCCGGATTTGCCGATGCCCACCACGATAATTTTGCCGCGCTGTTTGAGCGATTCGACCACGATTTCCACGGCGGCGGCAAAGGCCCCGTCCAATTGCGCCCGCACCGCTTTGATGGCCCGCAATTCAATGTCAAACACTGTGCGCGCCCGCGCCAGATGATTCATGGGCACAGCTTGCCAGTGGGCGGGCGCTTTTTCAATCGCAATGCGTCAGTGGCGGCGGGGGGTGTGTGTGAGACAAAATTCTTCGAGTCGTTTGCATCTCCAGTGGAGCGCGCGAGATTGGTGTACAGGTTGCTGGAGAAACCGGCGGGTGCGAGCGGGAAAGCGGCGCTGTCGCGCGCGCACTCCATGACCTGTCGGCGCATCGGCCGCGCGCCCGGAAGGCGAAGCGTCGTGGAGTGCGGAACGCCGTTCCGCTTTGGGCTGGGCCCAGGCGTTGTCGGCGGATGCGAAGATTTTTGTCCTGCGCGCCAACCAGAGTTGGAAAGATGATTTGGATTGAAAGGAGGGATTGGCCGGCTCATCTTCCAGCGTCATTTGATTTGAAAGTTTTTGCCCATGATTCAATCGCTCCAACAGCAGCGCGAGGGCTCCGGCCTGCGCAACGCCTGTCCTGATTCTCTATGCGACCGGGTATGAAGGCGCTGACCGGCAAACGTGCGATTGTCACCGGCGCCAGCCGCGGCATCGGGCTGGCCGTCGCGCAAGCTCTGGCGCGGGAAGGGGTGCGGCTGGGTTTGCTCTGCCGCACCAGGCCGCCCATCGCCGGAGAATTTGTCGCGTGCGACCTGGCGGACTCGGAGCGGATTCCGCCGGCTGTCCGGCAACTCCTGCAGCGGCTTGGCCCGGTGGATTTTCTCATCAACAACGCCGGGACATTTTTGGAGAAAGCCGCCGCGGAAATCCAACTGGCCGACTGGGATCGCGTCCAGCGCGTCAACCTCACCGCGCCGTTTCTGATCACGCGGGAAGTTTTGCCGCGCATGATCGCCCGCCGGCGCGGACGGATCATCAACATCGCCAGCACCGCCGCCTTGCAAGGCTACTTGGGGCAGTCCGCCTATTGCGCCAGCAAACACGGCCTGCTCGGCTTCGCGCGCTGTCTGGCCCTGGAGGTCAAGCCGCACCACATCCATGTTCACACCCTGTGCCCCGGCGGCGTCGCCACCGATCTGATCCAAGGAACCCAGCTTGGCCGGCGGCTCGAAGGCCAGCCGATGATCCAACCGCGGGACATCGCCGCCATGGTGGTTTTCCTCCTTCGCCAGCCGGGGAACATTGACCTGGCCGAAATCACCGTCCGCCGTTTTGATCCGGCGGCAACGCCGCCCGCCACCGCTCTTCCGCCTTCGTCATGAATTGCCTTTGCCGCCCAGCCTTGCGCGGCTTGCGCTTTCGGGAAGGCTTCACCGCGGCTTATTTTCCAAGGTGTGGCTTTTTAATTTGAAATTTCATTTGGGCAACACGTCAGGATATGGCCCGAGAAACCGCTCGCCATTGAAGTGAATCATGTGGTCAGGGTCTTCTGCAATCCACACCTCGGATTCCCATGCGATTTGGGACAGGAACGACTGCATCGAGCGGCGGGTCTCAAAGGCCGTGACGAAAACCAGCCCCGCCTTGCAACCCGCGAACAGGTCTTTGAGTTCCTTGCGCCGCTTTCCGTCCACCGGCCCCGCGCTGGTGACCGCTTCAATCAGCAGCAGCCAGTTCTTTGCGGTGTAATGAACGATGACATCGGGTATCTTTGCGGCGGAGTCCAGCGTCACGCCCAGCGATGAAAGTACGCCAGCTTCGAGGTGAACGAACTTGTTCTCCGTGTCGCCAATGTACACTATAATGCCTCCAGGAGCGAAGGCGGGGCAGAATTGTTCGATGATTGCCTTGATGAGGGGATTCTGACCTCCGGGCGACAGAGCCACCTGTGATCCATCGGGAAGCGTTACGGGAACGCGTGCCAAGTCGCGCTTTCTGGCGATCTCTTGGTTGAGACCTTCGCGGCTGGCGAGGTATTTCAGCAAGGAGGGCCGCCAGTCGAGCGTCCCGACGTTTCGGAGCAAAGCCAAGGCCGCAGGCTCGATTTGATAGACGGTCTTCCCGCTATTGGTAGGGCGGTTTGGATCGTCGGGATTGCGAAGCAGCAATCCGGCCTCTACAAAGAACTTCACCGCATCATCGCGAATTGTTTCGCGAGTGTTGGGCGCGTAGCGAACACCATAAACCTCTGCGATGAAATCAATGACCTGGGTGATGCCACGCAAAGGCGCTTGCGCGTCTGCCCAAGAAAGCTCCGGGCGAAGATCCAGCAAGGCAAGCAGGGTGTAGCTGGCACTCTCGTTCCTTTGCTTTGGGCCGAACTGCAAGGCGGTGAGAGCTTCGCCCGCTTCAGCGAGTCTCCGTTTTCTGGATGCAGCCAGGCGGTTTGGCTTATGGGCAGGCATGAAGATATTTTTCTACGATTTCGTCAATTTCGTGCTGTGATAGATCAAGTGTTTTCATTTCGGCTGCCATCGCCTGCAAGGTCTTGCGGTCTGGGTAAGCCAGCTTCCGAAGGTCGGCGGCATTTACTTGAGTGTGGCCGCTGAAGCGACGGAAATACTGGTCAACCACGGTGGAGTTCAGAAACGCAAAAAGGCCGAAGGCCAGGGTTCGATCAAGCCCGCCTCCATTGGCGTGGAAGTAGTTCAGGTGGTTCTCAAAACCAAGCCACTCTGCTGCCACAGCTTGCGGGTCGAACAAACAAGCGACCAGACGGCGACGCTCCTCTTTGGACGTGAAGCGCTTGGTGAGGAGATATACGCCGGATCGCACAAGCCAGGGACGGGTTGCGTCATTGTTGAGAATGGCGTTGGGTTTACGGGCTTGGGGCTTTGGCCAATCAACGGTGCCGCCGTTAAAATGGCAGGGATAAACCAGAGGCACGGTCCCCGCCTCCGGTTCCCAACGAAGCGCGCTTTTTAGTCGAAAATCAACGACCCGCCCGGTTGATACGCTGACCCCAAGAGAGGCAAGGCTTGAGTGCAGACGGTCCATCGCTTTCTTGGCCAGAGCATGAACTGAAGTCGAGGGAATATGGATAAACTTCTCCGCGTCCTGCGGATGAACGACGTCAGCGAAGGGTACCACCCTCTGTGCAACCACGTCTCGATTCTCTCCGCTGCTGCTGGAAATCACTATCTCACAAGGCTGTTTCCGGCCCCTTATGGCATGGAAGATGATGTTTTCTTGCAACACACCATCCTGCCGAAAGGTAGCGGCACGCGATTCGAAAACATGGAGTCTGTGAAGCTCCAAGTTGCCCAAGAAGTCTGCGCGGAAGTTCCGAAAATAAGGGCCATTGCAAAAGCTCCTTGGGGTGATGGCGACAAGCTGCCCGCCAGAAACGAGCAAACGCTCAATCAGAGCGATAAATCCCGCATAAAGATTGCTCGTTTCAACACCGGCGTAGCGCAGATGACGCCTTGCAGGTGAACCCATGCTGATTTTCCGGTAGGGCGGATTCGCAATCGCGGCATCAAAGCCGGGCGGCGGGGTCCCGAATAAATCTTTCGCCACCCGAGGCGACATTTCCTGAATGAAGTCGGTCGCATGGATAGCGAAGGTAAATCGAATGCCAGCCCGGGCACAGACACGGTGGCAACCCTGCATCGTCGCTAAAAGGGCCTCCTGTATGTGAGGATCAAGCTCGTAGAGCGTCGCTTCAACAGTGCGAACGCCGTCGTTCCTTAAGCACAAACGCGAAACAAAAGCTGCCGTCAGCGCTCCGGCACCCGCCCCAGCATCCAGCAAGCGGACCACATCGGGAAGCGGCGCGAACAACGAAGCCATAAACGCAGCCACTGGAGCGGGCGTGAGAAACTGTCCCAGCTCCCCTTGCCGCTGCCGGGGCGCTGATATGGCGGCGGTTGACATGAAGGCAAAGTATCAAAATCGGAAACGCTGCGCAATCCGGCTATTTGCCTTCCGCCGGCTTGGGGGGCGGGGGGACGTGGTGGATGACCAGGGGATAGCGAATTTTCATCACGTCATCCACCAGCACTTCCACATAATAAGGCCCGGCGATTTCAAATTTGACCGCGCCCAGCATGACCACATTGATGGCGTGCTGGGTGACCTCTTGCAGGGAGAATTTCGACTCGTGCTTGCGCAGCAGTGTCATCTGGTCCGGCGCGATCAGCCGGATGGTCTCGAGGAACTGGCCGTAGCCGGCCGTCCAGCGGTTGAAGAGGCAGAGTCGGGGCGCGGTCACGGGCACTTCCGGCACGCGCACGGCGTGGAAAACGCCGATGAGCAGGAAACTGCCGTTGATTTCCTGGCGGACTTCCTCGCAGAGGAGCGAACATTGCAAGTCGGGCAGGATTCGGGAGGGTGTCATAGAAATGATGGAGTGATGGAGTGATGGAGTGGTGGAGTGATGGGATTCGGAAGGAGCGTCTTAAATTGGCGGTGGAGCTAATTCATGTTGACACTCTGGCGGCGGCCGCCATTTCGGCGGCGCGGACGGTGTTTTGCAGGAGGAGGGCGATGGTCATGGGGCCGACGCCGCCGGGGTTGGGGGTGATTTTGCCGGCGATGGGTTGCACGCCTTTGAAATCCACGTCCCCCACCAGGCGGCTCCCGCCTTTGGCGGCGGGGTCCGGCACGCGGTTGACGCCCACGTCAATGACCACCGCGCCGGGTTTGACCATGCCGGCTTTGACGAATTCCGGCGAACCCATCGCCGCGATTAAAATATCCGCGCGCCGGCAATGGCCGGCCAGGTCGCGCGTTTGGGAATGGCAGAGGGTGACGGTGGCCCCGCCGTGTTTGGTTTTCTGCAGGAGAATCGCCGCCATCGGTTTGCCCACCAGATTGCCGCGGCCCAGCACCACGGCTTCCGCCCCCGCGATGACCACCCCGGAGCGGATCAACAGTTCGTGGATGCCCGCCGGCGTGCAGGGGCGAAATCCGTCCTCCGCGCCCAGCAGCAGTTTGCCCATGTTGACGGGATGAAATCCATCCACGTCCTTCTCCGGCGCGACGGCGGCATAAACTCTGGCCTGGCAAATATGCCCGGGCAACGGGACCTGCACCAAAATGCCGTGGACACCGGCCTGGGCGTTGAGCCGGGCCAGCAAACCGAGCAGTTCGGTTTCGGGTGTGTTCTCGCCCAGAACGCAAGTCCGCGAGGAAATGCCAAGGCGCGCGGCGGCCTTCTCCTTCATCCCGACATAAACGCGCGACGCCGGGTCTTCGCCCACGCGGACAAACACCAGGCCGGGTTGGACGCCGCGCGCCTTGAGCGCGGCCACGCGCCGAGCCGTCTCCTCATGAATTTGTTCAGCGATGGCGCGGCCGTCAATGAGGTTGCCCGGCGGCATCAAGGCATGAGTTCGTAAGTTTGAACCCGCAGAACCGGCGTTTTTGGCCAGCGCCGATCCAGCCATTCGGTGCCGGTCACCGAAACCCGGGTGTCGGTGTAGGCCTTGAAATACTTGTCCTTGGGATCAGGCTGCAGATATTCGATGAGCCGCCCGGAACTGAGGTCGTGCAATTCGTAATCGGCCGGCGCCTGGATGTTCAGCGCCTTGCGGACAAAACCCTCGCGCGTCACGGTGCGCGGCTTCACGTCAATACTAGCCGATTCGAGGGCGGCGGCGGCGGCGGGCGCGGCTTCCGCGGGAGCGGAGGCGGCGGGCGGCGTGGGATTCGCCGGGGCTGGGGGCGGCGCCGGCGCGGTGGCAACGGGTTCGGGCGCGACAATCGCCGGCGCCGCCGCCGTGGCCGGAGCGGTGTTGGTGGCTTCAGGAGTCGTGTTCGTGGCCGGCGGCGCAACCGGCTCCGGCGTGACCGGGGCGGCGGCAACAGGTTCGGCGGCGGCCGGGGCGGCGGCAACGGGTTCGGCGGTGGCCGGGGCGGCGGCCGGAGTGGTGTTGGCGGCTTCAGGAGTCGTATTCGTGGCCGGCGGCGCAACCGGCTCCGGCGCGACCGGGGCGGCGGCAACAGGCTGAGACGCGACCGGGGCGGCGGCAACAGGTTCGGCGGCGGCTGGCGCGGCGGCGGCCGGGGCGGGAACGGCTGGTTCCACCGCCACTACTGCGGGCGGAGGAGCGGCGGGCGGCTGCATCGTCAGATAATCGGCGCCGACAAATCCGTAGGCATTGGTGGGCGGTTCGATTTGAATCCAGTCCGGAACCCGGCGAACTTCCTTGACGGGCGCGCCTTTTTCCAACCGGCCCACGATGTCGTGAAAGTCGCTCGATCCGCTGCGAATGTTGACGCGAGACCGGGAAATCGTCATCGTATTGGTATCCACATAATCGGCAAAGACCCAGACCGGGGCGTTGGTGGGCAGGAGGATGCGGGCCCAATTGGTCGGCTCATTAAGCTTGGGCTTGGCGAGGGTGATTTGCTCCAGGACCGTCACCTCCTGGCCCTTTTTCACACTGGTGATGACTTCGCCGGCGAAGGTAGGCTGGGAGCGGACGAGGAGCGTATCTATTCTTATGGTGGCGGTGGCCGGCGGATCCAAAACGACGTCTTTGGCCAGCGGGCCGGTGACACCGCGCAGCCCCGCGGGCGGATTGGTGCCCCGGGCCGGATTTTGCGCGAAAACAGAGGCGGCGGCCAGCCAGACCAACCCGCCGAAAAGCCAGCAGTTCGATTTCATACAATATGAAGTAGAGACTTGATCTCCGGTTCTGTCAACGCCCGCCATTTGCCCGCGGGCAACTCGCCCAGTTTGATCGGCCCGATGCGCACGCGCTGCAGGCGTTGCACGGTCAGGTTTTCCGCCTCGAAAAGCCGCCGCGCCTCGCGGTTCTTTCCCTCCGTCAATTCCAGTTCCACCGTGCTGCTCGTGTTATTGGCCGAGATCAGCCGCGCGCGCCCGGCCTGCAACCTCTCCCCGCCGCTGACCAGGCCCTGGGTGAACTTCTTCAACGTTTCCGCTTTCACCCGCCCTTGGATTTGGGCCACGTAGGTCTTGGTAATGCGATAGCGGGGATGAGTTAATTTCAAGCAAAAATCGCCGTCATTTGTCAAAAAAATCAGCCCTTCGCTTTGATAATCCAGCCGCCCCACGGAAAACAAATCGCTCCATTCTTTGGGGAGCAAATCGCCGATGCGGTTGCGAACCTCATCCGCCGCCCGCGAACAAATAAACCCGCGCGGCTTGTGCAGCGCGATGTAGCGCCGGGCTTTCGGGCCGGCCACCCGTCCATCCACCGCCACCTGGTCCCGCCCCGGCTCAATCTTCACGCCCATTTCCCGGACAACCGTTCCATTGACGGTGACCCGGCCCGCCGCGATGATCCTCTCGCTGGCCCGCCGTGAGGCGATGCCCGCCTGCGCCAATACTTTTTGCAAACGAACCACAAGCTCAATGCGGGTGGCGAATGGCGGATGGAAGACTGTGAATTCGCCGGCGCCACGCCCCGTTAATCATCCGCGATCTGCCATCCGCGACGGCCTCATGTGACCGCTTTGGTTTTCCGCAGGCCGGTGACGCGGTCCCCGGTCTTCCATTGGCCGCGGTTCTTGAGAATCTCCACCCGTTCAAACCGTTTCAAGACATTGCGCTTGGCCCCGGAGGTGCTGGCGGCGCGCAGACTTCGATGCTGTGACATAAGTTTTAAATGCTGTTTCCGTCCTGTGCGGGATCGGCCTGTTGTCATACCATGCGCGCCCGAAAAAGCAAATCGTTTTATTTCGCGATACGGGCCGCCCTGGTACATCGTGACCCCCTTGTTGGTGGAGAAGAGACTCCAAAGGGATGGGGTGGAGCAAGAAGATTGTGGGGGAAATTTGCGGAGCTTTGAGTGCCAGCAAGTCGGCGGGGCTTTT
>Ga0326728_10018855_pt1 | contig 13500 bp, 11 predicted proteins | sample MB3enrmetagenome_FD_207602 | JGI IMG/M metagenome (GOLD analysis project Ga0326728, IMG submission 207602) | Lab enriched peat soil microbial communities from McLean, Ithaca, NY, United States - MB31MN | ecosystem: Environmental > Terrestrial > Soil > Wetlands > Peat | place: USA: New York... | reverse complement strand
TGCTCGAAGTAGGCATTGAACCACTTTTCCACGTTTTCGTCAGTCAAGTCCATCTTCTTTAGTCTCCTCTCGTCGTTCTCCTGACGGACGGCCTTCAGGGCGCCTTTAGCTCTCGTGGCCCTGACCTTATCGCTGTCCCTCGCCCATATTCTGCCTCAAACCCGTGTATCAGGCAAGCCCTATTCCGATTTCCGTTATTCCGGAATCAGGCGAAAGGAGCGAAGCATGCCATTGAGACGACAATAAACCCGGGAAGTTGTCCTGCAGTTTTCTTTCTTGTGCGCCTCCCCCGCCTTTACCTTACGCCGAGCGGGGAGGAATGTGCAGCCGCTTGTGCGACACCGTTGCCCTCCGGTTCATCGCGTCGGTGAGCTTCCCGAGATCGCGCGTATTCTTGTGCTCCCTCAAGAAATTGAGTATGGTCGAGGCAGCGGGAGAGAGAATCCGGTTCTTCAGGCATATGACGTCAATGTCCAGGTAAAACATGCCCTCCGTCAATGGAAGCGCCACCAGCTCCCCTCTTCGCAATTCGTCCCGAACGGCGAGACCCGCGAGAAATGAGTATCCCCTGTCCTGCTTGACAAGGCTCTTGATGAATTCCGGATTGGCCGCCTCGATGGTGGCCAGAGGCTTGAGCCCCTTTTTCTCGAAGGCCCTTTCGATCGCCTCTCTCACCCCCGAGCCGGTGTCCGAAACGATTACGGGCTCCTTGGCCAGTTCCTGGAAAGAAACCTTGTCCTTTCGGGCCAGCCTGCTCTGTGGGGAAACGATCAAGACCACCTCGTCCCTGCTGAAGGTGGCGGCATCGATGCTCTCTGGGTAGCTGACCCTGCCGAGGATCGCGATTTCATATCGACGATGCACGACTCCCTGAACCAACTCTGCCGAACGTCCTTCGTCCAGATGGACTTTGACATCAGGGTACTGGTCCTGAAAAACGGAGATGACCGCGGGCATAAGGTATTGGCAGAGCGACCTGGTAGCGCCGATGTGCAGGTGTCCCATCCTCAAGTCCCGAAGCTCCTCCACTGCGTTGGCGGCTTCTTCGACGAGGCCGAAGATCTTCTCGGCATATTGGTAGAGGAGCCTGCCCGATTCCGTGGGTAGGAGCTCTTTTTTCGATTTCTCGAGGAGCTTGAAGCCGACGAAGCGCTCGAGAGAGCGCACTTGGATGAAGACCGCCGGCTCGCTCACGCAAAGCTCATCGGCTGCCTTGGAGAAGCTGCCGGTCTTTACTACCGCGTGAAGGCACCGTAGTTGATTGAGATTCAACTCGGCGGGCATGATCGTATTGTACAACATAAGAACTTTTTTGCACACAAAAACATGCGATTGAGGGCCTGAAAGAAACCTAAGGCAGCTAAAGCCTCCTGCCATCTATGGGCCCCTTTTTCTTAACATTTGCTTAATAAAATCAACAATTTAATTATATTGACCGCCATTCCGCCACCGGCTATAACGCTAGGTTAGAACCAGGAAAACCGTGTGGCTTATTCCTTCGACCGGTTCGGGGAGAGAACGCTTTAGGAGGTCTTATGAGGGAGCTCGAGTTTGACGGCATCATTATCGGGGCGGGCCCAAACGGCCTTACCGCCGCGGGGTATCTCGCGAAGGCCGGACTGAAGATTGCGGTGCTGGAGCGACGGTACGAAATCGGGGGTGGGCTGGCCACGGAGAACCTTCTCCTCCCGGGGATGCTCGTTGACAGTCACGCCATCTACCACATGATGGTGGAGTATGCGCCGCCTCTGCGGGACTTCGAGCTGGAGAAGAAATACGATCTCGAATGGATCTACCCGGACGTCCAGGTGGTCATGCCTTTCGCGGACGGGACTCATCTCGCCCTTTACAAGGACCCGGAGAAGTCGATCCGGTCAATAGCGCGGTTTTCTGACAAGGATGCGGAGGCCTTCTCGAACTTCGTCAAGTGGTCGGAGGAGGCCATGGACCTCTTCCTGGCGCCGGCGAGCTACGTCAACCCCCTGCCGAGCCTCGAACAGGCAGCCAAGCTGGAGAAGCACCCGGTCACCAAATGGGACGACGAGCTGACCGGGTATACGCCCAAGGATATCATCGACTCGTGGTTCGAGAACGACAGGGTGAGGGCCCTCTTCCTCTATCTTGCCACCATGTGGGGGCTCGACTATGACCTCGAAGGCCTGGGATACCTGGTGCCTCTCATGATAAATCGGGGATGGCACTTCAGGCTGTCCCGCATGGGGTCGCACCACGTGGCTCACCTCCTCGGCAAGTATATCTCCGAGAACGGGAGTAGGGTGATCACCGGCTGTGTAATCAAGAGGATCGTGGTCGAGAACGGAGAGGCAAAGGGGGTTGAGCTGGACGACGGGACTTTCATAAAAGCGGACAAGTTCGTCTGCAGCGCTTTGAACCCCCACCAGACGTTTTACGACTACATAGGGAAGCAGCATCTCAACGAGGAGCTGATCGGGAGGCTCGACCAGTGGCAATACTCGGACACGAGCTTTTTCACGTGCCATCTGGCGCTCACGGAAGCGCCTCAGTTCGCCGCCCTCAAGGGCGACCCTGAGCTTGGGAAGTCCCTCATCTATGTGATCGGCTACGAGAGCGAGCAGGACTTGGTGGACCATCTCGAGGCATCGAAACGGGGCGAGCTCCACGACGGGGGATTCAACTGCTGCTTCCCCTCGATCCACGACCCGGTTCGCGTTCACAGACGGGCCGGAAGCGCGGTGAAGCACATCGGCCTCATCAGCATGGAGTGCGCCCCTTACAACCTGAGGGACGGGGGGCCGCAAGCGTGGTACCGCATGAGGAGGCCGTACGCGGAACAGTGCAAGAAGACCCTCGAGAAATACGCGCCCAATATGAACGCGGACTCCATCGTGTGGGACTACATCGGAACGCCCCTCGACACGGAGAACAAGTTTCCCGACATGAAGAACGGCTGCTTCAAGCAGGGCGCCTATCTTCCCCTTCAGATGGGCTATTTCAGGCCGAATGAGTACTGCAGCCAGCATGACTCCCCGATCAAGAAGCTCTATCTGGCCGGGGCGTGCACCCATTCCGGCGGAATGATAACGTACGGTCCCGGCTTTAATGCTGCCGAAAGAATAGCGGAGGATCTGGGCATCCAGAAATGGTGGCCTGAGCCCCGGGGGGTCAGGGAAGCGACAGATCTCGGGTTGTTTTGATGAGCCCACACGAGCGGAGGTAAGGGATGTTTATCAGATCGACTGGTTTGGGAAGAACGCTGCTGACCGCCAGGGTGGCCAACATAGAGACCACCAGGGTGGTCCCCTCCACCCTCGAGCCGCCAAAGGATGGGGCGGCCGAGCCGATGAGAATGCTCATGATCATGCAGGTGGTGCACCCCGTAAACTGGACGGTGAGGGCCTTCGTCGATCCGTCCGACCTGCGGCACATGATAAAGGTGGTCCTCACGCATCCCATGTTGATTCTGAGGGGGATCCGGTTCTTCTTCTCCAAAGACCCGGTGTACGCGCCGACCACGACAGCCGAGCCCGTTGCGGCGCCCGCGGCGGGTAACGGCGCAAAAGCCCCGGCTGCCCCTAAGCCGAAGAAGGAGGCAGGCCCCATTCCGGCCGCTGCCCCGAGACGCGGGCCGGGGCCCATTCCGCCGAGGTAGAAGGATAGGGCGAGAAAGATAGAAGGAATAAGGAGGTCCGTATGCCGGATAAGAAGTACGATGCAGTCATAGTCGGTGGGGGACATCACGCGACCATAATCGCCTGTTACCTGCAGAGGGCCGGCCTCAAGACCGCCATGTTCGAGCGCTGGCACGAGATGGGTGGAGGGGCTTGCGGCGAGGAGCTGCCTGTTCCCGGCTTCATCCAGAACGTCTGCGCCCACTTCACGCGGTTCTACACGAACCCCGCGTACCAGGATTTCAACCTGAGAGACTACGGGCTCGTCTATCTCTTTCCCGAGAATAACGAGGCATGGATCTACCCGGACGGCAGGTACATCCTCGGCAAGACCATCTTCCCCGTGAAAGACCCCTTGAGCGGAAGAGCCGAGTTCTCGCCGGAGGCCGCCGACTATACCATCAAAGAAGTGGCCAAGATCAATAAGGACGACGCGGACACCGTGGAGGAGATCATCAGGAGATACAAGGTGAGATGGCGGAACGAGTGGGGAAAGTATCGCTTCACCGGCCCCGCGGAGTGGCCGGATGGCCCCGACCCGCTCGAAGCCCTCGCGGACGATCCGAAGGACGGCATCGATCCCGACATCGCCTTCGGCACGGTCGGCCACATAGCGACGACCCTCTTCAAGAGCCCGGAGATGCAGACTTTCTACATGAGGGCCATCCAGACCTCGACAGGTCTATTTCCCCAGGACAGGCCGGGCCCTTACTGGCACATCCATGCCCTGGGCCTCATCCTCTCCATGGACGCGGCAGCCATCGTCACGGGAGGGACCCACAGTATCACCCATGCGCTCCTCAGGGCCTTCCAGCAGTATGGCGGCGAGTTCTTCGTGCTGAATGAGGTGAAGAGGGTCCTCACGGACCATAACAGGGCCTACGGGATCGAGCTGGCCGACGGACGGAAGATCCTGGCTGACATCGTGGTGAGCGACCTATCCACCGAGCTGACCATGGACATGGTGGGCAAGGAATGCTGGCCCGAAGAGGTCTGGGCAAAAGGGCAGATGCTCAAGGAGAAGCCGCCCACTCTCGACGACAAGGGCTATGAGAGAACTCAGCTCTTCTGGGGGAACGTGGCCCTCATGGAAGCGCCCAAGTACCCCCAGACGGACGAGCTGGGCCTTGTTCCGCGGCTCTATCTTGGCGAGGCCGATCCGGAGTACTTCCTGAGCGGCCGCTACCAGAAAGAACGGTGGGAGCAGGGCATCGCCAACAAACTCTACCTCCTCGTAGCCCCGGACGTGCAGTGGGACAAGACCCGGGCGCCGCAGAACAGGTTTGCCGCTCTTGTTGAGGAGTTTACCTGCCCTTGGAGGAACTTCAGCGAGCGCGACTGGCTCAGGATGAAGCGGGAAATCGAGTTCAAGTTTGTCGATGAATGGGGCAGGTATGCGCCCAACGTGACGAGAGAGAACTTCATATCGGCGTGGATAGCCACTCCCGACGACGTGGTCAACAGAAATCCCTGCATGCCCCAGGGTGGCTGGGGTGCCCTGGATGCCCACTACGAGTGCTCCGGAAGGAACAGGCCCATGCCTGAGCTTTCGGGACAGCGGATGCCCCTGAAAGGGTATTACCTCTGCTCATCGGCGTGCCATCCTGCCCACGGCATAGGGCGGGGGAGCAGCTACAACTGCTACAAGCTGATTGCCAAGGATCTCGGTCTGCCCTACAAGCCGTGGGAGGAACGCGGCTGGTAGGCTTCTAAAGGGATGACTCATGAAGCCTGAGTCTGAGTGCGGGACCTGCCTCATGCACTGGGTGTACGAAAGGGTAGCGCCCCACGCAGACGTCGGGAAGGCCGGGAAGATCTGGCCGACCATGCTGAAAACCCTCCTGAGAGAGATCAATCCCGGCGCCAACGTCGGCGCCCTCTGCAACAAGGCGGTCGCCGGCGTCCTTCCTTTCTCTCCCAGGGCCGCCCTCCACTACGAGGAACTAAAAGCGCAGAGCAACGAAAACGCCATGGCATTGCTGCCCGAGGCCAGGAATTTCGTCATGTCCGGTCAGACGCGGAAGGAAGCATTCGAGCGATCATGCCTCCTCGCTGCCGCGAGCAACGTGGCGCCCATCTCCTCGCCCTCGGCAGCCTATACATTCCAGGAGATCGGAAGCATCATCAGGGGGGGCATCTCCTCCCGTTTCTACACGGGCGACGTATACGACACTGTCCGGGGAGCCTGCCGTGTCCTCTATGTGGCGGACAACGCCGGGGAGATAGGATTCGATTCGCTCGTCATCGACGTGCTCAAGGAGCTGGGGGCGAAGGTTACCCTTGTGGTGAAAGGGTCGACTTTCTTCGAAGATGCCACGCTCGATGACGCCCGGTTCTTCGGTATAGACGGAAAAGTAGACCAATTGGTCACGGCCGAGGGTTTTTTTGCCCCTTGTGAGATCTCCTCCGAGCTTCGGGAGGCTTTCGGGAGATGCGACCTCGTCGTGGGCAAGGGCACGGGAACCTACGAGGCCCTGCACGGCGAGATGGGAGGGAAACCGCTGGTTATCATGCTCAAGGTGAAGTGCAGACCGATTGCGCGACAGACGGGCGCTCTTGAAGGGGAGGTGGTGGTCGGGCTCGATTAGGCCGGGAGCCCTCATGTCGCGAGCCGGGAAGATCTGGCCGTGGCTCGCGACGGTCGCTGAAGGCAGTCATCCGAAGCCGGATATGACGGAACAATGAGAAGGGGAAAGAGTCATGGGGAAGCTTGATGGGCGGGTTGCCGTAGTAACGGGTGGCGGCAGGGGGCTGGGCAAGGTGTTCTCGATCGGGCTCGCGGCGGAAGGTGCTCGCATACTGGCCGCGACGAACGAGACCGCGGGCCTCGACGAGACCATTCAAGACGTGAGGCGGATGGGCACCGAGGGCGAGTCCATCATGATGGACGTCACCTCCGAGGAAGAGACGGAGAAGATGGCGAGGTACGCCATGGAGCGGTTCGGGAGGATAGATATCCTCATCAATAACGCGGCGTACTACTACGGACTTCAGAGGAAACCCTTCTACGAGATCGCACCCGACGAGTGGGACGCGGTCATGAGGGTCAATGTCAAGGGCATCTGGCTTGCCACCAAGGCGGTCTATCCGTACATGAAGAAAGCCGGGAAGGGGCATGTGGTCAACCTTGCCTCCGAGGTCTTCTTCACCGGCTCCCATGGTTTTGCTCACTATGTCGCGACCAAAGGGGCGGTGGTCGGCCTCACCCGGGCCCTTGCGGTCGAACTCGGACCGGACAGGATCTGCGTCAACGCGATCGCGCCGGGTTTCACCGATACGGAGGCGAGCCGGACCATCGCGGACGTGAACAGGTACGATGTATCCAGGACACCACTGGGAAGACTGGGAACGAGCGAAGACCTCGTGGGGATGGCGGTCTATCTGTCTTCCGATGCCTCCGATTTTGTCACAGGCCAAACCATCCTCGTGGATGGCGGAAGGGCAATGCACTAACAAACAAAGGGGGGGAGTGACTATGAACGTGTACGATTGTGTGCCAGGTCTCGAGTTCGAGGAGGCTACCGATTTCGACATATCTCCATGCTGGTTCCAGGACGCAACTCACTCGGTGCCGCCCTGGACGCCCATGTTCGGCTGGTTTTGGGTCAACTTCTGCCGTCATGGGATGCAGTATGGGGCGGAGAAGCTCTCTCTGCCCACGGTGAAGGGCTGGGATTGGCGTTTCAAAGAAGGCGGAGGCTATCTCGCCCTTCTCATCGTCACCGATCCGAACGAGAGAAAGGTGCGGGAGGAGCGCTTCAGAGTTGCCATCAAGCCCTTCGTCGAAGATTTCCAGGGTCTGTGGCGCGGGTTTGTCGATGAGATGCTCGGTAGATACAAGAAGCTGAAGGCTCTCGACCTCGACACGGCGAGCAACATCGACCTCCTCGACAACTTCGAGGAGACCATAAACACGTGCCGGCGGATGTGGGAGATCCACATGTACATGATGTACGGCACCTATACGGCCTTCGTGCTCTTCGAGCAGATGACCAAGCAGATGCTCGGCATAGACGACACGAGCCCCCAGTTCCACAAGCTCACGAGCGGATTCGACAACAAGAGCTTCCAGGTTGACAAGGGTCTCTTCGAGCTGGCGAAGAAAGCGAGCGACATGGGTCTCAAAGAGGTGTTCCTCTCCACACCCGCCTCCGGCGCGAGAAAGGCCCTCCAGTCCTCCCAATCAGGGCAGGAATTCCTCAAGGCCTTCGATGACTTCATGGAGAACGAAGCGGGTTGGAGAATGGAGAGGATGGCGGAGATAAACGTTCCCACGTGGCAGGAGGACCCTACCCCTGCCTTCAACGTGATCAAGATGGGTCTCGAGAAGGGAATCGACTACAGCCTTGACGAGGAAAGAAAGAAGAACGAGGCCCAGAGAATGGCCGCCGAGAGAGAGGTGCTGGAGAAGATTGCGCCCGAGCAGAGGGGATGGTTCACGACGATTCTGAAGTTCGCGCAGAACAGCGCCTGGTTCAGCGAGGAGCATAACCACTATCTCGACCTCTACTGCCACGCCATGATGAGAAGGAGCGCCTTAGGCATGGGGAGGCGCTTTGTGAAGGCGGGAACGATCGACTCTCCGGAAGATATCTTCTTTCTTATTCCGGACGAGGTGCGCAGGGCAGGGATCAACCCCGACATGTTCAACCTCCGGCCCATCGTAGACCGGAGGAAGGCCGATTGGAAAGGCTGGGTGGCGAAGGGGAATGCCCCCGTGTTCATGAAAGAGGGCTTCTCAATGGAAGACGCGATGAAAGGCCTCGTGGAATCCCTCGACCCCATCGCCCTGAAAGTGGTCGTCGGGACCATGCCGGTGGTAAGGCCGGAGCTGAAGGCGGACCTTTTCGGCGTGAGCGGCTCCCCCGGCATTGCGGAGGGGATGGTGAAGGTGGTCTGGTCTGAAAACGAGCTGACCAAGATACAGAAGGGGGACATTCTCGTCGCTCCCACCACCTCGCCGAGCTGGACACCCGTCTTTCCGCTCCTCGCCGGCGTCATCGTCGACAGGGGCGCGAGCCTGTCGCACGCGGCCATCGTGGGAAGGGAATTCGGCATACCCGTCGTGATGAACACATTCGAGGGCACGAAGAAGCTGAAGGACGGGATGAAAGTGAGGATGGACGCCAACATGGGTGCTGTCTACATTCTGGATAAGTGAACCCGCGGGGTCCAAAACGGAAAGGGGAGCCCGGCAAGGGAGAAGAGGCGAGCGGCCGTAAGCGCCGGTTCTCCCTTCCACCTTCGCCCGGGTGAACCCCACGGAGCTAATGGTGCGCATGGCATCGCACTTTTCGAGGCAAGCTGTCCTGACCCAAGATGGAGAGTGTTATGGATGAGGCCAAGGAAATCTACTGGCTCGACGAGCTATCCAAGGAACACAACGACATCGTAGGCAAGAAATGCGCCAACCTGGGCGAGCTGACCAAAATCGGACTCCGGGTGCCTTCCGGTTTTGCCCTTTCGGTGAAAGCCTACGAGCACTTCATGGAGGCCACGGGGCTGAAGGGAAGGGTGCGCGACATCATTGAAGGCGCAGTGAAGACCGGTCTCGACGTAGAGCGGGACATGGGGCGGATGATTGAAGTGAGCACCCGGGTGAGGGGGGTGATCGAGGGATGCCCGATGCCCCCCGATCTCGCACGCGATATCAAGCGCTACTATAAAGAGCTGGAAGAAAGGGTTGCCATCGCGCGGGTCGCCTGCGCGGTGAGATCGAGCGGCGCCGTCAGCATGCCCGGCCAGATGGAGACATACCTGAATGTTGCGGGGGAAGAGGCCATCATAGAGCATGTGAAGAAGGTCTGGTCGAGCGCCTTCACGACCCGCGCCGTTGCCTTCAGGGTGCAGCAGAAAATGGACGTCTCATGGGCACCCATCGGCGTGGCAGTGATCATGATGATCGATGCGAGGTGCGCGGGCGTCATACTGACCGTTCTCCCGAATTCCGGCGATACGGACAGGGCCATCGTGGAAGGCAATTTCGGCCTCGGAGAAAGCGTCGTCAGCGGAGACATAACGCCCGATTCCTTTGTCATCCACAAAGGGGAGATGCGCGTCGAGTCAAAGTCCATTGCAGAGAAGACCAAGATGGTCGTCTACGACGTGACCGGGACGCGCATCTGTGACGTGCCGGCCGAGTCCTGTAAGCTGGCCTGTATCAACGATGAAGAGGTTCTGGAGGTGGTGAGGGTCGCAAAGGGGGTGGAGGGTCATTTTAATGCCCCTCAGGACATGGAGTGGGTGATCGACAAGCGGTTCCCCTTCCCGCAGAACATCTTCTGGGTCCAGGCAAGGGCGGCAAAGTACGCCAAGAAAGCCGCGGGGACGGACGAGAACTACGTGGTCGATCTCATGCTTCAGCTATTTCGAAAGTAGGAGGGCTTCCGTGTACGTGAGGATGACATTCTTCAAGGTCAGGCCCGGAAAGATGGACGATCTGCGCAACCTCTATGTGAACGAGGTGATTCCCGCCCATTCGAGCCACAAGGGCATCAGGTTCGTCCATCTCTTCGAGAATCTGGAAAATGGGGAGGAGGGCATCTCCGTGACCGCCTGGGATACGAAGGGAGATGTGGAGAGGTACGAGAAGAGCGGGGACTACCAGGCAATTGTGAGCCAATTTAAGGAACTCTTCAGCGGCGAGCCGATACTCAAGTCGTACGAGGTGACGGCCAGCTCGGAACCGATGATACTGCGCATTTTCTAGGAGGCGCCATGGCCATACTCTTCGCGCAATACTGGGACGTAGTGGAGAACAAGGAGAAGGAGTACGAGGCCTTCATCCTCAAGACGTACATCCCTGCCCATAACAAGGCGGGCCTGAGACTCGCCGGGGCCTTTTACGTTGTGGTAGGCGCCGGACCGCGCATCGTGTGCATCTCGACCGCGGAGGACCCCATCAAGTTTCAGAAGGGCATCACTTCGGAGAAATACGAGGGTCTCCAGGAGGAGCTCTTTCCCCTGGTGCGGAACTACTCCTGCAAGCTCTACAAGTCGTGCGGCCCCATCCCGGTCGAGAAGTACGATATGCAGTTCGGGGTATGGAAGTTCAACCAGTTCTTCAACGTCATTCCCGGTATGGAGAAAGACTACAGCCGGTTCCTGGGGGAGGAATTCATCCCCACCATGGAACGGCTCGGCATCAAGATAACGAACATATGGAAGACCATAATCGGGTCGAGCCCGTTCAACCTCGTAGAGGGCACGAGCCCGAAGATAGAAGAGATCGCGAGGACAATAGCCGAGGACGAGTACAGGACCCTCACGAGGACTCTGAAATCGCGGTACGTCCATGACTATCAGAGCAAGATCCTCGCACCCACGAGAAGGCTGGAGCTGCCCTATTTCATGAAGAACCTCACTGCGGGGTTTTAAAGCGCATGGGGTGCGTGCTGTTCATGAGCAGTCTCGACACGAGGTCCCAGGAGGCCTTCTACGCCAGGGACTGCATCGAGCGCCTCGGGTGCAAGGTCGTCCTTCTCGACCTCTCGATGGGCGCGTACAGGGAGTGCGGCGCGGACTACACATGCATCGACGTGGCGCAGGAGGCAGGGGTCCCTTTTGATCAGGTATCGCAAGCGAAAGGTACCAACGAAAGCATGAAGACCATGGTGCGGGGCGCTACCTTGATAGCCCGGAGGCTGCTCGACGCGAGGAAAGTAGCCGGCGTCGCGGGCCTGGGCGGCGCAAGCAACACCATGGCCCTTTCCCTCATCATGAAAGGCCTCCCTTTCGGTTGTCCCAAGCTCATTCTCTCCAGCTCCGCGGCTATGCCGGCTTACGCCGGGGCCTATTACGGCTTCAAAGACGTCGTTATGTTTCACTCGTGCGTCGATCTGAACGGCCTCAATCCCTTCGTGATGGACGTTATCGACAGGTTTGCGGGCATGATAGCAGGTGTAGCGGGGATCAGCAGGGAGAAGGTAGCCGCCGATACGCAGGCGGTCGGCATGACGGAGTTCCAGTTCGTCGAGGCCTGCGCCCGTCAGGTCGTGCGCATCCTTGAATCGAAGGGTGTGCAGGTGATCCCATTTCACTCTCAGGGCGTGGGGGACCGCATCATGGAGGAGATGATCGGGGACGGTCTTTTCAGGGGCGCCCTCGACCTCGTTCCGGCGGGCCTCTCGGAAGCGATGTTCGGGGGCAACAGGGCCGCGGGCCCGGACCGCCTGGAGAAGGAAATGGCGAGCGGCATCCCGGTGATCTTCACCCCCTCCGGCTTCGACTTCCTCTCGTGCGGACCCTATGAGCGGAGACTCTCCGACCCGGTCTGGAAGAGGATGGGTCTGGAGAAAAGGAAGCTCTACATCCAAGATGAGCTGAGGGTGCAGGCGAGGATCTCCAAAGATGAGATGGAGGCCGTGGGAAGGGTCTTTTCCGAAAGGGTGAACAGGGCCACAGGCAAGGTGGCCGTATTCGTCCCCTTGCGCGGATTTTCTTCCCTGGGGGTCGAAGGGGGGATCCTGCGCGACCCGGAATCCGATCTGGCGCTCATCGAGAGCCTAAGGCGCAACCTGGATAGGTCGGTGGTCGAGCTCGTCGAGATGGATTGTACTTATAGAGACGACAGTTTCTCAAGGGCCATCGCAGACCGCTTCCTCGAGATGCTTGAGCGAGGCTCGGACAAAGGGGAAGACCGGGAGCCCTTCAAGGCGACGCAAGAGCGCACCGGGTGAGGGGCTTTTCGAATGAGGTATTCTGAAAGCCCGCGAAGCTCTCCTAAAGCCCCGCGCAGGGCAGTGCCCCGGCTTTCCCGGTACTTTTCGCTCCTGGCGCCCCAACGGGCCCGCCGGCTCGCTCCACATGCGGATTATTCGACGGTGAATGAGAGGTAAGCGAAAGAAGAGTGGAAGCTGTAGCGCCCTTCAAAGAAGCGGTCGAAATGATAAGAGAAGCCGGCGGCGAGGCCTTCCGGTCTTGCTTTCAGTGCGGCCTCTGCACGGCGAGCTGCCCCTGGAACAGCGTGCGGACCTTCATGCCCCACAAGAAGATCACCCAGTCGAAGTACGGCCTCGTGGAGCTTAGCGAGGAGGATTGGTGGCTCTGCTCCACGTGTCACTTGTGCGTGAGCCGCTGCCCCCGGGGAGTTGCCATCACGGACGTGATTCGCGCAGTGAGGAATGTCACCCTCGGGAGCCTGCCCCGGGCAGTACCCGCGTCTCTCAAGAGCGCGGTGGCCAGTCTCAAGAGCAACGGCAACCCCTGGGGCGGGCAAAGGGAAGAGAGGACTGAGTGGGCCCGCGACCTCGCCCTTCCGTCTGCGGGCGGGGAGATCGAGAGGGCCTATTTCTCGTGCTGCGTCCCTGCCTTCGATCCGAAGATGGGAAATGTCGCGAGAGCCACCGCGAGGATACTGGAACGGACCGGGGCAAGATTCGGCGTGGTCGGCGCGACAGAGAGCTGCTGCGGCGAGAGCGTCCGAAAAGCGGGCAACTACGAGGTTTTCGAACGCCTTGCCCGGAGCAACATCGATGCATTCCGCGCATCGGGAGTGAGGGAGGTGATCGTCACCTCTCCCCACTGTTTTCGCACCTTCAAGGATGAATACCCCGCCATGGGGGCGGAATTCCAGGCGGTCCACATTACCCAGTACCTTGCCCGCGCCATGGATGAGGATCGGCTGGCCTTCAGGAAGCCTTTCCCCAAGAGGGTCGTTTATCACGACCCCTGTTACCTGGGGCGCCACAGCGCCATTTACGACGAGCCGCGGAAGATCCTTGGCGCCATCCCCGGTCTCATTCTCATGGACGAGCTGAGAAACCGGGAGAACACCCTCTGCTGCGGAGGCGGGGGGGCGAGGATCTGGATGGAGACAAAGAAGGGTGAACGATTCTCCGATATCCTGGTG
>Ga0326728_10018853_pt1 | contig 13500 bp, 12 predicted proteins | sample MB3enrmetagenome_FD_207602 | JGI IMG/M metagenome (GOLD analysis project Ga0326728, IMG submission 207602) | Lab enriched peat soil microbial communities from McLean, Ithaca, NY, United States - MB31MN | ecosystem: Environmental > Terrestrial > Soil > Wetlands > Peat | place: USA: New York... | reverse complement strand
AAGATCGGCCGAGGAACCTGGGAGACCCGCCCTGGTGGTCCGCTAAGAGGCCAACGTCCAAGGGGAATCCATAACCCTGGGGCGGCCGGAGGCGGGAGTCGGACCGGCGCATAGTAGCAACGAAGCGGGTAACGACCGTGGAGCGAAGGGGCCGGAGCAGAGAAATGCGGAGTCAGAGGAGGGGAGAACCGCTTGGATGAGAATCCCACTACGGAGAAACCGGGAGGGAAGGGAAGGCTGCCGGAAAGGGAGCTGGGACCGAGCCTGCCGGGGAAACTCTCTCAACTGAGACAGAAGCTAGGCCAGAAAGCCAAGCAGGAGCCGAAGTTCCGGTTTTATGCGCTGTACGACCGGATCTATCGGCGGGAGACGTTGGAAGCGGCTTGGGAGCGGGTGCGAACTAATAAGGGCGCACCGGGGGTCGACGGGATGACGATCACCCAGATCGAGCAGACCGGCGGCAGGGTGAAAGGGTTTCGGGATGAACTTCAGGAATCGCTGCGCACCCAGACCTATCGCCCCCAAGCGGTACGGCGCGTCTACATCCCCAAGGCGAACGGGAAGCTGCGACCCTTGGGCATTGCGACGGTGCGAGACCGAGTGGCGCAGATGGCTACCTTGCTGATCCTGGAGCCGATCTTGGAAGAGGACTTCGAGGATTGTTCTTACGGGTTTCGGCCGGGACGCTCGGCGCATCAAGCGCTGGAGGAGATACGCGGGCACTTGAAAGCCGGGTATCAGGCGGTGAACGACGCGGACCTGAAGGGATACTTTGACTCGATCCCGCATGACCAGCTGCGGGCTTGTTTGCGGATGCGGATCGCGGACCGGAGCGTCCTGACGCTGATCCGGCAATGGCTGGAAGCAGCGGTGGTGGAACCGCCCGCCAAGAAGTTATCAGCCGTCAGCCGTCAGTTGCAGCAGCGGACTCCGGATGAGTGGCAACTGACAGCTGATCACTGACCACTGACGCCTCTTCAAATCGTTAATCTGCAATCGTCAATTTCTCACCATAAGGAAGGTCCTCGCCGGTCAACGCCGAACTTCACGCCGCTCTTCCGGCGGCGCGGCATAGTGCCGAGCACCCTCGAGACATCTGGGGTAAACTGGCTGCGGCGAGCGAATTCATGCCGAATGTGAGCAGGGGGACGCTGTGCGACAAAAGGGAAAAGCGGTGATCGGGGTGTTCGGAATCGGGCTGGCGGCTTATTGGCCTCAGTTCGCGGGACTCCGGGAACGCCTGGAGGGTTACCAGCGGAAGATGGAGCAACGGATCGCCGAATGGGCCACCGTGGCGAGCGGCGGGCTGGTGGACGATGCTGCCCGAGCCGCGCAGACGGGTGAGGCTTTCCGGCGCAGCGGCGTGGACCTGATCTTCTGCTATGCCGGCACCTATTCCACCTCCTCCCAGGTTTTGCCGGTGGTCCAGCGGGCCAAGGCTCCCGTCGTCGTGCTCAACTTGCAGCCGCGGGCGGCGCTGGATTATTCCCGAACCGACACCGGCGAATGGCTTGCCAACTGCTCCGCCTGTTGCGTCCCTGAAATTGCTTGCGCATTTGCCCGTGCCGGCATCCCTTTTCGGCAGGTGACGGGCATGCTGGAGCCGGAACCCGACGTGCGTGAGCCCTGGGAGCGCGCGTGGGAGGAGATTCGCCAATGGTGCGAAGCCGCGGGAGTAGTTCGTAATCTGCGCCAGGCCCGAATCGGATTTCTGGGTCACACCTACCCGGGAATGCTGGACCTGTACAGCGATTTCACCCAGCACCAAGCCCAACTGGGGACGCACGTGGAGATCCTCGAAATGTGCGATCTCGACGAGCGGGTCACGGCGGCTACCGAATCGGAGGTCGTGCGCAAGGAGGAAGAAGTGCGGGAAGTCTTTGCGATCAGCGAGGACAGCCCAGCCGACCCGCTGGCGAGGCCCCCGACATCGGAAGAGATGGGTTGGGCCTGCCGTGTCGCCGTCGGTCTGGAGCGACTGGTGGAGGACTTTAACCTGAACGGGTTGGCCTACTATTATCGCGGCGCGGGTGGCAATCGTTACGAGCAACTGGCGGCGGGGATGATCTTAGGCTGCTCGCTGCTGACGGCGGAGGGAATCCCGTGCTCGGGCGAGGGGGACCTGAAGAATTGCCAGGCCATGAAAATCATGGACCTCCTGGGAGCGGGAGGAAGCTACACCGAGATTTACGCCATGGATTTCCGCGATCGCTTGCTCCTCATGGGACACGATGGACCCTTTCATCCGGCCATCGCCCAAGGCCGGCCGATTCTTCGCGGCCTGGGCCTCTATCATGGAAAGCGCGGTTACGGCGTCAGCGTGGAGGCGAGTGTCCGCCAGGGCCCCGTCACCATTCTGGGCCTCACCGAGACGCGCCAGGGGCGGCTGAAGCTGGTGGGGGCGGAAGGCGAGTCGCTGGCCGGCGAACGGCTCGCGATAGGCAATACCAATAGCCGGCTGAGCTTCGGCGTCGACCCGGCGGCGTTTATCCATGCCTGGTGCGGGGAGGGTCCCACCCACCATTGCGCCCTGGGCGTCGGCCACGTGCTGCGCAAGGTGGAGAAGGTGGGGTGGCTGACGGGATTGGAGCTGAGAATTGTCGGGGGCGGCCATGCCTAGCTCCCGACCGCCTGCCTGGGCTAGAGGCTAGCTCATAAGAAGACTATCGACAACCTGAGGCGGGTGTGGCATCATTGAGTTTCCCGGGGGAGGTTGGGGTTCGCCCGCCCACAAGAACCTGGGGCCCTGGCAGAGAGGGTGCGCCCGCGTCCCGGTGATCCGATATTGCTAGGCTAGGAAGTGCGGCGGGGCGGAAGCGCCCGCGCGCGAACTCCGGGCAACGAGGCCCGCAAAGTGGACGAGGTTCGTACAAGATTTGCCCCCAGCCCGACTGGCTATCTCCACCTCGGAGGCGTGCGCACCATGTTGTTCGCCTGGCTGCTGGCCAGGAGGTTCAACGGGAAGTTCCTCTTCCGCCTCGAGGATACCGATCGGACCCGTCTGGTGCCCGAATCGGTAAAGAGTATGGTCGAGGACTTCGCCTGGCTCGGCTTCGACATCGACGAGGGCCCAACGGCGGATGATCTGAAGAAAGCCGGGTATGATTGGGAGGGGGCCAAAGGCTTTCCGGGTGGACCTTACCCCTACATCCAGTCACTTCGAGTCGACCGCTATCGTGAAGTCGCCGAAGACCTGATTCGGGGCGGATTCGCCTACCGCTGCGATTGTACACCTGAGCGGCTGGAGGCCCAGAGGCAAGAGCAGTTGGCGAGTGGCGGGACGACGGGTTACAGCGGATACTGCCGCAGCCGCAATGTCCCCGCCAACGTGCCGCATGTGGTTCGGTTCCTGATTCCGGAAGGCCAATCGGTCACTTTCGAGGATGCGATTCGGGGGAGGATTGTATGGGATTCCGTCATCTTGAAAGACATGGTCATTCTCAAAACCGATGGCTTCCCCACTTACCACCTGGCGTCCACGGTCGACGATCACGACATGCGCATCTCTCACGTCATGCGCGGAGAAGAGTGGATCTCGACGACACCCTTGCATGTGCTGATGTACCGGGCGCTCGAGTGGGAAGCTCCGGTCATCGCTCACCTCCCGGCTATTCTCGGGAGTGACGGCAAGAAACTCTCCAAGCGCCACGGCGCTGCGTTCTGCAAGACTTTCCGCGAGGAGGGCTATCTGCCGGACGCCCTCCTGAACTTCCTGCTGCTCAATGGATGGTCGCCGGGGGAGGGTTGCGAACAAGAAGTCTTCACTCGCCGGGAAATGATCGCCAACTTCTCGTTGGACCGAGTGAAGGCGGCCGGCGCCGTTTTCTCATTTGATAAACTGAAGTGGATGAACGCCGTGTACATCCGTAATACTCCGGACCCGGAGCTGGCGGAGCTCGTCAAACCGTTTCTGATCGAGAGCGGTCTCAAAGTTGATGACGGCCGGCTCCGGCAGATTATTCCGCACGTTCGGGAGCGCATGAACGCGTCCTTGAAGGACGCTCTTCCTTTCGTCGAGTTTCTGTTCGTGGACCAAGTGAACGTGAGTGTGACGGACATCCTGCATCAGAAGGTGACGCTCGAGCAAGCGATCCGAGTACTCTCGGCGGCGGCCGACACCCTGCGCACCTCGCCATCGTTTGATCCAACGGCGGTAGAAGAGAAGCTTCGGGATCTGCCCAAGGCCTTTGGGCTGCCACCCAAGGCGGTGTTCATGACCATCCGCGTGGCCGTGACCGGCCGCAAAGCCACCCCGCCTTTGTTCGAGTCCATCTCTATTCTTGGCCGCGAGAGGACCGTCGAACGACTGCAGGCCGCGATCGCGAGTCTCGACGGAGGTCAGACTTAAATGGATACCACCAAGAATGAGCCGGAACCCACTCCGACCCCTGCTAACGAACCGGCAAGCCCGTCCAACTTCGTTCGCGACATCATCGTGGAGGATTGCAAGACCAATAAGTACAACGGGCGGGTGCATACGCGCTTTCCTCCTGAGCCGAACGGATACCTTCACGTCGGCCATGCGAAGTCCATCAACCTGAACTTCGGCCTCGCGGCTGAGTTCGGCGGGAAGTGCAACCTGCGCTTCGATGACACGAACCCATCCAAGGAGGAAACCGAGTACGTTGACTCGATCATCGAGGATGTCCGCTGGCTGGGCGGCGATTGGGAAGACCGGCTCTTCTACGCGTCCGACTACTTCGATCAGCTTCACGCCTGGGCCGTTCAGTTGATCAAGTCAGGTGACGCCTACGTTTGCGACTTGACCGGCGACGAGATCCGGCAGCAGCGGGGCACGCTCACCGTAGCGGGCCAGGAGAGTCCCTATCGGAACCGTTCCGTGGAAGAGAATCTGGATCTGTTCGCGCGCATGCGGGGCGGGGAGTTCCCGGATGGCGCCCGAACCCTGCGCGCCAAGATCGATATGGCATCGCCGAACCTGAACCTGCGCGACCCGGTGCTCTACCGTATTCTGCACGCCGAGCACCATCGCACCGGCGATAAGTGGTGCATCTACCCGATGTACGACTTCGCTCATGGCCAGTCCGATTCGATTGAGGGGATCACTCACTCCATCTGCACGCTGGAGTTCGAAGATCATCGGCCCCTGTACGATTGGTGCCTCGACAAGTTGGGGATTTACCATCCGCAGCAGATCGAGTTTGACCGGCTCAATCTCACTTACACACTCTTGAGTAAACGGAAACTGCTCACTTTGGTCGAGAAGGGATACGTCAAGGGTTGGGACGATCCCCGCATGCCGACCATCTGCGGGCTGCGTCGTCGCGGTTACACGCCGGAAGCCATCCGTGCGTTCTGCCGGCGGATCGGGGTCGGGAAAACCAACGGAACCACCGAACTCGGGCTGCTCGAGTATTACGTTCGCGACGACTTGAACCGGCGCGCGCCGCGCGTGATGGCCGTCCTGCGGCCCTTGCGGGTGGTGATCGACAATTACCCCGAGGGCCAGGAGGAAGAGACGCAGGCGTTGAATAATCCGGAAGACAGCAGCATGGGGAGCCGAAGCGTGCCGTTCTCGCGCGTCCTTTATATCGAGAAGGACGACTTCCGCGAGAACCCGCCCAAACAGTACCACCGGCTAACAATCGGCCGTGAGGTTCGGCTTCGATACGCTTATTTCATCACCTGCACCGGCGTCGTTAAGGACACCAAGACCGGTGAAGTGATCGAGATCCACTGCACTTACGATCCGGCGACGGGCGGCGGTGACGCTCCCGACGGGCGGAAGGTCAAGTCGACCATTCACTGGGTATCCGCCCGCCACGCGATCGATGCCGAGGTCCGTCTGTATGACAACCTATTCTTGAAGCAGGATCCGAATCAGGTGGAAGCAGGCCAGGATTTCACGGCGAATCTCAACCCGAAGTCGCTCGAGGTCGTCGCTGATTGCAAGCTTGAGCCGAGTTTGCGAACAGCCGCGCCGGGCAATCGCTATCAGTTCGAACGGTTGGGATATTCTTGCGTCGATCGCGACAGCACTCCCGAGAGGCTTGTCTTCAACCGAACGGTAGCACTGCGCGACACCTGGGCCAAGATCGAGAAGAAAGCGGGAACGCCGTAGGCTTTCCGTTTCCGAGATTCTTTGCGCCTGGCGAAGAATCTCTCCGAACATGGCCCGACTCATGGCGGGTCGAATTGCCGATTTACGATTGCCGATTGCCGATTGACCCAGAAGGAAGGCCATCCAGCTCTTCAATCAGCAATCGGCAATCAGCAATCGGCAATTTTTGGTTGCGGCCACCGCTGCGCTATGTAATCAGCGGCAGGCTGGCCACTACTTCAAGAGGTTGGGGGGCTTCTCGAAACCTTCCAGCTTCTCAATCACCACCAGGGCCACTGCTGCCACCGTTACCACAATCTCCAGCACCCGCTTTATTTTCTTCAACGTTCGCATAGGCAGCACCTACTTTTCCAAATCCAGCCAGAGTTTCGGGGGCAACGTTCCATTGTAACGCTCCAGCGGGCTGATGGTGGCCTGAAGATGGTCGGGAAAGACTTCCAGCAACCCACACGTTCTTGGCAGTAAGAAGCGTCTCTTGCCGGCGCTTCCTGGATTCAAAAAGAGGACCCGGCCCAGATTCACGAGGCAGGGTGAATGGCTGTGGCCGAAGACGACCGCGCGCGTCGATTCATGGAAGGCCTTTAGAAACCTCTCGCTGCGCTGCGGGGGCTTCCCCTTGGGCGAAGCAAGACCGGCCCACTCTTCGAGCTGCGGCTGCGGCACCGGCAGGATATGCATCATCTCGAGCTGTAGCCGCTCGAAATCCAGCGTGAGCGAGAGCGGCAGGTTCGACTCCGGCGAGTCCACGTTTCCCCGCACCGCATGAACGGGGGCAATGCGGCCGAGCTGGTCAAGGATTTCCGGCGAGCCGACGTCGCCGCCGTGCAGGATTGCGCCCACACCTTCCAGGACTTCGCGCAGGCAGGGGTCAAAGTATCCGTGCGTGTCCGAGACGACTCCGATTCTCATGAGCCCATTTGCGCGCACCGGGAACAGGGTAAGCCCTGCGGGGCGCTCCCTCAATGGTTGTCGCCAGCCACGTCCTTCATCTCGCGGGCCTCGCGGATGAGCTGCTTCGCAAGCTCGGCAGAAGTCTTGCAGGCCGGATCGTTGACCCGGCATGCCGCGACGCTCAAGTTGCAACCACAGGTGCACGCCCGCATATTCAGGAGATAAAGGGCGCGGTTTCTGGCGGACGCGGGCAGGGCGGCAAGCTCCGACCCGGTCGACGTTCCATCCGGAGAGGCGGGCAGTTCCGTGAGGTTGGTGGGGATGAAATCATGCAGTACCTTGGGGCACTCGGTCAGCGGCGGGTTGAGCGGAGCCGGGGTAAGCTTCGGCCTCGAAGGCACAAGCCCCCAGACGAGGGCTCCGAGCAGGATCAGGGTCGCTGCGACCAGCGCCACGGAAGCCCGCGAAGGGCCTCGCGGAGGAGCCGTCGAGCTGTCGTGTTGAGAGGCGTCACTCAAACTCGACCTTGCTGAAGACATCCGCGTTTTCGGGCGTCAGCCGGGCGCCCCGGTCCACGACTTTCAGCGTCAACTCCACCGGCACGCTGGTGGGAGGCAGGCAGGCGTGATCGTTGCAGGCCTGGTAGCGCAGCTTGCCCTTCAGCGTGTAGTTGCCGGGAGCCGCCGCCGGCGCGACCTTGAGCAGCACCCCTACCACGAGTGTCCCCTCGTAAACGGAGAGCGATTCATCCGCAAAAGTGAACTTCACAAGCTGGCCCTTCGGATAACCGACTTTCTCCACGCTGACCTGTTTGCTCGGGTCAAGCGCCACCTGGGTGGGGATCAGGTAATCGAGCGTGGGCTTGTGATCGTTGATGTGATAGCCAGAGGCGATCTCGGCTACCACGGCGGCCTTGGCCTGCGTGCCCCGATGCGCGGCGTTTGTAGCCAGGACCATGTGCGCCTTCACCACCTGTGGCGTCTGTCCCCACGCGGCCATCATCGCAAAGAGTGCGGCGCCGGGAACCAGAATCCACTTCACCTTGGTCATCTTCGCTCTCAACCCTCTCTAAAGCTTCTGTCGCGGTATCGTTGCTGACTCAATATAGACGCCTCGCCCCAGGTGTAGGTTGCCTTTTTCCTCGCCGCTTACCGCCGCGGCCAATTCCAATTGATGTTCGCGCCTCGGTTCGGTTATGCTGCGGCGCGGGTAAAGCACCGTGCCAAAATACATTCTCGCCCTCGACCAGGGCACCACGAGCTCACGCGCCATTCTGTTTGACCGCGAAGGCAACGTCTGCGCCTCCGCCCATCAAGAGCTCAAACAGTATTATCCGCAGCCAGGCTGGGTGGAGCACGACGCGCTCGAGATCTGGCAATCGCAGCGCGATGTGGCCGAAAGAGCTCTCGACCAGGCAGGCGCGAGTGGCGCGGACATTGCCGCCATTGGCATCACCAACCAGCGCGAGACGGTGGTGCTGTGGGAGCGCGCCACCGGCCGACCGCTTTATCACGCCATCGTCTGGCAATGTCGGCGCACGGCCGCGATGTGCGACCGCATCCGCCAGGAGGGTTTCGACCGGACGCTTCAGGAAAAAACAGGCCTGGTGACGGACGCGTATTTCTCCGGCACCAAGATCGCCTGGCTGCTTGAAAACGTTCCGGGGGCGCGGGGACGGGCGGAGCGCGGCGAGCTTGCCTGCGGTACCATCGACGCCTGGCTCGTCTGGAACCTGACCCGTGGCCGCACTCACTCGACCGACGTGTCGAACGCCTCGCGCACTCTGCTCTTCAATTTGCACAGGCTCGAGTGGGACGAGGAGATCCTCGCCTACTTCCGGATTCCGCGGTCGCTCCTGCCGGAGGTGAAGTCTTCGAGTGAAGTGATCGCCGAGACGGATCTCTTCGGGCCGCACGTTCCCATCGCGGGTGTTGCCGGCGACCAGCAAGCGTCGCTTTTTGGCCAACAGTGCTTCACGCCCGGCAGCGTGAAGAGCACCTACGGCACAGGCTGTTTCCTGCTGATGAACACGGGGCACCAAGCGCCGCGCTCGGAATCGGGCCTGCTCGCGACCGTCGGGTGGCGCGTGAGCGGCCGGACCACTTATGCGCTCGAAGGCAGCGTGTTCATCGCCGGCGCGGCCGTCGAGTGGCTGCGCGACGAGCTGAAGATCATCGACAGCGCCGCCGAGACCGAGGCGATGGCCGTGGCCGTCCCTGACACGGGCGGGGTCTACTTCGTTCCCGCCTTCGTCGGCCTCGGCGCGCCGCACTGGGACGCTTACGCGCGCGGCGCCATCCTCGGCCTCACCCGCGGTTCGAACCGCAACCACGTGGTGCGAGCAGCGCTTGAGTCGATGGCCTATCAGACGCGTGCCGTGGTGGATTGCATGGCGCACGACTCGGGGGTTCGCCCGGCCGTGCTGCGCGTGGACGGCGGAGCAGTCGACAATAACTTCCTCTGTCAATTCCAGGCGGAGATTCTGGGAATTCCCGTCGAAAGGCCCGCCACCGCCGAATCCACCGCCTTGGGTGCTGCGTATCTCGCCGGGCTTGCCACCGGCTTCTGGAAGGACCAGCGGGAACTCGCCAGCCAACTCAAGGTTGATCGCCGCTTCGAGCCGGCGATGGAAGCGTCTCGCCGCGAGGAGCTGTACGCGGGTTGGCAGCGGGCGGTCGAGCGCGCCAAGGGTTGGGCCCTCTAATTGTCGATTGATGATTGATGATTGATGATTGACGATTGAAGGAAAGAGGAGCCAGGAGCCAGGAGTCAGGAGTCAGAATCGACGATTGACGATTGTCGATTGCCGATTGAAAGACGCGGTGCAGCATCCATGCCTTCCAATCGTCAATCGGCAATCTGCAATCGTCGATTCTGGCTCCTGGCTCCTGACTCTTTTCTTGGTTTGATTGACTTCCCTGTTCTCAGAACGGTACAATGATCTATCCCTTTAGATTGCGCGTCGTGGTGGTAGGAAAGGAGTCAGGGGATGTCGTTGGAAGAAAACAACACTGCCTTGGGGGCGTTCGAGACCGCGCACGGGACGCCTGCTGAGCCAGACAACCATCATTCAAGCTCGACTTCGGAACCTTCAGAATCCGGTGTAGCGAGCCAGGCGGTAGCGGAAGAGACCAGCGTCGCGCCGGCGGTCAGCACCGCTTTGCCGGAGGAGACCGCACCGTCAAGCCCGGAAGCGGCTGTGCCCGAAACCGGCATGGAGTCCGGTGATGCCGGGAACCTCTTTGCGACGATGGATGAACTGCCGACCATCACGCCGGGTCAACTGCTGCGTTGCGAGGTGCTGAAGGTGACGGAGAGCGAGGTCGTCGTCGACGTGGGGCTGAAGTCGGAAGCCGCCCTGCCCCTCGCCGAATTTATGAAGGACGGCAAGGCGATCGTGGCGCGCGGCGATAAGGTTGACTTGCTGGTGGAGCAATGGGACGAAGAAGAGGGTATTGTGAGGCTTTCGTACCAGAAGGCCTCGCACCTCCGGGCGTGGGATGAGATCGAGCGCGCGTTTCAGGAGCAGAAGCCGATCCGCGGCCGGGTGACCGAACGGATCAAGGGCGGGCTTTCCGTCGATATCGGCGTCGCCGCCTTCCTTCCTGCCTCGCAGGTGGACACGCGGCCCTTCCGGAACCTCGATTCTCTGCTCGGGCAGGAGATTGAGTGCCTGATCGAGAAGGTGAACCGAAAACGAAACAACGTGGTGGTGAGCCGCAAGGCGTTGCTGGAGCAAGAACTCAACCGGCAGAAGGCGCAGTTGCTGGAGAAGCTGGCGGAGGGTGGAGAGTTGGTGGGCCGCGTTAAGAACCTGACCGACTATGGGGCCTTCGTTGACTTGGGAGGCATGGACGGCCTGCTGCACATCACCGACCTTTCCTGGGGGCGTGTCAACCACCCCTCGGAAGTGGTGCACGTGGGGCAGGAGCTCACGGTCAAGGTGCTGAAGTACGCACCTGACAAGGAGCGGGTCTCGCTGGGGCTGAAGCAGCTCTCGCCGGATCCCTGGGACCACGCGCCGTCCACGTATCGCGTGGGCGACCGGATCTTCGGTCACGTAGTGAGCCTGACCGACTACGGGGCCTTTGTCGAGTTGGAGCCGGGCGTTGAGGGATTGATCCACATCTCGGAAATGACGTGGAGCAAGCGGCTCAAGCACCCTTCCAAGATCGTCCAAGTAGGCGACCGCGTCGAGGTGGCGGTGCTCGATGTCAACACGGTCCAGCGCCGCATTTCGCTGAGCCTGCGGCAGACGTTACCAGATCCCTGGACGACGCTCGGTCAACGGCTTTCCGTGGGCTCGAAAGTAGCGGGCCGGGTCCGAAACCTCACGGATTTCGGCGTCTTCGTCGAGGTCGAGGAGGGCGTGGAGGGGTTGATCCATCTTACCGACCTCACCTGGTCGCGCCGCGTCAAGAACCCTTCGGAAGTGCTCAAGAAGGGTCAGAAGATTGAGGCCCGGGTGCTGGCGCTCGATCCCGCCAATCGACGCCTGTCCTTGGGACTGAAACAGCTCCTGCCGGACATCTGGGAGACCTTCTTTTCCAAGGCTCGGGTGGGAGACACGATCCGGGGGACGGTCCTGCGGATAGCGCCTTTTGGCGCTTTCGTGGAAATTGCGGAGGGGGTGGAGGGCCTCTGCCATATCTCCGAAATGGGTCCGGATCGCGCCTCGGGCCGCGTGAAGGTGGACCACGACTATAATTTCCGCATCCTCCGCCTGAGCCCGGAGGAGAAGCGGATTGGTCTCAGCATGGTGGACGTGGAGCAGGCGCCCCCACCCGAGCGCAGCGCCAAGGCGCCCGAGCCCGCCGCGATTCCTGAACCCGCTCCCGTGGCGGCAGAGGCGGCGGAGTCCGCCATGGCAGCCGAAGGCGGTCAGACGCAGGGGGTTGAGGCGGCCACTCTCGAACCGGCTCCGGGGCCCCCTGAGACTCACTCGGAGGCCGCTGAACCTGTCGCCGCGATTCCTGAACCCGCTCCCGTGGCGACAGAGGCGGCGGAGTCCGCCATGGCGGCCGAAGGCGGTCAGACGCAGGGGGTTGAGGCGGCCACTCTCGAGCCGGCTCCGGCGCCCCCTGAGACTCACTCGGAGGCCGCTGAAGCTGTCGTCGATGCTCAGCCTGTCTCCTCCGAGGCTGGAGCCGCATCGGCGGCCGTCAAGGCCGAACCACCCGCAGCAGCGGAGTAAAGTTCAGGCCGCGGAGAAGGAAAGGCTCACGGCGGGACGAATTGCCGATTTACGATTGCCGATTGACCAGGAAGGTGATCCAGCTCTTAGATCGGCAATCGGCAATCGGCAATAAGACGCCGGTTTTTTGGTTGCGGCCGTTGGCCGCGTATGTAAGGAGGGCCAAGTCGTCCCTTCGCCCCGTTCCAGCCCACCCCAAAGGCAGAAGGGGCGCATCGAGGTAGTCGTCCACAAGCAATGAGTAAGAAAAACTTCACCGGGAGCATAGGAGCACCTTATGACTAAGGCTGAGCTGATCGAGGATGTGGCGAGGGCGATTGAGATGAGCCGCAAGGATTCTGAGATTGTCGTGGAAACGATCTTCGAAAGCATTGTGACGTCACTTCAGGGGGGCGACAAGATCGAGATCCGTGGTTTTGGGAGCTTCCGCACGCGCCAGCGCGCGCCGCGCTCCGGACGGAACCCCAAGACGGGCGAAAGAGTGGCGGTCCCCGCCAAGAAGATCCCGTATTTCAAGCCGAGCAAGGAGCTGAAGGATATGGTCAACAGCAGTCCGGCCGCGGAAGCCCCCGCCGCCGCGCCGCCGGCTTCTGGCACTCCTACCGCGTAACAGTAGACGGTAGACTGAATACGGTAGGCGGGGAAGGCCGCGACCGCCTTTGATCGGAGCTTTGCTGACCGTCTCCTGTCCGGTTCTTGCGGGCGCAGGCTTATGGACCAGTTGTGGAGTCCGTGGCGGTTTAGCTACGTCAGCGAGGGAACCAAGACCCAGGGCTGCATACTCTGTGAGAAGACGGCCCTGGACGCTTCTTACGACCGCGAGCATTTGATCCTTCATCGGGCCCGCCGCAATTTCGTCATTCTGAACCTTTATCCCTATACCACCGGCCACGCCCTGATTGTGCCTTACGCCCACGTGGCGAAGCTGACCGACCTCGATCGGGAAACCCTGGGAGAAATGATGGAGTTGGCGCAGACAACCCAGGCGGCTTTGGAAGCTGTCTATCATCCACAAGGATATAACCTCGGCATCAATCAAGGCCGGGCCGCAGGCGCCGGCATTGCCGATCATCTCCACCTCCACCTTCTCCCGCGCTGGAACGGCGACACCAACTTTATGACCGTCGTCGGCGAAACCAGGGTCCAACCCGAAGATCTGCAGACCACCTACGACAAGCTGGTCGGCTTCTTCCGAAAAACCCTGAATGAGGAACGTTGAATGAGGAGTTAACCCGAGTTATTACTCCGAGCACTAAATAGGCGACATCTCAAAAAGCCGCGTATTGAACATGGCGCTCTCGAAAATAGCCTCGCACCGCGCCCGGATGGCCCT
>Ga0326728_10018852_pt1 | contig 13500 bp, 15 predicted proteins | sample MB3enrmetagenome_FD_207602 | JGI IMG/M metagenome (GOLD analysis project Ga0326728, IMG submission 207602) | Lab enriched peat soil microbial communities from McLean, Ithaca, NY, United States - MB31MN | ecosystem: Environmental > Terrestrial > Soil > Wetlands > Peat | place: USA: New York... | reverse complement strand
ATCGCCCCCTTCCAGTCGCTGCAAACGAGAGATTTAGCCTCCCGCACCAAACTCGTCACTATTTACGGATAAGGTCTAAGAATTGCACAGAGCATTGTAGACTGTACGAGTCCACAAAGAGCTGTGGTTGATTCCTTCAACGAATGATGACCATTCCTCTGATTTGAGGCTCGATTTCAGGCCAATGTAGTTCGTGGGTTCGTTCGAGCTGTCATGAGCGACCCTCAAAGTACCAGGCCAACCCCAAAGGAAGACAGCCAAAGGGCGCCCTGCAAGTGGGCCCGGTGATCAGTTGGTTCTGGCAATACTCGGGGGCAATGCCCTTGCGATCCTGCCGGCCAAAGGCAGAAAACGAGTGGTTTGCAACGCGGGCCCGTTCCTAACCAATTGCGGAGGTTCCGGATGAAACGTTCATTACTTGTACTGGCCCTTGTGGCCCTTGCGTCAGCGATCACGGCAAGCGCAACCAACGTCAACTTCGTTGGTTATTCGCCGACATACACAGTTTTGCCTACCGTCTCAGTCGATGGCTTCAACTTTAACCAGGAAGGTTGTTGTTTTATGTACGTTTGGCCCGGCGCCCCCAACGATCCGGGGACTCCGCTCATCTTTGCTGCGTTCGGCAACGGCGGCTACGTTGAGGTCGACAACGGTGGAACACCGTTTACTTTGAACAACCTGGATATGACGATCAGTTGGTACGACACCAACTCGTCTGACACCGTAAACCTGGTGGGCAACATCTTTGGCGGCGGCACGGATACCACGACGCTGATTCTGGGGCAGGGGCTTCAGGTCTACAACCTGGACTGGTCGAACCTGGCATCGTTCACCATTTCGGATGTAGCCAGCGGTTCTGGCTACTGGGCGCTCGACAACATCAACGTCAACGGCGTCACTCCGGAGCCGGGAACATGGCTCTTGTTGGGAACCGGGCTGCTCGGACTCGTTCTGCTTGCTCTGGGCCGCAAATCGTCAGCACGCGGGCTGATGACCGGTAACCTCGCATAAACCTCCTAAACTCATTCTGAAAAGGCCGGGGACCCTGCTTCCCCGGCCTTTTTGTCTTATCCAGGCTGGTTCAGATCAGCTCCACGCCCCACAAATCATGCAGATGCACCACGCCTTCGACCTTCTGCTCGGCGTCCACCACAACAAGCGACGTAATCTTGCATTCCTCAAGAACCGCCAGCGCCTTTGCCCCCAGCTCGTCTCCGGCAATCGTGCGCGGATGGGAGTTCATCGCTTCGCCGGCCGTGCGGCCCAGCGCCGCGCCGCCCTCGCGCTCCAATAACCTCCGCAAATCTCCATCGGAGATCACCCCGCGCAGGCGGCCATCCTCCTGCACCGTGGTAATGCCCAGCTTCTTCGACGACATCTCGAAGATGACGTCGGCCATCGCCGTCGCCGGAGCTACAACCGGCACGTCCTCGCCGGTGTGCATCAGGTCGCGCACCCTGGCCAGCTGCTTGCCCAGCTTGCCGCCGGGATGCAACTCGGCAAAATCCTCGGCGCGGAAGCCCTTGCGCAGGCTTACTGCAACGGCCAGCGCATCGCCCAGCGCCAGCATCGCTGTAGTCGAAGCTGTGGGCGCAAGGTTCAGCCCGCAGGCCTCGCGCTCCACGCAGCAGTCGAGCGCCACGTCGCTGGCCTCGGCAAGGGTCGACTTCAGATTGCAGCAGAAGCTCACCAGCGCGTCGCCCTTGCGCTTGAGCGTGGCCAGCAGGCGCAGAATCTCCTCTGTTTCTCCTGATGCCGAGAGCGCAATCACCAGGTCGCCGGGCATCAGCACGCCCACGTCGCCGTGCACCGCCTCAGCCGGATGCAGAAACAGCGCCGGCGAGCCGGTTGAGCTGAGCGTCGCGGCAATCTTCTGCGCGATAATGCCGCTCTTGCCCATCCCTGTTACCACCACGCGCCCGTTCTGTCCCCCGCAGCGCAGGATCAGCTCAACCGCGCGGGCAAAGGGCTCGGCCATCGGCCCCTCGAGCCGGTCAGCCAGCGCCTCGAGCGCCGCAGCCTCGGTGCGTACCAGCGCCGCCGGTTCGAAAGAGCCGGTTTTCTCAGTGGGACTCACTGGCATTTGATGGTAGCAAAGTCCACCGATTCGAGAGTAGGGCAAAGCCGTCGCCCCGCTACATATCACTGCTGCGGCCTCAGGAATGATATAGAATTCCGGCGACCCGGCAGGCGCGTCCGTTCTCTCGCCGAAGGGCCTCCGCAAAGATGGAGAGGTGAGGCAATGGCTCCCAATGTTCTGGGGGGAGGGGTAATCGCTCGAGCCCGCGAGGCAGCAGCTCGGCTGGGATTGTGGGTTTCTATACTGACCGCGGCCGTGGCAGTTGTCTCATTTGGTATCGCTTTCATGACGCCGCCGCATTCCGGGCCGTTCTGCACCGCCTCTTGCATTGCGTACCCTTACACCGGCGCCGTCGCGTTTTTCCCCAGGGATTACTTGTGGATCTTTCCCGCGATGCTGCTAATCTCTCTGTTCGTGGTGCTTTGCATCTGCGTCGATTTCTGGGTCGAGATCGAGAAGAGGGTTTTCAGCCGGGTCGCGGTGGCGGCTGCGACGACCGCTGCGGCGATTGTAGCGATGGACTACTTCATCCAGTTTGAAGTGATCCAGCCGAGCCTCCTAAGAGGGGAGCATGACGGCCTCGCGCTGATCTCGCAATACAACCCGCACGGGGTCTTCATAGCCATGGAGGACCTGGGTTACCTTGGCGTGTCGGCGGCCTTCTTCTTTCTCGGCGTGTCTCTGGCGGGCCGTAGCGGCCTGGAGAGAGCCACGCGGTGGGTGCTCACAATAAGCGGGCTGCTGGGATTCGTTACGTTCTTCGCCATGTCAGCGGCTTTCGGGAGCAACCTGGAGACGCGATTTGAGTTGGCCATCATCACCATCACCTGGACGGCTATGGCCATTACCGCTGTGATGCTGGCGGTCCTGTTCCGGAGATCGCTTTGGCCCGGCGCGAACTGATGCCCCGGCGCGGATCAGCGCGGGCTGCCGGGTGCTCCACTTGGGAACGCTCCGGGTATCACGTCTTTTTTTTCGGCTAGCCTAGGTGCCAACGCTGACTCGATGACTTGCTGACTCGCTTAAAATATCCCCATGAGCACTTTACCCGTGCGCCGCAACACGATTGTTCTTGGCGCGGTGCTACTTCTGTTGGCCGTGTTCGCCTGGGCCGGCTGGGCCAACTGGGAGTACCGCCAGCAAGCCGCCGCGCGCCTGCTGGCCAACGCCGCCAAGGGTGAGCTTGTTGCAGATGCCGCGAGCGGAACGCCGGTTTATGTTTCGCCGCTCCAGGGCAAGATGGCGCCGGCCTTCGCGCTCCAGGATCTGACGGGTGAGAAGGTTTCGCTTTCCAGCTACCGCGGCAAAGCGCTGCTCATCAACTTCTGGGCCACATGGTGCGCGCCTTGCAAAATTGAGACTCCCTGGATCATCGAGCTGCGCAACAAGTACGCCTCGCAGGGCTTCGAGGTGCTGGGCGTCGACACCGAGGGCGACGACCTGAAACCCGACGACAAGGCGGGCTGGGCTAAAACCAAAACCGAAGTCGGCAAGTTTATTCAGCAGGAGAAGATTCCTTATCCCATACTGCTCGACGGCGACAGCATCAGCGTTCCCTACGGCGGACTCGATGAGCTGCCCACGTCGTTTTTCATCGATCGCAAGGGCAACGTGGTTGCCGCGCAGGTGGGCCTCACGTCAGAGAGCGACTTGGAAGCGAAGATCAGGAAGGCGCTGGGGCAGTAAGCGAGTCAGCAGGTTGGCAACGAATCGATGCGTAGCATGACCAGGACAATCCTTTCAACGATTGCGGCCCTCGGAGCGACGGCCCTCCTCGCCCCCGCCCAGTTCGTCGGCACCGGCGCCCAGGGTCAGGCCGGCTCAAAGCCCCCTGCGGTCGTTTACCTTTTTCCCGAGCAGGTCACCATCCACGCCGACAAACCCAGCCCCGTCGATCTGCACTTCCGCGTCGCTTCCGGCCTGCACATCAACTCGCATACGCCCAGCGACGAGTTCCTCATCGCCACCACGTTCTCCATCGCCAGCAGCGAGGGCGTGCAACTGGCCGCGGCCAATTATCCCGCAGGTGAATCCATAACCCTGGCCTCCGATCCCACGACCAGGCTCAGTGTCTACACCGGCGAATTCGTTATCCGCGCGCAAATTGTTTCTGCCGCCGGCAATCACCTGGCCCAGGGCAAGCTGCGTTACCAGGCCTGCGACCGCAACCAGTGCATGCCGCCCAAAACCATTGCCGTGCCCATCGACGTAATCGCGCAGTAAATAGAGGCCAATTTCTCGATGCATCATTTATTAAGGTTCTGTTAAACTCAAGTTCTATTTTTCCTGGTTTATGAGGTGAACCCATGGGCACCAACCCCAAAGCTGGCGGCGGAGGTTCGATGATTACAATCATCGCCACGATCATTATTGTCGCCGGCGTCGCAATTTACTTGATGGATCCCTATCTGTTTCAAAGCATTATTACCACGATCGTACGCTTTTTCCGGTTCGGGCAATAGACGGGTTCTTTACGGCCGTTTCCGCGGCGCAACGCATTCGCCGTCGCTTCCTGGTAACCAATCGCAGCCATCGTATTTAGTTTGGTGGTCGATCTAAAGTCCCGCATGGATGGCCGCACCGCCGGTGCCGAGCATTCGCCTTAACGCAGGTGGCTACGCCCCAGCCTTCTTCTCAATCTTGGCCCAGCTGTCCTTGAGCGGCAGCGTGCGATTGAACACCAGCTTCTCCGCAGCCGAGTCGGGGTCGAGGCAGAAGTAGCCCACGCGCTCGAACTGGTAATGATCCCCAACCCTGGCGTTGGCCAGCGACGGCTCCAGCTTTGCGCCGGTCACAATCTCAAGCGAGTTGGGATTCAGGTTGTCGAAGATGTCGCCGCCCTCGGGCAGGTCGTAAGGATCGGGCTTCGAGAACAGATTCTCGTAGATGCGAATCTCGGCCTCAATGGCGTGCGCGGCCGAAACCCAGTGCATGGTCGATTTCACCTTGCGCCCGTCGGGCGAGTTGCCGCCGCGGCTGGCCGGATCGTAGGTGCAATGCACCTCAACTACATTGCCGGCCGCGTCCTTCACCACGCTCTGCGCCGTCACAAAGTACGCGTTGCGCAGCCGCACCTCCTTGCCCGGCGAAAGGCGGTAATACTTGGGCGGAGGCACCTCGCGAAAATCGTCCTGCTCAATGTAGATCTCGCCGCTGAAGGGCACCTGCCGCGTCCCGGCCGATGGATCTTCAGGATTGTTGGCGACTTCGACAAACTCCTCCTTGCCCTCGGGGTAGTTGTCGATCACGACTTTGAGCGGCCGCAGCACCGCCATGGCGCGCGCGGCGCGGTGGTTCAAATCGTCGCGCTGAAAGTGCTCCAACATCTCAATGTCCGTTGTCCCGTTCGTCCGCGAGGCGCCGATCTGCGCGCAGAAAGCGCGAATGGCCTCCGGCGTAAATCCCCGCCGCCTGATGCCGCAGATCGTAGGCATGCGCGGATCGTCCCACCCGTTCACGCGACCATCCTGCACCAGCTGCAGCAGCTTGCGTTTAGAGAGCAGCGTGTAGGTCAGGTTGAGCCGGTCGAATTCAATCTGTTGCGAAGGGAAGATGCCTAACTGCTCGATGTACCAGCGGTAGAGCGGCTGATGGTCGGCGAACTCGAGCGTGCACATGGAGTGCGTGACCTGCTCGATCGAATCCGACTGGCCATGCGCGTAGTCGTACATGGGATAGATGCACCACTCGTCGCCGGTGCGGTGATGCGCGGCGTGCAGGATGCGGTACATCACCGGGTCGCGCATATTCAGGTTGGGCGAAGCCATGTCGATCTTGGCTCTCAGCACGCGGCTGCCGTCGGGGAACTCGCCCTTCTTCATGCGGATGAAGAGGTCTAGGTTTTCCTCAACCGGCCGGTCGCGGTAGGGACTGTCTTTACCGGGCTCGGTGAGCGTGCCGCGGTGCTGGCGGATCTCCTCGGCTGAAAGATCGTCGACGTACGCTTTGCCCTCTTTGATCAGCTTCAGCGCCCACTCGTAGAGCTGGCCGAAATAATCCGACGCGTAGCAGAGCCGCTCCCAGTCAAAGCCCAGCCAGCGCACGTCTTCCTGGATGGAATCGACGTACTCCTGCTCTTCCTTCTCGGGATTGGTGTCGTCGAAGCGCAGGTTCGTCTTTCCGCCGAATTCGTCGGCCAGCCCGAAGTCAATGCAAATTGCCTTGGCGTGGCCGATGTGCAGATAGCCGTTGGGCTCGGGTGGAAAGCGTGTCTGCACCACTGCGTCGCCGTATTTTTTGGTGCGCACGTCTTCGGCGATCGCGTCGCGGAGAAAGTTGGAGGGAGTGTGGGCCTCGGGACTTTGAGAGACCGAGTTTTCCGGGTTTTCGTTGGACATGGCTTTAGTTCATTATTCCACGGGAGGTGTTTAGAGTATGCGCATCAAAATAATCTGCCCCACTACGCGCGTGCCACATTTTTCAAAATTTTTCCACAAGATTCTTCGGGCAAATAGTGGGATACATGCATAGGAAAGGAGATCTTATGGCGATTGAGTTTCGACTGCCTCGCGTTGATGAACCACACTGTGCGTCCTGCTTGCACCCAGAACCGGCCACCTCAGTCATCGATGGCTTGCCGCAGTGCGATCAATGTGCTGGCGCACGGCTTGTAGGTGAACCAGAAAAGCTGGGCGCCTTGTTGGTTCTTATTCTCCGACAGGGATAGACAGCGAGAAGCAAAATGGAGCGCCGGACTTTTGGACCGGTGCTCCGCCTCCCCCGAGCACCAGGTAATCGCCTAAATGCCGGTTTAGGTTCTTACATTACGGGCCGATTTGGAAGGGGCGTCCATTTTAGGCTCAGGAGCTAATGCACCTTCTTCAGTGCGTCGCATCCCCGCCGGTCTCCCATGCCACATCCCTTGCTGTAAAACTCCCGTGCTTTCGCTTTATCCTTTTGAACTCCATATCCTTTGTGGTAGAGGAGACCTATGCTGCTACAACCGCCGGCGCTGCCCGCATTGCAGGCTCTGGAATAGAGCATCAGCGCCTGGGAATCGTCCTCTGCCACTCCGTTGCCATTCAGGTACATTCGGCCGAGATTCCAGCAACCATCTGCAATAGTCGCGTCACACGCGTTGGAGTACAGCGTCACTGCCTTAGGATAGTCCTTAGAGTAGGCACAGGCGTCAAAGCGATTGCCGCCAAGGCCCTCGCAGTCTGGCTCTGCACCGTTCATCCCCACTCCGCGTCCTGTCTCGTACATAGCGCCCAGATTATTGCAGGCAAGGCCACTCCCCGCGGTGCAAGCCTTGGTATAAAGAAGTGCTGCCCTGCCTTCATCCTTCGCAACCCCCTTGCCGTTTCCGTACATATAGCCGAGACCATCACAGCCGTCGGCGTTCCCTCCTTCGCAGGATTTGGAAAAGAGGTTGACAGCCTTGGAATAGTCCTTTGTGACGCCGTCGCCCTTCTCGTACATCGACCCGAGATAGCTGCATGCATCCACGCTGCCTCCAGTGCACGCCTGAGCCAAAAGGGGCTCTGCCTCCGCGTAGCGGGCCTCCTTGTAGAGCGCCTCGCCTTTTTGCTCAATCTCTGTGAGGTGATGGGTCTGAACATCCCCCTTCACTACCGTATCCAACATCGAGGTCGTGGAGCGGCCCCCTTGCTCGTTTTGCTCAAGTGGGGTAACTGACGGTTGCTTGGGTAGAGCGGCCAAGAGTTTGGCGAGGTAGAAAGCGGGCACTGCAAAGTTCAGATTCTGGCCGTCGGTAAACGTAGCCTCGGCAATGCCTATCACAACGCCAGAGCTGTCCATCACCGGGCCGCCACTGCTTCCTGGAGAGATCGGCGCTGTCATTTGAAGAATTGAATCCTCGTCGATATGCCTTACCCCGCTAATCATTCCCGCCGAGAATGTTCCCTCAAGTCCAAGCGGGTTCCCGACAACGTATACGTTGTCGCCAACCGCCGGATTCGTGCTCGGCCCGAGAACTACGGCTGGCGCGGAGCTGTCAACTTTCAGAAGAGCTAAATCCGCATTGCGATCAACAGCAACTGTCCCCAATACCTGCATCGTTTGAGTGCCCCCAACGAGCTTCGCCGTGCCGCTCGATGCGCCCTCAATGACGTGTGCATTCGTCGCAATGATTTGGTCTGAAACGAAGAAGCCACTACCAAGGCAGAGCGGCTGACCTTTCGAGTCATTCATCTCCAGGAGCACCACGGATTTGAATGCGGCCCGTGCAATATCCCGCGCGGTTTGCCCAAAGCATAAAGACGACATCGAAAGGACAATTGTCACAATGCGGATGAATTTCATCTGTGCCTCGCATAATCTGAACAATCGTGCCATGAGCCGTGATTTCATCGTATCGGCTCCGCACAATGGCGCTTCGCTAAGCTGATCTGCCTGCTTTGCGCACACCCAAATCGGACATATGATTTCTTCCGCTCAGAGGCGTCTCCTATTCTTCCACCTCAGGCCGAGTTCCGACATCAAGTTCCCACCTTGATAAGGCTGCCCTGAGCGCCTGCTCTTCATCGTCATCGGAGGGCCAAGGCGGCAGGCACAACCCGCCGGGACGCAAGGCCTCATAGATCGATTGATACAGGTAATAGGGTGCGCTGATTTCGTGTAAATTGCAGCCCTGGATGTTGGAATAGGGTTTTGGGAGACCCTCAGGCTTGAGATTTCCCAGGCAAACAGGCATGAGCTTTTTCTCTGCGAACCACGCCCCACCTGCTTCAAAATGCACCCATGGCCGCGAGAGCGCCGCGTCACTGAAAAGTGCGACCACAACCTTCGCAGAGTTCAATGCGGAATGGATTTTTTGCAACCAATCATCTCCCATCCGTATTTGAAATTGGTTGGCAGACAAAAACACCTCGATTCCTGATTTTGACGTTCTCCCGCCATTCAACTTGGCTCGCAAAAGACAATTGATTGCGTTAGCCGCCTTTTCGTCCTCATGGATGTGACTAATGAAGATCTCACACATGTTCTTGTTCGTTCCTTTCACTAGCCGGCGGACCGGCGACGGCTCACATCTCAATCCACCGCCAAGTCTGGTTGCCCCTGGTCCGGGCTTTCTGGCCCTGGAGGGCACATCGTTCTTGCGTCCGCACACAGCCTCACGGCCAAGGGCCAGCCTTCAAGCGGCTGCTTTGCCGGTAGGCGCCGGTTGGGCCACCAGGCGCACACCAAGCGCCGCACAGACGCGGCTGATGGTGTCGAAGCGCGGCGCGCTATCGGGGCGGAGGGCCTTGTAGAGAGCCTCGCGGGTAATTCCGGCGGCCTTGGCGATCTCCGTCATGCCGCGCGCGCGCGCAATGTCGCCCAGCGCCGAGGCCAGCAGCGCCGCGTCATTCGCTTCCAGGATTCCGGTCAGATAGACGGCGACGCTCTCCTCGTTGTCGAGGTAGCGCGCGGGGTCGAATTCAGGCAGCTCATCCACATTAATGGTTTTGCTCATGTTTGCTTTAGTGGTTTTGCTCATCTTTGTCCCTTTTCGCTTTTCAGCAATGCGGCCAAAGCCTTGGCCCGCTGGATATCTTTCTTCTGTGTGCGTTTGGAACCGCCCGCAAGCAACACGACAATCTGCGCGCCGCGCTGGGTGTAATAAAGACGCCATCCCGCGCCGAAGTCGATGCGCAGTTCTATCACGCCATCGCCAATCGCCTTGAAGTCGCCCAGCAAGCCGAAGGAGAGACGCTTGATGCGTTCCGCCACCGCACCTCGTACCCGGTTGTCTTTCAATCCATCAAGCCATGCTGTGAATTCGGGGAGGGGCCTGACGGAAAACATGCTCTAAGTGTAATTGATCGATTACAGACTGTCAAGTTATGGATCAGACGCCGGCGAATCGATCCAGTTTGGATTGCGTCTTATCTCCGGGTGTCCCAGAGCCTGCCCTGAGCTCGCCGAAAGGTCTGAATCTTCGGACCTGGGAAAACACAATAGCTCAGCCGAGCGACTTAAGGCGTTCGACGGCTTGCCGTATGCGCTTCAAGCACACCTCGCGCCCCAGCACAACCAGCGTTTCAAAAAGCGGCGGCGCATTCTTGCGTCCGCAAACAGCCACACGGATCGGCTGAAACATGGGGCCGGCCTTCAGCCCGAGCGAAGCCGCGGCGGCGCGAAGCGCACGATCCAGCGAATCGTGATCGAAGTTTGTCACTGCCAGCACCTCGAGCGCGGTTTCCAGCACCCTCCGCGCCAGCGCCGCATCGCCCGTCGATTCTCCTTTTTTCAGGGGAATCAGCTCCGCCGCCTCGTACGGCGCAAGCTCATCGACAAAGAAGAAATCCGCGGCCGTAACCGCGTCGCGCAGCAGCTTGATGCGCTCGCGAATCAGCGGCGTAACGGCGAGCAGCTTCTCCGGCGTGGCATTCATTCCTGCCTGATCGAAAAACGGCTGCAGGTCGCGCGCCAACTCCTCCACCGGTAGCGCGCGAATATGCTCGGCATTCAGCCATACCGCCTTTTCGTCGAACGGAAGCTCTTCAGTGAAATTGATGACCGCATTCGATCGGTTCACGCCCTCCAATGTAAACGCGTCGCGAATCTCATCCAAAGTCATAAACTCTCGATCGTTCTTGGGCGACCAGCCAAGCAGGCAGAGGAAATTCACAAAAGCCTGCGGCAAAAAGCCCTCGTCGCGATAGGTGGTTACGCTCACCACCGGCCCGTGCCTGCGCTTTGAGAGCTTGGTGCCGTCGGGCGCAACCAGCAGCGGCAGATGCGCGAACTGCGGCGGCTCTGCTCCGAGCCCCTCAAAGATGAGCAGGTGCTTGAAGGTATTGGTCAAGTGGTCCTGGCCGCGGATGACGTGGCTGATGCGCAGGTCGGCATCGTCAACGCAGGAGGCCAGGTGATAGGTCGGCATTCCGTCCGAGCGCAGCAGCGCAAAATCCTCGACCTCGTCGGCCAGCTTTGTTTGCGGGCCATACACTTCATCCGTAAAACGCAGCACGAAGTGCTCGCCGCGCGGCACGCGATAGCGCAGCGCAAACGGCTCTCCGGCCGCCGCTCGCCGGTCGCTTTCCTCGCGTGAAAGCTCCCTCATGCCGGAATTGAAGAGCCACGCTCCCTGCGCGCCACTCTGTGTGTCGTCACCCGCGTGAGCCGGCGTAAAGTCGCGATAAGCCAGGCCCTTCTCGAAGATGGCATGGGCTGCGGAGCGGTGCAGTGCCGGGCGTTGGGACTGCTTGTACTCCTCGTCCCAGTCGAGGCCCAGCCACTTCAGCCCCTCGAAGATGGACTGCACGCTGGCCTCGGTATTGCGCTCAACGTCGGTATCGTCGAGCCGCAGCACCATTGTGCCGTGGTTGTGGCGGGCATAGAGCCAGTTGAAGATAAAGGTGCGGGCGCTGCCCACGTGCAGAAAACCGGTAGGCGAGGGCGCAAAGCGTACGCGCGGAGAGCCGGGCGCGGAAAGATTGTATTCGGGCATCGTGAGAAAAGATCTACCTCTACGATGCTAAAGCATTCCATTCCCCGCCGAATGTGCCCCCCGTCTCTTCAGACCGTGGGCGGAGGCGGCGGAAAACCGCTCGCCCATGTAGGCGGAGGCGCCGGAACCACCTTCCACTCGGCAAACGCCAGTACATAAATCAGCACAAGATTGCCGAGGGGAATGATGTTCAGCAACGAGAGCCACGGCGACATCCCGGCCTTCTTGCAGATGAACCAGAAGGGGATGATGATTACGGCAACGCAAACGATGCCGAAAATCATAATCATGGGAATGATCGCCATCAGGGCCGTCTGAACCTGCTGCTGCACGGCTTGGGGATCGACTGAGGTTTGCAGAAGCATTGCCACAAAATGCATTGGGAACACTCCGGAGTGAGATGGAAGCTCGCAGCCAAGGTAACGCCAAACAGCAATAACTGCAATCAGAATTCTTGAAAATCAGCGATCCGAAAGAGGGCTGGCCTTCCATTTCGAAAATGCTAGAACGTAGAGGACTGCCAGGTTAGCCATGGGAATAAGGATCAGGAACGAGTAGACGGGCGGAAAACCTGCCTTCCTGAAGATTACCCAAAACGGGGGGATGGTCAGGAGGAAGAGGATGAAGTACGGAAAAACGTTAAACAGCAACGGCACGAGGATCGATGTTTTTGGAGCCTGGATACTGAAAGTCACACCGGCCTCCAGCATCGCATTCCGTAAATCGGCGTATTCGATAGGAATCGTGGTGTGGAACCGAGCCTTGGGCGAAGACTTCAAGTGGCCGTAGAGATCGCATCCCTCGATCGTCGCATCCAGAAGTTGCCCGGACCGCAATTCCTTGAACAGATCGGAGTATCCGATTTCCTGATCCTTGTTCAAGCTTGCGCCCTTCGACACCACGCCCCAAATGAGCATGATCAGGAGCAGAACAAGGCAAAATGCCATGATGGTCTTAATCGTTGCAATCACCGCGACCCTCACTCTTTCGAAACCCGACAAGCCCGGTCCGACCTACTCTTACGTAATGTCCTCAGTGTCGTAGACACTCGGCGCGATCCGCCGTTTGGGCACGCCATGGACACTCGAGAGCAGGTCATCGACCACGTCCTCAAGCTGGCGCTGCGTCTCAATCACCTCGCTTATGGCCTTCAAGCCCTCTGAATCCTGAACGCGCTCCACCAGTACCACGGCGTGACACTGCGCCACGTGGTCCAGGCCCAGTCCTTCGGGCGTTTTGGCCTTGATGCTCACGCGATCGATGGGCAGGTTGAGCAGGTCGGCCACGCGGGAGCGCATCTCGCCGGCGATGGGCGCGATCTTGGGCGCGGCAAGAACCAGCGTGGTGTCCACATTCACGATCTGGTAGCCGGCATGTTGAATTTCTTCGAGCGCAAGGTTCAAAAAGATTGAGGAGTCGGCGTCTTTCCAGCGCGGATCGCCGGGCGGGAAGAAGCTTCCGATGTCGCCGGCGGCCACAGCGCCCAGCAACGCGTCGGTAATCGCGTGCAGTAGCACGTCGCCATCGGAGTGGCCGGCCAGCCCTTCGGGGTGGTCAAGCGTCATGCCGCCAATGCGCAGCGGTACCCCCGCCTTGAATGCATGAGAGTCCCAGCCAAATCCGATTCGTGTATTCATGGTTTCTGTGCCTATTTCTCTTCACTTGCCAGTACTTACGATCTTAATTCCTCTTCCGGTGATCCAGACTCTCCGCTTACAAGGGTAGTGACGGCGCATCCGGCGTCTCGTCTTACCTGCCGATTGAAAACGTGCCAATACACTCCATGTCGCCAGTGCCGTCTGCATGGACCATGCCGGAGCAGGTGCCGTTCCCCTTAATGGACTTGTATCTTCCGGTACCGCTTTCAAGACTCCAGCGTTGCGAAAAAGGCTTTGCGGTGTCTGTTGAGAAGGATCCTTCAAAGGAGTAGTACACCTTGTCTCCATTTTTCATTGCCACATTCATGCGGCCATGTACGCTCACGGATCCATCCTGCATTTCCTGGAACTCTGTATAGTCACTG
>Ga0326728_10018850_pt1 | contig 13501 bp, 12 predicted proteins | sample MB3enrmetagenome_FD_207602 | JGI IMG/M metagenome (GOLD analysis project Ga0326728, IMG submission 207602) | Lab enriched peat soil microbial communities from McLean, Ithaca, NY, United States - MB31MN | ecosystem: Environmental > Terrestrial > Soil > Wetlands > Peat | place: USA: New York... | reverse complement strand
GCAAATCCTGGCTCGTCTTCTCCTGGTCGGTGAAACCGGTGGGATCGATGGCCGCCAGGCGCAGAAGGAACTTCTGCTCGCGCGCCAGCGTGTCGTTCACCGCCGCGACGGAGTAGTCGCTGGTCTGGTCGTTATAGCGCTTGTCGCCGATGACGGAGGCAAATTCGGGCTCGTGCTTGAGCCGGTCCTCCCAGTACTCGTGGAAGATGTCGTTCAGAGCTTTGCGGCGGTCTTCAAGCGAGACAGGCACCGGCGCCTGAGATTGCGGCGCGAGCTGGAGCTTCTGCGCGCGCAGAACGGGAAGCAAAAGAAGCAGAGCGGCAGCAGCGGCGGTGGTGAGGAGGGTGATCTTTTTCAAGGGAGCAGGTTCCTTCGCGGGAGATGGTCGTTGCAATAAGTTTAGCGGAGTTAGCGGGGCTGGCGGGGAGAGTGAGGGAGGGGTCGAAAAAGGCAGCTCCTGGCTTCCGGCCCGCATTTCTCACGCGCGACGAGAACCTGTACCGCCGGTCTCCAGACCGATCGTAGCGGGGGTCTCCGGACCCCCGCAGGGCGGGCGGCGGTTGAAAGTGAGCTATTTTCCCTGCCGTCGAGACCTCTGTGAGAAATGCGGGCTGGCTTCTAGCCTCTAGCTTCTAACTGGATGGTGGCTGGCACGCGGTGGAGGGGGCAGGGAGCAGCGCGTTCGTGCTGTCCCAGGTTTCAGAATCGGGATTTTTCGACTGCAGCCGGGACGGGATCTGGGAAATCCTCTGTCGTGGCGAGTTTGCAGTCCGGGACCGGCGGCTGCCGGCATCCATGCTTCCCGGGCCTCAAAGTCGAGACCACGAGGCGCCTCCTGTTGTGGAGAACTTGCTTTCCTGAGACCTGGGCCGGGCCAAACCAGGCAGCTTGATGCGCTGCCGGCATCGGCATAGAAAGCAAGAGCCGCCCGCAGGCGGCTCCAAAGCTTTCATGAAGGAATCAGGATGCTGCGCCGGCACAAATTGCCGGCGCGTAGTCGTTATAACTTTTCCTGCGCAGTCCTCACGGTTGAGGAGCTGCGTTCAGAGATCGGCTAATTACGCGCCATCCTTCTGCGCAACGCGCCGGCCAGGGCCGCAAGGCCGGTCGACAGAAGAACCATCGACGAGGGCTCCGGTACTATTCCTCCAGCCGGGGGCAGTCCGGCCTGGGCATAGGCGAGCGCATCGACGCCATTGCCGCCGGTATCGGTTGTATCGCCGTTGGTCGAGAGATCGGAGAAAGTTGAATCAGGGCCGTCATCGTTCAAGTCAAAGCTGACCTGATACTCATCCCCGATTGTCGTGGGAACAACCTGGTCGATGGCGTCGTATGCCTGGACGGCGCCGTCGTACCAGCAAGTCGTTAACCCGCCCCCGCAATCTCCGGACACTTGTCCACCGTAGGTCGCGCCGTAAATGTTGACATAAGTCCAGTCGGTGGCATTGCTGCCGCTGCCGCTGGAGAAATTGCCATTGAGCAGCAGATTGCCGCTGGGATTGGTCAAATCCGTAACCGATGCATCGGAGAAGGAAATGAACGCCGGATCTTCACGGAAAGCAAAGGTAATGTCCGTGCTAGCTAGAGCTGCCGTGAAATCGACGGTGTAGGTTTCTGCCGCGCCGTGGGGGATCGCCGTGCCGTTGAGATCCAGAATAGCTCCCGCCGGCGGCGGATCATTGGATGCAGTGGCAAATGCCGCCACGCTTCCCATCAGCAATACCATGCATGCAAAAACGGTAAATCTACGCATCCTGATTCTCTCCTTGATGTGAATTGCGTGAAACTCAGTCCTGGGTCAAAATGTGAAACTTGAAGCTGGATCCAACCGTTGCCGGCTCTCCTCGAAGACACAAAACCTCTTGAGTTGCCTTGCGGAGAAGACGAACCATCCCATTCGGCTGGAACCGCCAAACAGAATCCCTATTGCAATTCACGTTCCATTCTTAAACAGAATAGAATCAATGAAAAAGACGCGCTGATCCCTCCCAGTATGCACTTTTTTGCATGGCAACTGGCGCTTGGTTTTCCTCTTCCCTGGTCAACTGCGCCCTCTCGCGCCCTGCTGGCGACCCGCCCTTTCCGGACCGGAAGAACGGTGGTTCCCGCTTTGCTGCGTTTTCTCCGGTGAGTAGAAAGCGTAACGTCCGGATGGAAGAATCGCGAAGACCTTCTGGCCACAGGCCAATGAAAAATCGGCGCCGCTCTAAGCCGAAATCTCCTGTTTCGACCCAGAATCCCGGCGATTGTACCGCTCGCGCAAAAACCATTCGATTGCTGACGCGCGCCAAGGGTATAATCGCGGGCGAATGGATTCCACGCACATCGGAAGGCGGAAATCATGAGCGAACCTGAAACACAACTAACGGCTACCGGACTTACGCAATGGCAGCGTCTGGCCGACACGTTTACTGCGCCGTCGAAGACCTTTGCAGACATCAAGCGCGGCAACCGGAGCTGGTGGCTGCCGCTCTTGCTGTTCGTCGTCGTCGGCACCGGGCTCTGGGGGAGTGCGACCGTCAGGGTGGGCTGGACGCAGATTGAGGAGAACGGACTGCGCGTTGCGCCAAAGCAGGCGGAGCGCCTGCAATCGCTGCCGCAGGCCCAGCAAGAGACGCAGATGAAGGCTGGCGCCATCGTCCAGGAAATCCTTTGGGTTCTCGGCCCCGTTTGGGTCCTGGTGTTCAATCTCATTGCCGCGGGCGTTCTTCTGGGCACCATTAACTTCGCATTCGGCGGCCGCGCAAAATTCAGCGAGGTGCTTGCGGTGAGCTGGTACGCGGGACTCCCCGGGCTGATCAAGCTCGCGCTCGGCGCGATTTCGCTTTGGGTGGGCGTGGCTCCGGAGTCTTTCTTGCCGGGAAATCCGGCGGGGACGAACGCCGCTTATTATCTGAACCCCACCGAAATGTCGATGGTGATTTGGACGTTGCTGGCAGCCCTGGATTTCACATTCATCTGGACGCTCGTGCTGTTCGGCCAGGGACTAGCGAAGGTTGCGGGCACTAAGCCGTCCTCCGGTTACATCGCCGTGTTCGGATGGTGGGTTCTCTTTCTGCTCATCCAGCTTGGAATGACGGCGGCATTCAATTGAAAGCAGGCCGCGGAGGCCGGAGGCCGCAGCGCCGGCTACATTGCGGTCTTCGGCTGGTGGGTGATCGTGGTGTTGCTCGGCGTCGCGTCGGCGGCGCTCTTCGGTTAGGTTTCTGGCCGCATCCATTCGCGCCCATGGAGTTCGTGCTATCCCACCCGTTCCGCAAAGAGCGCGGAAACGATGGGGCATACACGGACGCGGACGAGGACGTCCGCGTTACAGCCGGCCGGGAGGCCGGCGCTACAACCCAGCAATTGCGCTTATCCGCACTGCTACAATCGAAAGCGACACCACGAAGGAATTGCTTAAGCACGAACTGCGTTAACGATGACCCTCCGCCTCTTCAACACCCTCACGGGACAACTGGATGCGCTCGAGCCCGCCGACGGCACGGCACTGCGCATGTACGCCTGCGGGCCTACGGTCTACGACTACGGCCACATCGGCAACTTCCGCACGTTTTTGCAAGTCGACGTGCTGCGGCGCTTCCTGCGCCTGAGCGGCACAGCCGTGCGCCACGTGATGAACATTACCGACGTGGACGACAAGATCATCCGCGACGCCGGCGCGGCGGGCCTTCCCATCGGCGAGTACACGAAGCAGTATGTGGATGCGTTCTTCGAGGATCTGGGGTCGCTGCGCGTGGAGCGGCCGGAGACGATTGCGCGGGCCACGGAGCACATTCCGCAGATGGTGGCGCTCGTTGAGAAGCTCGCCCAAGCGGGAGCGGCGTACAAAGTGGAAGACGGCTCGTGGTACTTCCGGCTGGCGGCGTTTCCTGAGTATGGCAAACTGAGCAAGAAAGACCTGAGCGGCATGGAAGACGGCGCGCGCGTGGACTTGGACGAATACGAGAAGGACTCGGCGCGCGACTTTGCGCTGTGGAAGGCGCCCAAGCCCGGCGAAACCTCGTGGGAGACGGCGATCGGGCCGGGCCGTCCGGGCTGGCACATCGAGTGCTCGGCCATGGCGATGGAGTACCTGGGCGAGAGCTTCGACCTGCACTGCGGCGGCGAAGACCTGATGTTCCCGCACCACGAAAACGAGATTGCGCAGAGCGAAACCGCCACGCACAAGCCGTTCGCGCGGCATTGGATGCACGTGCGCTTCCTGCTCGTCGACGGCAGAAAGATGTCGAAGAGCGAAGGGAATTTTTATACCTTGCGCGACCTGCTGCTCAAGGGGTTCAAGGCCTCGGCGATCCGGCTGGCGCTGATTTCCGTGCCCTACCGGCGGCCGCTCAACTTTACCTTCGACAGCCTGGCGGACGCGACCAACGCCATCGACCGGCTGCGCACCTTCCGCGCGCGGCTGATCGCTGCCAACGTTGCGGCGGGCGAGAATCCCCAGTTGCAGGAGGCGGCGAAGAACGCGCGCGCCGGGTTCTTCGCCGCGCTCAACAACGACTTGAACACTGCCGACGCGCTGGCGCCGATCTTCGAACTGGTGCGCGCGGCCAATGCGGCCATGGACGGCGGGCAGCTCTTCGCCGCCGACCGCGATGCAGTTCTGCCCGTGCTTGCGGATTTCGACGCCGTCTTCGACGTGCTGGAAGACCGCGACGCCGAGCCTACGCGCCGCGCATTGGAATGGGCGAAGGCATCGGGCCGCATCGGCGAGGTGGCTCCCGAGTTGATCGCCGCGCAATCGCTGAGCGATGCAGACGTTGAGGCGCTGGTGGCCGAGCGCGCCGCGGCCAAGAAGGCGCGCAACTTTGCCCGCGCGGATGCGATTCGCGCGGAACTCGCGGAAAAAGGCGTGATTCTGGAAGACGCGAAGGACGGCGTGCGCTGGAAGCGGAAATAGCTGCTAGCTATTAGCTGCCAGAGCTGATTGCATAAATGGCGCCGTGAAAGGGCACGACTTTAGTCGTGCCGCAATGGGCGCATAATACTTAGGGCTTTAGCCCCTGAGGGGCGTTTTTCAACGGGCTCCGAGGATTTATGCGACCAGCCCTAGCTAGATCGAGCCTGAGCAGCACGTCGCGGCGGACGAGGAAGGTCACGGCGATGGAAGTCGAATTCGATTTTGACCGCGAAGAAGACGGCCGCTGGATCGCAGAGGTTGTCGATCTGCCGGGCGTGCTGGCCTACGGCGCAACACAGGAAGAAGCACGAGAGAAGGCTGAGGCAATGGCCGCGGAAGTCATCGCGGAGCAAGCAACGAAGATTTAGGTAGGAGGCGTCGCCCCATGGAAGCTAATGAAGCGCAGGAACTCAAGGAACTCGCGGAGCGCGGCGCCAGCGACTCGGCGCTGCGGCCCGTCGCCTTCACCATGTGCGGGATGGCCGTGCTGGTGGCCTTGGCTACGGTGCTGGACCATCGCACGCATACCCAGGCGATTGTTTTTCAAAACCAGGCCACGGACATATGGAACGAGTACCAGGCGCACAAGATTCGCGCCTACGAGACGGAGTTGACCACCGATCTGCTCAGCGCGGTGACGGTTGCCGACCAGCATGCCGCCGACAAGATTGCCGAATCCTACACCGACCACCTGAAAAAGTGGGCTGAAGAGGTGAAAGAGGAAGAGGACCAGGCCGAGGCGCTCCAAACCAAAGTGGAGCAAGCCGAGGCGCGCGCCGACCGCTTCGACCTGGCCGAGGCCCTGCTCGAAATCGGCCTTGTGATCACCTCGGTCACGCTGCTTACGCGCAGCCGCATCTACTGGTACCTGGGACTGGGGTTCTCCGTGCTGGGCGTGGCATCGGTGGCGTCGGCCTTCCTGATCAAGTAGCCGTTGCCGTGGCGCGAGAATCCTTGTCGCGTTCGAGAGGCCTGCTGTAGACTTACGCCCGAGTGAAGGTGCACCCATGCGAGTTGCTCTTGGCGCTTCTCTTTTCCTTCTCGGATCTGTGCCGCTCCACGCGCAGGCCCCGGCTCCCACTGCCAGCCAATCCGCAGCCCCGGCGCAAGCCGCGGCGTCTGCACCCGCTGCGCCCGTTGCCGCGCAGCCGGCCCAACTCGAAAACAGCGACATCGGTCTCATCTACAATCTGCCTTCGGACTGGGAGTTCGTGGTTCCGCCTCCGGCTCCCAAAGTCATCGTGCCCTACCCTGAGATCGTGGGTGCCAAAAGAGGCGATGCGTGCGTGGAAGTTGTCTTGACGGCAAAGCACGGCGCGCCCGCCTCTACCGTAGTGATCACGGCGCTGCCCTTTGCCTGCTATGGACAAACCATGGCTCCGGGCAATCTCGCGAACTTCGGCGCCGGGGCCGCGGAGGGCCTCAAGCAAACCTTCGACGTGACCGCGCCCGTCGAGGGCCGCTACACGCTGGGCAACCACGCCTTCTGGATCGAGCGCGCCAAGGGGACGCCCAAAGGCCATCCGGGCAATCCCTTCATCTTCGAGACCGCCTGCACCATCCTTGCCAAGGGCGCCGTTTGCTGGACGGCGATGGCCGCCGATTGGCACAGCCTGCGTGCCTTCGAACGCGCGCCGGTGACGCTCGACGGCGAGGGTTACGCCGAGCTGGTCCCCGCCAACGCGTTCCTGCCGAATCCATAGCAGCAAAACCCGCGGCCAAGTGAGCGATCACGGCACAGGCGCTGCGATCGCGCCGCACAGCGGTTTCAGACCTGCATTTCTTCCTGTTTCGAAGACACGATCTTGAAGAGCAAAAGGGCTGAATCTCAGTCCGGTTTGGCTCCTGCCTCCGCACGAAACCGGACGAAGAATGCGCAAAAGACACGAAGACTCACGAAAAGGGACACACCCGCGGAAAGGCGTGGAAACCTATCTATTCTGCACAAATTCTTGGATTGATTGGGTAAAGGGTCAGCTCTCGCTTCATAGACCATAACCGGACGGCAAGTCCCTCACAAAACTCTTCCTTTGTGAAACAAATGAAAAATGCCGCCCCGATTATCTCGGAGCGGCACGATCAAGACTTTCAGAAATACAAAAACCTTCAATCTATGCCTTAAGTTTACGCCGGATCATTCCGCCCATTCCAGCCAGTCCAGAGACCAACAGCAAAATGCTGGAGGGCTCGGGCGTTGCCACTGCGCCGGTCACGGAGCCTGAAGCGCTGACCTCCTCCTCGAAGGCCCCTTCGGAGTAGTAGTTTCCACCGGTGATATCGATGGTGCCCCCCGTCGCCAGCGATTGAGCAAAAAGGAACTCGTCTCCATCGGGGCCGCCATCGCCGGTGAAGATCACATCGGTCGGCGAGACGGTCGTTGCCGTGGTGAAGTCGAACGGACCCGTCGGTCCGCTGCCAATTTGTACTGCATCATAGTCGACCGCCGTCACTTGAGCGGTAGTCACGTCGTAGGTGAAAGTTCCAGTGGCCGCGTACGTATTGCCCCCGCCAAAATCAAATAACGAGCCGGAGTTAAAGGTGTACGCGATCTGGCTGTCTGCGCTGGCCAACAAGGGCAACGCCATCGCGAGCGCCACCAGCAACGCCAATCTGCTTAGCATTCGATTCATGAAATCCTACCCCCCTTTCAAAACAGAAAAATCTCCTACATCTAGCGAGAGTGTTTAGAGACACTATGGATGTTGTAATATCTATAGGCAATTCTATGTCCATTATGTGGATATGAAATAAAAGCACTTACGCTTCTTAACATCAAGCAATGTGCAAACTTGTGCAGTGACAATAGGAGATCTTTTTCACATTTGCCCGCATGGAAAATGTGACGCGAAGCGGCACGAGGCAAAGCCATGGCAAGGCGGGCGCGGCGGGCTTCTTCTGCACCGTTTTCATCCTTCTCCCGTACCGTTTCCAGCCACGGCCCGCGCACGATGCCTTTGACTGGGGGACTCTCATCGAGAGGATAAACGTGGAGCCGACTGTCTGCGTACTTTTTCACGATGGCAAGTGCATCAAGAACGGGACGGTGGCTTTCGTTGTTGGAGCGGAACTGCAGCGTGTCGAGAAGCCTCATCAGCATGGAGCGGTAGTGCGACCGGTACGCAGTCCGCATGACCGTATGAAGTTGTTGCCGATAAGCCGGCCCGGTGGCCTTGAACTCGCGCACGAGATCCCGGAGCGTAGATTCGTTTGCAATCGGGTAAACCACCTCTTTGACCGGCTCTTCAGGGTGGTCGAGCGAGGCTTCGGCAATCTGAAAGAGCAAGCCATTCTTGCCCGACACGCGCTTGTAGTCGGCGATCAGCTCTCGCTCAATCCTGACTTCGGCAGCTAGAGCGCTTCAATGCGGAACAACAGATTGCCGCTTTTGAGAGACAGTCCGCAGTGACGCAATGAGGGAGAATAAGAGGGCAAAGTGCAAAGGGTCCCCACAAAAGTCCCCACAGTCGCCAAATGAGGCTTGAGTTAGTCTGTCTGTAAGTTGTTGAAGGGATTGGAGGCGCGGGCCGGGATCGAACCGGCGCATAAAGGTTTTGCAGACCTCTCCCTTACCACTTGGGTACCGCGCCTTGGGCCGGACCTATAGCATTTTCGGAAATCACGTAGACCGAAGCCGCGGCTGCTGAGTGGATTTTTCCTCAAGAAAAATCCACATCCACGGCTCTCAAGAGTTCACAGTATTTCCGAAAATGCCGTAAAGCCGGAACTGCCCCACTCCGCCGTGCACCCTCGCGCATCTCTACCGGGGTGGTGCAGAATGGAGCGGGAGACGAGACTTGAACTCGCGACCCTCGCCTTGGCAAGGCGATGCTCTACCACTGAGCTACTCCCGCTTGTCGCAGATACGAGTATACCGGGCCGCCGAAGTGGGGTCAAACCGGCGGTCCTTTGTTGCGCGACGCTTTTGCTTCCATCTTTCAACCCATCTCGCGGCCCTCGGTTACGCCCTGCGCCGATTGACCCTCCCCCCGAATTCCCGTAGACTTAGAGATTGCGAGGGATGCGGCCTGATGGCCTCCTGCCCCGCATCGACCTCAAGGGATTACCCCTGACATTCAGCCCTGACATTCAGGCTTTGGAGATTGAAGCAAAACCATGGCAAATCATGTATCGGCGCTCAAGCGCGCACGCCAGACCGTAACCCGCACCGAAGTCAACCGCGCCAACCGCAGCCGCGTGCGCACCAGCCTGCGGGCGTTGCGCGAGGCACTGTCCAAGAACGATGTGAAGGCCGCCCAGGAGCAGTACCGCGAAACGGTTTCGACCCTCGACAGGAGCGTGCAGAAGGGCGTTCTCCATTCCAACACAGTTTCGCGCTACAAGAGCCGTTTGAACGCGCGCCTCAAGGCCCTGGTCACCACGGGCGCTCCCGCCGCGAAGAGCAAGAAGAAGTAGCCTTCCGCCAGCAAATGGACTGAGCACAAGCACAGCCGGGCGCAATGCCTGGCTGTTCCCGTTTACGGCGTCGCGCGTGCTTAAGGTCCTTTGCGCAGCAGCGGCTTGAGCGCCGGAAGCAGCGTGTTGGCAATGATTGCCGAACCCTTCGCGGTGGGATGGATGCCGTCATCCTGGATGGTTCCGGGCACGCCCACCAGGTTCTTGTAAAGCATGGGCACAAAGGCCACGCGATGCCGCGCCGCGAGGTCGCGGAAGATCTGCTGGAACGAACGGATGTAATCGGGTCCGTAGTCGGGCGGCAGCGTGATGCCGGCGAGTACGATCTTCACGCGGGCCTTTTCCAGTTGCGTAAGTAGCTGGTCCAGATTGCCGCGCGTCTCGGCGACCGGCAGGCCGCGCAGGCCGTCGTTGCCGCCGAACTCCACAATCACCACGGCCGGATGCAGTTCGACAACGTACTTGAGCCCCGCTAAAGCATCTTTGGTCGTCGCGCCGCTCGTTCCCCGGTTGACGACCTTGTATTGGTAGCCCTCGGCGTCCAGTTTCTTTTGGAGGATTTCGGGATACGCCTCGCCGAAGGCAAGACCGCGCCCGGCAGTGATGCTGTCGCCGTAGCAAAGGATGAGCGGCCGATCCGCGGCTGGCGCGGCAATAAGCGTTGCTACGCAAAAAATCGGCAGAGCGAGTGCGGCGAGAACCAATCGGCGAACGTTCACGTAATAGAGTGTAAGCCGGTTGCGGGATGGGTGTGCCAGCCTTATGAGTTTCCCACCCTTTTCGCCCAACCACCCCGCGAACGAAGACCTGTTCGTGGGGGCCCCGGGTCGCGCGAAAAGGATGGGGCACGGAGGCGATCTCCGGCGAGCGGCGGCTACACTGACGATAGGCAGGAAACCGCATTGATTCAGGTCAAGAACGCAAAGAAATGGATCCAGAATGGCGCGCGGCGCGTGGAAATTCTGCGCGGCATCTCGCTGGACATTCCGGCCGGGCAATTTGTCGCCATTGTGGGCGCGAGCGGCAGCGGCAAGAGCACGTTGCTAGGCCTGCTTGCCGGACTCGACACGCCGAGCGAGGGCGAAATCTGGCTGGACGGCGTGCCCATCCACAATCTGGCCGAGGCCGAGCTGGCCCAGGTGCGCGGGCGCAAGATCGGCTTCGTCTTTCAGTCCTACCAGCTCATCCAGACCCTCACCGCGCTTGAGAATGTGCTGCTGCCCTACGAGTTGAATCTCGAAGGCAGCGGCCTGGAGCAGGCGCGGCGTCTGCTCGGCGAGGTTGGTTTGGGCGAGCGCATGGATCACTATCCTGTGCAGCTCTCCGGCGGCGAGCAGCAACGCGTAGCGCTGGCGCGGGCCTTTGTGGTCCAGCCGCCCGTCGTGATGGCCGACGAGCCCACCGGCAATCTCGACTCGGTGAATGGAAAGATCGTCCTCGACCTGCTCCTCGATCGCAATCGCAAGGCCGGAACCACGCTGGTGCTGGTGACGCACGATCCCGAGATCGCCAGCCGCGCCGATCGCAAAATTGTTTTGAAGGACGGTTTGGTTGTTGAAGATGCTCTCATCCAAAACCAATAAAAAACGCGCATTGAGCTGGCGTCGCACGGCGGCCATCGGCTGGCGCGACTTGAAGTCCGCTCCCGGCAAGTTCGGCTTCGTGATTCTTTCGGTCGCGGTGGGCGTGGCCGCACTGGTGGGCGTGCGCGGCCTGAGCGATAGTTTTCGCCAGACCCTGAACACCGAGGCGCGTTCGCTGCTCGCGGGCGACCTGGGCGCGCGCATCTTTCGCGCGCCCACCGACGAAGAAAACAGCAAGGTCGCGGCCATCAAGGAGAAAAACTCCGGTGGCATTCGCACCACGTGGGTCACGGAGACGATCTCCATGGCCTCCGTGACTTCGGCTCCCGTGCCGATCCTGATTTCGCTCAAGGCCGTCGATCCGGCCGAGTATCCCTTCTACGGGACCGCCGTTCTCGCGCCAGCGATGCCGCTCGCGCAGGCCCTCCAGGGCGACTCGGCAGTTGTCTCCGAGGAGTTTCTCATCCGGTTGAACGCGCAGGTTGGCGACACGCTGCGCCTGGGCGGGCGCGACTTCCGCATCACTGCGATTTTGGAACAGGAGCCCGACCGCATCAGCGAGACCGCGGGGATTGGCCCGCGCGTCATGATCTCGCAGGCGTCGCTCGAGACCACCAGGTTAATGGCTCCCGGCAGCCGCGCCTCCCGCCGCCTGTTGCTCAAGCTGCCCGCGATTCCGCCGCGCGGCCTTACCGCCGGGACGCAAGCCGCCGCGGTGCGCAAGCAGTTGGAAGCGGCTCTGCCCGAAGCGCAGGTAATCGACTTCCGCGAAGGCAACCCTGCGCTCACGCGTGGACTCGATAACGCGACCTCCATCCTGAGTCTCATCTGCCTGGTCGCCATGGTGCTCGGCGCCATCGGCGTGGCCATGGCCATGCACGCGCATATCGAGCAGCACATGGACACGCTGGCGATTCTCAAGGCCATCGGCGCGGATTCCGCGGATTTGCTGCGCATCTTTCTCTTGCAGACACTCAGCCTCGGCCTCGCCGGCGGATTGCTCGGCGTCGCGGCCGGAGTCGGCGTGATGGTGGCGCTGCCCGCGGCCTTCGGCCCACTGCTCACGATTCATTTGCGCTTCGCGTTTCCCTGGCAATCGGCGCTGGCCGGACTGGGAACCGGTTTGCTGACCACGCTGCTTTTTTGCCTGCCGCCGCTGCTCGACGTGCGCGCGGTGCGGCCTGTACTGGTGCTGCGCAGGCTCGTCGAGCAGGGACCCTCCGGCATCGGCGGCTGGTTTCAGCGCTGGTGGGCACGCCGCCTGCAGCTTGGAATCGCGGCCGCGGTGGTGGCCACGCTCGGCGGAATCGCATGGATGCTTACCGATTCGCCCAAAGTCGGCGCGTGGTTTGCGCTGCTCTTTACTCTTGCGCTCATCGTTCTGCTGGTGTTGGCCACTGTGGCCCTGCGCGCGTTGCGTTTCTTTCTCAATCGCACGCGTCTGCATCTGCCGTCGTCGCTGCGTCACGGGCTCGCCAATCTATACCGGCCCGGCAATCAGTCGGCCGCGGTGCTGGCCGCGCTGGGCACGGGCGTCATGCTTATCCTCGCGGTCTACCTCATGCAGAAGGGTCTCTTGCGCGACCTGCACGAGACTGCTTCGCCCAAAATTCCCAACGTCTTCCTCGTCGATATGCGCAGCGAAGAAGTTGCGGGCGTTAAGGCGTTCTTTGCCAAGCAGCCGGGCGTTAGCCAGCAATTGAATCTGATTCCCATCGTCCTCGGCCGCTTTGTCTCCATCAACGGCCAGCCGGTGGAACAGATGAAGGAGGAGCACTACCCGCGCCGCTTGCTTGAAGACGCCGAACTCAGCTGGGCCGATGCGCCGCCCGAAGGCGACAAAGTGACTGAGGGAAAGTGGTGGACCAGCACCAGCGCCGCGGAGATTGCCGTCAGCGACGGCGTAACCAAGCGTCTGCATCTTGGCGTCGGCTCCGCGGTCGAACTTGAAACTGGCGGCGCGGCTCATGCGCTCAAGGTCGCCGCCATCTACGAACCCGACGGCCAGCACCTGGGCGCGCGCGTGCAGTTCGTCCTGCCTTCGGGGCAGATCGCCGATCAGCCGTCCACATGGTACGGCGGCGCGCACATCGATCCCAAACAGGTGGCCGCGATGGAGCGCGCCTTCTTCGCCGTTTATCCCACCATCACCGTCATTAACGTCGCCGACGTACTGGAGCGCATTGAGAACGTGGTCGATCAGATCACGCTGGTGGTTCGCCTGCTCGCCGGGTTCTCGATTCTCGCGGGCCTCATGATTCTGGCCTCGAGCATCGCCAGCACGCGCTTCCGGCGCATGCAGGAGGCGGTCGTGCTCAAGACCCTCGGCGCCACGCGCATGAGAATTGTTCGCACTTTCAGCGTGGAGTTCAGCGTTCTCGGCCTGCTTGCCGGCGCGGTCGGCATCGTCTTCGCCAACCTGCTTACGCGCATCCTGCTGCACCGGCTGGAAGTGGACTTTCACTTCGAGTGGGCCGCCGCCTTAGGCGCGCTCGCCGGAACCGCAATGCTGGCCACCGCGACAGGATGGATCGCCAGCTATCGCATCCTCGGCCTGCGCCCGCTTGAAGTGCTGCGGGAGGAGTGATAAAGCAGGGAACAGGGA
>Ga0326728_10018849_pt1 | contig 13502 bp, 11 predicted proteins | sample MB3enrmetagenome_FD_207602 | JGI IMG/M metagenome (GOLD analysis project Ga0326728, IMG submission 207602) | Lab enriched peat soil microbial communities from McLean, Ithaca, NY, United States - MB31MN | ecosystem: Environmental > Terrestrial > Soil > Wetlands > Peat | place: USA: New York... | reverse complement strand
ACTCCCCATCGGCAGCGAGAAGAGTCTCACCGGCATCGTCGATCTCGTCCGCATGAAGGCTTACACCTACGAAATGGGCGGAAACGGCAAGGGCAAGGAAGGCCCCATCCCCGCCGACCTCGCCGCCGCCGCCAAAGATGCCCACGAAAAGTTGGTCGAGCTCGTCGCCGAGGGCAAAGACGAGTTGATGGAAGAATTCTTCGAAACCGGCACCATCCCCGAAGAACATTTAGTTCCCGCGCTGCACGAAGCCATTCGCGAAGACAAACTTTTTCCCGTGCTCTTCACTTCCGGCCTCGGCAACATCGGCGTCGATGAGCTGATGGATTTCATCGTCGACTACACACCCGCCGCCAGCGAGCACCACGCCCTCACCGGCTGGACCGCCGAAGGCGCCACCGAGCCCGCCACGCGCAAAGGCACCGACAGCGAGCCCGCTTCCGTCTATGTCTTCAAGACCATGTCCGACGCCTTCGCCGGACGCATCACCTACTTCAAGGTTTTTTCCGGCGTGCTCAAGAACGACGCCTCGCTGCAAAACTACAACCGCAATACGCTGGAAAAGTTCGCCCACATTGGGCTGATCCAGGGCAAGCAGGCCGTTCCCATCCACGAGCTTCATGCGGGCGATATCGGATGCGTCGCCAAGCTTAAAGAAACACTCACCGGCGACACGCTCGGCGATAAGGCATCGCCCATCCGTTATCCGGTGGTGCAACTGCCCGAGCCCGCCATCACTTTTGCCATCGAGCCTAAGAGCCGCGCCGATGAAGACAAGCTCGGCGTAGGCCTCCACAAGCTCATGGAGGAAGATGCCATGCTGCGCTTCTTCCGCGACCCCCAGACCAAAGAATTTCTCATCGCAGGCACCGGACAGCAGCACATCGAAGTCGTAGTCTCCAAGATGAAGAAGCGCTACCACGCCGAAGTTGTACTCAAAGCGCCCAAGGTTCCGTATCGCGAAACGATTCGCGGCAAGGCGGATGTCCAAGGACGCCACAAGAAGCAGACCGGCGGCCACGGCCAGTACGGCGATTGCAAAATCAAAATGGAGCCGCTGCCGCGCGATGGCGCGACCGAATTCGAGTTCGTCAACGATATCTTCGGCGGCGCCATCCCCAAGAACTACATTCCCGCCATCGAAAAGGGAATCAAAGATGCCGCCGCCCGCGGCTTTCTCGCCGGCTATCCTGTCGTTCACTTCCGCGTCATCCTTTACGACGGCTCCTACCACGACGTCGATTCCAACGACCTATCGTTCCAAATGGCCGGACGCATCGCCTTCCGCAAAGCCATGGAAGCCGCCAAGCCCACGCTGCTCGAACCTATCATGAGCGTCGAGATCACCATCCCCGACGAATTCGCCGGCACCATCATGGGCGACCTCAACAGCCGCCGCGGACGTATCCAAGGCATGGACAACAAAGCCGGCAACACCATCGTCAAAGCCGAAGTCCCCATGGCCGAAATGCTCACCTACGGCGCCGACCTAACTTCGATGACGCAAGGCCGCGGCAGCTTCTCCATGGAAATGCACCACTACGACACCGTCCCGCAACAACTGCAAGACAAGATCATCGAGAAAGCCAAAGCCGAACGCGGAGAGGTCAAGGAAGAAGAAGAGTAATTTCGTGTGGTGACGGGGCTCTGCCCCGTCCAGTTCGCGTAGGGACGAACGCCCTCGTACGTCCAGCGGAGCGAGGTTCCGCAGCACTTCGCTGGAGCGGCGGCTGTCCTCGCGAGCCTGCCCTGAGTGAAGCCGAAGGTTCTACCCCTGCCTCATTCTTAAAAAACATATTCACCCCAACCGATTTCTAGCGTACCATTCCTCTTTCTTAGTTCTTGGCTTAGTTCTTAGGAGGCACGCATGACCACGCGGAATCCCCTCATCCGCTGCCGCTTGTCCTTGTCCTTAGCGGCACTCGTACTCTTACTCATCGCCGGCCCTGTCCTGACTCAGACGGTTGCGGCCCAGGAAGACAAAAGCGTATCCCTCCAACTCGATCACGTTACCATCTGCGGATCGAGTCTCGATACGTTGCGCCAAGCCTTCACCGACGTCGGCTTGACGCCCGACCCCGGCGGCGCTCACGCCAACGGCATTACTCAGATGGCCAGCGTCGGCTTCGACGACTCAACTTACATTGATCTCATTGCGCCCATCAAACTGGGCGCGTCCGAGGGCTCTCCTTGGGCGAAGTTCATGTCCGAAGATGCCGTCGCCTGCGCTTGGGCCGCCAGCGCGAGCGGGTTACAGCAGGAAGTGGATCGCCTGAAGAAAGCTGGAATCACCGTCAAAGCTCCCGAGCCCGGCAGCCGCAAGCGCCCCGACGGCATGTCCATCGAGTGGACCACCGCCGCCGTTGGCTCCTCGACCCCGGGCGCCACCCTGCCCTTCCTCATCGAAGACGTGACGCCCCGCGCCTGGCGCGGCCAGACTTCGGCCAGCGTCCAAGGATCGCCGCTTTCCGGCGTCGAAAACGTTGTTCTCGGCGTCAGCAATCTCGACGCCTCGATTGCCTTGTTCCGCAAGGCCTACGGCTGGACCAACCCTCTCATCGAAACCCAGAAAGACTTCGGCAAGCTAGCTTACTTCCCCGGCGAACCCGTGATCCTCGCCGCTCCTGCTGGCGGAGGCTGGCTCTCCGACCACATCTCCAAATTCGGCGAGGCCCCCGTCGCCTACCTCCTCAACGCCCGCGATTTCTCCGCCGCTACCAAGAAATACAAGCTCAACGGCGGCAAAACTTGGTTCGGACAAAAGGTAGCCTGGTTCGACGCCGGAAAGCTGAAGGGTGTTCGGCTGGGAGTGATTGGGCAGTAGCTTCGAATATTAGGAACGGGGTTGCGTGCATGGCAACTGGCAACTGGCGACGAAGAACTGCTACCATCGCCTTCAGTGTCCGCCAAAGACAATCCCGCTCTCCATCTCAAAGACCGCCTCGTCTCCGCCGCGCCGGTCGAGGACGATTCTTCTTTTGAACTCAAGCTCCGCCCACAGCGCCTGCAAGAATTTATCGGCCAGAACAAAGTCAAAGAAAATCTGGACGTGGCCATCCAAGCCGCCAAATCTCGCGGCGAAGCACTCGATCACGTCCTGCTCTACGGCCCGCCCGGCCTCGGCAAAACCACGCTCGCCAACATCATCGCCAACGAACTCGCCGTCGCCTTCCAGCAAACCTCCGGCCCCACTCTGCAAATCAAAGGCGACCTCACGGCCATCCTCACCAATATGCGCGACCGCCAGGTGCTCTTCATCGATGAAGTGCATCGGCTGCAACCCGCGCTGGAAGAGATCCTCTACTCTGCGCTCGAAGACTACAAGCTCGACATCATGATTGGCCAGGGCCCCTCAGCGCGCACCCACACCATGGACGTGAAACCCTTCACCTTCATTGGCGCCACTACCCGCGCCGGCTTGCTATCCGCCCCTCTGCGCTCGCGCTTCGGCCTGCTCCTGCGCCTGGAGTTCTACACCCACGACGACCTTCGCATCATCGTCGAGCGTTCCGCGGAAATCTTAGGCGTGAAAATCAACCGTCCCGGAGCCACCGAAATCGCCAGCCGCTCCCGTGGAACGCCGCGCATCGCCAACCGCCTGCTGCGCCGTGTCCGTGACTACGCCCAAGTCCGCGCTAACGGTTCCATCGATCTCCCCACTGCCCAGTCCGCGCTCAGCATGTTGGAAGTGGATCGCCACGGCTTCGACGAAGTCGATCGCAAACTTCTCCTCACCATCATCGAAAAGTATCAGGGAGGTCCGGTAGGCTTGAACACGCTAGGCGCAGCTCTGGCCGAAGAGCCCGACGCCATCGAAGAAATCTACGAGCCGTTTCTCATCCAGATCGGCTTTCTGAACCGCACCCCCCGCGGCCGCGTCGCCACGCAACTCGCCTACGAACATTTCGGCATCACTCCCAACCGTCGCCAAAGCAGTTTGTTCTAACCCCGCATTTTCTTTTTGCTGCCCGTAACATCGCTGTGGAATCGCCCCCATGTTTGTAGTAAAAATGAGAGTCCGGTTGACACCGTATAGCAACGGACTTCGCCACCACCGTTATCATCATGCCCACAGCCTGTTCTGGACGGATCCTGCCGAGAACTGGCATGAGGCCGGGAGATTCATTTGCCGCTTCTATTGACTAAAGAAGACGTGGTCCGCGTGCTCGACATGCGAGACTGCATAGACGTGATCGAGAAGGCGTTCACCGAACTGGCGTCGGGCACTGCGGTGCTCCCGCTCCGTATCGGAATTGCTCCGCCCGACGGTGTGTCTCTGTACATGCCCGCCTATCTTAAGCAGATGGGCGCCCTCGCCTGTAAGATCGTGACCGTTTACAAGAACAACCCCACGCGGCACAATCTCCCGACCATCATCGGGAAGGTGCTCCTGCAAGACCCGGTCACCGGCGAAGTGATCTGCATCATGGACGGAGGCTATCTGACGGCGGTTCGGACCGGCGCAGCCAGCGGGCTGGCTACGAAATACCTTGCCCGCACGGACAAGGGGCAGGTGGCGGCGATTGTCGGAGCCGGCGTTCAGGCCAAGATGCAGCTCTGGGCGATGGCGACCGCCAGAGAACTGTCGCGGGCGTACGTCTATGACGTGTCTGCCGACGCTCTGTCGGTGTTCATCCGGGAAATGAGCGCCAAACTCGGAATCGAGATTCTCCCGGCCGATTCGCCGGCGCAGATGCTGGCTGTAGCGGACATCGTCTGTACGGCGTCATCGTCCTCGAATCCTGTGTTCGATGGCTCCCTGGTGAGACCCGGAACGCACATCAACGGCATCGGAAGTCACTCGCCAAACGCGCGTGAACTGGACACGGCCATTATCCAGCGCTCCAAGGTGGTCGTCGATTCCTTGGAAGCGTGCTTGAAGGAGGCGGGTGACATTATGATCCCGCTGCAAGAAAAGGCCATATCGCAGGCCCATATCCAAACGGAGTTGGGAGAAGTCGTTCTCGGCCGCAAACCGGCGCGGACCGGCGCTCAAGAGATCACCCTGTTCAAGTCCGTCGGGTTGGCGATTCAGGACGCTGCCGCCGCGAAACTGGTCTATGAGAAGGCGCGGCAGGCAGGGATTGGAAAAGACGTAGCCATGTGAGCCTCGGGAACCTGAGCCGTCCCAGGTTCCCGATGGCGAATTCAGCATCGCTGTACCCTGCTCGTGTGGTGACGGGGCTCCGCCCCGTCCAAGTCGTACGCAGTTCGATCGCTGCCGGTAGGTTCAGCAATCTTGGGTTCGCTATAGACGAAGAGGCTTCGAGCTTCGCGCTACGAACTGCGAAAATCAAGGGTTGCTCGCGACTCGTTCCTTCGTTTGACTTCCCCCGCCGCAATCTGCGTTAATCATCCTTCGCAATTTTTCAATTCTTACCAGCACATAGCACCGGAGGAACCATGCGCCAAGTCATCGCCACCGAGCAAGCCCCCAAAGCCATCGGCCCCTATTCCCAAGCCATTCGAGCCCAAGGCCTGGTCTTTACCTCAGGACAAATCCCTCTCGACCCCGTCACCGGCCAGATCGTCCCGGGCGATGTCAGCGCCCAGACCGACCAAGTGCTCAAGAACCTTGCCGCCGTTTTGCACTCCGCCGGCAGCAGCCTCGATAAAGTCCTGCGCTGTTCCGTATTCCTACAAAACATGGGAGATTTCGCCGCCATGAACGAAGTCTATGGCCGGTACTTCAAACTGACGCCGCCAGCACGCTCGATGGTAGAAGTGGCCCGACTCCCAAAAGATGTCCTGGTGGAAATCGATGTCATCGCGCTGGCTTGAAAGGCTTGTGTGGGGACGGGCGCCCTCGCCCGTCCAAGCCGAGCGCAGCTTGGCAGCAATTCTGAATTAGCGACAGAACCGGATACGAAGTAGCTTGAAACTGTAAGATTGTGAACCGGATTACAACGAGAATTTATCCAAGACCACCCAAGAAAAGAGGACCCATGAAAACCGTAATCGTCATCCTAGCCATCGCACTGCTAACCCTGGCCGTCCTGTCCGTCGCCCAAACCGCGGCCAAACCCGCGAACGGCCCCACGAAAGTCACCGGCGAACCCATCAAAACCGCCAGCGGCCTCGAATATTGGGACATCAAAGTAGGCACCGGCGCAGTCGCCCAGACCGGGCACAAAGTCAAAGTCGATTACACCGGCTGGCTCACCAATGGTAAGAAATTCGACAGCTCCGTAGGCACCGGACGGCCGTTCGATTTCATGCTCGGCGCCGGCCAAGTCATTAAAGGCTGGGACGAAGGTGTCGCAGGCATGAAGGTAGGCGGCAAGCGCCAGCTCCGCATCCCGCCCGACCTAGCCTACGGCCCCAAGGGTTATCCGGGTGCCATCCCGCCCAACGCAACCCTCATCTTCGATGTGCAATTGGTCGACGTGAAGTAGGACTGAAGTTGGTGGTGGTGAAATAGCTCGTGTGGTGACGGGGCTCCGCCCCGTCCTGCCATGTGCAAAGCGGCGATTATGGACATTTCTATCTGCGCCGTTATGCCGGGGCACACAAAAGCCCGCAGAATTTCACAACTCTGCGGGCAACAATCTTTTACGCCTTGACCACTTTCCCGCTGCGCAGGCAGGAGGTGCAAACTCGCATGTGCTTGTTGGCCGCTCCCACCTTGGCGTGAACCGGGCGTAGATTGACGTTCCAGCGCCGTTTGCTGACGTTGTGGGCGTGACTGATGGTATTTCCGAACTGCGGCCCCTTGCCGCAGATATCACAAACTCGTGCCATAAACTCTGAATCCTTCCAGGCCTGTTGCCGAAACCGCTTGCTGAAACTACGATTTTACAGGATTTCCCCTGATTTCGCCAAGGCGGGTGATTTTATTTAGCGCAATTCCTGAATCGATACGGCTCCATTGCCATTATAGGTCAACAACCAGTTGCGGAGAATGTCTCGCCCGATTAGACAAGAGTATGGCTGTTGTAAGATTTTGCAGGCCACGACCGGAATCCCGTCAAGATCTTTCAGTTTGGTATTAGGAAACCTGATGCGAGCTGCGTGTTGATGATATTGGGCCTTTTTTTCTATAGACGACACAATTGCGAAGCCGGTAGCCCGGAGCTTGCATCGCTCGACAACCTCTGGATTTACCACGGTTAACGAAGCGCCGGTATCAATTACAGCGTGAATGCCAAATGGGGGTGGAAATTCCAGCCCTACAGACGATTCTTCCTCGATGTCAGATGATGGTGCGCCGATCTCGATGAATATGCGTGGGCCGTCCTTCTGAAGAAGGGACGGCGTAAACGAAAGTTGATGAGATGCCACAGTAATTTAATAGATCACAAAGACTGGCTCTTCCTCGCAGACTTGCTGAATCAAGAACTCGGTTCTAGCCCCAAATCGTGTGATTCCTGCCCGCAACCCGGCCCCATAGTCGTCAAAGAATCCGACGACTTCGTCGTTGTGCATAACGACGTACTTCCCTTCATGTTCTCGCGACCACTCTCTGCGGCGATTCTCGAATACTTGAAAATCTGCTTTGAGGCTGCTGTGCTCGTCGCTCATAAACAGCTCTTTATACTAGTTTAATGCTATCGATGATCATCTGATCCGCAAGATATTGGCCATTTCGTCCGAGGACTCTTACATCTTGTGGCTTGTACGTTAATATACACGTATTTTAACGTACATCAAGGGGAAAATGAAACGCACCGCCGAGCGCTCCACCGATGACTATGCTTTTGTGGCGCAGTTCGCTCCTGCACTGAAACGTGCATATAAAAAGGCGAAGGAAAAAGGGATGACCGATCAGACATTCGCTGAGTCTATCGGGGTTGAACGTCCGCAGCTAAATCGGTATTTGGATGGGGAATCAATGCCTTCTGTGCGAACTGTTGCTTTTGCTCACCGGGAGTATGGAATAGCAATTCCGTATAACCGCGTGTCGTTGCAAGGTGCCCTACCCAAGAGGGGTAGAAAGAAAAAACTGACGCCGGTGACCCAAATGGTGTTTCCATTTACTATTCAAGCGGAAAAGGCAGCAGCTAAGGTTGATCTAAAACTCGACTCTCTGTCCGCTAGAAGATTTGCATTCCGTCTCATAGTTGACCAAGCTGGATAGGTCACGATTGATAGTCGAGCAGAATCGGAGCGACATTGATTTTCCGGTTGATCCGAAAGGCAAAAGCGGCATAGTTTGAAATTTTAGGATGACCCATTACCCAAGGACCAGCCCGTGGATTACGCCGCTTTCCCCATCACCGGCTGCGCGCAGAAGCTGCACCGCCGCGCGTCGATCGGAATCTCGCTCAGGCACTCCGGACACTTCTTCGTAGTCGGATCCGCAGGGACCGGGTTCTTCCGCGTCCGCGCAATCAGCGCATTGATCGGCGTCACCACGAAAAAGTAGACCGCTCCCGCCACCAGCAGAAAGCTGACTACTGCCGTGATGAAATCGCCAATTGGAAACAGCGTCTTGCCTAGCGTGAAGCTGATCCCTGTGAAGTCCGGTTTGCCCACCACGAGCGCTATTAAGGGATTGATGAGGTCTTTGACCAGCGCGGTCACAACGGTCCCAAACGCCGCACCAATTACAACGCCCACCGCCAAATCCACCACATTGCCACGCAAGATAAATTGCTTAAAGCCGGATAGCATCGGATTTCCCTCCAAGAATGGATTGGCCAAGAATGTAAATGGCGACTGGTATTTTATCAAGGTGTAAAATGACCGTCGCGGATTCACGAAAAAGCGCCGGCCATCTCAGGCTAGCTCGCAGCCCATGCCTCGCAGCTCGCAGCAGGATCTCGCAGTCCCCAGCCGCCTCAGATCCTCATCGGCATCACGATGTACCGGTACTTGTAATCTTCGCTTTCCGCTGGACGAAGCTGCCCGGCCGACTGCGAATCCTTCAGTTCCAGTTTCACCTCGCATGACCCGGTCGCCTTGATAAAGTCCATCAGGTACTGCGCGTTGAATCCGATCGCGATCGGTTCGCCGTCATACGCAACTTCGATGGAATCCTCCGACTCACCCGTCTCGGTCGACGATGCGGAAAGCTTCAGCTCGCCTTTCTCCAGACGAAAACGCACGGCGCGCGACCGCTCATCGGCGAACTGTGCCACGCGCGCGATCGCCGCTCCGAGTTCCTCGCCATGCAGCGCGATCGACTTCGTGATGTCCTTCGGCAGCACCGCCTCGTAGTTCGGAAATTGCCCCGTGAGCTGCCGCGACGTCAGCAACCGCGGGCCCACACGGAAGAACAGCGTCGCATCGTCCTTGGCAAAATCGATGGTCTCAACATCCGAATCGAGCAGCGATTTCAACTCATCCATTGCCTTCTTGGGAATCAGCGTCTTCATCTCGCCCGATACCCCTTCAAACTTCTCCCCCGCGCGCTCCACATGCGCCAAGCGGTGGCCGTCGGTCGCTACCATCGTGATCGACTCCGGCTTCAGCACCATTAGCGCCCCATTCAGCGTGTAGCGTGATTCCTCGTTGGCAATCGCGAACCCAGTCCTTGCAATCATCAACCGCAGCACCGCCGCTGGAATCTTGATCGCTCCCGCCGCTGGAAACACTGGCAGCCCTGGAAAATTCGACCGCGCCATCCCCACCATCTTTGTATTCGAGCGACCGCAGCGAATGCTTACCCAGTGGTTTTCGAGCAGTTTGATGGTGATGTCCGCGTCCGGCAGCAGCTTCACATAGTCGTGGAGTTTACGCGCTGGAATTGTGCACGCGCCTTCTTTTTTCACCTTCGCATTGCACGACGTTCGCAGGCTCAAGTCGAGGTCCGTCGCCGTCAGCGATAATTTGTCTCCAGTAGCCTCGAAAAGATAGTTGGAGAGGATTGGAATTGTCGTCTTGCGCTCCACCACGCCCTGTGTAGCTGTCAGTTCGCGAAGAAGCTCAATTTTGCTGACCGTGATTTCCATGGTCGTCGTACCAACAGCAGGAGCGGTTTCCACCGGCATATTAGGTCTCCCAACTCTAGAGCTACTTTCAAAAACGGCCTCTTTTCCGCGATGCCATTTTTTTCAAACCAGCTCTACTTCTATTCTCTTCTTATATCAAATACAAAACCAATAAAACCAGTAGTAACCGTAGGCGCTTCGGAGAAGTGGAAAACAAGTCCAGCTACCTGCGCTTCAACGACTTCCACATCCAATCTTCATGTGAAGAATCGATCCTCACCTTGGCGGAAGCCATCCTAACACGAGTACCCATTCCAAGTTCCAGTCTCTTCTCCCACAGTTTCCACAAACACTCCACAGTCTGACAGAAGGAAGAATGGCGGGATGAGTGGAAAAATCGGTGGAAACCGCAATCTATGCGCTCAATTGCTCAGTTAGTTTATTCAGCAGCCTGTTCAAATCCTTGTCGTTCTTGCGCGCTTCTTCAATTTTACCCACCGAATGCAACACGGTTGTGTGGTGCTTTCCCCCGAACTGGCGTCCAATTTCTGGCAGGGAAGCTTCTGTCATATGCTTGGCCAGATACATCGCAATCTGCCGCGGATACACGATCGAGCGCGAATTGTTCTTCGCCTTAATTTCCACCAGGCGCAGACCAAACTGCTCAGCCACCGCCTTCTGAATCGATTCAATCGTTACCTTGCGTGCCTGCGAATCAATGAAATTCTTCAGCACCTGCTGCGTATACGGTAACGTAATCTCCGTTCCAATCAGCGACGAATGCGCCACCAGCCGGATCAGCGCGCCTTCCAGCTCACGCACATTCGACCGTATGTTTGACGCGATGAACAGCGCCACATCGGTCGGCAGCGTCACCCGCTCCTGCTCCGCTTTCTTTTGCAGGATGGCGACTTTCGTCTCCAAATCCGGCGGCTGGATATCGGCAATTAGTCCCCACTCGAACCGGCTGCGCAATCGGTCTTCAAATTCCGCCAACTCTTTCGGCGGACGGTCGCTCGCAATCACAATCTGCTTCATCGATTCGTGCAGTGCGTTGAAGGTGTGGAAAAACTCCTCCTGCGTCCGCTCTTTCTGCGCTAAAAACTGTATATCGTCGATCAACAGAACATCCATCGTCCGGAATTTGTCCCGGAAACTGATCATCTTGTCATAGCGCAGCGAGTTGATCATCTCGTTGGTGAACTTTTCACTCGACACGTAGCAGATCGCCGCCTGCGGCGTCCGCCGCTTGATCTCATGCCCTATCGCCTGCATCAGGTGCGTCTTGCCCATCCCCACGCCCCCGTACAGGAACAGCGGGTTGTAGGCTTTCGAAGGCCGCTCCGCCACCGCCTGGCAAGCCGCGCTGGCGAATTGGTTCCCACTCCCAATCACGAACGCGTCAAACGTGTACCGCGGATTCAGTTGCGCCGCGCTGTCCCAGTCGAACCGCCCCTGCGCCAGATGCAACCCCTGCCCCGCCTGTGGGCTTCCACTCGAGCCCGACAGCCCCCCATTGTGACGGATCGGCGTGTTCGATGGATCGTCCTCTACGGTTACAAATTTCACATCCTCGTAGCCCAGCCCCAGATTGTCGAGCGCTTCCTGAATCAGGTCCGCATACTTGTCGCCCACATGGCGGAACTCCACCGTCGGAATCCGCACGAATAGAGTTCCATCGCTGGCGTGACTGTAGCGCGTCGGCTTCAGCCAAGTCTCGTAGGAGTGTCGGTTGACTTTCTTTTCCAAGGCGTCAAGGATGCGCACCCAAGGATTCGGGATGATGGCGGAACTGGAGAGAGACATGGTTGACCAGATTAACGCTTACTAGAATATCGAATGCGCCGGAGCAAAACTTCCGGGAAAAGCCAATATTGCTGTAGAGACGGGGCTTGTCCCGTCTCCGGAAATTTATGAGTTCTTCGTTCCTGAACTAGTTCTGTTCTGCGGTACGAGTTGTCTGTGAAATTTATTACGAGACGAACGGAATGCTAGCACAAAAAAATTCGCCTGTCGGTGTGTCCACAACAAAAAATTTTTCCGCATCCGCTGCATCCAAGCGCGATTTTTCCCTCTTGTCAAGTGTCGAGAATCTAACTGCCGCGCAACTTGTGCAAAAGAGAAGAAATTCCTGGAGAGACGGGCGTCCTCGCCCATTCGCGTAGGGACAGACGCCCCCGGCTGTCCAGTTGAGCGCAGCTCGGGACAAAATCCGCGCCTACGAAACCGTCCGCCGTTCCCGCCGCGCCGGTACCGTCTTGTAATTCGCCGGATACACCACGACCGACCGTCGTCCTCCTTCGCCGTCGCTCTCCGTGCGCAAATCTTTTTCCTCGCGCAACGCCAGATGCACAATCCGCCGCTCCCGCGATGACATCGGCCCGAAACGGTATGGCTCGCTCGTCCGCCGCACCTGCTCCGCCGCCACTCGCGCCGCCATCTGCAACTCGTCGATCCGCAGCGCCCGGAAATTCTTGCAGTCGAACCAGATCTTCTCGTGCTCATTGCCTTGCAAATGCAGGATCTCCGACGCCAGCAGCTCGAACGACCGCAGCAACTCGCCGCCCCGTTCCAACAACAAAGAAGAATCCGGCCCCGCAAACTCCACCAGTATTTCCGGATGCTCCCACTCGCGCTGCTGTGCCATCGGCGGATCCACCGTGATCCGGTACTTCAGCTTAAAGCCGCCATGCGAAATGACGGCCTGCAAAAATTCCCCAATCTGTTTCGCGGCGGCAACTTTATCGGTAATCGGCATAGTTAGCTCTCAGCTCTCAGCTCTCAGTGAATGCAAAGAGCGTCGCAAACGAAGAAAGATTCGTAATTAAATTTTCGTAATCAAAGATTCGTATCGGGGTATCGCTTCAGCGATACCGAAAGCCTTGGAAAATCGGTCGCCCCGTTAGGGGTTGGTTTTAACTGACGGCTGAGAGCTGACAGATGACAGCTATTTCTCTTTCTTCCGCGCCCGCTTCGCCATCATCTCCCGCATCTCCCGCCCCAGCGACGTGCGGTTCATCACCGCCTGCTGCGCGATCATGATCACCTGTCCGGCACACCAATACAACCCGAGTCCCGCCGCCACGTTCCAGGTCATCAGCCCGAACATCCCAGGCATCATGATGTTCATCATCTTTTGCTGCGCCGGATCCATCCCCGCCTGCGGCGTCATCCGCTGCAGTATCAGCATCGAGATGATGATCGCAATCGGCAGTATGTGATATGGATCGGGCGCCGAAAGATCGTGGATCCACAGCCACGGCGCATGTCTCAAATCCATCGCCACGTTCAGCATCCGCCAATACGCGATCAGAAACGGCATCTGGATCAGCATCGGCAAGCATCCGCCCGCCGGATTCACGCCTTCCTGCTTGTACAGCGCCGAAATCTCCTCGTTCATCTTCGCTTTTTCCGGATCGCGCAGGCTGTACTTTTTATATTTTTCCTGGATCTGCTTGATCTGCGGCGCCACGCGCTGCATCTTCAGCATCGACTTCATCGATGTGATCCGCAGCGGCAGCAGCGCCAAATTGATGACCACCGTCTGCAGCAGGATCGCCCATCCCCAATTCGCCACGATGTGGGCGTGCATCCACTTCAACCACACAAACAACGGTCGCGCGATGAGTC
>Ga0326728_10018848_pt1 | contig 13502 bp, 12 predicted proteins | sample MB3enrmetagenome_FD_207602 | JGI IMG/M metagenome (GOLD analysis project Ga0326728, IMG submission 207602) | Lab enriched peat soil microbial communities from McLean, Ithaca, NY, United States - MB31MN | ecosystem: Environmental > Terrestrial > Soil > Wetlands > Peat | place: USA: New York... | reverse complement strand
GGTCTCCCGAGGCACGACCACCAGTCGGCGATGCTCTTTCAGATGAACCTGCGCGGCGCGAGTGAGCAAGGAATCCGCGAGGCCGAGGGCGATCCGCGCGACCGTGGTGCCCGAGCACGGCACCACGACCATCCCCCGCGTCGGTCGGGAGCCGCTCGAGATGGGTGCAGAGAGGTCCGAATTGGAGTACACGACCGTCGCCAGGCGGTCGAGGGCCGATGGCTCGACGCCCGCCTCCTCCCGCAAGACCTGGGCCGCCCCGTCGGAGATGACGAGGGCCACGGGCGTGCCGGAGGCGTGGAGCGCCTCCAAGAGGCGCACGGCGATGGGCGCCCCGCTCGCCCCGGAAATGCCGACCACGACCGGCCCAGAATCGCTCAGTGGAGTTCCCCGTCCTTTATAGCCTCCAAAGGCTGGGTCGATTTGAGACATTCGATAGCGTATGCCGACCCCCTCGGACCGCGCGGCCATCGTCGGCGCTGGCCACACTCGGTTCGGGGTCCTCACCGAAGGCCCTCGCGAGCTCCTGTCTCGCGCCGTCGCGGGCGCGCTCGGGAGCGTCGACCGAGGGATGGACCGAGGCGACGTCGAGGAGGCCTACCTCGGGAGCCTCGGCTTCTCCGGCTGGCAGCTCGGGAACTCCGCCACGCTCCTCGCCGAGGAGCTGGGACGTCCCGGCGTGCCGGTCTCCCGGGTCGAGAACGCCTGCGCCTCGGCCGGCTATGCCCTGCGAGCGGGAGTCCACGCCATCGAGAGCGGCGCCCGGGACGTCGTGCTGGTCGTGGGCCTGGAGAAGATGACCGATGCGCCCTCGCGCCGGCGGCGATACTGGCTGGGCGTGAGCGGGGACACCGAATGGGAGCGACTGGCGGGGCTCACCTTTGCCGGCGTCTATGCGCTGCTCGCCTCCTGCCACATGCAGAAGTACGGGACGCCCCGGGAGGCGCTCGCGGAGGTGGCGGTGAAGAACCACCGGAACGCGCTCCTCAACCCGAACGCCCAGTTCCACAAGGCGATCACCCGCGAGGAGGTCGCCCGGGCACCTCGGGTCGCCGACCCGCTCGGTCTGATGGACTGCTGCCCGGTCACCGATGGCGCCGCCGCTCTCCTTCTGGTGCGACGCTCCCTGGCCGCTCGGTACACGGACACTCCCGTGTCGATCGTGGGGACCGGGGCCGCTTCCGACTACCTGGCGCTCCAGGAGCGGGCGAGCCTCACGAGCCTCGCCGCCACGCGACGGGCCGCGGAGGAGGCGTTCCGACGAGCGCCGTTCGACCGAAGGGCGCTCTCGCTCGCGGAGCTCCACGACTGCTTCACCATCGCCGAGCTGCTCGCGCTCGAGGACCTGGGGCTCGCCGGGCCGGGCGAGGCGGCTCGTCTCACGCTCGACGGGGGGACCGCCCTCGGCGGGGCGATCCCCATCAACCCCGACGGTGGCCTCAAGGCGAAGGGGCATCCGATCGGGGCTACCGGGGCGAGCCAGGCCTACGAGGTGTTCCAGCAGCTGCGGGGAGCGGCGGGAGCGCGTCAGGTCCCTCATGCGGAGCGGGCGCTCTCCCACAACGTCGGAGGCTCGGGAGCGAGCGCGACGGTGACATTGTACGAGGCGGGATGAGCGGGGAGTCCCGGCCCGCCGCGAGCGCCGTCTGCCTCCCTGCCCGTTCCGTGGGAGGGTTCCGCCGCGAGGGGGTCGACGAGGACTCTTTCACGCTCGCCGTCGGCGCTTCCGAGCTCCTGGAGTCCCTCGACCCGGGGGGAGATATCCAGGGGGTCCACCTGTTCGACGCGGGTTCGGGCGACGGCTCGACGCTCCTGTCGACCGCCCTCGGGCTTTCCTCCGTCCCCTTGGTCGTTCACCCGGACCGCGAAGATGCGTTGAGAGAATTCCTCGACGCTCGCGCCGCGTCCACCGACCCCCCGAGCGGTTGCCTCCTTCTCTTCGTCGATGCGCTGGGGGAGCGGGACCCCCGCGGCGAACTGATGCGGGACTCCGCGGCCGTGGCCGTGCGGCTGGGGGGGCCCCCTCCCCGAGCGCCGCTCCCCGCGCGGGGCGGCCCGGCATCGAAGCGCACCCTAGGGGGGGATGCCTCCGCGCTTCGCGCCGCGCTCCGCTGGCTCGAGGAGGGACCGAGCCGGTGGTGGGTCCCCGAGTCCCACGTGGAAGCTTCCGTCCCTCCCTCTCCCGCGCGGTCGGTGGACCTGGGTGGGGTTTCCGAGGGAGCGTACGTTCCTCGGGCCAGCTACCTTCAGAACCTGCCCAGCCGGTGGCGGTTCGCCGCGGACCGCTGCCCGGCATGCGGGACCTTGACCTTCCCCCGGAGGGGACGCTGCCGAAATTGCTCCCGGACGGAGGGGCTAGCGACCGTCGAGCTCCCCCGGGCCGGAGGGATCGTCGAGGCGGTGACCACGGTCCATCCGGGGGCCCAACCGTCCGAGTTCGACTGGAGCGTCGAGCGCCGCGGGGCGTACGACGTCGCCCTCGTCCGCCTTTCCGAGGGCGCTCGCGTGACGCTGCAGGTGACCGACTGCCCCCCGGGCACGCTCCACCCGGGGGAGTCCATCGCCACGGTGCTGCGCCGACTGTACCCTATGGAGGGGGAGTGGCGCTACGGGCGCAAGGCCGTTCCGATCGCCCTCACGTGGGCGGGTTCGGGCTCGGGGCTTCCCACGTAGCGTCGAGCCAGGCCGCATACACCTTGCGCTGGAGGTCCGTGGGATTCGTGACGGGGGTGAACGCGAACTTCGCCGGTGGGGTCTTGCCCACGACGACCTTCACGCGCTTGAGGACCCCGCGTCGGAACAGGTCGACGTTGACCTCCTCTCCGGGGGAGAACCGCTTGAGGGCGTCGAGGAACCCGTCGAACATCACTCGGGTGCCATCGAGGGCGATGACCTCGTCGCCCGGAGTGACCCCGGCCCGCCGGGCGGGGGTCCCGTCCAGGACCTCCCGGACCCGGACCCGGCCTCCATCGTTGGTGGTCTCGATCCCGAGATAGGCCGGCTCCGTGGGCTCGTTCGGCCCTCCCGGCTTCGGGGCCGGCCCGAAGGAGAGCCCCGCGTAGCGGGCGAAGGCGTCCAGGTCGAGCTCGGCCGTCCCGCGGACGTACCGGTCGAAGAACTCCGTGAGGTCGAGCCCGGAGACCCGCTGGATCACGGTGAACAGCTCGCCCTCCTCCAAGCCGCGACCCGGCTCCCCATACTCCTTCCAGAGGGTCCGGAAGACCTGGTCGAGCCCGACCCGATTCTCCGTCCGCGAGCGGATCTCGAGGTCGAGGCACATGGAGACGAGCAGTCCCTTGAGGTAGTAGGAGACGCTCTGATTGCGGGTCTCCTCGTAGGCGCGATACAGGTCGACCCAGGCCGTGAAGGAAGCCTCCTCCAAGCTTCGCACGGCGCGCCCCGGGGTGAGGAGGTACCGTTGGGCGAGCTCGGCCACCTTCGTCAGGAACTTCGCCGGGGAGAAGAGCCCGCACCGGCGGACGAGGAGCAGGGCCGCGTAGTCCGTCGTACCCTCCATCCACCACAGGAGGTGGGTGTAGTTCTCCCGGGTGAAGTCGAACGGCCCGAGGACGCGGGGTCGGATCCTCTTCACGTTGTACAGATGGAAGTACTCGTGCGAGACGAGCGTCAGGAACCGGTCGTACTCCTCGGGGGGCCGGAAGGAGTTCCGCTCGACCACGAGGGAGGTGGAGAACTTGTGCTCGAGGCCTCCGTCGCGACGGTCGGCGAGGTGCACGAAGAAGGTGTAGGCGGGAAGCGGGGAGCCGCCGAAGAACTTCACCTGGGCTTCGACGATCTTGGTCACGTCGGCTTCCACGCGGTGTTCCTCGTAGTTGCCCGGGCCGCCGCAGAAGAGGATGCGATGGGGGATCCCCGCGGGACGGACCGTGAGCTCCACCGGGGTGCCGCAATCCACGGGGGTGTCGACGAGCTCCTCGTAATCCCGGGCCTGGAACCGGGGGGGGTTCTCTCCGGTCCGAGGGAGCTCGGCGTACGCCTTCCAAGCCGGCGGGAGGTTCAGGACCAGTTCCACGGGCTCCTTCTCGCGTCCGGCGACCCAAGGCAGGCAACGGGGGGCGTTGAGGAAGAGGTGCTCCTCGGAGAGGTCGATCGCGTCGTCGCCCGCATCATGGGCGTAGACCGTGTAACGGACCTCCACGGCGTCGGCGCCGAGCGTCGTCACCTTCCACCGGTTCTTCTCGCGACGCTCCACCGGTAGCTCGCTCGTCCCGCCGAGCCGCCGAGCGGTAAGCTCCCGGACCTCCCGGGAAGATTCGAGGATCTCGTAGGCGCCGGGAGCCCAGACGGGGAGGAGCAGGTCGAAGGACGGGTCGTGGACCCCGCGCACCTCCATCCGGAAATGTACCCGATGGGTGTTCGTCTCCAGGGAAGAAACGACGTAGGTGATCTGCACCGGTGCGGTCATGACCTAGATGCTCCGAGGGCCGCCGCCGCAGTCGGTCGCGACGGCTTAACCGTTGCTCGACGAGCCTAACCGAACCCAGGGAGGTCCCGCTCGCGTTCCGTCTCGCTCCGCTTCCGGTACGGCTCGGAGGCGATGCCGAGGTGGATCGCGACCGAGCGGAACGTCTGGCTCAGCTGGTCGACGGCCTTGGCCAGCTCCCGCTGCTCGGCTCGCATCTCCGCGAGCTCGCGACGGAGCGCCTCGAACTCGGCCCGGGTCCATCGGAACTCCTCTCCCTCGCTCATGGTTCGACCGGTCCGGTGGGGGTTAGGAAGGTCGGCCTATGTAGTCATGCCGTTCGGGGCTCAGCCAGGCCGCCCCGCTTCGCTCCCGGGCCCGAACGGATGGGTGCTGCGGCCCCGTTCCACGAACGGCACCCAGGCACCCTGAGCGGATGAGTACTCGACCCGCCGGAGCTCCACGTCGAACCCTTTGAGCATGTCCTGCGGGCCGGGTCGGATGGCGATGGTGTACACGTAGATCCCGAACCCCATGAACTCCACGACCCGGGTCAGGAGCTCGGCGAGGTTCTCCCGGGGCACGGAGAGCTGGATCACGGGCTCCCCCAGCTGTTGGGAGAACGCCTCGATGTCGAACGGACGGTCGAGCGTGATGAGCCCCTTGACCGGCTCCAGGGGAGCGGCGGGAGCCCCCGGCCCGGCGGGAGGAGTCGAGGCGGCGGGGTTCGAGGAAGCTGGCGGAAGGAGGGACGGGGCCGGGGGCTTCGGGACGGTCGTCGGTGCTCCTCGCGGGACCTGGGAGGGGTCCTTTGGAGGATACCGGTCCAGGACCGGCGAGGCGTCCCGTCCCACGAACCCCTTCGACGCGCGCGGGCGAGGGGCGGCGGAGGCGCGGGGGCTGGGGCGAAGTCGCTTGGGCGGAGCGCTCCGGGAGCGAGCTCGACGCTTCATGGATGGTCGGTCACCGCAGAGCGACGTCGACTTATAGACCCGCCGCCCTGCCGGTCGACGACTGTCGCTGACTCGGCTTTGTCGCGCCCAAAGCCATGCGATTCTCCGTCATGGGACGCCGTGTTTGTCGCCGACTACGCGACAGCGGGATTATCTACTATGCGAAATCTGGGCACGGTGGTGGCTGGTCGAACGCCGGCTGCCGAGGAAGAAAGAAATGCCCGCGCGAGTCATGAAGGAGTTCCAGGCACCCCGAGGTCTCCCCCGAAAGACGGCCTCGGTCTGCCCCGAGTGCATCAAGGTCATCCCGGCCGTCGTGCGTGAGAAGGACGGTCGGGTCATCATGGAGAAGACGTGCCGGAACCACGGGTACTTCTGGGACATCATCTCCAACGATGTGGACTTCTACCTTCGGATGGAGGTGTACGCTCACGACGGGGTCGGCTACGAGAACCCCTACTATGAGAAGTTCCGCGGCTGCCCGACGACCTGCGGGATGTGCACTCACCACAAGAGCCACACGGGCCTTGCGCTCGTGGACCTGACGAACCGGTGCAACCTCAAGTGCCCGGTCTGTTTTGCGAACGCGAACGCCGCCGGCTACGTGTTCGAGCCGACCCGAGAGCAGATCTACTTCATGCTCAAGACCCTGCGCGAGCAGAAGCCGGTCGGCACCGTGGCGGTCCAGTTCTCCGGGGGGGAACCCACCCTCTCCCCGCTGTTCCTGGAGGCCTGTGGGATGGCCCGCGAGCTCGGTTTCAAGCAGATCCAGGTGGCGACGAACGGCATCCGGTTCGCCAACGAGGCCGGTTTCGCTCAGGCGTCGCGCAACTCCGGGCTGCACACTCTGTACCTGCAGTTCGACGGCTTGGACGACGAGATCTACCGGAAGGTCCGGGGCGTCCCCCTGCTCAAGGTGAAGCAGAAGGCTATCCAGGCCGCCCGAGAGACGCACTCCTCCCCCGAGGAGCTCGCGGCGGGCAAGGCCGACAAGCCGCTCAGCGTGGTCCTGGTCCCCACCCTCGTCGGGGGCTTCAACGAGAAGGAGATCTGGCCGACGGTGAAGTTCGCCATCGACAACATCGATGTCGTCCGAGGCGTCAACTTCCAGCCGGTCGCCCTGACGGCGCGCATCCCCGACCGGGACCGCTTCCAGATGAGGTTCACCCAGTCCGACCTGGTGCGGATCCTGTGCACCGATGGGCCGTTCGAGAAGTCCGACTTCTTCCCGGTCCCGTCGGTGGCGCCGATCTCCGAGCTCGCGAGCATCATCCACGGCCAGGAAAAGATGACGCTCACGACGCACCCCGGCTGCGGCTGCGCGACGTTCGCCTTCGTCTCCAAGGACGGGCAGAAGATCACTCCGCTCCCCCGGTTCATGGACGTCGACGGGTTCTTCGAGAACGTCGAGGCGATGATCGACAAGTACCGCGACGCCAAGTTCGCTCGAGTGCGGACCGCCGTCGCCGGCTACAAGCTGATGCACGACGTGGCGAAGTACTTCGATTTCGCCAAAGCCCCCGAGGGCGTCGACGAGAAGAACGTGGTGAAGATCATCGCCTCGATCTTCACGGAGGGCAACAAGGAGGCCGTGGCGAAGTTCACCTGGAGGACGCTGTACATCGGCAACATGCACTTCCAGGACGCCTACGACTATGATATCCAGCGCCTGATGCGCTGCGACATCCACTACGCGGTCCCGGACGGACGGGTCATCCCGTTCTGCTCGTACAACTCCGGCCCGATCTACCGGACGGAGGTCGAGAAGAAGTTCTCGATCCCGATCCCCGATTGGCAGCGGGCGAAGTCGCAGGCCGGTCTCACCCTGAAGACCATCGAGACGATGGGCGTCAACGGCGAGGTCATCGTCGACCCCGAGTACTACAAGATCCGGGCGCTGAAGGGCGCCCCCGGGATGAGCACCTAGGACGAACCCGGGGACGTTCTCTGGTCGGGCCGAACCTTTTCCTTCCCCCCCTTTCCTTCTCGGAGCGGCGGCTCCCGCGAGTCCAGCGCTCCACTCCCAAAGTACGTTCGTCAGCGGGTTTCCCGTACTTCGAACAGGAGCGCTCCGGGCGACCTCCACGCGAGGCTCGCCGGTAAAGGGTCGCCCCTTCGCCGGGACTGACGAGCGTCGACCTCCTTCCAAAGCGAGCTCGCGCCCGGCCATCGGCTCGAAGGGGTCGGTGGAAGCTCCGCGGCGTGCTCCGACAGCCAGAATCGCACCGCCTCCAGGTGCTTACAGGTACCGAGCCCGCGCAGGGCGAAATCGGTGCATTCGCAGAGCGCCCCCTCCAGGCTCGGATAGCTGGGGAGATGGACCCGGTACCGGCTCCCCCGCAGCGGGTTCGCCACGTCGAGCACGGGATACGCCTCCCGCGAGATGGGCCTCACATCGAGCAGTTCCTCGTGCGCCCGGGAGCGGCGCTCCTCGGTGAGCTCCCGCCGCCTCGCCTCGGTCAGCGGAGGCGGAGGGCTCTTCCGATCGCGCGTCCCCGGCACGGTCACTCCCGGAGCCGCTAGCGGTCCGGCGCCTCTTATATCCCACGCGAAGGCTGGGGAGCCTCGTCGAGCCACTCGAGGCTCCCGCGAGGGCCCGCGAGCTCGACGAACGGAACTGCGGGGGAGAGGAGGAGGATGACGGACACCACCGCCTTCTTCGTCGACCTATTCATCCTCTTGACCTCGGCGGTCGTCGCCGGCGAGGTCGCCCGCCGTTTGGGCCAGGTCGCCCTCGTCGGGCAGCTCCTGGTCGGTGTCATCCTCGGGCCGACCCTCCTCGGGCCGTACATCGGCCTCGCGACCTTGACGCCGGAACTGAGCGCGCTCCAATTCCTCGGAACGGTGTTCATCCTGTTCATGGCCGGCCTCGACGTGGTCCCCGAACAGATCACCCGGATGGGGGCTCGGACCGCGCTCATGGGCGTCGCGATCTTCGCCATCCCTTTCGCGGCGCTCTCCGTCGCCGCTCGGTTCCTCTTCCCGGGCAGCTCCACCCTTCTCCCCCTCTTCTTGGGTCTGACCCTCTCCATCACGGCGCTCCCCGTCATGGGGATCATGCTCGTCGAGTTCGGGCTCCTCAAGACCCGCCTTGGGAACCTCCTCCTCAATACGGCCCTCATCAACGAGCTGACGGCGGTGACCGTGTTCGCCGTGCTGCTCCAGCTGCAAACGAGCTCGGCGAACGGCGGCATCGCCATCGGGATCGCCGTGCTCTCGGCCGCGGTGTTCCTCGGGACCATCTTCGCCATCAACTCGGCGCTCCGAACGCTCGGGGGCACCCCATGGTGGGTGGCGACCCGGGAGCGACTCGCCCGGGGCTTCCGGACCAAGGAGGCGGGGTTCGCCTTCCTCCTGATCTGCGTCATCGGGGCCTCGCTCTACTCCCAGTATCTCGGGCTCACCTTCGTCGTGGGGGCGTTCTACGCCGGCATGCTCGTGACCCGGGAGAGCGCCGGCCCCGAGGCGCACCGCATGATCAGTGGGATTTTCGGAGCGATGACCTGGGGTTTCTTCGTGCCCCTCTTCTTCGCGTTCGTCGGGGTCCAGATGAACCTCCGGCTCCTCCTCAGCCCCTGGGAGATCGCCGTCTTCGTCTCGTTGGCCGCCCTGGCCGTCCTCTCCAAGGTCGGCACCGGTTTCTCGGTCGCCCGGTTCAACGGCTGGTCGAGGACCGATTCCCTCGCCATCGGCCACCTCGTCAGCAGCCGAGGGGCGGTCGAACTCGCCATGGCCGTCATCCTGCTGGGGGACGGCGTGTTCACGCAGCAGACCTTCACCCTCGTGGCAGGGGTGGGCCTCGTCACCACCTTCATCGCCCCGATCGCGGCGAGCCGCCTCTGGCGGAGCGCGAGCGCCGAGGACTCCGCCGTGTTCCGGCGCCTCAACGACCTCCGGGGACAGTACCCCCCGGGAGGGCGGGACCCCGGGTCCCTTTCCTTCCGGATCCTCGATACGAGCGCCCTCGACCCGGCCGACGGTTCCGGAGGGGGAAGGGAGCTTGAAGCCGACCCTGTCCCGAAGGAAGGAGCGACGGGGCCGGAGCCCCCCCACGGCCCGCCGCCGCTCCCCAAGGGTCGATAGGGCGATCGACGTGCTGCCCGAGCCCAACCGCGCGCCCGAGCTCCGGCCCGGGGAGCCCCGATGGCGACCGTTATGTCCCGGGACCGGTCGCTCGCTTCGTGACAGGCATCTCCGGGGGCCCCGACGACAGCGAAGCCCCTCGACGACGGCAGCGTCTTGTCATGGTCGGGCTCCTGCTCACGCTCCTCGGGATCTTGCTCCTCAGCTGGGAAGTTCCCACCGCTCCGGCAGCTCTCTTACGGAGCCTGCCCCTCCTCGGCGCCGGGGCGCTCGCCACCTGGTTCGGGGGCATCCTTCTCGGGAACGTGCTCCGGCCGCTCTGGCGGAGCCGGGGGAGGTCGACCCGACGATGACCCGCTGGAAGCTCATCACCTTCGACGTCGACGGCACTCTGACGACCGTCCACGGTTGGGAGTTCCTCGCCGGGAAAGTGGGCCGGGCCGCCGAATATCGACGTTCCAACCAGCGCTTCCGCGCCCGAGAGGTCGGCGAGGACGAGCACCTCGCAGACCTCCTGAGGCTCGCCGACGGCCTCACCGTCCCCCAGGTGGAGCGCATCCTCGAGGAGACCCCCAAGGTGGGGGGGATCGCCGAGATGATCCAACGCTGGCACGGGGAGGGCACGAAGGTGGCGCTCCTCTCGCACAACCCCGAGTACGTCTGCGCTTGGTACTCCCGACGGTTCGGCTTCGATGGGTATGCCGGGACGCCGGTGAAGGTCGCCGACGGGGATGGCCGGATCGAGCTCGTCGGAGGGGTCCACGCCGACAAGAGCCAGGGCCTTCGGCAGCTGTTGGGGCAGTTCGGGGTCCCCGGCCGTGCCACGGTGCACGTCGGGGACGGTTGGGCCGACGCGGCGCTGTTCGCCCTCGTGGGGGCGGGGGTGGCGCTCAACAGCCCGCTCCCCGAGGTCGAGCGCGCCGCGGACCTCGCGCTCCATCTTCTGGACGTCCGGGGCCTCCCCGAGCGTGTGGACGCGCTCCGACCCCGGGCCAGACCAGATTCCTCCCTCAGGTGAGATTCCTTATAGCCGGCAGACCCTAGTGCGCTCGGGCCCCATGCCGGCCGAATACGTCGTCCTCCGCGCGGTCCATCCGACCTACCTCAGCCTCCAGCTTCCCACGGAGGTGGCCGAGGTGATCCGTTTCGACCCCACCGAGCTCGCGAACCTCCACGCTCCCGCCCGCGGGATCGCGTTCCTGGCCCGGGGATCCGGAGTGGTCCGAGTGGTCGCCTCGTTCCGGGCGGGCGAGCTGCTTCCGGTGGAGACCGCGAAGAACCGCTACCTTGCCACGGCCCACCTTTCCGACAAGCTCCTGTTCAACCTGCCGGAGGCGGTCGTCCATCACCTGGGCATCAAGACCCAGGAGCGTCCGCCTCGACGGACCGAGTTCACGGACGATAGCCTCGTCTGGTTCCTTCCCGCCCCCGAATACTACGAATACCGGGCGCTCCAGCGCACGCGCAAGGGGTGGGCGGGACCGGTCGACGGCGGGCTCGCCCACGTCTACCTCGCCCGGTCGCTCATCCCGTGGAACCGGGAGCTCGAGGAGCTGGAGCGAAGGATCGACGTAGAGGAGTGGCATCCTCGCCTCCAGTTGCTCGAGCAGCTTCGAAAGCCGCGCCGAGCGGTCGTGGGTTGATCCGGAGGAGCCATGTTCGCGCAATTTGCGTCAGATGCAACGAAAAGAGCATGCTCCGCGGGACGATTCCTGCCTACGCCCGTCCCAAAGTAGGAGCATATACCGCGTCGGGGTTTATCGTCGAGCGGGTTAGCAAAGGTTCAAGTAGAGCCGCTCAGAATCTTTACGCGTATGGAGAAGCACGGGAAGACGGTTCCGGGGGCCGGCCGGCAGTACACACTGAGGAACCCCGTGCCGATCCGTTCGGAAAGGGATGTGAAGGTGACGCGAGCTGGTATCCCCCAGGATGCCCATTTGGCCCTGGCGGGGCCGGTCGATCACGACTCCCTGGCCAAAGCGATCCGTCGTTCCGTCGGGCACGATGGGATGCGGGCCGAGGACGCCCGGGCGATCGCCGCCCATGTCCTCAATTTCTTCGGATTCAACGAGCGGATCATCGACAACGTCTTGGAGCCGGACGACCGCGACACCTTCTACATGCTCGAGGACACGGGGATCCTCGAGACCGAGCGAGACGAGACCACCCTGTACGACGGGCGCGAGTGGCGCATCCACTACTGGATGTTCCGCAAGGACCGGATCTACGAGCTCGCGAACGAGGAGGCCCGGGCGATGGCCGAGGCCGGCGAGGTCGATGTGGTCTACTCCGCGAACCACGCTCACTCCGGTGGGTTCGCCCTCAACCGCGTGGGAGGGACGTCGGCGGAGTCCCAGGCGCTCTACCACGACCTGGGGGACGAGATCTGGCTGGAGCGCCGACGCCCGGCGACCACCGGGCCCTCTCCGCCCTCCTCCAAGGGCCGGACGAAGCTCACTCCGCCTTGACCATCCCCCCCTCGCGACCCCGGGGGCCGGCGTAGCTCCACCCTTAAACGGCCGCGAGGCTCCGCCCGGGCGTGCGACGGAGATTCCTCCTACTCGCCCATCGCGTCCCGGTGGCCGGCAACTTCACCCTCAACGACCTCGCCGGCGGCGCGGGAAGGATGGACGAACTGGCCCGATGCGTATCGACCGCGCTCACGGTGTCCAACGGCTTGCGGCGCGACACCGAGGTCACGGTACTGTTCGTCGCCGAACCGCCTCCGAAGGCCCGCCGGATCCGGATGGAGGGCGCCCGAGTGCGCTACCTCAACCCGGATGAACGCTCCACGGCGGCCCTCCTCAAGAACGCCCTCGTCCGCTCCGTGAGCCAGGAGCACGACGTCGAGAGCTCCCCGGGTCTCGTCGTCGGCCCCGTGGACCCCGCGGCGGAGCTTCAACGCTTCCTTTCCGAGCCCGGGGCGCTCTGGCTCTCCGAGGGAGGCACCGCCCTCCGGGAGCACGTCGGGGACCCGGGCGGTTTCGCGGCGGTCCTCTCCGACCCCCTCGACCCAATCCCCGCGGAGGAGGAGCTCCTGCGCCGATCCTCCATCCCGCGCATCTCCGTCGGACCTCTCTCGCTCCGAAGCTCCCAGGTGATCGACCTCCTTCACAACGAGTTCGACCTTCGCGAGGCCCGGGCCGGCGCCCCCGAGCGCTCCGCGGCTCCCGCCCCCTAGCGCGCGAGGACCGGGGTCGTCACCGCGTCCCGGACGGAGCGGGGACGGAGCCCGCCCACGACGGCGGTGAGGCGGACGACCTCCCGGGGTTCCGGATGGGTGCGGGTGCCGACGAGCATCCGCCGCGGCTCCCCGAGCCGATGACGCATCGCCCTCCAGACCCGGTCGACGGTTCGGAGCGTCAGGTTGGAGCCTCCATCGACGTGGACGAGCGCCGAGGGGGCATCGGAGAGCTCGAAATCGAGCAGGGTCTCGTTGAGGGCGACGTGCACCAACCGTTCCGGCTCGCTCACGTGCTCCTCGCTGAGGAGGAGCGTCGACACGCCGGAGTCCTTGAGGTGGTACTTGAGGCTCGCCAGGTCGACGTTCATCTGCGAGGGGTGCTCGACCATGTCGACGAGGCCGGAGACGAGGCTGTGGAGGTAGGCGTTCCGGACGTGGAGCACCTCCCGCATCGGGAGCGCCTCGAATCGGCGAAGCTTCTCGTTCGAGAGGGCGAGGAGGAGCCCGCCCATCTCCTCGAGCTCGTCGACCGCTTCCAGCGTGTTCGCCCGGCGTTCGGGGTTGCTCTCGAGCTCGATGTGGAACGGGAGAAAGGCGACCGGCACGGCGAGGGTCGCGGTGTCCTTGAGCTCGCTCGCGAGGAACGGGAGGAGGGCGCTACCGGTGCCGCCGCCCAGGCCGGCGAGCAGGAAGACGATCTCGTACCGACTTAGCCGCCTCAGGAGCTCTTCCCGAGCCTCGAGGGCCCCTTCCTGGACCCGACGGCGGTCCCCCCCGCTGCCCCGGCCCTGGAACTGCCGCTGGCCGACGAGGATCCGCTCGGTCACCTCCAGACGCAGGAGGTGGGGGGCATCGGTGT
>Ga0326728_10018847_pt1 | contig 13503 bp, 19 predicted proteins | sample MB3enrmetagenome_FD_207602 | JGI IMG/M metagenome (GOLD analysis project Ga0326728, IMG submission 207602) | Lab enriched peat soil microbial communities from McLean, Ithaca, NY, United States - MB31MN | ecosystem: Environmental > Terrestrial > Soil > Wetlands > Peat | place: USA: New York... | reverse complement strand
GGAAGTTGTTGGCAGCGGCGTCCCAGCCACTGCCGCCGTAGCCGACGTCGGCGTTGTGGATGGGTTGGCCAATGAAGACGAAGCTGCCGGAATACTTGCCGTAAGACTCGGTAGTTGTGCCGTTCCGGCTGGAGCCGGTGTAGGAGGCGAGACCAGGCTGGATCTCGATTGTCACGGTGCCCCCCGCCTCGATGGTGATCAGGCCGTCGTTGACAGCGGCGGCGCAGACCGAGCTGTCATCGGTGTAGGTAGTCGTCCCCCAGACGTTGTTGCCCGAGACGTTGTCGCCCGACCCGGGCACCGGGCACACATAAGTGAAACGCTGTCCGATCTGGCCCGCGAACTGGCGGGCCGTGGCCGTCCACCCCCTCCCCCCAAACTTGGATGGCGTCAGGACCTGGAGCGACTCGGCGGCGAGCACGACCTGGACCAGCTCACCGCTGGTGCCGGCCTGCAACAGGTGTGCCGTGATCGATGGCTTCCAGAGCTCGTAGGAGGAATTGGCGGCGAGGTTGTGAGCAGTTATGAGGGCGCTGTTGTACGCGATCCCCCCAAAAGTGGCCTGAAGGAGGTCAGCGGCGCTTATCGAGTCGACGGGCATCGTCGCGGTCACCTTGATCAAGGCCGAAGCGCCGTACATCGTGCCGGCCCCAAGTTCTGTTACCGACAGCGAAAAGCCGGTCAGCGACTCGTTGGTCACCGTCCCTGCCCCCGTCAACGACAGCTCCGCGATCTCTTGGCTAGCGAGAGCGTCCTGTGCTGCTACCTGAGGCATCCCAGGTGCCCGGGGCAACTCCGCGGTGGGGGTCGGAGTGGGCCCCGGCGAAGGATACGTAACCGTAACTGGGGGGCCTCCGGCGTAAGCAGGATGACTGCTGAAAGCGATCTGCACCGATGCGCCGGTCCCGGCTTCGTCCTGCAACACGTAACTTGAGATGAGAGGGTCGTTGAAGGTGTACTGAGAGACCGGCGTCGACTGGCCATTGGGGGCAACCTGCGATAAGTCAACGACAAAGGAGACAAAGTGTGTGCTTGCAAGAATGAGTGGCACCAGTCCAATGGTTGCGTCATTGACAGGCATTGTCGCTGTCGCGTTGGCTGCCATAGGCGCATGGGTCGTTGAGAGAGAGAAGGCGCTCAGCGGCTCGACGGCAGAGCACCAAGGCGACGGGCACTTAGGTGCCGACACCGACAATTCAATGGAGAGCTTTTGGCTCTGGGCGTTGGCAACCAACGGAGGCGTCACAACCATCAAGCCCATTGCAAGCGTGAGAACGGCCAGGCTAGGCAGTAGTGCACAGCGCGTGGCTCGAACGCACTCCCGGATAAAACCTCTTCGTGTTCTCATGCCGCGGAAACTAGCACTTGGTATGTCGAATTGCGTGGGGCGGAGAGTGCCCGAGTGGGCGAGTGGGAATTCGGTTCGGTCATGCCCGACCGTTGGTGTAGTCGACCTACATAGACGCGTGTGGTCGGCGGGCTCGCGTTTCGGCTATGCCGTCCGGCTGGTTGCACGAGCCCACGGAGCTGACGGTAGGTTGAAGTGCTCCAGGGTACAGAACAACGCCACTCGCGCCGGTCGGTTGGAACGCCGCGCCAAAATCGGCAGGGCGCACCCGATCCGTTAGGGCGTGGATGAGGCCAACCGGTAGCAGGTGACCGAGGGACAGATGGGGTGTTCTGCCTGATGCCCGCCGCAGACTACGAGGAGGTCACGAGGTGTGACCGCGAGTACCGGGCGGTCCGGGCGGGGAGATGCCACAATGCCGACGCGTCCTAGCCGCATTATGCGGATGGGATACGCGATCGGGGAGTCAAGTAGTTCTACGCAAGCCCTTTGTTGACCACATCGAGGATTCCTCTAGCAATTCTCAGGCTGGGTGCCTATTAATGCTCCCGGCCGAGGTGCGCGAGGACAAGCGACACCAACACAAGCTCGCTGGAGCTAACCGAGGATCGCGAGTGCCCGCTCGCAGCTGAGGGCGTTCGACACCCCGATGCGGACCTTGCCAACGCGCGTTCAAGGGCTGAGCGGCCCTCGGTTGACCGTCAATAGGTGCCCCTTTCGCGAACGAGCCCAGCCGGCGCACGTACCTACATCATGACGCTGGCGGAAGCGACGACACTGGTGCCACGCCGGACACCGACACTGTCACCGTGGGAGAGACTCCGCTGACATTCGCGTCGCCGCCTGTGATTAGGACCCGAAAGACCTATGGCGCCAAACGTCCATGTGAACGAATACGTCGAGCCAGTGGCGACCACGCCGGTCATGACGATGTGGTAGTTGGCCTCAAAAATTCGTCCGACCTCGGGAGGCCGACGGCGAACCGTCGATTGTTGATGATCTGAAGGCAGTCGAGCTTCTTGGCCGCGGCAGGGCGCGTCTGCTCGGAGATTCCCGCTCTTATCCGATGTCGCGCCCTCGGGAGACTCACCGTTGTCGGATCGGACGCAGAGACCCCGCTTGTTATGGGAAAGCGGTCCGCAGCCTCGAGAAGGCCCGCCTGAGCGCGCCAGCCCACGGCCAGGTCTCGTCCAGGCGCAAGATGAGCCGTCGGCCGCGTCGCGCGAGGGTGGCGCCAATGTGCAACAGTCGGTAGCGAAGCGTCTTCGGCTCGGCCACCTTGAACGCGCCATCCAGGCAGATCATCTGCGTCCAGGCGAGGAGCACTCCGGCAAGGAGACTGACTACCACCGAGGCAAGGTTCTGGGTGAAGCTCGCGAAGGGCAGGTTCTGCAACCCGCAGTCCTTCCAGCACCGGACCCGGTCCTCGACGCGGGCATGGCCGCGGTGGCGACACTCGAGTACTGCGGCATCGAAGTTCAAGGTGCTCGCGTTCGTGATGAAACACGTGTGCCTAAAGCCTCCGAGGTGTCGAACAAGCTGAGCTGGGCCCCGGGGTGAGGATGCTCGCGCCGGCAGATGAGCCGTGAGTCTTCGCCCCAGGTGGACAGGTCCATGAGATCTGTGAGCTCTGCCACCCAGGCGTCGTCGCGGACGGTCCCGTCCGCCTCGAGAGCTTCGACCCAGTCCTCTTCTTGGAACAACAACAAAGCCTCTCTCACGCCTTGATCGACAGGATGGCCGATCGAGTACTCGATGTTCGCCTCTGTGAGGCCGGCGACAAAGTCGTGGGTCGCCCCGGCCGAGTCGGCCCTACCGCAGAGGGGAACGAGGCCCCGACCTCAGGACGAGACGGGCAGGATTGAGAACATGGCCGATATTGATACTGATGCCGACATCGAAGTTCACCAGGTCGAAGGCGAGTTGGTTGTCACGATTCCGTTGGTCGGTGAAGTGAGCAAACAGTGGCTGACCTGGTTCATGAAGCACCTCCGTGAACAAGACTCACGCGCCCAGGTTCGGGAGGTTCCCGGCCGGACGCAGGTCGTTGTCTGGGTGCCAACGGGAACCGCGCAAGCGGAAGTCTTCGGCATCTTGGACGGCGTTCGAGACCTGGTTGCAAAGGCCAACGCCGCCGAACCAAGCCCCGATGTAGCGGCCCAGACCGAGGCGGCTATCCGGGATTGGTGGAACCGCGCGCGAAGCTGACATCGCCTCGACGGGTGGTTAGGACCAAGGGGTCCTGGCCGTGACCGTGATGGGTAGCAGCGGCGTGCGAACCACCCCCGCCCCGTTAAGCGCAGTCGTCCTTATCTCGCACGACTCGTAGCCCACCATCCGATGGCAGTCTTCGCAGTCCGGCGAGTCGATGCCTGAGCAGCATCTGAACGTGCTTGAGAGCAGCTTGCCACCGTTGCGGTTGGACTTGTTCGGTCCCGTGGCTCGGCAGGCTGAGCGCTCGGCTCATTGCGTCCGCAATGGTGGCGATGAGCTTGCCCGCGTCCTGTACCGGCATGCGGAAGCTCGCAGCACACCGGTCCTCATGCCAGACGCTCAGCACGATTAATCGCTCGGCCCCGTGCCAGGAAACGTGTAGCCGTCGAGACGGAGAGCGTTGGTCGCTGAACCAAGCCCCAGAGACCCGCGGACTTGGCCGGGACATGGCCATGACAATCAGTGTGCTCGCTGGTGACCACGCTGTCTAGCGCGACGCCCTACCAGGCCAACTGAACGACGCGGCAGGTTCAGACCGTCACCGTGATGGGCAGCAGGGGAGTGCGTACCTGGCGGCGTCCTGGTCTGCCCGTACCACGCTGCCAACCCGTGGCGTTCTCGTCCTCCAGTTCGAGGACCACCTGAATAGCCCACACGCCGGCAGGGAGGACATAACCGAGGTCAGGGGAGAAGCTGGCGGTCCCGACGAGCACGGGCACAACCACGGTCTCGCCTGGAGCGGCCCGGAAGTAGATGCCGGGGAGAATTTGCCCACCGGCGAAACGACCCACGACAGCCCGTGTGTCAGGGTCCAGAACCTGAGCAGTTACCTGTCCGTTGGTACAGATGACAATGGTGTCCGCGCTCAGGTTGTGGACGCGCAGGGCCACGCGTACGGTGCGACCGGACGCAACAATGATGGGCGCGTCCAGCTCCACGGCCATCGACTTGGGGTCCATGTCCGGGATGTCATCTCGCGCACCCGTGTGCTGCCTCCGCGGCTGGCGCTGCGGGTAGCGAAGGAAGCCGACGACCAGCTCCACATCGTCACCGAACCGACGGTGCAGTGACTCAGCCGCGTCGGTGGCCCGGGGCTGGAGATGAATCTCGAACGGCGGCTGGCGGTTGGCATCAACGCGGGGGTCGGGGTATTGCACGAGCGCGCCCGCGTCTTCCAGTTCCAGCAGGACACCTTTCAGCTCATCCCAGACCGTCATCATCACCGACGCTACCCGGAGGACCGGCCGTCTCGAACCAGAGGGCTTCAATGGCTGACGAGGACGAGTCAGCCGATTGATGACCCGCAGTTCACTGCGACCGTCACGACCTTCCCTGCCCTGACGTGGATGGTGACGGGAGTAGAAAGGCAACCTGTCTTCTGCCCTGGCACAACGGTGTAGGTGCCTGGAACCACGGAGCGACTGAACCTGCCGTTTGTGCCGACGGTCATGATTATGGCTTTCAAGGCGTCTAGGTAGTTGAACTCGATGAGTACGATGCCCGCGATCGGATGGGGCAACGTGCCAGGAGCAGCGCCACCGCCTGGCTCCCGCAGAAGGACACCGCGGATGGTTGCCTTCGCAGCGGCGGTCTGCCCAGACGAACAGGCAGTGAGGCCCAGGCCGCAGAACGCCGCCAGCGCCATCCCGATGTGCCGTCTTGTCGCCACTACCGCAGGTTTACCAGGACCGGGACGCCGTGACAGGACGCGGAACGGCCGGCCCGAAGGTCCTAGAGTTCCTCGAGGCCGCCGAGGCTAAGCGGCAGGACTGCGCCATGCCGGATCGGCGTGCTCAGGGTCATCCTGACCGCTGATTCTGCCGGGCCAGTGGCCAGGGCGGATACACCGTCACCATATAGGCGCAGGGTACAGTGACGGAGTCCCGCCATTTCGACATCCGGGACTTTGGGGCCGTTGGAGATGGAGTCCACGATGGCGGACCTGCGATCAGAACGTTCCGGGCGGTGTTAGCCCATTATGCCGAGAGCAAGCGACCTCCTGTCCGATCTGGCACACGCTCCAGTGACGGACGCAATGGTGGAGACGAGGTGTCCAATCTGCAATCAGTCGCAGAGGCTGAACCGGGCGCGCCTCAGCTCCGCCGATCCGATGAGGATGACCTACGTCTGCGTGAGGGGGTGCGGCCCGATCCTGATTATTGGACTAGCGATCGACTTGACCTGGCCACCCGATCGTGGGGTCCGGGTTGGCGCGTACTCCCTGAGGAACCCGGAAGATCTGATCGTCCACCTGGAGAGCGAGTCCGCCGTCGTGATACCGGCGAACAGGAACGCTTGGACCGTCTTGGATCACGGGGAGGACTAACTGGCTCAGTCGAAGAACGGCGGGAGCCTAAAGGACGAGTCCTCCGGGCCGTTCTGACGCAAAACGGCCCCGCACTCGAAGGCACCAGAGCTCAGCGACGGACCCATGCCTGGGCCTGCGTTTCTTGCCGCGAGCTGACTGGGCGCATGACCCCGGAATCCGTGAGTCATGCACCCTTCTCAGTATCCCGCGTGACCCAGGTAGTCCAGTTCACCCCGCCACCCGCAACAGTCCCGCTACCCGAAGGCAACGGGGCCGCTCGCCTCGAAAAGGGGGGATGTCTACTGTGGAGACTGTCGGACGTCGTGAAGTGGGGGCGCGAGACGGGGCGAATCGAAAGGACGGATGCCATGCCGAAATGGGAGTACAAGCTCATTCAGTGGAAGTGGTTGGTTCAGTATGGCGGACCGCATCCCGCCGACGCGCTTGCGAAGAACCTGGACCTCAATGGCTTGCAGGGCTGGCGACTGGATTGTCAGATCACACTCGACGTCGGCTTCCAGCAAGTCGAATATGGAGTGTTCACACGAGAGATTACTGACGGTGCAGCTACCAGCTCGGCAAGCTCTCCCTCCACGGATGCCCCGGAGGCAGACCGACCCGTTCCCTAAGTGCCCATTCACGCAGTCGACTCGGGAGCAACACTGGCACGTCATCAGTCGACTCGTTGAGTAGTTCCCAACGATTCTCGTAACCTACGAAAACTCGAAGAACCGATCGAAGTAGGCCGCTTCGGAGGATTACACTTCGGCTCATGTGGTCCTTAGCTGTGGCCGCGACTCGCCACACCAACTCCGCGGACCTGGTGATCCTGATCGTGCTGGTACTGATCGGACTCCAAGTCTGGCGGCGGCGCTCGATGGGCGGCGGGAACAAACGAGGACCGTTTGGGAGCGGCGGCGGACCTTCCGGAGGATCGGGTGGACCGGGCGGGCCTGGGAGCTTTTGAGCTGTCCTCTGAACCTTGGGTCTGTTAACCCGCACATGACCGAAGAATCCCCTGGGGTGCAAGCTCGTCACTTTCCAGGACCGGAGTCTGGTCACCTGTGCGCGCAGAAGCCGCAGCTCTACGGCGGTCCGATGTCGCTCGCCCAGGCGTCGATTTCCTCGAACGTGTCGGCACAGACCTTCTGGTAGGTCGTTGTCCAGTTGCGACCCGATGTCCTGCCCCAAATACTCAAGGCTCGGGCCGTTGTCGCGGGGCATCTCGATTGCCGACGTCCGTCATCTGCGTTCCGCATGGTGGCACCGCACACGTAGTCGTTCACGCCAGTGGTCATCACCCGCGTGAATCAGTTGCGCGCTTGGCGAAGGACAAAGGCTGGGCGTAGGCCGTAGGAGTAGCGTCACACTCGTGATGAACGATGAGAGTGTGAGCCGAGCTATCCGGGCGGATTATGCATGGGGCGCAGCCCGTGAGGCTTACGGACGTGCCAAGGCGTTCGCTGAGATTGACCCGTCAAAGGCCAACCTTGCGGCCAAAGCAGCGGCGACCGCCGATGTTGAGCGGACATTCGCTGATTTCAACACAACCCTGAAAGTCGCAGGGTTCGGCCCGATGCCCGGCGACGGATTCGGAGTCTGAAGCAATAGCGTCTAGCTTTCCCCGTTTGGCCCGTAGGCCGTCGTAGGCTGCGAGCGATAGAAGGGAGACGAGATGGCGACGGAAGCCCAGTGGCGCCAGCTTGTTAGGCGAGCAGTAGGCGTGCCTGATCTCATTGGCAATGAAGTGGCGCTGGCGATGGTGAGGGACGTGGTTTTCAGCGGTGAGCTTCAAGCTCAGCCCCGGAGCGATGATGACGATGTCATCGCCGAGGCGGTATGGGACGCCGTCGTCAAGCTGGGTGCCGCCGAGGAACTCGACGCCTTCTTGATGGAGCGTTCTGGTCCGCCCGGTCTTCTCGATTGGGACTGGCTTTACGACCGCGTTGTCACTGACGCCAGGTCCGCGCTCGATGACGTGGTCGCTGATGCAAGGTATTCGCTCGGCCTGCCGAGGTTGCCCGACACCCTGCCCCGCTGGCTTGCCGAGCCGCTCTTGCTTTGCATCCGCGACTTTGTGAAGGCGCATCCGTTCCAAGACGACGCCGGACGCTACTTCTGACTCGTGAAGGACGCGAAGTCCCCGTCCGTGCGTTAGCCGTGCCTCAAGCATCGGGGTGAGCGGGGCGCCAAGCCGGACTTCATCTCGATCGGGCTTGCTGGTCACGCCATGGTCGCTCGGACAACCCTGCGCTCGCTGCGGGCGGCGTGAAGCCGCTTAACCGCGCATTGCCCCCTCATTGCTGCGCCTAGAGCTTCAACCAGCCCTCCAACCGATCACTGACGCGGAAGGAAAACGGCCCTCCTAGACGGCACCACCTCATGTGGTCGGCAACAGACAAAAGGTGCACGACCCCTGTCGCCTTGCGAGGGAAGCAGGGGCCGTGCACCCCGTCATCTCGTTAGAGACCCTCCGGGAGTAGACGACTAGAAGACCTTCAACACCGGCACCAGCTCGCCGACGCAATATCCGTCTGCCGCGGGTACCTGGATCCTCGGATCACGTAGGTCACCGCCCAGATTTATCCCTCGGTGCTGCTAGTGCCTTTGAGGCGGCGCGCCATACGCAATCGGGGTCACCTAGTCGACCGCCGCTGGCTGAAGCACGCCTGACCCGTCGCTCTCGTCTGCCAAGGCCAGCACAGACGGGGCGGGCAAGAGCTCCTGCGTTTCCGGCGAGCGCATCATGAACAACTCGAGGGCGGCCCCAAGGAGGATCAGCACCTGACCCACGATGTACAAGACGGCCCCGGCATTGGCAACGCTCCAGCGCGTCGCGTGGCTCGGAGTCGAGAATACCCAGATACCCAGTCCCATCGTGGCCACCACCATCCCTGACAAGACGCTGCCTGACATCCATCGCTTCAAAGTTGTCCCCCTCCCCGAGGTGTCTCCGAGTAGATCTGCGGCGAGAAGGAAGATGGCGATGATCGGAAGAGAGCCGAAGACGAGCAGTAGATGTGTCCGCGTGAAGACTTGGTCCCCGGCAGCCTGAGCCGCGGGCAAAGCGGCGAACCCGAACCTCGACTCGTTCATCTCGATGTAATAGCCGTAGAGAAACATGACGACCGTCGCCATGAGATAGCTCATGTACACCCCGAGCCGAACCGGGTTGAGGCGCTGCTTCACGACACTCGCCGTTTTGCGGAAGCTGCCCCTGAGCTCCGGCAACATCGCGGCGGCAAGGATCAGCGCACCCACGCCCACGAGTCCGGTCATCGTGTCGTCCATGGCTATTCCGTTCACACCACCTGACCCGGAGGGAAACCAAGCCGGGATGACGAAGGTCCCGACGGCCGAGACCGCGTATATGCCTGAGTAGAGGGCGATGCCGGCGAGCATGATGCCGGCTCCAACTCGGGCAACCTGCTTGCGGATTCCGACCAGCGCGGAGTATCCGAACGCCTCTGCGGCCAAGAACACGATCGCTGCCATGAATGACGGAAGCATCCCGTGAGAGTGGGACGTGATGATGTTGCCGACGAGCGTGGACGTCGCCTCATGCTGCCAACCAGCCCAGAATGACCAGCTGATGCCGATTTCCGAGGCCGCCGCAGCGAGTCCCAGCACCACCCAGGTGAGAACTGACACGCCTGAGAAGAACATCGCCCACCGTATCTCGGCCTTTTGTGGTGAGATGCTCTCACCCGGAGGCGGACGAAACGCAGCGTAGGCAAGATCGACGACAAACACCACCGTAACCATGAACAGCTCGATGGTGCAGGGCATGATTATCCAGAATCCGAAGCTTGTGAGCGACGAGACGTTATGGAGTGTGCCATATCCGAGGATCAGGAAACCGACCCCCTCGAATATCGCCACAAGGGCGCTGTGGGAGATGAGATAGCGCACCCAGTCATGCGTCACGAACACCCTCGTGCAGAGAATCAGGAGCAGAATCGCGGCTGGCAGCATAAGAGCGTGGTAAAACCACGCCATCGACTGGGTCAGATCACCACCGTTCACCGACTTCAGCCAGGGGACCGTCAAGAAGCTCAGGGCGGCAACCAGCACGATCCACACGGAGAGAAGCCGAGCCATAAGGGAGGAGAAGTGATCGAGCTTCGCTCTCGGAAGATGCCCGTCGTGTTCAGCGTCAAGCTGCTTTGGGCCTCTTGTTTCAACTCGATTAGCCGAATCTGTCATATCGCTCTCCTTTTGTGGACCAGTCCTGGGTCATGTCATTACGGCGAGAGTCACAGCGCCAGCCCAATTGCCCCGACGAGGACGATGACGAGGTAGGCAGTAACAAGCTTGATTAAGGGTCGGGCCAATCGTTCGTGCCAGGGAAGAAGGACTGCTGTCACGGCTATGAGCACCGAGAGCAGCGCGACGAACCCAACAATCGCTTCTGTGGGGGTCCTGATCGAGGCGAGACCCGCCGTCGCCAACGCACCCATCACCACCGTCGAGATCAGGAGGCAGATCGCGAGTCGGCTCGAACTCCAGACGACCGGCGCCATGGGAACTCCAGCTCTTGCGTAGTCGTCCCGGTAGCGGGTTGCGATCGCCCAGATATGAACGGGCACCCAGGCCGCGACCATGGCGCCGAGAAGAACGGCTGCCATCGACATGGGCACGCTGATTGCCGTGTACCCCGCCCAAAGAGTCAGCGGGCCCACAGCGGCCCCGAGCACGATACTCCACGGCGTCGAACGCTTTGTCAGCAGGCTGTAGACAACGACGTTGTTGATGAGTGCAAACGTGAGGAACAGGAATGGCAGCAGGCCAAGGGAGGCCGCGGTGCCAAGCCCGGCGACGGTCAGCACAGTCCCGACGATCGAAGCGCTTCTTACGCTGATCGCGCCTGCGGGCAACGAGCGCCGGGCCGTGCGACGCATCACCGCGTCGATGTCACGGTCGACCAGGTTCGTCCAGCACTCGGCACCGGCACTGAGAAACGCGATCGCCGCTACCACTCCGAGAAGCCGTCCCGGTGGGAGGGAACCCGACCTCATTCGGGCGAGCAAACTGCCCGTGACACCGACTAGGACGAAGGTCGCATCAATATGCGGCTTGACGAACGAGAAGTATGTGCCTAAGGGCGCCCGTCGATCGACGACCGGGACGTTCTTAGTGCTTGTAAGCAGGGGAGATGTACCAGGCTCCCTCAGGACGGTCTCACTGTAGACGGCTGGCACGTGCCCCCCTGCCCCGGCGGTCCCGTTAACGCTCGTCCGGGAAGATGAAGTCGCGAGCACCGGTCGCGGTCGGCGGACCGATGCCAACATCGAGTGATGTCACAGCACCATTGTTCGACCTTCGGGACGGGGCGCAGTCAGAGGCGAAAGTCCCTATCTCTTCGTTGAAGGTCACATTGCTCACAAGCTTCGAGCGCTGACCGGGGGTATTGTCTGGCGCCTGCCTGCAACTTAGGATTGTCACCAAGTCCTGTCCTGAGCAGCGAACTTCCGGTGGGTGAGTGATGAACGTCGACGGATCTCGAAGGCTCGAGGTGAGCGGTGAAGCTGTTTGGGCCGTAGTGGCCGACCCGAGACGGTTGCCCGAGTGGCTCCCGACAGTCGTGGCGGCTCATGTCACGGCTGAGGGAGAAGGCCAGAACGCCGGCGTCGAGCTGGAAGGCGAATCGCACGGTCATTCCTACTCTCTGACCAGTCTCTGGAGTGAAGACCAACGTGTCCACGAACTGGAATGGGGCAGCGGTAGCGCGGGCTACCGGGGCTCGCTACGCGTGCGGGACGCGGCCGGCGGCTCCTCAGAGATCCACGTGAACCTGAGCGTGCCGGACGAACGAGTCGCGTCCTGGCCTGACGGGGTGGCGGAGATCCGCCGGGGCATGGAGGAGGCTTTCGACAGGCTCAGCACCTTGTTGGCACTATGAATGAGAGTCGTGGGTCGGCTTCGGCCGCCATGATCGCACGAGGTGCGGGACCGTCCGTCGTGTCTCGTCGGCACTTGGTCCGGGCTCTTTCCCCTGCCTCTCCTTCGCGGTCTTCGCCGCAGTGCCCGACTCACATGCCGTGACGTGGGCGCCCCATGCGTCGCTGAAGAGCGCCTCCAACGAGACCGCTGAGCGACAGAATGGCGACATGCCCGAGCGGCACCGCAACAGCCAGGCCCAACAGGTAATCGCAGAGTTCCGCGCCCATGGCGGCAGGGTCGGCGGTTATTTCGCCGACATCCCGCTGCTCCTGCTGACCACGACGGGTGCCAAGAGCCGCCAACTACACACCACGCTCGGGTTGTGCCCATCCCGCTCGGGCTGACATCTGCTCTTCACGAATACGTCGACAATGTGCGGCCCAAGCTTCCGTCGTCGCCCTATTTTTTCGCCAACCCGAGGGGTAGTCGGAGGCTCCGAGGTCGTTACGGGCCTCGGGCACTGCACGACCTGGTGCTGGAGGCCGGGGCCTCAGCGGGCGTGCCCGGTCGGCACTTTCCTCATCGATGCCGGCATACCTATGCCACGAGCCTCGTGCGCCGGGGCGAGGACATCCATGTCGTCTAGCGTCTGATGGGACATTCCAACATCGCGACGACCACGAGGTACCTGCACCTGGTTGACGCCAATCTTCTCGAGCCGTCGACCGGGCCTTCCCGGAGAGATGAGTCGGGCTACTCCTCGGTGGTCCGCATCTCGGGGTACATATCGAGCCATGCTCCCAGCGCCTTTAGGTAGGCCCGGTCACTCTCGATGAGGTTCACCTCGTCGCCTTTCTCAGCCGCTCTGAGGAACTCTGCACCACCTTCCAGCTCCTTCAACTCCTCGGGGCCGTAGGCGGCCACGAAGGCAGGCACGAACTGATGCCAGTCAGGCCAGTCCTCCAGGACGTGCATCGGTGTTCTTGACCCTTCAAATAGGACGCTCGTGTAGAACCTGATGCGCTGGACGGCGTCGATTCTCAGCTCGTCGTCCTCATCGAGGTACTCCAAGAGCCGCTCGTCGATTGAGTCGAGGTGAACGACGAGGAAGTCACTCACTGGTTCCAGCATGGTCCATCACGAACCGGGAAACGTGCTTCGAACAGGTCGGCTGTGTTCAACGGCCGAATGACCCGTGGCGATATTGACAGATGGTGCACGACCCGGTCGCCTAGCGAGGAGAGGTGGGGGCCGTGCACCTTTCTTAAGTCTGGGCGAGGAAGGCAAGCAACAGAGGGATGGTGCGGCCGGAACATCCCTGCCTGGTCCACACCCAGGCGTGCCCAGGCTTTACGGCCCTTCTGATAGCGGGTGCACGACCACCGTTGCCTTGCCCGAGGGAAGTACGGGGTCGTGCACCCGGCCCGGTGTCCCGCGGGACCCTACGTAGACCAGCGGTACGTCCAGTTCGCGCGGAAACCAAATCTCTGTCGTAGCACGGCCCCGCCGCGGGGTGGGTGCAGCTGGGCCGGGTTACCCAGGGGGGCAATGTTGCGCGACCTCTTGTTGGCTTGCGAGCGGAACAGGGGGTCGTACACGGTCACCGTATCCCCACTGTCTGGGCGTAGGCCAGTCAACCCCGGGCGCGGAACTGCCCGGGCACCGCCGTACCGGGGCCAGTCCGAGGTAGTGCGAGTGGCCATTGTGCTGGTGCCCGCCTTAGTGGCCCAAACCGTAGCTACGTACGAAG
>Ga0326728_10018845_pt1 | contig 13505 bp, 14 predicted proteins | sample MB3enrmetagenome_FD_207602 | JGI IMG/M metagenome (GOLD analysis project Ga0326728, IMG submission 207602) | Lab enriched peat soil microbial communities from McLean, Ithaca, NY, United States - MB31MN | ecosystem: Environmental > Terrestrial > Soil > Wetlands > Peat | place: USA: New York... | reverse complement strand
TACAGTTGAAACCTTTCTACTCAATTTTAGGGAGCAGGAGATCCTTGAACGGGAAATGGAAATCCAGTTTCTCTACCATCTGCGGGATGAAATCAAGTTCCAGAACCCCGCCATCCTTAAGGTGCAAATCCAGGAGGACGCCCGCCGATCCTTGAAGTTCTTCCGCCTCCTCAACGCGTCCAAACGACCGCAAAACGGCAAAGCCGCTACCGAGCAATCAACCGCTCAGTAGACTTGGCGAATCATGTCAGGCATTTGGAAACAAACCACAGCTCTGGAAGGAAAATAGACAGGCCGTCACTTCAGGATCTCGGCAAGGCAGGACCCGCTGCCGGAGCACTGTCGCGGGCAGTCTCCTGCGGGACCGCGCTACCGCTCACTTTTTTGTCCGCCACAAATCGCTCAATCTCTTCGAGTAGCGCAGGAACGATTTCCTTCTCGCTGACCCTCCGGATGGCCTTGCCTTCCCTGTAGATCATGCCATTGCCCCGCCCGGCCGCCACACCGAGGTCCGCTTCGCGAGCCTCTCCCGGACCGTTCACGGCACAGCCCATAACCGCCAGACTCAGAGGGGTCTTGATATGAGCGGTCGCCTTCTCAATTTCGGCCGCGATCTTGAACAGGTCCACTTCCAGGCGTCCGCACGTTGGACAGGCAATAATTACCGGTCCACGGCTCCGTAGTCCCAGGGCCTTGAGCATCTCGTATGCAACGCGAACTTCCTCAACCGGGTCAGTGGCTAATGAGACGCGAATTGTGTCGCCGATGCCCTCGCCCAGCAGCATTCCCATGCCCACGCACGACTTGACGGTGCCCGAAAACAGGGTCCCGGCCTCAGTAATGCCCAGGTGGAAGGGGTAATCGACCTGCTTTGCGAGCAAGCGATACGCTGCCACGCAAAGCCTCACATTGGAAGCTTTCAAAGAAATGATCGTGTCCGTGAATCCCAGTTCTTCGAGGATTCCGATGTGATAGAGAGCGCTCTCCACCATAGCCCCGGGCGTCGGGAAGCCATATTTCTCAAGCAGCCTGCGTTCGAGCGACCCGGCATTGACCCCAATCCGGATGGGAACCTTCTGCTCTTGCGCGCGGCGCACCACAAGGCGAACTTTCTCCGCATCGCCGATGTTGCCGGGATTGATGCGAAGCTTGTCGATGCCCGCGTCCAGAGCCATCAGCGCAAATTTGTATTGGAAATGAATGTCCGCGACCAGAATCGAATCTGGACAGTTTTGCCGAATTTCCGCCAGGGCGTTGGCTGCTTCGATGTCTGGAACAGCCAAGCGAACAATCTCGCAACCTGCCGCCTCCAACTGCCGGATCTGTTCAACGGTCCTCGCAACATCGCGCGTGTCCGTCTTGGTCATGGACTGCACGACGATGGCGGCATCGCCCCCGATCATAAGCCGGCCGACCTTGACCGGGCGCGTCTTGCGGCGTGAAGGGAAAAACTCGCTTTCAGTGAAATTCACAAGGACTCCAATGCCTCAGCCAAGCAGTGCAAACCTCCTCTTCAGGCCAGTGGCTTCCGCCTTGTATGACCCGAACAGTTGCGGCCTCTCAAAAACAGGTCCGTGCCAGAGGTTTGTTTTGCCCTTTCAATATGGCCGGAAGGTCTTCACGACGTCGTTATACATAACAAACACGGCCAGCACCAACAAGAACACGACGCCGACCTGCACGAATCTCTCTTTAATCTCGATGCTCAGATCGCGGCGGATCAGCCCCTCAATCAGCAGCAATAGCATCACTCCGCCATCCAGAACCGGGATGGGCAGCAGATTGAAGACACCCAACTGCAGACTGATGAAAGAAACCAGCATCACGAACTCGGGAAGTCCCGCCCGGTAAGCTTCTCCAGAGATTTGCGCGATTCCGATCGGCCCGGAGAGCGAACGTGCGGACATGCGACGAGACAGTATCTTCCCCAGCACGTCGACCGTCACGGCGCAGTTTCTCACATTATCCTGCACCGCAGCGGTAATCGCACTGCGCCAGGGTTGGCTTCTGACAACCATGTCGCTGTGAAATGAGATTCCAATCCGCCAGCGTTTCTCCCCCATCACTTGAGTGAGTCGCGGTTTGACACTGACCTGGAATTCCCGGCCACCCCGCAGCACCGAAAGCTGGACCTGTTTCCCCTTGCCGTTTTGCAGCAGGCTTGTAATACGAAGCCAGTACAGAACCTTCCGCCCATCCAGGCCCACAATCTGATCACCCGGGATGAGCCCAACTTGACTTGCGGGAAGACCCGGCTCCACGGTGTCGATGACGCCGGGAGCGCATGGGTACCAGCCGGCATAGCCGATCCGGTCCGGCCCTTCCGCGCGCGGCGTGAGGCTCTTGTTCGCGACTTGGCCGTCACGTTCAACTTCCAGCGATATCTTCTCGTCCGCCGAAGTCAGGACCTTAAACTTAACGTCTTCCCATTTGGGGTTCCGAAGGCCTTCAAACCGGACGATGCGATCACCCGCCGCAAGGCCCGCTTTTTCAGCAGGAGAATCTTCCTCAACATCCCCCAATACAGCGGCCTGTTCCTCATAGGCAGGCTTCTGGAAATGAAACTTATAAAGGCAGGTGAGAAGGAACAGGGCCAGCAGAATATTCATGACCGGGCCCATCAAGACAATGAGGAATCGCTGCCAGCGTGGCTTCGCCAGGAACTCGCCCGGATCGCCCTGGCGGACTCCGGAAGGATCATCTCCAGCCATCTTCACATATCCGCCAAAAGGAAGGGCGCTGATCCGGTAATCCGTGTCCCCCTTGGTGAAGTGCAACAATCTCTTACCGAAGCCCAGTGAAAAGACCAACACACGGACGCCAAAGGACTTCGCTGCCATGAAGTGGCCAAGTTCATGAACAAAAATCATGATTCCCAGAACTACGACTACAACCACAGCATCCGTAATGAAGCTTCCGACCATGATCCCCCTGATTCCCCCTAATCGACAGTTGCTCCAACAAGCTGCAATGCCCGGCTCCGAGCTTCGCGGTCACATTCAAGAATGTCGTCCAGGGAGCTCGTCGATTGTCCGCAAGTTGTTTGCTTCATAACCTTCTCGATCACCCGGGGAATATCCGAAAAGCGCAGCCGATGGCCCAGAAAGGCTTCCACGGCAATCTCATCGGCGGCATTCAGCACGCAAGGCATCGAACCACCTTGGCGTAAAGCTTCACGCGCCAGATCCAGACAGGGAAAACGCCGCGTGTCCGGGGCCGCAAAGTGCAATCGCCGCACGGTTGTCAGGTCCAAGCCCCCCAAGTCACTCTCTATGGCCACGCGGTCCGGATAAGTCAGCGCGTACTGGATCGGCAGACGCATATCAGGAACCGACATCTGCGCTACCACAGATCCATCATTAAATTCTACCATGGAATGCACCACAGACTCTTGATGAATAAGGACATCAATACGTTCCGGAGGAAAACCGAACAACCAGCGCGCCTCGATGATTTCCAAACCCTTATTCATCATTGTGGAAGAGTCAATAGTGACCCGTCCGCCCATCTTCCAAACGGGATGCTGCATCGCTTCTTCAGGAGTTATGTGGTCAAAATGTCTCCTGGCGGTTTTCAGGAAGGGGCCGCCTGAAGCAGTCAGAATAAGCCGTCGGACTTCAGGATTGCTCCCCGCACGAAGGCATTGATGGATGGCGCAGTGCTCGCTGTCGACCGGAAGGATTTCAGCCCCCCGCTCCCGCGCCATTCGGGTAACCAATTCCCCTGCTGCAACCATAACTTCTTTGTTTGCCAGTCCGATTCTCTTTCCAGCCAGGACAGCCTTATAGGTTGCAACGAGTCCAGTGGTCCCGTGCGACGCGGAAACAACCGTACTAACTTCAGGATGAGTCGCCGCCTCAGTTTGGCCGCTCACTCCAGAGGCAATTTGGGTTGTCGTGGAGACTCCGAGGCTCTGAAGTCTTTCACGCAAGGGTTCGACATATTGTTGATCCCCCACCACGACGAGTTCTGGAGCGAACTCACGGACCTGCTGGGCAAGCAACTCCACGTTCTTACCGGCACAGAGCGAGATTACGCGGAAACGGTCAGACGCGTTTCTGACCACACGCAGGCAATTCCGCCCAATTGAACCCGTCGAACCAAGAATACATAAACCTTTTTTTGTCATTGCAAGAAACCCATGACCGCGAAAACGAGCCACAAAACAGGCGCACCAAATAACAGGCTGTCCAGCCGGTCGAGTAAACCACCATGGCCGGGCAACAACGTCCCCGCGTCCTTCAAGTTGGCCCCACGCTTCAGAGCTGATTCCACCAAGTCGCCAACCTGTCCAAACAGCGCAACCAGCGCAGCTAACAGGATAACGATTTTCAAGCTGGCTGTCTGCCAGTACAAGCTGGTATACCCCCATGCTGCAAGAAGGCTTCCCCCGAACCCCGCCACTGAACCTTCCAGGGTCTTCCTGGGCGAAATGGAGGGGAAAAGCAGTCTACGGCCCATCGTGCGGCCCACCAGATATGCAAAGATATCGTCGGCCCAAATCACAATGAACAAGAGCAGCACCAACTTCCGGCCCACAGCGGAGTTCGAATCGCCGGCAAACCCGAGGCGCCCGGCGCCCGGCGGCAAAAATCTCAGGGGAAGAAGACAGGAGAGTGTGAATCCTACGTAGATCACACCGAATATTGTCGTGGCTGCGGCCCCCAGGTACGTCCGCAGGTCACCGGTCGATACGAGAGCGACCAGAAGGGTCAGGAGAACGAAAGCAGCAAGCAGAGCAAGCGTGTGGGCTTCGGGTTGACGCCCGGCTTGCACCAGGCACGCCGTTCCTCCCGCCAAATACCCCAGCACTGAAAGTGGCTTGAAACCCGAGTGCTGGCAAATCTTGAAGAACTCGTGAAGGCAGATTTCCACAGCTGTAATCACGGCTGCAAGGAAAAGCCATTTCGGCGACCAACCGATGAGATAGATTACGGGAGGGATCAACAAAACAGCAGTGAGAATTCGACTTTTCATCGAAGAAAACCGTACCTCAAGCTTGCTCTCCAGGTCTTTGTTTTCTTGCTGGAGTGGAGTGGGCTGCCCCGCGGCAATGAATCCAGGGGTGATTGAAGAACCTGTGCCGGCGGCCGGGGTGATCTTGGATATCCTCCATCGACCCTGCGGCGCCTGCCGCTAAAACCTATTCCAATCCTATTCCCCCGTACCGGCGTTCCCTCTTCTGATAATCAATGATCGCGCGGAACAAGTCCGCCTCCGCAAAGTCCGGCCAAAGGGTCTCGGTCACCCAAAGCTCTGCGTACGCAGCCTGCCACAGCAGGAAATTGCTCAAGCGCATTTCGCCGCTGGTTCGAATGAGCAGATCAGGATCGGGCAACTCCCGTGTGTAAAGGCGCTGGCTCAGAGCAGCTTCATCAATCGCCTTGTCCCCGCCGCTCTTCACCTCCGCCAGAATCTCGCGGACAGCATCAACCAGTTCACTGCGCGCGCCATAGTTCAGGGCCAGAGTCAAACGCAGCCCGGTGTTATTCCTCGTTTTCTCGATGGCGGTTTCCAAGTCGCGCTGAACAGGTTTGGACAGTTCGTGAATTCTCCCGATAACCTCAAGGCGAACATTCCGCTGGTTGAGTTCCGCAGTCTCTTTCTTCAGATACTCGCGCAACAAGCGCATGAGGAGCGCGACCTCAGTGCGGGGACGTTTCCAGTTCTCGACCGAAAAGGCGTACAAAGTCAGATAAGGCACGTGCAGGCGCGCACACGCCTCCACGGTCTTCCGAACGCCACGAATGCCCGCCCTGTGCCCCGCTATGCGCGGAAGGTGCCGCTTCTTCGCCCAACGGCCGTTCCCATCCATGATGATAGCAATATGGCTCGGGAGCCGGCCAGGGTCGATTTGGGCCAGGAGATAGGATTCAGTTGGTTCAATCTTCACGAGGGCCTGAATGCGTGAGTCCACGCCACGTACTCCGAATAAATAACATAGCAGAAGAACAACTTCAAGTCTCAACAGTATGGGGTAGTGGGTCAGTTTGATCTTAATTGTAGCGGCGGTCTATGACCGTCGTCTTTATCCTTATGGGCTTCCGGCGCTCAGAGATCTCCGCTACAGCAAACTGACTCACTACCCGTCGGACAATAGAAGGGCTTTGCTCCTCCTGTCCTGCCCTGACGTGAATCCCTGCGGCCGCCGAGACCGTCAGCCGGAGGCCGCAGGCGGCAAGGAATTGCCGCCTGCTTCTATGACCTTATTGTACCTTTGGAGTATTGCATGACGAGGCTGGGCGTGTGTATAGTACGGGGCGGTTGGGAAGTCCGAACGGCAATCCCGGCCAAAATCACCTCCGCCGACAGCCGGTACGATCGGTGAGGGTGTGCAATCTGAAATGTCAGTCAGGGCCAGGGGAGGATGTTCTGCAATGCGATGTGACCCTCAAAGCTCCAGAAGGCGGTTCGCGACCGCGCTACTATTCCTCACTCTCGTACTGTGTGCGCCCGGGTGGGTCACGGAGGCCGTCGGCCAGAGGCGCGGCAGCAAGACGTCTGACGATACCGATGCCGGAGACTTCACGAAGCCGCTGCTCCTGAATGCCGGTGCAAACCCCACGTTACGCTATCCCGTTGCGAACTTATCCGGATGGTCCGTCTTCAGTATTTCATATGGCTGGTTTGATGTTACACGCGAGGCGGTCCGATACACCGTAGTCGAACCAAAAGGAAAGGCAAGTGAAGGCTTCGAGGCCCCGATGTCAGAAGTTACGGATATAAAGCTGAACGCAGCCTCCCTTATGTTCAAAGCGAGCAAGAAGAAACGCAATGTCTTCTATATGCCGCAAGCATCGTGGGGAAGCATCCATAGCGGCCCCGGATCAATGGCGGCGGCCGGGCGGGGCGCGATGGGAACAGGTTCGATGTTTCAAGCTATGAAGAATTTTGACCGGGTTCTGGCCATGGTGACACCGCCACCGGCAGCACCGGCTGTTGTGGCCCAACCTGTGGTTTCTCCGCCGAAACCTGAGGCGCCTCCGGCGCCGCCCGCTATAGCACTGATCAATCCGCCGGGAGCAGGTACTAACAAGGTCGTCGAGGTCACGGTCTCTCCACTGATTGTTCGTGGCGTGGCCATGGATAGCGCGGGCATTCCCGTGGTCACCATCAATGACTCTCCCACCAATATGCGGCCTCAAAGCGCCCAATCGACCGAATTCTGGTCGGACCCAATCCCGTTGCAGTTGGGTGACAACCGGGTCCAGATCATTGCTTCCAACGCGGCGCACGCGGAAGCAAAACTAGTTTTCACTGTCCACTACACACCGCCGCCCCCTCCACAGAACCCGCATGCACTAGGCAAGGCGGACATTCTCGGATTGCTCAATGGAGGAGTCTCCAGCTCTCGCTTGGCGGACCTTGTGAAGGACCGCGGGATCAAGTTCACTCCCACAGCTGAAGATCTGGATCAGATTCGCACGGCGGGTGGCAGCGACGAACTGGTTCAAGCCCTTCAGCAGGCTGCTGCTCCACCAAAGTAGAGAGGCCGCGCCTGCTTGCCGTTCTCTCCCCCAGCCGTAAGCCGGGGAGCGACATCCCCCATACATTACCCCGCTGCCTGCCTCAGCATGGTGGTGGCGTGCTTTAATACAGCATCGGTAATCCGGCTGCCGGAAAGCATGCGGGCCAATTCGCCGACGCGTTCTTTCTCACTCTCAAGCGGTGTCACAGAGGTCAGCGTGCGCCCGGCCCGCTCGTACTTTTCCACGTAGTAGTGGCGGTCGGCAAAACACGCAATTTGCGCCAGGTGCGTGACACAGAGCACTTGCCCGTCGCTGGCCAGGCGCTTCAACCGCTGGCCTACCGATTCGGCCACGCGCCCGCCGATGCCTGAATCAACCTCATCGAATATGAACGTGCGAGCGACCCGGCGGCCCGCCCGCCGGTTTGTACCCACCGAGGTTTTGAGCGCCAGCATCAGGCGAGAGATCTCACCGCCCGAGGCAATCTTCTCGATTGGACGCAACTCCTCTCCCGGGTTGGGAGAAATCCGGAACTCCACTTCGTCAAGACCCCGGCGTCGGCCACGGCCATCAGGCAGGCGCTCAAAGTGCAACTCGAAACGTGTCTTTTCCATGCCCAGTTGCGCCAGCTCCTCGCGAACCAGCCGGGTAAGCTTGTACGCGGCCTCCCGCCGCTTCGTGGAGAGCACCTCGGCGGCCTGGCGAAAATCTCCCGCCACTTTCGCGAGTTCCTGCTGGACAGTCTCGCGGCGCTCGTCGGCGTGTTCCATCTTTGCAAGTTCCTGCCGCGTCTTCTCACTGTAGGCATGGATTTCCTCCAGTGTCCGGCCGTACTTGCGCTTGAGCCGGTCAAGAACGGCCAGCCGGTCTTCAATCTCCTCCAATCGCTGCGGGTTTGCTTCCAGCTTCTCAAGATAATCACGCAGGAAGCTGGCCGTATCCTCAAGCGTGGCCCGTGCGCCACCCAACGGCTCGATATAAGGCTCGATGGCCGCGTCGTACCGCCGCAGGTCCTCGATATGCCGCAGGGCGGCCGCCAGACGCGAGCACGCGGCGCCCTCTTCTTCATAAAGTTCTGAAAAGGCCCCGGCCGCGGCCGCCCGGATTCGTTCCAGGTTCGCCAGGATGCGCTTCTCTTCTGCCAGACGCGTATCCTCGCCGGGCTCAATCTTGGCCCGCTCCAGTTCCTGCACTTGAAAGCTCAGCAGGTCGATCGTTCGCAGGCGGTCCTGCTCGTTCTGGCTCAGGCTCTCGAACTCTGATTCCAGTTCCCTCCACAGCGCATGCAATTCCCCCACCCGCCCAAGCTCGTCTTCAACCCCGGCGAACTGGTCCAGAAGATCGAGCTGGGCCTCACGAGTAAACAAGGCGACGTGCTCGTTCTGGCCATGCATCTCCACCAGCAGGCCCGCCAGCGATTTCACCCCCGCCAGGGTGGCCGGTTGATCATTCACCAGCATCTTGCTTTTTCCGCCGGTCTGGATTTCCCTCCGCAGAATGAGTTCTGACTCCTCGGCCCCGGCAAGGCCGCATCCTTCCAGCCATTCCGACCAGGGAGGCCTCCCCTCAGTGCGGAATACCGCCGTAACAATGGCACGGGATTGGCCGGTCCGGATCATGTCGGGCGATGATCTTCCCCCCAGGACCAATCCAAGGGCATCCACCAGGATCGATTTTCCAGAACCCGTTTCGCCTGAGAGCAAGTTGAGCCCTCGGGAGAATTCGACCTTCAAAGTGTCAATCACCGCGTAGTTTTGAATGTACAGTTCATGAAGCATGGTGAGTGGTCCCGCCACGAGCGCCGCAGCCGGTCTTCCGGCATCCGCTGTTTTCCTCCCGGCCCTCGGTGGCTATACGGTACGTTATATTGCCTGAGGATAGGGGGACACTGCAATTCCGATTTCCACTCCCCCCCGTCCGGCATCAGGAGTTCGGCGCGCACGCCCCGCAGGTCACGAATTCGGGGAAACGATTCGTTCACTCCTCTGTGCCGGCGACACCCTCCAGCAGGTACATGGTTGCGTCGGCTTCCGCCAGCAGCGGCTTACCTTCAGAATCGCCTCTGATCTCTGCCCGTGCCGTTACGATCCGGCTCCGCTGCTCGATAATCCAACCCCGGATCACCAAGCTGGTTCCAACCGGGATCGGCGCGCGAAAACGCGTCGCGACACGTGCCGTGACTCCGCTCAATCCGCGGAAATAAAGGGCCCAACCCAGGGCTTCATCCATCAAAGCAAACGTCACGCCGCCGTGCAAAATGCCGGGCCAGCCAACGTGCTCCGGCCGGGCAATGTACATCGCCCGGCTGCCATTGTCGCCGTCCGGGAGGAACGGTACATGCAAGCCGGAAGCGTTTTCCGGGCCGCACACATAGCAGTGCTTTGTTTTCCGTCTCAGCTGTGTAACCAGATTTTCGGGATCGTTTATTTGTGTCATGTCCTTCAAATGTCCAGTTTGTATTGAAGTGCTGGTTGCTTTCATGGCGCCGACGGCCAAGCTAAGCACGCACTCGGGCCAAAGTTGCTGTCTTGATTTCCTCGATGAGCGCCTGCAGGGTCAGGCGCCGATTGGCCAGTGACTGCAGGCTCGCTCCGGAAAGACTGCCGAGGATGCTGTGCGCCACAAGCAGGGAGTCTATCCCCCTGCGAAAGTCACCCCGCGCTTTCCCGTCATCAAGAATCCTGGCGATAAACTGCGCCGTCTGGCGGAAGATTCGCGCCACCTGTGGTGCGAACTCAGCATCGCCTTCGAGCAGGATTCGCTGCAGGGACAGACATCTTTCCGGAGCTTCCGTAAAGAGCTCGACATAGCAATCGAAAAGACACTCCAGCCGCAGCACAGCAGAACTCTCGACGCTCACGGGCCGCAAGACCATCTCTTGCCAGCGTATCCGGATTCTATCGAGTATCGCCTGGAACAGTTCGTCCTTACCCTTGAAGTGCCAGTACACGGCGCCTTTCGTGATGTGGGCAGCACGAGCAATGTCGTTAACCGACGTGCTGACGAAGCCGTTCTTGGCAAAAAGCTTCAGGCACGCGGAAAGAATCGCCTCCCGAGTCTCCTGACTTTTTTGCGCCTTAATCGATTCAGTTGTTCGCATACATACCAACCGGTTAGTATGTTAGCAGAATCACTGGTTCCAAGTCCACTGCCTGACGCACCCTCGAAGGCCGTGGGGCGGAGGAGCGCAAAAGCCACCCCACGGGCATCAGAGTTGACCTTGTATCTTCAGCCGGGCTGTCAGGGGAATATCTCCGCCGGGTATGGGACAGAGAGTCGGGGGACTTTTTGGACTTGTGCCACCCGCTCCAGACCCGCGAGGGATTCTCCGCGGCATTCAACCGCGCGGCTCTATTGTCCGCATTTCGGAAGTTAACATGCTCAAAGGACGACCCGTTCATTGACTGCCCCACGGTGCTGTGTTACGTTGAAACGTTAGGGTGTCGGGGAATTTACTGCTTGTAAAGGAGGCTCATTGCTCCCTGCACTGTTGATACTACTTCAGAACCTTTATCAAGGTGAAGTCTGGCAATTACTTGCCAGCACTGGGTTGGTGGCAAGAATTGTCCTGTTGTCACTGTTGGGCTTTTCTGTCCTATCCTGGGCAATTATCTTTCTCAAGTACAAGAGCTTCAAGGTGGCTCGCCGGGAATCGCAGGAATTCTTGAAAGTATTCCGGCAGAGCAAGAAGCTCTCTGAAATCCGCGCCTTCAGCCGAAGCCTGAAGTTCAACCCGCTATCAGAGGTATTTCAGGCCGGATATCGGGAAATCGAAGGCCAAGTGGTGGTGACAGAAAACCCCAGCAGACCCCGCATTCGAAGTCTGGAGGGAGTACAGAGGGCCTTGCAAATCGCTTCCTCAGCCGAACTGACACGGATGGAACAGTGGCTCACGTGGCTGGCGACGACGGGCGCTGTGTCGCCCTTTATCGGGCTATTCGGAACAGTCTGGGGAATCATCGATGCTTTCCACGGAATGGGAACCGCAGGAACGGCTTCTCTCCGCAGCGTCGCACCCGGAATTTCGGAGGCGCTGATCACTACTGCGGCGGGTCTTTTTGCCGCCATCCCCGCCGTCATTGCCTATAACCAGTATATTCAGCGCATCAAGGAATTTGGCTCCATGATGGATGATTTCGCGCTTGAATTTCTCAATATGACAGAGCGCTTTTTCACATAGGAAGCCCGCTGCCAGCCATCGGCCGGAGAGCGAAATTGGGCCTCATCCCCGAGGGTTGGGAGAAGCACGAGGATTTACGGGCGCCTTAGAATGAGGTAAGAGGATCCATGGCATTTACCACCCCTAAAGGCCGGACGCATACTTCACTGGCCGAGATCAATATCACGCCCTTCGTGGACGTGGTTTTGGTGCTCCTCATCATCTTTATGCTGACAGCGCCGATCCTCGAGTCAGGCATCGAGGTGGATCTGCCGAAGACTCACACCGTCAAGGCCATTTCGGACGAAAAAGTGGTCGTAACCATTGACAAGCATCAGGGCATTTACGTCGGTAATGATCCAGTGAATATTCACAGGCTCGGCTCCTACGTTCTTGATCATCTGCATGGTACCGGGGAAACTCCGGTCTTCATTCGCTGCGATCAGAATGTGCCTTTCGGGGCGTTTGCAACGGTTGTGGATGCACTGAAGCAAGCCAGCCTCACCAATATCAACGTGGTGACGGAGCCGCTGGAAACCAAGCAAGGAGAGTAACCAGGGAGATGAACCAGAGGGGGTACGGTCTCCCGCCTCGCCGCTTTGACCAGTACGCACTTGCAGAATGAGGGTTCAAAGCTGCGAATGTGCCGAAATCATTCAGCATCTCTGAAAGAAACAGGATGAGCAGTCAGGCCATCTCCATTATCGGCGACCGGCGCGAGAGGCTCGGCGGCACGCTGGCGGCTTCCGTCAGCATGCATGTTCTGCTTCTCCTGCTTCTGGTAAGTTACACCAGTTTCAGCTCAACTTTCGGGGGCGGCTGGGGGAAAAATTGGGGGACTGGCAGGTCCACGCGGATTGGGGCGGTGGCATCCCTCCCCGGCGTGCCGCTGCCCGCCCCTATGGTCACCTCATCACAGAGTAGTCTGGCAACCGAAAACGCCGGCCTCCATCAGACGGAGCCCACGCCGAAGACCGAACCGGTACCTCAGGCCGTCGCAATTCCCAAGTTCAAGGACTCCGTAAAGCCGGAAAAGGCCCGGGGCGTCAACACGCACATTCAAAAAGAGAAGCCCACCTATGCGGAGAATGCCATTCCCTATGGATTGGGCGGTCAGCCCTCCATGAGCTACACCCAGATGGTCAGCGGGGCGGGCGAAGGCGGTCTCAGTTTTGGGGAAGGCGGGGATTTTGGCGAGCGCTACGGATGGTATGTCGCCTCAGTGCGCAGCCGGATCAGTGCAAATTGGCTGCTCTCCACAATCAGTCCAAGCATTACAAGTGCGCCCCGCCTTAATATGATATTTACTATTATGCGTAACGGTACAGTCACGGATGTCGAAATCTCGCAGTCAAGCGGCGTGCCGGAAGTCGACCGATCGGCTCTGCGGGCAGTCCTAGCTTCAAACCCGTTGCCTCCGCTTCCTCCCGATTACACAGGAAACAAGGTCAAGGTCAATCTCTATTTTGATTTTCACCGATAGCTGCCGCCCTGTCCAGGCACGTCTTGGACGAGGAACCGGTCTCCGGGCCGTGTCGGCGGATTTGCGGACGAGGGCGCAGCTTGATATACTGAATCATCTGGCCGAGCGCCAAGGCATATGGCTTGCGCAAGCCCATGTTTTGGAGTCCGCCCCAATCGAAAAACATCCGGAGTCCTCATAACTCATGTCAAAGCCCCACAAGCGAATGCGTCTTTACCTAGTGCTGCTCGCGGCCTCGCTACCGCTTCTACTGATTCCTTCACGCGCCAGCCACAGCCAGGACTGGTTCAACATCGGAATCAACCTCGGCGCAGCTAAGATCAAGATGGCGGTCGCGGATTTTTCTCCGAGTTCCGTTGACCAGAACCTGGTGGGCCTCACGCAGGAATTCAAT
>Ga0326728_10018843_pt1 | contig 13505 bp, 7 predicted proteins | sample MB3enrmetagenome_FD_207602 | JGI IMG/M metagenome (GOLD analysis project Ga0326728, IMG submission 207602) | Lab enriched peat soil microbial communities from McLean, Ithaca, NY, United States - MB31MN | ecosystem: Environmental > Terrestrial > Soil > Wetlands > Peat | place: USA: New York... | reverse complement strand
GACCGCCAGCAGGCCATGCGCTTTGCCTTCCGGAACGCGGGCGTGGATTCGGTGACCGTGGGCTACAAGAACACCGCGGAGATTGACGAGGCCATCGACAATCTGAACCTGGCGCTCGCCTAGCTCAAACCACAATCACGCCTGCGCCGCCCATTGTCTGTTTCTCATCGCGCCGTTTCCATTGTTGTCGCCGAATTCCACCAAGCGCCGCGTCATTGTTGCGGCCGTTGCTTTAGCGGCCACATTCGCGCACCAGACCCTCCCAATCATGCGATACGCTGGAGATGCGGGCGCACAACGGCTGCTTGCCTGCGCGAAGGAGCTTGCATGGCCTGGTTGATTGTGCTGGTGGGCGTGGTGGTGGGCGTGTTTTCCGGCGTGGTGGGAATTGGCGGCGGCATTCTGTTTATCCCGGCGTTGGTCTGGATCGTGGGCATGGATCAGCACCGCGCACAGGGCACGTCGCTGGGGGCGCTGCTCGCGCCGGTGGGCCTGTTTGCTTTTCTCGAGTACTACCGCAACGGCAACGCCGACATTCGTGTGGCCGCATTGCTGGCTGTGGGATTTCTTGTGGGCGCTTATTTCGGTGCAGACTGGGCCCAGATGATTCCGGAACTGGTGTTGCGGCGCGTCTTCGCCGTGTCGCTCGTCGCTATCGGCGTGACCATGTTTTTCTACCACTGAAGAAAGGTCCGGCCGATGAGGAATTCCATCTCTTTGTGCGCGCTTCTGCTCGCCGCGGCATTTGTCGCAGCAGGCCAAGCCGCCGCTGCCCAGGTCAAAGTCTGGCAAGGCACGATGTCACTGCCGGCGTATGAAGAAGGTCCTCCCGATCCAAATCCTCCGTTCGACCAGTACGCGGCCGCCTCCCGATTCAACTATCCCTACACGATCCGGAACAATCTGACCGGCGTGAATGCCGCACATGTCTGGCGCGCCATCTTTCTTGAGAATGAATATCTGAAATGCTCGATCCTCCCCGATCTCGGCGGCCACATTTACACGTGCATCGATAAGATCAGCGGCCAGCCCATCTTCTATGCAAATCCGTCAATCAAGAAAGCGCAGATCGGCTATCGCGGCGCCTGGGCGGCCTTCGGCGTCGAGTTCAATTTCCCCGTCTCGCACAATTGGGTCTCCATCTCGCCGGTCGACTTTGCCGATGCCGCCCATAAAGACGGAAGCGCATCGGTGTGGGTGGGCAACATCGATCGCGTCTACGGAATGCAGTGGCAGGTGGAACTGGTGATGCGCCCCGGCTCCACGCTGCTCGAACAGCGCACCACGCTCTCCAATCGCAGCGATGTGCGCCACCGCTACTATTGGTGGGAGAACGCGGGAATCGAAGTCTGGGACGATTCGCGCATCGACTACCCGATGCGCTTCGTGGCCTCTCATGGATTCACTAATGTTTATGCGTGGCCCGTGGGTCCGCAAGGCGACCGGGACTTGAGCATCATTCAAAATCAGACCCTCGGTCCGGTCTCCTACTTTGCGCATGGAACCAGAGAGCCTTTCATGGGCATGTGGAATCCGCACACGCAGACGGGAACCGCTCATTTTGCCGCGTACCCGGACGTGCCCGCGAAGAAAGTCTGGTCGTGGGGCGTCGATCCCGATGGCCTTCATTGGCGCACGGTGCTCTCCGACAACCACAGCGCGTACGTCGAGATGCAGGCCGGTCTGTTTCGCAATCAGGAGACCTACGCGTTCCTTGAGCCGGGCCAATCCCTTCACTTCAGCGAATTCTGGATGCCGGTCCGCGGCACCGGAGGCATTTCGCGCGCCAACAAAATCGGCGTCATGCACTTCAACGATCGCGCGTCCGATGTGACAGTGGCGTTGAATGTGAATGAGCGCGTCTCCGGTGCGCGGATTTCGCTCACGCGCGACGGAACCGTCCTGTGGAGCGGAGTTGCCGATCTGTCTCCTGAAAAAACCTGGTCGCACAGCGTTCCCCGGAGAGAAGGTTCACGGAAGCTCACCTTCGAACTGCGCACGAGCGCCGGACAATCACTGCTCAAGCAGACTGAAGGCGAATACGACTGGGAGCCCGAGTCGTCGATCGAAACCGGTCCGCAAACGGCTGTGCACTTCTCCGCTCCAGAGAACCGCTCGGAGGACGACTGGCTCGAAAAAGGCCGCAGCGAAGAGTTGAACGGCGCGGCGCTGCAGGCGCTGGCCACGTACCGCCATGCGCTGGATCGCTATCCGCAAAGTCAGTCGCTCGCGATCGCCGCCGGAAGATTGGAAGCCTCGCTCCAGCAGTACGACGATGCGGCGCGGCTGCTCCGAAAAGCCCTGTCGCGTGACACGACCAACTCCGAGATCGCTTACTATCTTGGCATCGCGGAAGAAGGGCTCGGGAACGGGCGCGATGCCCAGGCGTCCTATGAGATCGCTTACCGTCAGGCCGATCTCCGCGCTCCGGCGGCGATCCGGCTTGCAGAATTGCACGCGCGGCAAGGCGACCTCAACGACGCCGCAATTCTGCTGCGCTCGGCAACTTCGGCTCAGTCGGCCAACCTGCGCGCCGCCGAGGAGCTCGAGGCTGTCCTTCGCGAACAGCGAAATCTGACCGAGGCGGACGAGTTGGCGCGGCAGCAGTTGGCTCTCGATCCCGCGAACGATTTTCTCAAGGCCGACACGGGCGCCCCCGATCTCGCACACCTGGCCGCCGACCCCTATCGCCTTGTTCGCATCGCGGCCGAATACATGCGCCTCGGGCTCTACGCAAAAGCTCTCGCTGTTCTCGATCGCAACTATCCAGCCGTCGCGCCGGACCAAAGCGAGCCCGGCTCCGTGCTGCCGCAGTCCAATCCCATAGTTCGCTACTACGCCGCCTATTGCCGCCAGAAACTTGGCGGGGCATCACCGGATTGGCAGGCGGCGCGAAAGCTTTCGACGAACTTTATCTTCCCTTCGTCGGAAACCGACCGCGTCGTTCTCGAGGCCGCGCTCGCAGCCGATCCCGGCGACGCTACGGCACATTTCCTCCTCGGCACGCTTCTTTTCTCTAAAGGCTCGACCGACGCAGCCATCGCCCACTGGAACGAATCCCGGCGGCTCGATCCGCATCGGCCCGTGCTCGATGCCCTCCTGGGCGACGCCCTACTGCGGCTGAAAAGCGATCCTGAAAACGCGCTCGCGGCATTCCGCGAAGGAGTGCGCAACGACCCTGAGAATCCCGAGGTCTACGCAGGCCTCGATGCGGCGATGAGCCTGCTGAACACGCCCGCCGTGGAGCGCGCCGCTGCGCTCGCTGAGTATCCCGCGGCCGATTCGCCAGCAACAAAAATGCCTGCAAGCCTGGTCTATCAACTCGCGCTGGCTCGCGCCGAGGTCGGAGAGTTCGCGCCGGCGCTTTTCAAGGGGCGCTTTTTCCCGGACGCCGAGGGCGGCATCTCCGCCGATCAAGTGAGATTCGAAATTGAGCTGATGCAGGCCAAAGCGTGGAGCGAAGCCAACAACTGCACCGCCGCGCTCGCCTTCGTCGCGAGTCTCCAATCTGGGAGGGAACTGGAAGGAATCTCCTCCCGGGAAGACGTCGAACTGGCGACGATTGCGCGCGACTGCGGACGCGTGGAAGAAGCGAAGGGCTTTTTTGAAAAAGCCGCGGCCAGCGGAGATCCCTGGAACCTGCCTTGGGCCATCGCAGCCGAGCAATCGCTCGGGACCGCCAATCCCGAAGATGCGCGCGAGCGCCTCACGCGCGCGCTTGCCGTTGCCCAGGAAAATGCCGAGACCGGCGCCTCTTCGGGTTCCTGGTGCTACTCCACCGGAATGCTCGATCTGGCGCTCGGCGACAAGGAACGGGCAAGACAATTGCTGGAAAAGACCCTCATTCTGCCCAACGTGGACTTGTCTCACCACTTTGCCCGTCTGGCGCTGGCTACGATGGCCGCCGGCAATTAGTTTTCTTCCGGCGGAGCTGGAGGCCTTATGTTTTGTGGTCCCTCAAAGGGCCGAGGCATATCCGCTGGAGCATTGCGCAATCACGATGACGCGCTCGAAAAAAACGCCCGCCGCGAAGGCGGGCGCGAGACTCCCGCGCCATCTTGGGTGAGATGGCGCGGGAAGAGATGCTACTGGATGATGAACACGTTTATGCTCCAGGGCGCGAGCGTAACCGTCATCGGCAAAGTCTGCGTGCCCATCGGATTGGTCGCCGGGCCCACCCAATCCACGGTGGTGTAGTTGGGCCAGCTCGAATTGAAGGAACAGAGGGGCTGGTCCGCCTCGCAGGACGTGTTGGTGTAGTCGTACATCTCCTTGTCGTACGTGTATTCAGTTACCCCAGGCGAGTTGCTCTCGCCGGTGACCGTCACCTGGACGGTCTGTGGCGTTGTCTTATTCAAATTAAACAGAACCAGCGCCGTTTGCGTTCCGCCCGCGTGCGTGGCCGCGTAGGCCCTTACGTCGGTAGTGTCGCCCGTCACGGCAGGGGTGAGCACGTGCTCGCCGTTCACCGCGACATTGCTGAAGAGATCGAAAGCGATCGCCGTGGGCGACATGGTGCCGACGGTGGTCTCAGCGTTGCCGCCGTAGTCGCAGGAGGAGTCTTGGTTTCCATCGGAGAATACGTTGTATGCGCCGAAGGTCTGCCAGCCATAAACCGAGCTGGTGTCGTTGCCGGAGGAGCCGTTGCAGTTGCCAAAGCTGATCCACCAGGTCAGGCGCGAAACGCCGTCCTTCATCATTTCGCCTAAGACCTCGCCGGCGTACAAGCCCTGGGTGATCGACCAGCTCTGCTTGCCGGGATTGCTATAGGGTCCGCCGATTTCGCCCACATAAATAGGCGTGCCTGGAGTGCCCCACTTCGTCAGTTCCGATTCGACGATCTTGATATTCGCGGATAACGCCTGTGCATCGCTCTCGATGAGAGTGGTGTCGTTTTCTTCGCCCGGCGTCTCAGGATAGTAGTGGTACTCGACGAAGTCATAAGAACCCTTCGCGTTGGCAAGCACAGTGTTATCCCACCCGCCTGTAGAGTCATCCGCGTCTACGTCCACGCCCACAAGAGTGCTGGCGCTGGCGGCCTTGATCAGATCGTAATAGCCGCCCGCTCCCACTACCGCGGCGGCATAGATAGTGGGATCGTTCGGAGTCGAGTGCAGGTCCGTCTCCCAGTTTCCATACTCCTCGTTGCCGACGGTCATGTGACTCACCGTGAGGCCGTCGTTGGCCGCCGCCGCAACCCACGCGGCCGCTTCGTTGGGATCGCCGCCTCCCGAGCAGGCCTCATTCGTGCCGTAGTTGGCCGTCAGAGCCAAGTCGTATGAGCCTGCCAGCGGAATCCCACTCACAAACTGTGCAAAGGTGTTGTAGCCTGCCCATTCGTTGCTGTTGGCGGTGCATTTCGTGGCGGAACTGCACTCGCACTGATACGGCGCCACCAGTGTGCTGCTGCCGGATTGGTATCCCCAGTGGTAAGCGTCGGACCACGAGCCGCCCGGCCAGCGGATGGCCTTGATGCCGGCCCCTGCGAACGCAGTGTTGACCGCGCTCTTGTTAGTGATCTCGTCGTACCACGCTGCCATGTTCATGCCCAGGATCTGGTCGGTCACGGCAATGCCGGGATTCGACGGATTGACCGTCACGTCTGTGGCTCCTGCTGCATTCACGGTCACGCTCACCAAATCCGTCACCGTGTTGTAGTCGGTGGTATTGGAAGGCGTGAAAGTCACGCTCTCGGGGTCCGTCCCCTGGCTCGGCGTCGTGGACGGCGTCGTCCAGGCAAACGTCCCGTTCACCGAAGCCGCGCCGCCCGCCGTAGCCGTGCTTGGCGTCAGCGTCGAAGATGCCAGCGTCTGTCCCGTTGTGATTGCGCTTGCCGTCGGCCACGTCGTCACCGTGGGCGTGGCCTTGCTCACGGTCACCAGGCCGGCCGTATACGAGATCGCGTAGTCGGCGTCCACCGCGCCCGAGCAGTTGGACGGGTAAGTCCCTGGTGTGCTGGTCGCGGTATATGTCGTCGAGCAGGCCGGAGCCGTGGTCAGCGAAGCCGCAGTGTTGCCGTTGACGAAGCCCGCGTAGCTCGGAGCGATCGCCGGAACCGCAGACCCATAAGTCACCGCCGGACTCGATGCCGTGATCGTCAACCCCGCCGGGTTCACGGTCACCACGCCGCCCGTATATGAGATCGCGTAGTTGGCGTCCACCGCGCCCGAGCAGGTGGATGGGTAAGTCCCTGGAGCGCTGGTCGCGGTATATGTCGTCGAGCAGGCCGGAGCCGTGGTGAGCGAAGCCGCGGCATCGCCGTTGACGAAGCCCGCGTAGCTCGGATTGATCGCCGGAACCGCAGACCCGTAAGTCACCGTCGGACTCGAAGCCGTGATCGTCAACCCCGCTTGGCTCACCGTCAATGCGCTGTTGACGAAGGTAAAGTTATAGTTGGCCGCCGCCAGAGTTCCTGCCGCCGCCGTGATCGGGTAGCTGCCCGGCGGGCTCGATGGCGTCGCCGTGGCCGTCAGGCTGGGCGATCCCGAGAGAACGCTCGACGAGTCGCCGTTGACGAAGCCCGTCGGCGTATAGGTGAAGGCCGGGTTGGAAGCTCCGTAGGCGCGAGATGCGCTGTTGGCGGTAATGGCCAGCGTGGCCTGGTTGACGGTCAACGTCACCTTTGCCGTCGCCGCATTGTAGGTGGTCGTGTCGCTCGGCGTAAAGGTCACATTCAGCGTCTGGCTGCCTGCCGTCAGCACCGTCCCCGCGGCTGGCGAGTAGGTGTACGTCCCGGCGACCGAACTGCCGCTGTAGGTCGCAGCGGCATTCAATTGCGTTGCCGATAGCGCCGCGCCGTACGTGATCGCCGCAGGAGCGGACCAGTTAACCGTGGGCGTATCCGTTGAGCCGCCGCCTCCGCCCCCTCCGGTGCCACTCGATCCGCCGCATCCAGTTACTGCCAACAATCCCAAACCAAAAAATACGGCCACTCCGGCCGCAAGAAAAGAACGGTACCTCATTCCATCTCCACCTTGGCGATTCGAGAGTGGATGTTCCGTCCGGGGTCGGCGACAACCACGCACCCCTGTCGGCCGCACTGGCTTAACGCCGGACGGCCCGGATTTCCCGCTCTGAGATCGCTATCATTGAACCTGCTCATCCATCATACTCAAACCTGGGCAGAATTGGCGCGTCGATTGCGAACGGCGAGGAATTCCTTGGCCCAATGCCGGCGGGGAGAAAACGCCCCATGCCGTTCAAAGCATTGCGCAAAGGGGTGTTTGCGGCCAACACGGAGATGGCCCGCCGCGGCCTGGCTCCTATGTCTTTGGTAACGCCAGCGACAACGATTGCACCCGAAAGGCCTTCAACGGCGCGGAGATTGGGGACCTGGCCTCGCCTAGGGAGCGAATTAGGCGATGGCGTGAGGGAAGCGCATAGGTCGAAGAAGCATCGCTCAGAGGCTAAAGCCCCACACATGTTTTGCGGCGTTTGCGGCACGACTGAAGTCGTGCCCTTTCACGAATCCCTGCGCCATTTCCTAATCCGCTATCACCACGCCAATTCCTCACTCACTTTTCCGGCCGCGTGGAGCGATTGACGGTGCTGATGATGGCGTTCAACGAAGCGCTGACAATATTGCCGTGCATGCCGGCTCCAAACGCCGGGGGCGCGCCGGCTACCTGTGCTTCCACAAAACAGATCGCCAGGGCATTGGCTCCGTGGCCAATGGCGTGCTCCTCATAATCGGCGATGCGCACCGGGATGCCGAACTCCCGGCTAAAGCCGTCGATGAAGGCTTCAATCGGACCATTTCCTGTTCCCGAAACGATATGATCCACGCTGTCCCTGGCCACGCTGGCGGTCAGCCGGTTGGTCTCTTCGTCTGAATCGTCATGATGACCGCGCAGGAGAAATGGCGCGCGGCGATCGATATACTCAGCCTGAAATGCAGCCCATATCTCTTGCGAGGTCACTTCTCCGCCCCGCGTGTCGCTGATTTGCTGAATGACGCGGCTGAATTCGATTTGCAAGCGCCGGGGCATCCGGATTCCGTAGTCGCGTTCCAGCAGATACGCCACACCGCCCTTGCCCGACTGGCTGTTGACGCGAATGACGGCTTCGTAACTGCGGCCCAGGTCCTTGGGATCGATGGGCAGATAGGGAATCTCCCACAAGCCGCCGTCCTGCTGCGCGGCGAAGCCCTTTTTGATGGCATCCTGGTGAGACCCCGAAAAAGCTGTGAAGACCATCTTGCCTGCGTAGGGATGGCGCTCGTGCACGGTCATGCGGTTACAGAATTCCACGCTGGCAATCACTTCGTCGATGTTGGAAAAGTCCAGGCCGGGAGCGATGCCCTGGGTATAGAGATTCATGGCCAGAGTCACGATGTCGACATTGCCGGTGCGCTCGCCGTTGCCGAACAGAGTGCCTTCCACGCGGTCGGCTCCTGCCATCAATGCGAGTTCCGTCGCGGCCACCGCCGTGCCGCGATCGTTGTGGGGGTGAACGCTCAACACGATCGATTCTCTGTTCTCGATCGTCCGATTGAACCACTCGATCCGATCGGCATAGACATTGGGGGTCGAGAGCTCCACGGTGGCGGGCAGATTCAGGATGGCGCGATGCGCCGGTGCCGGCTGCCAGACTTCCATCACCGCCTCAGAGACCTCGAGGGCGTAATCCATCTCCGTGCCGGTAAAGCTTTCCGGAGAGTACTCGAAGACCCATTCGGTCTCGGGATAGCGGGCCGCGTAATCGCGCACCAGGCGCGCCCCGTTCTCGGCCAGCCGCTTGATGGCGTCCTTCTCCATTGCGAAGACTACCCGGCGTTGCAGGGTTGAGGTGGAGTTATAGACATGCACGATGGCCCGGCGCGCGCCGCGGAGCGCTTCGAAGGTGCGCTGCATCAGGTCTTCGCGGGCTTGCACGAGCACCTGCACGGCGACATCGTCCGGGATATGTTTGCGGTCGATCAACTCGCGGCAGAAATCGAAGTCCGTCTGCGAGGCCGAGGGAAATCCCACCTCAATCTCCTTGAATCCGCTGGCCACCAGAAGATTGAACATGCGCAGCTTGCGCGCGGTGTCCATCGGCTCGACCAGCGCCTGGTTGCCGTCGCGCAGATCGACGCTGCACCATGCGGGCGCCTTATCGATGGTCCTCGAAGGCCAGCTCCTGTCATGGAGCCGGAAATCGGCAACGGGCCGGTATTTTGTGCTGGGATCTTTCAGCATTTCGTCCTCTCCTACGCCCCAAAAAGTTAAAGGCCGCCAGCGGTTGTCCCCGCTGACGGCCTCTCAATCCTCAAGTCTTGAGCAGCCTCAGCCGGGGACCTTAATAAGGCCCAGCAGCGGGAGGCTAAGAGCGAGCTTGTCCGAGCCCGTTATCGCATTCGGGTTGCTCTCGAGCTCGCTTGTGCGCCGCATAGACATAAAGGATGTGTACAGATTGAATATAAGCCTGACGGCGGTGATTCGACAAGGTGGGTGCAGCTTGCATCGCAAGTGATTTCCGGCGTTCTTCCCGAAACCGGTTGGGCGCTCCGCGCCAATCTGTCGCACGCACTACACTGGTGTCGTGCTTCCAGCAGATCGAGAAAAACCATGAGAATTGAGCGGCGGACCGCGGCGGTTCTGGCAATTGCGGTGGCCCTGTTGTGCATTGCGGCTGCTGGAATCGCCGTGTGGAAGGCGCAACGAGCGCTGAACGGGTCCGAACGAAGTCTGCGTACCGCCGGCAACTTGCCCTTCACCGTGCACACGGTGGCGGTTTCTCCAAATCCCGGATTTGAAACCATGCCCGCGCCCGGCGCATTCAAATCCGCCGCCAGTTTTCAGGGTGGATTCTATCTTGCGGGACCGGGAGGCCTCTATGCCTACTCCGAGGAGGGGGTGCTCCAGCATCTCTATCGATGCGGGCTGGAGTTACCGGCGGCTCCGCTGGGGCAGATGGCAGTGGGCACGCTGGCCGACGCGCATCAGCCGGAACTCTTGATCGCCACCAGCGGCGAAGGCGTGTTGGCCTTCGATGGACGTGCATTCCGTCAGATCCGCGCCGAGCAGCCGGAAGCGCGGCAGATTACGGCGCTGCTGCCGCTGGCCTCCGGACGTCTGCTGCTGGGAACGGCCAAGCTGGGTCTGCTGGTTTACGACGGCAAGACCCTGAAAGCCTTCCATCCGACCACGAGCGGGATGTATGTGACGGCTTTGGCCGGCACTGAGTCTGACCTTTGGATCGGCACGCTCGATCGCGGCGTTCTCGACTGGCGCGGCGGCGAGACGCAGCAAATCTCCGAGGCGCAAGGCCTGCCCGATGTGCGTGTGGAGGCAATTGCCATCCGCGGCGATACGGTTTACGCCGGAACGCCGGTGGGGACGGCGGAACTGATCGGGGACAAAGTTGCGCGTGTGCTGGCGCCGGGCCGGTACGCTCATGCCCTGCTGCCGCAATCGGACAGCTTGCTGGCAGGGGAGTTTGAGGGCGGCATCCTGTCCATTCGGCTCGCGGGGCCAGCCGGCAACCGTTCCTTGCGGCGCGCCATTCGATTGCCGGGCGAGGAAGCAGATCGGCGCGGAGAGGCGGCCGGCATTGAGCAGTTCCTTGCCATCGGCAACGATGTGTATGCCGTTTCAAGCGACGGGTTGTTGCGCCGGAATCCGGAAAGGGGCTGGTCGAGGATTCTGGGCGACGTCGGCTCGCTGCTGACCGATCGCGACATTTCCGCTCTTCTGCCTGCGGCGGATGGTCGGCTCTGGATTGGGTACTTCGATCGTGGGCTGGACATCCTTTCTGCCACGGGCAGTCCAGTGGAGCATGTGGAGAACGACCATGTCTTTTGCGTCAACCGGATTGTGGATGACCCGCGAAAGGGAGCTGTGGCCGTGGCGACCGCCAACGGGCTTGCGATGTTTTCTGCCGACGGCCGCGAGAGGCAGGTTCTGGACCGCGAGTCAGGGTTGATTTCGGGCCACGTGACCGACGTGATCCTTTACGGCGACGGCATGGCGGCCGCGACTCCGGCTGGGATTACCTTTCTGGACGCGAGCGGCGCGCACAGTATCTACGCCTTCGAGGGGCTGGTGAACAACCACGTCTACGCCCTCGGAGCTTACGACAATCAACTGCTGGCAGGTACTTTGGGCGGGATTTCGCTGCTGCGCAACGGCCAGGTTGAACGAAACCTGACAACGGCGAACTCCGGCCTGAAGGCGAACTGGATTACCGGGCTGACGCGCGCGGGAGACGGCTGGCTGGTTGGCACCTATGGAAATGGCGTGATGCGGCTCGACTCGGGCGGCAATGTCACGGCAACCGAGGCCACGCGGAACGGGGTCATCGTGAATCCGGGAGCCATCCTGAGCGACGGCAGGGTGACGCTGGCCGGAACCATGGGGCAGGGATTGCTGGTGAGCGACGCCGCGGGAATGCGTTGGAGATGGGTGACCGCCGGCCTGCCCTCGCTCAATGTAACGGCCCTGGCCGTGGACAAAGGCATCGTCTACGTGGGCACAGACAACGGCCTGGTGCGGATCGATGAAGGCAAACTGTGAGGGAAGGCAAGTTGTGAAGATTTCATCGCCGGTTTCGCAAAAAGGCGTTACAGTGGAGGGCGGAATCTCCATGCACTTCGAACGCACCCGCTATTTCCTCCTTCTGTCGATCGCCGTTGCTTGCCTCGCTCTGGCTCCGGCCGTGCAAGCCGACAGCGGTGTGCTCATTCCCGGCGATAAAGATGCTCCCGATCCGAGCATTCTGTCGCTCACCGAGATGCAGGTGGAGATTCACATCGACAACGGCGATGCGCGGGTCTGGATACGGCAGATCTTCACCAATCACACCGATCGTCCTGAAGAAGGCAACTACGTCTTTGCTCTGCCCAGCGGCACCGAAGTCTCCGACTTTGCCGTGTGGGACGGGCCGGTGCGGATTCCGGCGGTGATCCTGGAGCGCAAGCGGGCGCAGGCCATCTACCAGGAGCTGAAGAGCGAGGCGATCGACCCCGGGCTGCTCCAGCAGGGCGAACGCACCGATGAGGAGACTCGGACAAGCTCGATTTTCAGCGCGCATATTGTGCCCATTCCGGCGTGGGGCACCAAGCGGCTCGAGATTGAGTATCACCAGCGGATTCGGGTGGTCGACCGCAAGAGCAACTTCCTGCTCTCGCTCAGGCCGGACGCCTATGCCTTGCAGCACGTGGATCGTCTTTCGATCCGACTGGAGATGAATTCCGCGGCGGCGGTGAAGGATTTTGCCGTTCTCAGCAAGCTTTTGCCGTTCAAGATCGAGCAGCAGGATGCGCACACGGTACGCGGCTCCGTTGAAGCCACCGGCATCGATCTTGTAGAAGATTTTTCCGCCACTTGGGGCGTGGACGTAACCGGCAACGCCCTGGAAGTGATCGCCTACCGCAATCCGTCAGTGCCCGCCGGGGGGCCGTCGCTGACCCCGCCGGAAGCAGCCGATGTCTCCGCTGACAACTCGAAAAAACACGAGGCCCGCCATGCCAAGGCTGCCGATGCGCCGGGGTTCTTTGAAGCCACGGCCCAGCTTGCCGCTCCTGCCGCCGCGCAGGCGCAGGGCGCGGCGCTGGAGCCGCCGCGCACGATCGTCGTGCTCATGGACACTTCACTCTCCATGCAGTGGGAGAAGCTGGAGCGCAGCTACGCGGCGGCGGCGAAGATTCTGGAGTCGCTGCACCCTACCGACAAGTTCAATCTGTTGCTCTTCAATACCGGCGTGGAGAGTTTCCGGCCGCAGCCGGTTCCCGCTGAGACAACCGCGGTGATGGCGGCCATGGACTGGCTGCGCAAGAGCCAGTTGCGCGGCGGCACCGATCTTGAGAAGGCGCTCGGCGCCGGACTCGGCCAGGCCGCCGCTCCCGGCGGGGTGCTGGTTGTGCTTACGGACGGCGGCGCAGATCGCGGAATCGTGGCCACCGGCAAGCTGGCTGCCTGGTATACGGCGCAGTGGAACCTGGTCCCCGCCGATCGCCGCCCCAAGACCGACATCTTTGCCGTGGGCGACGACGCGAACCTGCCGCTGCTGCGCCTGCTCGCCCACAATGATGGCGTCATGGAGCAGGTCCTGTCGAGCGAGCCGGTGGATTTCAAGCTGGCCAACTTTCTTTCCGAGATGGGCCAGGACCCGATCGGCGATCTGCGCCTGACCGTCAGGCCCGAGGCCTCCGTCGACAAGGTGTACCCGCTCGACGACGCCGTATTCGACGGCGGCCAGGCAAGCTGGGTGGGGCAATATTTCAAACCGGAAAAGAAGGCTGCGTTCGCGGTGACCGGCCAACAACAAGGCCATGCGATCCGGACAGACGCCAACGTTGCGCTGCCTGCGCAGGAGCTCGATCACGACCAGTTGCCGCGCCTTTGGGCCGCGGCGCGAGTGCAAGCGCTGCTCGACGAGATTGCGCGCAACGGCGAAACCGAGGCGGCCATCGACGAGATTATTCGCCTTGCGCAGAAGTATAAGTTCGTCACTCCGTACACATCGTTTCTGGCTGCGCCACGAGCGCTGCTGCGGCCGCGCGTCATCCGTCCCGGCGATCCGGT
>Ga0326728_10018842_pt1 | contig 13507 bp, 14 predicted proteins | sample MB3enrmetagenome_FD_207602 | JGI IMG/M metagenome (GOLD analysis project Ga0326728, IMG submission 207602) | Lab enriched peat soil microbial communities from McLean, Ithaca, NY, United States - MB31MN | ecosystem: Environmental > Terrestrial > Soil > Wetlands > Peat | place: USA: New York... | reverse complement strand
AGGGATCGAACCGGCTGCGGACGGCAAGCTGCACCTCGAGTTTTCGGCGGACAACGGGCAGCAGGCGATTCTCTCGGCCATCGAAATTCTGCCCGGATTCCGGGGTCATATTCGCCCCATTCGACTTCTGGCCAGGGAAACTCCGTATTATTCCAACGACAGCCATTGGTGGAGCCCTGACGACTATTTTGAAGGCGGCCAGCTGGCGGCATATACCGCGCCGGTAAAGGGAACCGACGATCCCGAGCTGTACGAGACCGAGCGGTGGGGCAACTTTACCTATGCCATCCCGGTCACCGCCGGAAAGTACACTCTGACCCTCTATTTTGCCGCGCGCCACGGCAACTGGGACGAGCCCTCCTCCGATGCCTTTGAAGGCAAGCCAGCAGTCGCGCATGTCTTCAATGTCTTTTGCAACGGCCAGACCCTTCTCACGGCATTCGACTTGGCCAAAGAAGCCCACGATTCCGACGTCGTGATCCGAAGATTCGCCGGCCTGGAGCCCAACGCGCAGGGCAAGCTGGTTTTGAGCTTTGTTCCGGTCCACGGCTACGCCACCGTCACCGGGATTGAAGTGCTGCCGCAGTAATGACGCGCTTACCCCGCCGCTGCCAGCAGCCCGCGCTTGCGCAACTCCGTCATCACCCGCTCCACTTTCCAGTCCAGAGCTCCCGTGCCATCGACGACCAAATCGGCGTTTGCCGCCGAAGGCCGCACGTAGGCCACGCTGCTCGGGCGCACCGTGCGATCGTATTGCTCGCGCACGATCTCTGGGGTGCGGCCGCGCTCTTCGATGTCGCGCTTCAGTCGCCGCTCAAAACACAGCGCGTCGGGCGCATCCACGAACACGCGCAGATGATAGTTGGGCAGCAGCTCGCGGTAATAGAGCGCGAAGATTCCCTCCACAATGAGAAACGGCCCGGCAGTTAAGCGCTGGCTGCGTCCCGGGACGCGCGTGTACGTTGCAAAGTCGTAGATGGGGCGATCGATGCTTTCTCCGCGCGCCAAGGCAGCAACGTCCCGCGCCAGCAGTGGAACTTCGATCAACACCGGATCGTCGAAGTTCTTTTGGACGCGCTCGGCCAGCGGAAGATTCCCGAGGTCAAGATAGTAATCGTCGAGGTGAAAGCGCAGGCCGCCAAGTGTCCGTGCCAGCTCGTTCGCCAAAGTTGTCTTGCCTGAGCCAGAGCAGCCGGCAATCGCCATCACAACGGGCGGAAAGGGAAGGCGCGGCAGAGTTTCGGCGCCCACGCTACCCGATGCGGCGTCCGGCAGGCGGGTCGGCGATTCTGTCGCCTCATCATCCATCGCCGAATTCCGCTCCGCCTCATCCATGGCCGCGCTCACTCTTCCAAACGGACCCTCTCGGCGATTCTCGGCGTCACGCGTTTCAGCAGATCGGCAAGCCGTTTCTCTACCCAGCGGCCGGTCTCGCCAACCTCTTCGTGGCTCAATGGCTTCGAGCCCAGTCCCGCTGCCGCATTGGTCACGCACGAGATTCCCAGCACTTCAATCCCCATGTGCCGCGCCACAATCGTCTCGGGCACCGTCGACATGCCCACCAGCGTTGCGCCCAGCGCGCGAAAGGCGCGAATCTCCGCGGGTGTTTCAAAGCTCGGTCCCGGCGTGGCCAGATACACGCCCTCCTCGAGCGAGAATCCATCTTCGTGCGCTTCCTCTTTCGCCAGCGCGCGCAGCGGCCAGCTGTAAGCCTCGGTCATGTCGAAGAAACGCTGGCCGGCGCCCGCGTGAATTGCAAAGCGCGGCTCATTCGGCCCGTTGAGCGGGTTCCAGCCCATCAGGTTGATGTGGTCGCTTATCAGCACCAGCTCGCCCACGTGCAGGCCGGAATGGATGCCGCCTGCCGCATTGGTGAGGACCACTGCGCGGATGCCCAGCATGCCTAGCACGCGCATGGGAAACGTGACCTCAAGCGGCGTGTAGCCCTCGTAATAGTGAACGCGCCCCTGCATGATGATCACCGGCGCGCCACCCAGCAGGCCCGCGACCATGCGGCCCGAATGCCCTTCAACAGTGGACTGGGGGAAGTGAGGGATATCGCTGTAGAGAACGATCGTCGGATCCTCGACGGCTTCGGCCGCCGCTCCCAACCCCGAGCCCAGCACGATGCCGACTTGAGCTCCGAGCGAGCCAAGCCGCTCCTTCAGATATGCGACTGCCTCTACCACTTGGTCGTAGTACGTCATGTTCTGAGAACTCGCGGAACGCTTCCGAGTATTCTACACAGCGCATTCAGCGGCTGTGCCTGTGCAAAGGTGGGCTTTCGCGGAGGTTGAGGGGGGAGACGGCCGTCACATTTTGCTGCTTTTAGCCGGAAGTATAATGCCATCCGGCCAGGGTGCGGGACCTTCACGTACTGACCCGTTCCGCCGGCTGATGCAAACGATTGGAGGACTTGCGATGACCATCCAGTTGGTGGAGCACGAGTTGATTCTGGCGCGGCGAATGGAGCGCCTGGGCACGGAGACAGCCTTCGAAGTCCTCAGCAAGGCGAAGGCGCTCGAGCGCGAGGGCAGGAACATCGTGCACCTCGAAATCGGCGAGCCCGACTTCGACACGCCTCAGCCCATCGTGGAGGCGGCTGTGGACGCTCTGCGCGGCGGATGGACGCACTACGTCCCCTCGGCCGGCATACCCGAATTGCGCGCGGCCATTGCCGGCTATGTCAGCCTTACGCGCGGAGTTGCTGTCTTGCCCGAACAAGTCGTTGTTGTTCCCGGCGGCAAGCCCATCATCTTCTACAGCATGCTCGCACTCATCGACGAAGGCGACGAAGTCCTTTGTCCCGATCCCGGTTTCCCCATCTACGAATCGATGATCCGTTATGCCGGCGGCACGGTCGTGCCCGTTCCTCTGCGCGAAGAGCGCGATTTCGCGATGGACGTGGACGAAATGGCGCAGTTAATCACACCCAGAACCAAGTTGATCATCCTCAACTCGCCGCAAAACCCCACCGGAGGCGTGCTCAACCGCCGCGACATCGAGCACATAGCCGAGGTCATTGGCGATCGCAACATCATGATCCTTAGCGACGAAATTTACAGCCGCCTGCAATTCGAAGGCGAGCCCTTTTCCATCATGAGCGTGCCGGGCATGCAGGAGCGGACCATTCTGCTCGATGGCTTCTCCAAAACGTATGCCATGACCGGCTGGCGCATCGGTTACGGCGTGATGCGCACCGAGCTCGCTGCCCAGATCACGCGCCTGGCGACGAACTGCAACTCCTGCACTGCCGCCTTCACGCAGCGGGCTGCGCTGGCGGCGCTCACGGGAGACCAATCCAACGTCGGCACAATGCGCGCGGAATTCGAGCGCCGCAGCCGCGCGTTTGTCGACGGCATCAACCGCGTCAAGGGTTTCAGCGCACGCATGCCCAAAGGCGCGTTTTATGTCTTTGCCAACATCACCGGCACGGGGTGGTCGTCAAAACGTCTTGCCGACGCGTTGTTGGAACAGGCCGGCGTAGCTGCTCTGTCGGGAACGGCATTCGGGTCCTGCGGCGAGGGCTACGTGAGGTTCAGCGTGGCCAACTCGATGGAGAATTTGAAAGAAGCATTCGAGCGCATCGACGCGTGGGCCAAGGCAAATTTGTAGCGGCAGGAGAAATGGGCGACTTGATGCGCGAAGGAGAACGGCAATGGCGCTGAAGGATTCAAAAACTGGCATGGTGAGCAAAGAGTATTCCGTCACGGAATTGTGCGACGCGGCGCGTCTCATGCGCGGCTACAACCTGGTTGCTCTCTGCGCGGCGGGCTCCGGCCACGCCGGAGGCACGCTCTCCATCATGGACCTTGCCGCTGCCCTCTATCTGCGCGAGGCCAACCACGATCCGAGGAATCCGGAGTGGCCCGAACGCGATCGCATCCTCTGGTCGGCCGGCCACAAGGCGCCCGCGCTCTACGTCTCCCTCGGCATGGCCGGATTCTGTCCCCTCGACGACGTGGTCACACTGCGCAAGCTCGGCTCGCCCTTTCAGGGGCATCCCCACTGGCTCCGGCTTCCCGGCGTCGAAGTCTCCACCGGCTCTCTCGGGCAGGGGCTTAGCGTTGCCGTCGGAATGGCGCTGGCCGCGCGCTTTGACAACCGCTCCAACAAAATCTTCTGTCTGATGGGCGATGGCGAGCAGCAGGAGGGACAGGTGTGGGAAGCGGCGATGGAGGCCGGCCATTTCCACCTCGACAACCTCATCGCGGTGATTGATTGCAACCGCCTGCAAATCGACGGCTGGGTCAAGGACGTGATGCAGGTGGAACCGCTCCCCGACAAATATTCGGCCTTCGGCTGGAAGGTGCTGCGCATCGACGGCCACGACATGGCCCAGATCGTCGACGCCTTTGAGCAGGCGCGCGCGGTCGTTGGAAAACCCGTCGTCATCCTCGCCGACACCATCAAAGGCAAGGGCGTCAGCTTTATGGAGGGTCAGCCCGGCTGGCACGGCAAAGCGCCCAATCGCGAGGAACTGGAAAAAGCGCTCGAAGAACTTGGCCTCGCCGGCCGCATCCCTGTCGAAGAACTGCTCGCCAAGGCGAAGAGCTGGCAGACCAGCGCTTCGCGCAATCTCGAATCCAAAATGCCGCGCTTCTCGCGAGATTTTTGGTGGAATTGCGATCCCGCCGCAATGCAGGTCACCATGGAACCTACACGCAAGGGATTCGGTCGCGCGCTTGCCGAATGCGGCGGCGACGAGCGCGTCGTTTGCCTCGGTCTCGACATCTCCGGTTCCATTACGATCGCCGATTTCTTCGCCGGCAAGCCTGAGCGCGATCGCCGCTGGATTTCGATGGGCATTGCCGAGCAGTCGGCTACTGCAGCCGCTGCGGGCCTCGCGCGCGAGGGCAAGCTGCCGGTCCTCGGTTCCTACGCCACATTCTCCGCCGCGCGCAACCTCGATCAGCTCCGCGTTTCGGTCTGCTACTCCAACCTCAACGTCCTCGTCGCCGGAGCGCATGCTGGCGTTTCCGTCGGCCCCGATGGCGCCACGCACCAGGCGCTCGAAGATCTCTTCGCCATGCTCGGCCTTCCCAACATGTCCGTCGTCGTGCCCTGCGATGCGATTGAAACGCGCAAAGCCACGCAGCATCTGCTTCTTGACCGCATCGGGCCCAAGTACATCCGTTTCGCGCGCGAGGCCACACCCATCGTGACGGATGAATCAACGCCTTTCGTCTTTGGAAAAGCGAACCTGATCCGGCTGCGCGGAGGGAGAGCGGAATTTGCCACTGCATTCGAGACGCGCCTGGCCGAAGATTGTGCCGACGAGCACGAGGATCTGAGTATCGTCGCCTGTGGCCCCATGGTGCCTGAAGCCATGCGCGCGGCCTGGATTCTCAAGCGCGAATTCGGCTACGAAACGCGCATCCTCAACCTGCATACGCTCAAGCCCATTGACCGGGAAGCTGTCATTCGCGCCGCGAGCGAAACCGGCGCGATCGTTACTGCTGAAGAACATCAGATCGGCGCGCTCGCGGGCCGCGTCAGCTCCATTCTCACCGCCAGCCGCGAACTCTACGGCATGCCCGTCATCACGGCTGCCATCGGCGTCAAAGACCGCTTCGGCGACTCCGGCGCGCCGTGGGAGCTGATCAAGGAGCTCGAAGTCAGTGCCGAGCACATCGCCGAATCAGCTCTGGAGTTGATGTCCGTCAAGCGCCAGCACGCCCGGCATCTCGTCCCTGCCTGATTTGTTTCCGCCGCCCACTCGCCCCGAGCAACGAGCGAGCCGCGGCAGTCTGATTGGAGTATCATCCCGCGATGGACGAAATCGATAGTAAAGCTCTTCCTGAAAATGCCTACAGGCCTCTTAAGCCCGGCGAGATCTACTCGCCGATCATTCAGGCCCGGATGCATGCGCCGGAACTTACGGCTCGCGCCATTTTATGGGGACTGTTTCTCTGCGTTGTGTTTACCACGGCATCGGCATACTCAACGCTGAAAGTGGGTCAGGGAATGGAGGCCTCGATTCCGATCTCCATCCTCGCGATTGGCCTGGCCCGCGCCTACAAGCGGCGTTCCAGTCTGCTGGAAAATGTCATCATCACCGGAATGGGCGGAGCATCGGCCGCCGTTGTGGCCGGTGCGGTCTTCACGCTTCCCGCTCTGTATATTCTTCACCTCAATCCTCATCCGATCCAGACCGTCTTCATCTGTCTTGCAGGCGGATGTCTCGGCGTTCTTTTCGTGATCCCCTTACGGCGCTACTTTGTGCGCGAGATGCACGGCCTGTTTCCATTTCCTGAAGCGACCGCCATCACCGAAGTGCTGGTGACAGGCGAACGTGGCGGCTCGCAGGCCAAGTTGCTGCTGCAGGCTACGCTCATTGCCGGGCTCTACGACTTCTTTGTCACCACTTTTCACGTTTGGCGGGAGTATTTGAACCTGCAGTTCATTCCGCTGCTGCGCACGCTGGCCGATCGCGGCCGCATGGTGGTGAGCTTCGACGCCATCGGATTCATCCTCGGCCTCGGTTACGTGATGGGCTTGCGGACGGCTCTGATCTTTTGCTCCGGCGGAGTCCTGGCCAACCTGGTGCTGGTTCCTCTGATCTGGTTTCTGGGCAGCCACATGAACATGGCCGTGTATCCGGGAACCATGCCTGTCGGCGATATGAGCGCGGCACAAATCTACGGCAGCTATGTACGCTTTATCGGAGTGGGGGCCATCGCTACGGCGGGCCTCATCGGCGTGGTCAAGTCGCTGCGCGTGATTGCCGGCTCCTTTGGTATCGCGCTGCGCGCTTTTCATGGAAGCGGGGGCGATCAATCCGAGCGCACCGATCGCGACATATCCGTAATCACCATTCTTCTTGGCATCGTGGCCAGCGCCATTGCGGTCGCCATCTTTTTCAGCCGCCTTCAGGTTTCATGGACCGTTCTTGCTTTGGGCCTTGCGCTGGTGCTTGTGTTTGCCTTCTTTTTTGCGTCCGTGGCAGCAAACGCCATCGCCACCACGGCGAATAATCCGGCATCGGGCATGACGATGCTTACCCTGATCATCTCTTCGGTGGTGCTGTTGAGGTTCGGCCTGTCGGGAACGACGGGCATGTTTTTTGTGATGGCGATTGCGGGCATGGTGTGTACAGCCCTGTGTGTCTCGGGCCAGTTCATCACCGATCTGAAAACCGGCTACTGGCTGGGATCGACGCCCGCGGCGCAGGAGAAAGTGAAGTTTCTGGGCGTGATTGCCGCGGCGGCTGCGGCCGGGCTCACCATCGTGCTGCTGGCCCATACGTTTCAATTCGGCGAAACCGCGCAGGGCGACCTGCGGCCGATTCTCGCCGCGCCGCAAGCTTCCATCATGAAGGCTCTGGTTGTAGGATTCATGAGCCGCCAGCCTGTCGCCTATGTACTCTTCGGCGTCGGAGCATTGATTACGCTGGTTATGGAGATGCTTGGCACTTCTTCGCTTGTATTCGCTTTGGGTATTTACCTTCCCCTGAATCTGACCACCCCGATTCTGGCCGGCGGATTCCTGTCGCACCTGGTCAACCGCCGTTCAGAGAAGATGGGCGGAGAACCCGGCCACCGAATTCGCGAGCGCGGCATTATCCTGGCTTCGGGCTTGATGGCCGGCGGCGCGCTGGGCGGCGTTCTGGGCGCGGCTTTGCGGCTGCTCCCGGGATTTCACGAAGATCTTATTCAAACGCCTTTTTATTCCCGGGATTTGGTTTCGCAATGTGTTTCAGGCCTACTTTTTGCCGGACTGTGTTTCTACGTCTGGCTCGGCGCTTCCAAATTGGAAAAGGAGAAGTCATGAACCAACTTGATCTGTCTATCGCCGAGGCGATTCTCGGCATCGACACGCTTTGGGGCGGCGACGTGATGTGCCCTTCGGGCACGGGGCGCTTCATCGCCGATAGTTGGTTTTCCGATGAGCCGCTGCCCGCGGCCTACACGCATCCGGCCGCTGCGCGCTTGCGCCAATCCGGTGGCGTGGCTGCGAAAGCCATCGACCGCGACGCGATTGAAGCCTACTTGCGCGATGTGGACATTCCCCGCGCGATTGCAGCCGTTCGCAAAGAGGCCGCCGGGTGCGGCGAGCTGCGGCGGTCCTATCTTTACGGGATGGCGCTGAGCCTCGACGTGATGTGGGACCTGGCCATGGAAGTGCTCGGCAAGGGCGATCCCGTTCCGTACGCGCGAGCCGTCGATGCTTCCACAGGCAAGGCGCCGGAACCTTCGTGGCCGGAGAAAAAACGGGAGCGCGTGGCAGAACTGCTGGGCCGCGCAGGTTACGCGTCTTCGCAAGCCGGCGGAATCCTGGCCGCGGTGGATGCATGGCGCCGCGATCGCGTGACTCCGATGGCGTCGGTGCGCGCACTGGGCCAGGCCGTGATTGCGCACTTCGACAATCTGAGCGCGAAAAACCTGCTGAAGTACCTTCCCACTGAGCTGGCGCGAGTGCCGCGCGCGAACATCGACTTTCTGCCCATCAAGGACGCGTGGTTCTCCGGCTCGATGAACTACATTGGGCGAGCGCGAAACGCAGACGGCAGTCCGCAGTACGAAGCCAGCTATGAGATCAATGCTTCGTTGCAGATTTCGTATCCCGAGTTTGAGCAGCTCGTGAGCCACGAAGTGGTTCCGGGGCACGTGACGACCTTTGCCTATTTGCAGGATTTGTACGTGCGCGGAAAGGCGGGCTTCGAGGCCTCCATTCTAACCATGAATACGCGCGCCGCCACGCTGTTTGAGGGAATCGCCAACAATGCAATCCTGATCGCGCATGGCGTGACTGAAGTGGACCAGTTGCCCGACGAAGACTTGCAGATCGGCGTGCTTCTGGCCCTCCTGCAGGACGATGCGAAGAACCAGTCGTCGTACATGACCTGGGGCGAGAAGAGACAACAGGCGGAAGTCGCGGCCACGCTGCGTCGCGATTTTCTGGTCACCGAAGAACGCGCGGACAAACTCTCCGGCGCATGGGGCCGGCATCCGCTGCTGGGCCGCATGTACCTTCCGGCCTACCGCTCCGGCACCGAAAGAGTGGCGCAACTCCGGCGCACTTATCCTGCCGGCAGAGTGCTGCCGGCGCTTTACGGGTGCAACGGACTCGTCGATATCGAAACCGTTGAGCAAGTTCTGAAAGGCTAGAAGGCCGGCCGCGGCGTTGAACTCTCCGAAAGAGGCGTGTGGTAGTTTTCTAGTGTGTCCACCGCCAACCCTCCGGCCCCCGGCCAACTTGAGCCTGCGCAGCCAGGTTCGAAGCGGCGATTTACCGCGTGGCACTCGGGGACGGCACTGCTCCTCGCGCTGGGCTATTCCGGCTACTACTTCTGCCGCTCCGATCTCTCGGTGGTGCTGCCCGATCTGATTCACAATATGGCGCGCCACGGAATGACGCCGAATGCGGCGGAGATCCGGCTCGGCTTCATCGCTTCGGTCGGCACAATCGCTTACGCATTCGGCAAATTCTTCTCGGGAGCCATCGCCGATACCGGCGGCGGCAGGCGAAGCTTTCTCGGCGGAATGGCCGGGTCGATCTTATTCACCATCGTCTTTGCGATGAGCGGGAGCTTTCCACTCTTCACCATGGCGTGGATCTGCAATCGGCTTTTTCAATCACAAGGGTGGGCGGGGCTGGTCAGAGTTTCGTCGCGCTGGTTCTCGTATTCCACATACGGCAGCGTGATGGCCGTGGTCAGCCTCAGCTTTCTGTTCGGCGATGCGGGTTGCCGATGGATGATGAGCGAATTGATGGCGCACGGCGTCGGTTGGCGCGGCGTGTTCTTCTTCGCTTCGGGCGCGCTCGCGGTTCTGATGGTGATGTGCATGCTGCTCTTGCGCGAGTCGCCGGAGGAGCGCGGCCTGCCCAAGCCGGAAGTGAATCCGAGGAATGTGTACGCCGATAATGGAACGGCCGGCGACGACGAGCGCGTGAACATCGGTGCGATCCTCAAGCCGCTGCTTACCAACTTCGGGTTCTGGATGGTCTGCGTGCTGGCATTCGGAACGACGCTCCTGCGCGAGACCTTCAACCTCTGGATGCCGACGTACTTCGTGCAGTTTGCCGGGTTCTCGCCGAGCGTGGCGGCGAGCCGCAGCGCGCTGTTTCCGCTGTGCGGCGGCATCTCCGTACTGCTGGGCGGATTCCTGAGCGACAAGCTGGGACCGAACGGCCGCAACATTCTCGTCGTCGCGGGCATGTCGGCCTGCACGGTCTGTCTCATGCTGATGGGCCACATCCCTTCGGCCGCCGGCCCATGGGCGCCGTCGATCCTGGTTGGGCTGGTCGGGTTTACGCTGCTCGGTCCGTACTCGTATCTCGCGGGCGCCATGTCGCTCGATTTCGGCGGCGAGAAGGGAAGCGCCACGGCCGCCGGAATCATCGATGGCTTCGGCTACATGGCCGGATGGATCTCGGGCGACACCGTCGCGCGGGTCGCGGTTGCGTTCGGCTGGCGAACTGCGTTTGTCGCACTGGCCGGCGTATCGCTGGTCACGGCGCTGGTCGCGGTCGTCCTGGCCGCACACCAGCGGAGGGTGCCTGCTCCTGTAAGTCCTGCGTTATAAGCCGTTAACGAGCGAAAATGCACAGTGTGCATTTCAGCCATCTGAGTGCTGATTCTAAAGACTTTGTTGGTCATAAATGCGACGGTTTTGGATGCATATTTTCGACAATTCTGAAAGCGGTTTGTTGATTCTAAACGAGTTAAATGGCGAAAATTCAGCGAAGAATCCCAAATATTTTCTTATTTCTTTTTCTTCTTTCCGGATTTCTGGCGGTTGCGCTCACGGATATGGTTCGGATCGTGGTAGACGGTGGACAAAGCGATCCTGGCGTTGGCGAGGTAGTGCGCGGCATCCGCGTGCGAAATGAGATCGGTCATGGAAGCGTAGTTGATGCAGGCGATGAAGTCGCAGATGTTCTTATAGCCGGAGAGTGAAGGCACGGCCTTGAGATAGGCCTTCTTGCCTGCCTTTTCACATTCGTACGCGGATGGATTGTCGTCCTCCGCGCGCTTGTCATAAGTGCTGTTCCATGCGCGCATGCAAACGTCGATGGCATCTTTGCCGGAGTCGCCTGACGAGGTTTGGGTCGCGGCGGCGGCGTTGATGGAGTGAATGATTGCGAATGCCATAAAGAATCCCCTTTCATCTTCTTCAAGGCTACAGATTTGGCGGAATTAGTCGGCAAACTTGGGGAGATTTATTTGGGGGGCGCAAGGGGTTGAGATGGAGGGGGTTAAGTGTTGGTTGGAGGGATGAGTGGGGAGGTTGAACTCTTGACAGGCGGAAATGAGGAGGCGAGGTTCGGCGGGTTCGCCGGGAACGTCCTGTCTGTCCCCGGGTTTCCCGGGTTCCGTCCCCGGGTTCCCAGAATGATCCCAACTCTGGCCCCGATGCGGAAAGAGCAGTAGCTGCCAGTCCAGGTCATAGGACGCCGCATCAGCGCAGCGTAGCCGCCTGACTCCGTCCGGAGGATAGCATCGCACTCCGCGGCCACCTGCGCGGCAAGGCAACCAGGCCAAAACATAGTTGGAATGTAAGGCAATTGGTTTCTTATATTTGTGAGTATATGTTGTGTTATCAGCGCCTTTCCCGACGGCAATGGACGACAGGCGTTACACCGTTTCTCCACGTCGATCGCCGCGGTGGGGCGCACGGGGTGGGCGTTTGGGCCCACGGCATGAGGACCGTCTTGTTCGTGTTTCAGGAACGGAATCATCGAAAATTCCGCATAATTAAAGGGTTTCATGTACTTTTTGCCCGATGCGGAAAGAGCAGTGGCTGCCAGTCCAGGTCATAGGACGCCGCATCAGCGCAGCGTAGCCGCCTGACTCCGGCGGCGATGACTAGCGATGTCTGTGATATCAATGTCCATCGTGGTAAAGCGACATATAAACTATATAAGTATCTCTCTGTGTATAGAGCTAATAAAGTTGGTATTAGTAGAACTTCTATCGATTCATTCGTTTATAGTCGGTTAATTTTAATCTTGACAAACTGCCGGGCGTCAGGCGAGAATAGTGAATTGCGAGGTTCATCCCATGGACGATAAGAACGGAAACGAACTTTTGAAGTACGCGAAAGCACTGGTTCTGCTTCAGCTTCAAGCGCTCGGAAGGCCTGATGAGGCGGCGAAGCCGGAGATCGTTTTATCCCGAGCCGGACTGGCCGCTCGTGAAATAGCCGGGCTGCTCGGCAAGAACCCCGGAGCTGTCGCGAAAACCATCCAGCGCGCTGGAAAAGATGCTGCATAAGGAGTGCAAATGGCGAAGACTGGATCAGCAACGATGGACGACCTCCTAAAACAGGCGAAGACGACGAACCGACTGCTTGCGGCACAACTAAAGTCCCAAATGAGCCAAATGGAACTCGTGAAGTTGCTGAGCACGACGGGCCTTACCGCCGGAGAGATAGGAGATGTCTTGAACACCTCGGCTCCGACTGTGGCGGTTACGCTTCACCGCCTCCGCAGCAAGGCGACCGACAAGTCAAGCAAGGCGGCCGTTGGCCGCGAAAAGGGAGAATAGGCGATGGAGAAGGATCGAGCTCAGGCAGATCCGGCAGCAAAAATCACGGACCTGCTCAGAAAGCAAATCGTCGTTCAACTTGCGCTAGCAGGCGTCGGGCAAGCGCAGATCCGGAAGGTCGTCGGAGGCTCAATGGCCGAAATCAATGGCATTGCCAAACTGATCCGACCAATCAAGCGGGGGAAGAGCGGCGACGCAGGGTTAGTTTGATCGTGAAGGGGGAAAATCAATGGCACCAAGAAGCAAACCAAAGGATCCTGTCGAGCAGATCGCGCGCTCGGTCGAGCTGCTATTACGGTTAAGGATCGAGGCTCTCAAGGGAGAACGCAGCCAAACACAAATGATCCGTCTGCTCCTCGACTTGGGCCTCGAAAGCACCGAGATTGCCTCATTGCTCAACCTTCCGGGCACAACGGTGGCCCCCGAGGTCTCTAAGATGCGTGCTGCAGAAAAGAAGGGGACGCAAAATAAGCGCCGGAAGAAGCGGAAGGTATGACCTCAGGGAAAACAGGCCAAACCGAAATCGAACGCGACCAGCAGATACTGAGCCGCCTCAGCCGAATTGAGCACAGGGTTGACTCAATCGACCAGACCCAAGCCTTCGCGCTTCGCGCAGATGAGGCGAAACACTTCGGTACTGTCAAGGAGATATTCCGAAAAGGGAAGCGGCGTGCCCAGGTCTACCTAGCGGCCGACGGGAGCCGCGGCGTGGAGGAGATCGCGAAGCATCTTGGAATGAAAAGGCCGAACGTCTCGGTCGAATTGAAAGCCCTGTACAGACAGGGCATGCTCGAGGTTCTGGATGCACCAGGGCGCCGCGACTTGTGGAGACGGAAGGAAATAGACCGCAGCCTCCGAATCAGCCAGTTTCTCCAGGGCGAATACGGGCTGTCAGACGACGGGCGCAGCGCTACAGAGCGCAAGGTGCGCAACAAAAAAGCCAGATGATCTTCTCGGTCCAGCGCTTCCTCGAGGATTATCTCCGAGGTCGGGGACTCCACGACGGCGATCAGT
>Ga0326728_10018840_pt1 | contig 13508 bp, 14 predicted proteins | sample MB3enrmetagenome_FD_207602 | JGI IMG/M metagenome (GOLD analysis project Ga0326728, IMG submission 207602) | Lab enriched peat soil microbial communities from McLean, Ithaca, NY, United States - MB31MN | ecosystem: Environmental > Terrestrial > Soil > Wetlands > Peat | place: USA: New York... | reverse complement strand
CAATGTCTCTAATTTAAATAAATTCGATGAAACAATAAAAGCATATGACAAAGCAAACAACTCTGATGAAGCACTAAAAGCACTTAACAAAGCAATTGAAATTAATTCGCAAGAATCGGCAGCTTGGAGCAATAAAGGAACTTTATCTAAACAGATTAAATAAATTTGATTTATGGAGGGAAATGTAGATAAAGTTCTGTAAAATATAACTAGCCAGTGATCCATTTCTTTCACTGCAAAAAGCAAGATGCAGAGCCAATAGTTTTACTGGAAAAGCTTCTTTTTCGATTTTTTGCATTGACGCATAGGTTTTAAGGTAAAACAGATGTATACTTCCAACGTCAACTTTCCACTACCATTTTTTTGCACTATTACTAACATTTTCAAACTTAAGAATATAGAGAAAGCTTGTTCTATATTAATTTAATTTGTTTTTGTATTTTCAAATCTGATACTGAAAAATCTTTTCCAATTTAAGGATTATAATCTAGGACGCCCTATGCTTTGGATGTGGAAATCCTACCTTATAATCGCTATATAAAATATAATCAATTTATTTCATATCGATTTTTATGGAATTTTCACAACTTAAGTACATCCGAAGATATTCTGTTTCAAAATGAGTGAAAGAAATAGAAATGGTATAATTATATATAAATAAAATAAAATCAACGTTTTATAAAAATAATTTTATAAATTAATTTAATAAAAGTGGATAGCAATAGAACTCATTAAATTTTACTGTGCTTTCTCAATGCTTTTTTTGCATTTATTGAGCATGTAATCGATAGGAATTTGTACATTCCTATAAGCTCTGGAATGATTGATTTTTTAAAAATATACAGAAGATACATCTGAGCAAAACAAAAAAATTAAAGACTACTGATTCTTGTATATTTATATATGCTAAATTATGATTTAGTTTGCATATTAATTTTTAAACTTGGTGTAAAAATTACTAATTTGAATTTAAATAGACCAATACTCAAAAATAACTAGAAAGGGGATCTCAATTGAAAAAAACACTAAATACTTCAATACTTGGAGTTGTAATATTTTTTGTTGTGATTTGTCTAGTGGTGGTAGCAAATGCCGCATTGCCTTTGACCCTTGCTACACCAATATATGAAACAACAAAATATCAAGATTCTCAATGGTCAACGGCTTGTGTATCAGATATGACACAAGTTGATAATGATATAAAATCTCTAACTACTGCGGCAAAAAACTACGATTTCACGTCAGCTTCTACGTATGCAAATACTTTATATACAGATAGTCAGAAAGCGGTAGTAGATAGTGAGTTGTACAGTGTATCGCCTGATTTACAAGGTGCAAAGGACGAATATCGGTTAGCAATGGCACAGGCTAATAGGGTAGCAGTTTATGCTAATTCTGGAGTAGAAGAATATAATCATGGAAATTTTGAAGCCATAAACACTGACTTGAAACAAGCAATTGAATGTGTTAAGTCCTACAATGAACATATTAAAAAAGTAGTTAAACTGTCGAATAATTATAAGTCTAATAAAAATTAATCAACTTGCTGTGGTTTGCGAGAGCTGAATTGTCTTTCTGGAGAGAAAATCCATATGAAGCATTCAATAATTCTCCATACTCGTAGCCATATTGTTTTATCTTAATACAAAGCAATTCAGATGAATGAATAATTTTCGATAAATCCCTAAATTTCTTCATGTGCATATAAATAGTATACAAATGATTCATGAAAATCAGTGGTTTATCGAAATTTTCTATGGTAAGCTTGCAAATTAATTAAGTTTATAAAAAATGGTAGAGTGTATTGCAAATTTGCTGTAAATTCAAAGTCAAATTTTTAAGTACAGTGCTTAATTTGATTCTCAAGATGTGGAATTTTGTATCAAATCACTTTTTGAGATTTATAGTTTTATAAAAAATTATGCATGCTGCACATTATAGAAGTGTACTGAAAGTTCTGTAGAAAACGATGACTATATACTTTTATTCATTACAAGAAAGGATAAAAGGTCAATGATTATACAGACAAAGTTCCTGTCTTTATTATTTTCACTGATGCATGGGTTTTAAAGTAAAATATATATATTGTCAACTTAAACTCTTCGTTGCTATTTTATTTACTAGTACTAACCATCCAGTTCTTTAGTAATTCTGGACGCAGAAGAAGCTGAGATTTCACCCATCCCTAAATCAGCCATGACCTTTCCCATCCTTCGGGTAGAGATACATTGCAGATAAGATTTAGCTACATCAATTAGGATAGCTTTTTCAGCTCCCGAATACTTTTCAAGCGCATCTTTTTCAAAGGGAAACTCACGGAACTGAGACTTTGATAATTTGAGTTCTCCATATTTAGTTCGGAGATTTCTGGGTTTATAGCTGTTTCTACTAGCTTTTCTGGAATCGTTTATCGCATAAAGTTTAGCACCAGATTGGAGCAGAGCTTTCTCTTCTATTACAAGGTTTAAAAACCAAGTAATTCGATGGCGAATTAAATCTTCCTGATCGAAATTTACAGAACTTTCGGTACACTGGCCATATATCTAAAAACGATAGCAAAAAAATGTTATTTTTGAGAACATCTAAATAAAATGGTTTAAGATAAAATATAGGTATCAGATCAGTTTGTTGAATTTACTTTGTTGCCTTATATTAATCATTTTTTTCTGATGATATCATTAAAATTTATATAAATTTGAAAACTAAATGTAATGTAACAACAATTTAATAAATTAAAGAAATACAATATTTCGTTAGAAAAGTTTACTTTTCAGAGTTAAGTAAGATCCATTTGTATTTTTGTAATTCATTTGAGCAGTAATATCTAACACACATAAAGAGGCTGAAAATGAAAAAAGCAATATATGATAAAGCAAGTAGAAGCAACACCCTCATAAAGGCTTTAGGCATCACTTTGCTGGTGTTTTTTATTCTAGTGAGTATCGCCGGAGCTATACCATTAGCAGATATTTCGAACCCTAGCAGCAACAATGTCTCTAATTTAAATAAATTCGATGAAACAATAAAAGCATATGACAAAGCAAACAACTCTGATGAAGCACTAAAAGCACTTAACAAAGCAATTGAAATTAACCCGCAGGATTTAAATGCTTGGATCTATAAAGGAAACGTTCTTTCTGACTTAAATAAATTCGATGAAGCCATAAAAGCATATGACAAAGCAATTGAAATTGATCCACATAATTCAGATGCTTGGTACAATAAAGGAAAGGCTCTATCTGATCTAAATAAATCTGATGAAGCACTAAAAGCATATGACAAAGCAATTGAAATTAACCCACATTATTCAGAAGCTTGGGAAGGAAAAGGAGTTGCTTTTGATAGTTTAAACAAGACTGAAGAAGCAATAAATGCATATAACAAGGCAATTGAAGCTAATCCGCGTAATGCAAATGCTTGGAAAAACAAGGGAATTGCTCTGGATAATTTAAATAAAGGAATTGCTTTAGCGAAATTCGGTAAATCAGATGAAGCAGTAAAAGAATTTGACAAAGCAATTGAAATTAACCCACATTATTCAGAAGCTTGGTACAATAAAGGAATTGTTCTATATAGATTAAATAAATTCGAGGAAGCAATAAAAGCCTTTGACAAAGCAATTGAAATTAACCCTCAGGATTCAAAAGCTTTAAATGGCAAAGGATATGCTCTGTATAAGTTAAATAAATCAGATGAAGCGATAAAAGCATTTGACAAAGCAATTGAAATTAACCCTCAGGATTCAAAAGCTTTAAACGGCAAAGGATATGCTCTGTATAAGTTAAATAAATCAGATGAAGCGATAAAAGCATTTGACAAAGCGATTGAAGTCAACCCCTAAAATTCAATGGCGTTGTACAATAAAGGAATTTATCTCAATAGATTCAATGAATAAGATTTGTAGGTTGAATAGTTACTTAATTTTCATTAATTTTTTTATCCTTCGCGAGATTAATATAGCAACCTTTTGGCTTTCAATATAACATATGTTTTGATAAAAACTACTTATTTTCTGCATAATCAGGTAAAAATGTACTAGTTTTCTAAGCTGTCCTACATGCAGAGAACTTAAAACGATATCATGCAGAAGATTGGATTCAGTGAGCAAGTATATGGCTTGATGGAAACAGCATTAATTGGATCTTAATTACCTTCTAAGGTGTGGACTCCCTGCCGTGTTTTAGTATTCCACACTTTCTGCGTTTTTTCAGATAAAGCAGAAACAGCATAATTTCCATCGGAGTAATGGAAACAGCATATTCAACATTTATGTAGAACAACAGTCATCGGATTTGGTGCGTTTTCTGCAAATATTGCACTCCACCTTAAATGTGTATATCCTACCACTTTTTCAATTAGCATTTTTATTTATTTTTTTCAATCCACTCTGTCGGTATGAAAAATAACAGATCCGTCTATATAGGCTTTTGACTAATATAGTTCCTTGTCAATCTCACGAAAAGTTATGCCACCAGATTTTAGCCACTTATTAACACTGGAATACTTTAGTACTCCTGGTACCTCACCTTTAGCTGTAATGTAGTCAAACAGTGCTTTGATTGCATCGTCATCCATACACATTTAATCAACTCTAATTGTATTACACCATTCGGTAAATTTTTTCATTATAGCATCAAGCTTTATTTGAAGTGTGTTCTTTTCTTTTATTCCAAAAATACGCATAATTCTTTCAATCCTAGTTTTACAAGGACGTCACATAATTTTCTACCTTTTATCCTTCATTAAAAGTTTTCAACCTCATTTCCCAAAACTTCAGTTAAGATGATAACCAGAGATTTAGAATATTTATCCAAAACAGATAGCAATAAAATTGATATTTTTTGAAAACGGCTGTAGGGAGTAAAATACTAGTCCATTTATATGCAAGTTTCCTGAAACAAAGAACAATTGTAACCTTTTGAAGGCTGCCTGAATATTTAATATCAAATTTTAACTTAAAAGTATACCTTCAAGCAAGGTAAAGCATACACAAAATAAATTTATAAAAAAAACCTTTTTTAGCATACCTATAGATTACCCTATGCCGGAACCGACTGGAAATAAGAAAAGAAAGCAAATTTGCCAGAATGAATAAACTATGCTAAATCCCTCAACTTATAGCCCGCTTATTTTTCTTCGAGGGTTTTTTTCTACAGCATTCACAACATACTCAAAGTTCTTCTGCCATTCCGTATTGTGTTCCAGCAGTCCTCGGACAACTGAGCCCTTATCTTCCATTTCAGCGACTTTTGGCTCTATAGGAAGCCGGGCAAGGATTGGGATGTTGAAATCTTCTGAAGCTTTTTCGACACCTCCAGTTCCGAAGACTTCTATGTACTTGCCGCAGTGAGGGCAGATCAGCCCATTGCACTTTTTCCATCTCTGCTTTAATGTCTGGAGCAAAAATACCTTTCTTTGAGGCCTTGATAGCTTCAAATAAAGGGGGACACCTCCAAATTTTTTTCACCCTGGAAAGTCTGTGGCTGTTAGAAAAGGGTTAAATTTCATTGCATAAAGATCGGAAAGTATTATTTCATACCCTTTTTCTTTCAGGGCCTCAAAATCTGTAATCTTCATCAAGAAAATTCCTTAACCGACGAACAAAGTATCAGATTTATAGTTCTTTCTCAAAATGTCTAAGCTTGAAGTTGAGCAAAAAAACAACGCAAATTACCACGCCTGCAATTAAAAAAGATTCTCCTGCAAGCATTTCATACAATAAGCCTCCAAGAATTAGTCCAATAATACTAGCAAGCCCACCGAGGCTACATGCAACTCCTTGTATTGTACCTTGATACCCTTCCCCTGTAATCTTTGATAGAAGTGAAAGAAAGGAGGGCCACATAAGCCCATCTCCAAGTGCAAAAAATCCTGTTGCTAGATATGTAAGATAGAAGTTTCCAGGGATTTAAAGTAAAAAATTTGTCATAAGCATTAGGCTCCCGAAAATTATAAGTGTTGAATCTGGATATCTTTTTGAAGCTCTGGGGAGCACGGTACCCTGCACGATTATCAAGAGGGCACTCAGAACTGTGAAGTAGATCCCCATCTGTACAATGTCCCAGTTCAGTACTGCAATCGCATGCAGAGGGAAAGCGGTATAAAAAATATTGAATCCAAGAAAAATCAGAAAATAGAGGAAAAACATATAGGGAATATTTGGAAGTTCAAAAATTTCTTTGAAGCCAGGTTTCGTTATCTCTCGCGTATTTTTGCATTCCTTCATCAAGTAGCCATAAATTTTTTTCATTTTCCCCATACTTTCAGGCTCTTTAAGATAGCATTCTTTATTTTGAGGGATATAAAACATCACAAGCAAGGTTCCAATAAATGAAATTATTATGGCACCAAAACAGGAGCTGCATCTTCATACTCAGTTATACTCAAAATACTTGCAAGTGCAGGACCTACTATGAACCCTAAATTTTCGGAAGTGGCCATCTTCCCAAAGTTTTCGGTTTATATCCTTTTCTACGGTAATGTCTGCTAAATATGCATTGGCGACGGACACATTTCCTCCGGTCAGCCCTTCAAGGGCCCTTGCAAAAAAAGAAATACAAGAGATGAGGTAAAGGTAAAAGCTCCAAAAATGTTTGAATCAACTTTAAAGAGAGTTTCTATAGGAAGATAAAGAGCTAGGAGAAAGATAATCCATGAGAGCAGGGGCCCAAACTGGCTCAAGAGAGGAATCTTTTTAAGCCCGTGAATATAAGACCATCTACCCAGAAATGGAGCGCTTATAAGCTGAAATGTTGGATACATTGAATTTGCTAGCCCATAAATAAATGAATTGCCCCCCAGCTTGTTAACCAGAAACACCATAAATAGAAGCACTATACTGAATCCAAGTGTTCCTATGAAATTGACAATAAGGAGGGAAAAAAGAGGGATACTGTCTCTTAACTGAGGGTCAAAAACACGTTTCAGGTTCTTGTTTCCCTGATTCTCACCCAAATTATTTTCGTAAACTTTTTCCTGTGAATCTTTAGGAATATTCCTGTCTCCATTTTTCATAACAATTATTATTCTACTATCGACATAACATTTCACTTTCTGTTAATTATTTGCCTTTTATAGGAATTACGCACTTAAGTAAAAATAATATATCATCAATTCTGTAATTCACCATTATTCACATACAATTAAATTAATTTTGAAATATTTTCATATCGAGAAAATCGGTGGTATTGTTGAGTACATCTACAGAAAGTGGGTGTGATTATCTTCCATGCCTATAAGAATTAGTCAGTTGGTTAAAAAGATTTTTTTTTATCGATGACAATAGGTTGGATTTTCCTTAAGTTGTAGATGAAAAATTGTTTTGCTTTTGATTTAGTTAATATATTTATTATTATTTTTAGCTATGATTTTATTTTCATATGGGGACAAATAAATATGTTTAAGGAATACGGCCTGGTTAAACCGATAATTATAAGTATTTTTCAAGTCGCCTAGTAGGCGTTCTATTACTCTAATTGGTAGTAACATGTTATTATATATAAAAATTGCAATATGAGCGAGGCGAAAAAAATTGGTCAGAATTAGGAATAAGTTCACTTATTCCTAATTAGGATTTCTATTACATGCTTTTCTGGGTCATATTGCCGAATAAACTCACATCCCACATTAAATCTACCATCTCTCCATTCAGTTTGTTTAAGAGGCCTATTGATTATAAGACGCGCAGCGATTTCATTTTCATTGTAAGTTAATGTAGGCACCGTTATAACTCCCTAAAAACTCATATTCCTGATCTTCTTTTCTGCTTCTTCATCTATCAAAAATGAGTACTGTAACATTTCTTCTGTCGCTGTCTCTTTAACTTCTGCTCTTACTTTATCAAATACTTCTTGTGGAATTTCCCTGGAATAATTTATGAGTATGTGTTTTTCATCTTCCATACATATGTTGTAGAAATTCTTCATATCTTCTACGAGGCAAAAGATAACATTTCGAACCATTTGTTTAGTGGGACCCAAGATCCAACTTATTGTAACATCATTTCCCATCCTGAAGTTTGAAGATCTAACTGAAAATTTAACTTTCGGGAAATTAGCTTTGAGTTCACTCCGAATAATTGCTGCCCGTTCTTTTGCTGGTATAAAGTTCATCTTTTATCTCCCCTATTAGGTAATACAATACTACATATGCGTCAATTGTATTTATAAGTTCCGTCAAAAAAAAATGATAAAGAAAAGCTTGATCTTTTCATATAGGCTCCAGAAAAAAAACTTTTTAATATCTTCTAGGGTAGGCAGAATTTATCATAATCATTTATCCTACCAAAAATCAATTTGTTGAAATCTATTTTTAAGCGAAATACACAATCAAAAATTAATTAGTTTGATTTATATCAATTTTAAAAAATAATCTTTTATGTATTTTTACCCCCAAAAAAAATTATAGGTCAAAACTGATAGCAATAGTATACAAATTTTGTGACCTAGATATCCATAAACTTTTTTTTCATTACCAATTTAACTAATATATCGGCAAAAAACAACACCAACTTTTCGATAGACATGATTATGGAACCTTAGCCTTCAAAAATTGGTCATATCAGAAATAAAAATTTTTTTACGATAATTAATCAAAAAAAATTGTGATATCAATTTAAAAAACATAATAATTTATATAACGCAGTTCCATTTTGGTACAACAGTGGATCCTAAAATAAATCAGTTCGTTAATAACTTATCCAGGAAATTCACATCCCCGCAGGAAGCTGCGGGGTTTTCAACTTAAATAAATTTAATTTATGCTGCAATTAAGATTCATAGAGTTTAATTACCAATCTGACAATCACTATATAAATAAATGGTAAGGTATTTAAATATAGTTTACTGTTTTACTTTCGATATTTCAAAAAGATTCTCAAAATTATGACTTTTAAATATTCACCCTCGCTGTTTTTCTCTAAGCTCATTCCATCCATTAACATACTCTTGCTCTTTCCTGACCTCTTCTTCCAATAAAAATTCTAATCTTTCAGTAGTCATCTTTATGAATGGAAAATCTTGATCAATTTTCATGATTTATTCACAGCTCCTTTCAACTTAGTAGGTTCCTCATCTCTTTGAATATTCATCTAGCTAATAATTAGATCATACTTTTTTGCATTATACAATTCATAGTAGAGCTAAAAGTGATTAGAAAAACATCTCAATTAGATTATTTCAACTCTTTTCCTGTCCACTTATAATATATCGGCCCATCATCTCCAAATACTCCTCGATATGATTTTAGGATTCCTTTGTTGACAAGAGCCCCAAGTGTCAATTTTGAAACTCTAGGAAGTTCTTCCTGCACAAATCCCATGTCATATCGAAGACTATAAAGTTGTTTAATTTTATCAATTGCTTCTTTTTGTAGTTTCAATCTATCCATGGTATCACATTTACCGTTTTGCTGCATTACTGTGTTACAGCATTATAGTATTTATATTTTTTTACATAGTAATATTATTAGATATAATGAAAACTGATCATTAATATGGCTAAAAACAGTCACACATTCAGCTCAAAGTTGCAAATAAATGAAAAATATCATCAGATAATATGAACCATAAAGAAAAAAAATTTAATTCCAGAGATAACCGTAATGGTAGATGAAAATATTTGGGATACAGTGAACACTCCAGAACATAAAATAGCAGTCAATGGAACCGTTAAAAAGAGCTAACTTTGTTACAAATACAACGGACTGAAAATAAAAATTTTGATTTTTTTATTCAGTTGCTTCTAAAGGAATGATCCATCAAAATCTCGATTTTTTACAAAAAATAATCCCTATTTAATTACATAGTTAAAAGTAGAGTATAGAAGTAACATTAAAAAATAATTATAACCTGTTTATTTCCATAAGTCATATATATTATTTATAAACAAATAACTAAATTTAGTATTTTATCGAAATCCCAATTTATGTAGGAATCTATGTGATTGAACTAAGAAACAAATAGCATTAAACCTTTAATTATCATAAATTTAACCCCAGAATGATTTAACGTGTACCACAAAGAAATAGATTCTAATTAAATTTAACAAAGCAATAACAATAGTAAGGATAATATATATATAGTAAATGATCATAGAAAAAAATTAAGATCAAGACTATCATATATATTGGAATTGATCCACAGAAGTGTTCATTTCCAAAAAAAAATCATATCAGAAACTGATCTATAAATTGTGTCTTTTCAATGATGTTTTTTCAGATATTTCTCAATTGGAAATAAAACATATATATCCATAAGTTACCAGAATCTCCACCAGGGTTTTTTAGCTCCCGGTGCTTCGATTGCTTTTTGATTAATCAATGTTTGCATCTGCATCATGTAATTGTTATGCATGGATTTCAGGTCTTGTTCTCTCTGGCTTGCATTATCCAACTCTTTTTTTAGTGTTTCGTTATGCTTTTCTAACTCTTCAGATTTTATGCGGAGTTGCCCCAGCTCCATAGGGTCCATAGCCCCTTGTATCTCATTAATGCGATCTTGTAGCTCTCTTATGAGTGCTTCCTGCAATTCCAATATGTTTTCATTTTCATTCGATTTAGTCTCACCCTGATGGCTCATGAGGCACTCTAAACCTTGTATAATTGCATCTGTGATGCCATACCCAGATTGAATAACTTTTGTATAAAGCTCATTCGTGATGTAAGCGTTCACACGTCGCTTTCCCTCATTCATGTAATATATTAATTTACACAAGTCTTACACATAGTTTACGCTCCATTTTATGTGAGCTTAGCTTTTTACACATAAACCTCTTATTTTTTACACAGATATCTCACACAAAACCAATTGTGTGTGATTTTGTTATAATGTCGTATTTTATACATAATTTATATTTACTTATGAAGATTTAGATAAACTTCTAAATATAATCGTGTGCATATAAATGATACATTCATATCTCATAAAAATCAGATCTTTATCGAGATCCTTGTGTGCAAATTTGCACCTCTTTAGAGATAACATATACTCCTTTACACATAATTCATATTTTTTTACGTACATTTTACACAAAAACCATGAATATAATTTTGGTTCAAAACTACACCACATATAATTTTATTTATATTACACATAGTTTACACTTAATTACACATATTTTAATACATTCACACATAGTCCACACTCTGTGATATATGGACTCATAAAATCCGATTTTTTACTAATGTCATATTCTACACACAATTTACACTTAATTATGTGGGTTTCGATGAATCCTAATGTTATTTAGATCTAACATATATACAATCGACTTGATAGTTCAGAATTGTATCCAAATTCCCTCATAAGAATCTACATTTTTACACATAGTTTGTACTTTTTTACACATAATTTATATTTCTTTACACATAATTTACATTTCTTTACACATAATTCATACGTTTTTACACATATTTTTCCAAAAAGCTAATTGAATCTCATTTTAGTCTAACAACAAATATAAACTATAATTTACACTTATAAACTATAAGTTACACTTGTTTTACACCTAAATTACACTTACTTACATACCAATTAGAATTTTTTTTAGATATAGTTCTTACTTATTTACTTATATGATGACATCATATCTAAAAAAAGCGCATAATTTTCCTGTAAAATCGCAAATTTCAATAAGTTATTGAATAAAAAAGTTACATAAGAAGAACACAACAGACATTCCATAGATGTACCTAGATGTAAAATTTGTTTACTCATTTTCCTACCATCATCCACTAAAAGTTAAATCAATTTTCGAGCCACTCTAATATTTAAAAAATAGATAGCACTTTTATGTACCTCTTCCGAAAGTGGATATTGTACTGAAAATTCTTTAAAACCTGATTGATTCTGTATCCTATTTTTTCATCACAAGAAAAGAGTCTATTGTTAATATTCCTTCATTTATAAAAAATTCTTCTTTCGATCAAGAAGATGAAATTCTCCATCTAATTACTTGGTTTTTAAATCTTGTCACGGGAGATGAAACTTTTCTTCAATCTGGTACTAAACGTTATGGTCTAAATAATTCCAAAAAAGATAATAAAAGCTGCTACGAATCCCGAAATCTCCAAATTAAACACGGAGAACTCAAATTATTAGAGTCTTAATTCCATAAGTTTGCCATTTGGAACAAATGTTCTTGTAAGTATTCGCAAGTTAAAAAAGCCATTTTAACTGTAGTAGCTGAATCTTACCCCCAAGGTATCTTCATCCAAAGGATAGAAAAATCATGACTGCTTTAGGAGTAAGTGAAATCTCAGCTTCTAATATTTACAGAATTACTAAATAACTGGATGGAAAGATTGAAGAATTCATTTCTAAATTAATAGCACAAAAAATCCCTTACTTGCTCTTATTGATACTACTTATTTTAAAGTAAGATATGAGTTTCACTATGAAAACAAGGCACTCTGTATAGTTGCTAGAATAAGGAATAAGGACTTTCTGAGACCATAGTAGTAAGATCAGGAAGCAGTGAAAACTTTTTGTTCTTGGAAAATCTTTCCGATGACATGAAATAAAAAGTTTAAGAGATGTCAAGTTGATATTTCTGATCGCACAAAAGGATACAAGAAGGGATTTCTACTTCATCAAAAAAATTGAAGCCCGGGCATATAAAGAAGAAAACTTGAAACAAATAAGGTAGAAAAACTTATTGAGAGAGATCGAAAATTAATTATAAATCCAGTAAAGTAACTTAACACTCACAACTAAATTATAAAAAAATTGCTGATAGAGCCTGAGAAATGCTACTTCTTGCCTCAGTAGCAAGAGGAGGTTGGTCTTACTTTTCCGGTTGGGATAGGTATTTTTATCGCATATACGGGAAAAATCTCAATTTTCTTAACGTGCAACTCTTACAAGGCAGAAATTTACTCTTTATGACCAGATTTCAGATGGAGTAATATGTAAGTACTGGAAAAGTAGGATACATTCAATTGCACATTCCCGGATTAAAACGACAGTTTCATGAAGGGGCACATGTATGAATATCCTTAACAAAAATACAGCTGAAATAGGCTTCTAATTATTATATAGCGGGATCTGGGAAGTTATTATCTAGAAAGCAAAGACTCATGAAAAGAAGCTCGCGAAGTTTACATTCGGAAACTTTATTTTGCACCTCCAATGTTTGATCTGAGGGTGGTATTTTGATTACGGCCATCAACATCTTAAACTTTAGTTTATATTCTACTTCAAAGGGTCCAGTTACTTTAGGAAATCTGCTCGAATTCGTACTCATTCTGTCTTTTTCGATCATTATTTCCAGAATTATCACACTTTACTTACGTAGATATTTTAAAGATAAGGTTAGTAAAGATGTGGGTGAGACGACTATTAAATTTTTGTATTATGTTTCACTTATTATTGTCTCCATCTCGATACTCCCTCTAATAGGGCTTGATCCTTCAGGTCTCCTACTAGCAGGGGGGATCACTGGTATCGTTCTCGGATTTGCAAGTCAGAATATTGTGGGAAATCTGATTTCTGGTGTCTTTTTGATGATAGA
>Ga0326728_10018838_pt1 | contig 13508 bp, 14 predicted proteins | sample MB3enrmetagenome_FD_207602 | JGI IMG/M metagenome (GOLD analysis project Ga0326728, IMG submission 207602) | Lab enriched peat soil microbial communities from McLean, Ithaca, NY, United States - MB31MN | ecosystem: Environmental > Terrestrial > Soil > Wetlands > Peat | place: USA: New York... | reverse complement strand
GGGGCTGCCGGCGGCATTGTCAGTAACCGAGATCGTGGCGCTTCGCGAGCCATCCAGAGTGGGCGTAAAGGTCACGTCGACCGTGCAGTTGCCTCCCGCCGGTATGGAACTGCCGCAAGTGTCACTCTGCGCAAAATCACCTGAATCCAGCCCAGTCACCGCTACGCTACCGACGCTCAGCGTAGCGTTTCCGGTGTTGCTCAGGGTGACAGCCTGAGTCGCGCTCGTTGTCCCCACCCCCTGTCCCTCGAACGTGATGCTCGCAGATGAGAGGCTCACAATTGGCCCCGTGAGGAGGATATTTATTGTGAGGGTGGCGGTACCGGTGCCGCCCGCGTTGGAGGCGCTCAGCGTCACCGTCGAGGTTCCCGTCGCCGTCGGCGTCCCTGAGATCAATCCAGTCCCCGTGTTCACCGACAAGCCTGCCGGGAGTCCTGTGGCCCCGTAACTGGTCGGCGTGTTGGTCGCCGCAATCTGGTACGAAAAGGCGCTTCCCGCCGTCCCGCTCGCCGTCGTCGCACTCGTGATCACCGGCGGAGCCGTGTCCCCGGCGACCGAAACTGGCTTCAGCGCCAGCATCTGCATCGTCCAGCCATTGTTGGCCGTCCCCGTGGCCGCATAACTGCCCGCACTACCTGCCACCTTGTCCTCAATCAGATTCCCATCCAGGCTGGTGCGTGTCGCAAAGCCAGAACCAGCCGTGCAGTTCCAGTCGGCGGCACAGTAGCCATAGATCACATCACCGGCTGCCGTGGTCGTGGCATTGCCGCTCGAAACCGCACCGGCAGTGCCCGAAGCCCCCGCCTGTGCATCAATGGGATTGTTGGGATCAATACCGGAGTATTCGGTAAGGTAAAGTTCCAGCCAGCTAGATTGGGCCGAGAGGGTGACCGTTACCGCATCGGCGCCGCCCTTGACGTTCTTCGCATAGTAGACGCGGCTGCAATCCGAACCTGGAGAAGTCAATTGACTCCCCGCGGTAGCGAAAGCGTTTCCCTGCGAGTCAGTGACAGAGGCGGGCGTGACATTGCAGGAGTAATCGAAGGCAACAAGAATGATGTCGCCGGCGCTAATGTTCGCAGGAAAGGAGAGCGACCAAGAGCTGCCAGCTCCGGGAGCTGCCTGCGCCGTGGCCTGCACAAACTGCCCTGAAATGGGGGCCATGATCGCCAGCGTCAGAATGGCAGTGCCGGTGCCGCCCGCGTTGGAGGCGCTCAGCGTCACCGTCGAGGTTCCCGTCGCCGTCGGCGTCCCTGAGATCAATCCAGTCCCCGTGTTCACCGACAAGCCTGCCGGGAGTCCTGTGGCCCCGTAACTGGTCGGCGTGTTGGTCGCCGCAATCTGGTACGAAAAGGCGCTTCCCGCCGTCCCGCTCGCCGTCGTCGCACTCGTGATCACCGGCGGAGCCGTGTCCCCGGCGACCGAAACTGGCTTCAGCGCCAGCATCTGCATCGTCCAGCCATTGTTGGCCGTCCCCGTGGCCGCATAACTGCCCGCACTACCTGCCACCTTGTCCTCAATCAGATTCCCATCCAGGCTGGTGCGTGTCGCAAAGCCAGAACCAGCCGTGCAGTTCCAGTCGGCGGCACAGTAGCCATAGATCACATCACCGGCTGCCGTGGTCGTGGCATTGCCGCTCGAAACCGCACCGGCAGTGCCCGAAGCCCCCGCCTGTGCATCAATGGGATTGTTGGGATCAATACCGGAGTATTCGGTAAGGTAAAGTTCCAGCCAGCTAGATTGGGCCGAGAGGGTGACCGTTACCGCATCGGCGCCGCCCTTGACGTTCTTCGCATAGTAGACGCGGCTGCAATCCGAACCTGGAGAAGTCAATTGACTCCCCGCGGTAGCGAAAGCGTTTCCCTGCGAGTCGGTGACAGAGGCGGGCGTGACATTGCAGGAGTAATCGAAGGCAACAAGAATGATGTCGCCGGCCGTGGTTTGCGCAGAGAAAGAGAGGGACAAAGAATTGGCGGTTCCAGAAGCGGCCGTGGCGGCAGCCTGAACATAGGCGGGCCCCGATCCCCGAGCACTATCGGTTGCGAATAAGCACAGCAAGACAAGAAGAGCAGCTCCTAAGCGCCAAATCTGAACCAGCCCTGCTTTCATCCAACCCTCCCCATGAGCATCCGCGCAGTCGAACTTGGAATCGGTCATTCTATCCCTTCTGAGCCAGGTGTCAAACACAATTCCGTCAACACGACAATTTGGTGCAGCAAATCCAGTTTCAAAGCTGGTCCATCGTCTCCTCTAAATCCATAATTCGCATCGCCAGCCACGGTGGTGATGATCGGCTTGCTCTCCACCCGGCGGACGCGGTACTCGTCGGGGCCGGCAATAAAGAGGTGATCGTCGGAACGAACGGACAAGCGAGCGTTCGGAATGTGGGCTCTTTGCCCCGAGCGCTTGGCAGAAATCTTACCTCTCGGGAATGCTTCTTGGCAAGTGGGCGATTGAGACGTCGATTATGTAACCGGTAAGCGCATGTTGAGCCATTTAACGTGACTTCCTATTATCAGTCGTTCCCAGCAGTAAAGGTCACGGCGAAAGTGTGCAACCTTGACGCTTCCGAGAAGTTCTCGAAGGAGGTCTCGACGGACGTCGGTCCCGATTCCAGCACCCGAGTCTTCGTCCTGCCCAACCTCAAGGGCCTGAGCTCGACCTACTTCGTCAGTCTGATGCTTGCAGCGCCTGACCACCACACAGTCAGTCGGAATTTGTATGCGATTTCCGTCAAGGATGCTCCGGTCCTTTCAGTCATTTCGGCGTCCGGCTCTTTGGCATTCCTGCTTTTTCTGCAAAGTCGCACTCATCGCGACGATGCAAAGCTGTACTGGACTCTTTAGATAGAGAGCTCAGCCGGCCCTTAAGGGAGAACTTGTGTAGCGTTCCTCGGCACCAGTGAGTAGCGAAACCTCCGATGAGCCCACCGGGTTAATGGACCTTCCATCGCCTCCCAGGAAAGCATCGCCAAGGACACCGAGGTCGCCGCAGCAAGACCTGTGGTGGCGAAGGAATGCAACTCGTCAAAGGCCGGAAAGCGACGCAGAACCGCGTCATGGATCAAGTAGCTAATGGCGGGGTGAAAGAGGTAAACCGCGTACGCAATGGTCCCGAGTCCCATCAGCGGCTTCCATCGAAAGATGGCGCTCACTCCGCGGCTTGGACGGATGATGACGAGCAATAGCAATAGAGCGTACAGGGCTCCGAGCGTGCTGAATCCAAGACCCATGAATATCCGGCTGGCAAACGGAAACTTGGTGAGCAGACAGACACCGGCGCCCAGGAGCAGGAATGCGGAGAGGATCTGCGCGCGATGCGACGCAAGTCAATCCCGCACGCGCTGGTTGTCGCCCAAGCCAATACTTATACCTGTCCGGCCGGCAAGATACTCCGCCACCAGGGTGCCCGAGACGATCGGAAAGGGATCACGCGCCATGTTTACAGAGCGCGTGTCGTTGACTGCCGGGATTGTGCGTTTCGAAAGCAGTGTTGTCTGCGGGTAAGTGCTCGCACAATCGTTCGCAAGGAAAGCGTCCTGACTATAGCTGCATACCTGGCTAAGATGCAGACGGAGGCTGCACAAGAGATTTACCGGCTGCGCGGGGCGGTTGCGGAATTCCCCGATGCCTGGCTGAAAACCAAGATTGGATTGCGCCAGTTTTGCCGGCGCGGCTTGAAGAAAGTCCTTGTGAAGTACTGTGGGCTTGCCTCACCTACAACATTCAGCAATGGGTCCGGCTTCGCTGGAAAGCACGGGTGGCCCCGGCGGCAGTCTGAAGGTGTAAGTGGGCGCCACAACGGGACGGAGGCTCATCGAAGAGAGGTGATCCAATGCGGCCACCTTAAGAGCATTGATGGTTCTCGATCTCGAACCGAAAAACGGGATCGATAAAAAGCCAAAGCGCACATACTGCTAATTCTTTCACAGCTTCCCTCCAAATGGACACAATCAGAGTGTCCACTTGGAAGAATGTCCCTTAAGAACACATCTGCCTAGACGGCCAAAACCGTGTCCTTTCGGTAAGCCTGCTTAACTCAACCTTGCCGTCGTGGTAGCGTCGGTCTCATCCCCAGTGGGGGTACGGAGGATCGACGATGGCCAAGACTGAATTTCCCAATAACATGCTGAAGGTTTATCGGCGTTTGCAGCGGTGGCGAAGTACGCACCCCGGCCGCGTGCCGATTCCGGAGCGTTTGTGGGCTGCCGCGGCGGAACTGGCGCGCGAGCATGGGATTAATCCCACCGCGAAAGCTCTGCGTCTGGAGTATGGCAAGCTCAAGGAACGGGCGGAGGTGGCGGGTCTGGCAGTGAAGAGGCGCGGGGGGAAGATTCCCGCAGCAGTCCCGCGTCGCGCAAGGTCGTCCACTGCACCGCCGACATTTATGGAGCTGATTACGCCGCGGCCTGGCAGTGTTCCAGGCGCCGTGGTGGAGTTGGAAGGGCCGCGGAGCCCGATGCGCATCGAGCTCAAGGGCGTAGCCACGGCCGAGTTGGTGGCGCTGAGCCGGGCGCTGTGGGGCGGCGAGGCATGATCCAGATCACCCCGCAGATGCGCATCCTGGTGGCGGTGGAAGCGGTGGATGGTCGCAAAGGCATCGACTCGCTGGCGCGGTTGTGTCAGGAGAGATTGCTAACCGACCCTTTCGTATGTGGCGGGCCACGATATGTGGCGGCTGTGCAGGAGAGGGGGCCACACAGCAGGTAATTCAGATGATCGAGCGTTCCAGTACGCCACATATGATTACAGGCCCTCAAGGATGCGGAGAACTGAGTCCTTCGGCTTGAACCGCTTCCCTGGTCGCGAGGCCACACCAGCTAGTTCGAGGCTGCGCCGCATCATCTCGGCGCCTGCCTCGGCGTAGCGATGTGTCGTACTGAGATTCGCGTGGCCTAACCACGCCTGAATCGCCGCCAAGTCCGTGCCCGCCCGAAGCAGTTGCATTGCCAGGCCGTGGCGAAAAAGGTGAGGCGAAACCCTTCGTCGGGCAAGGTCAGGAGCGTGCCTGACTGCACGCCGTACTGCACGACGAACCACATGGGTTGCACCGAACCGCGTGAGCCGTCCACCACGCGCGCCGACGAAGATCGGTTCCCGTTCGTCATAGCCGAGGCGGCGTTGTTTGCGCAAGTTCTCCACCGCTCGCGCGAGATCGGGTGCAAGTGGAACCAAGCGTTCTTTTCGACCTTTCCCGCGCAGCAGCACCTGCGGCGGCCGATCCAGTTGCAAGTCAGCGGCGTCGACGCCGATTGCCTCGGACACACGTGCGCCGGTGCGAGCCAGAAATAGCAGGAGCGTATAATCCCTGCACCCCAACGGGGTCTGTTGGTCCGGCGCATCCAACAAGGCATTGATCACTGGAGCTGACAGATGGCGCGGGGCTTTCAAGATCGTACGCTTCGAGGGGATATCAAGCACTCGCTGGGCGACGGCCAGGGCCCCGGGATCGCTGGCCGCCACATGACGGAAGAAGGACCGGATCGCGGTGAGTCGCGCATTTCTTGTGCGTGGCCCATTGCCCCGGTCTCGCTCGACGTACTCCAGAAACTCCAGCACAACATCCCTGCCAAGGTCCCGCACCTCGAGACGGCACGGTTCTCGTTTGGCCCGCCGAGAAGCATAGAGTACGAGGAGCCGCAGCGCGTCCCGATAGGCAACCACAGTCAGGGGGCTCACGTTGCGTTGTTCGATGAGCCGACGTTGGAAGAACGACTCCAGCATGGCAGCCAGATTCGGTGGTTTGCTCATCGCGCACCCCCTTCGGGCTGGAACGCGCGACTGGCCGCCAAGCCTAAGAGGGCAGGCGTGCCCGTAATGTAGTAGGCTGTATCGTTGTAGCGGGTGTGGCCAAGGTACGTCGCGAGAAGCGGCAAGCGCGCCTGCACATCCACTCCCTCTTGATGCCAAGTCACCAATCGTATCGTTGCGAACCGATGACGCAGATCGTGCGGCCGTAGCCTTCGATGGGAGCCTTGGTCGAGCCCCGACTTTACGCAGGCTTGACGAAAAGTGCCACCGAACCCGCACTTAGACAAACGCCCACCTCGCGGGCTCAGGAAGAAGGCCGGTGAGCTTGATCGAGGGTAGGCCTTATCACGCGCATTGACGTAGGTGCGCAGTGCCTGGAGAGTAGTGGGGTGGACGAGGACGAGGCGATTCTTGCGAAATTTGGTGCCACGAATTCGAAGGATACCCTGGTCGAGGTTCACATCATCACGATCTAGGTGTGTGACCTCTCCAGAGCGCAGACCGGTGCTCGCGAGGAGACCGATCATAGTGAACAGCGTGAGCTCTCGCATGGGGCGGAGCGGTGAGATTTGACGAGCGGCTTCCAGCAATCGTGCAAGTTCATTTTCATCCAGAAGGCGCGCCGGCGGGACGGCCCGTGAGCGGGGGAGCGCCTGAGGGTCGAGAGCTTCGGTGCGGGAATCGAAGATTGAGAAATAATCAGCGAAGTTCTTCAGGAACCCGTAACGTCGCGCCCGGACGTTTGGAGTTACCGGGCATTTAAGTACGAAAGTGAGCGCCAGGTGTTGGGTCAATGGCCCAGCTTCCGACCGGCGCTTCACAAAACGGCCAAACGCCTGTAGCGTTGCCGCTTGCGACTCGAAGGAATATCCAAGTGAGCGTCGGAGTTCGACGTAACGGTTGATGTGGTCGACCAGACGGCAAACGAAGGTGCTCATGCTGCACCTCCAGGGAACGGAAGTGCCACCATGGCGAGTTGCGGCAGGGCGACCTTTACGTAGACGGCCGTCGTGTCGATGTGCTGGTGCCCTAGAAGATCGGCCACCTCCTTAACTGGACGTTCCTGCTGCACCATCTTCGTGGCCAGGCTGTGACGAAGCAAATGTGTCCCCGCACGCGCCGGACGGATCCCTAGTCGGGCCAGCCGCCGACCGACGATGCACGACACCGTCCCGCTAGTTCCCAAAGGCCGGACAGGCGGACGATGGCAGAGAAAGATCCGTCGTTCCGGTGTCTGCGGTCGGCCGTGGAGGAGATAGTCCGAGAGGGCGCTGCCAGCTTCTTCTACTAGCGGCACGACCCGGTCTCGGCGGTTTTTGGTGCGGCGTAGATGTACTTCTCCTTCCCGCCACTGTATGTCGTTGAGTTCGAGACGCCGGAGCTCGGCGTTTCGCATTCCCGTGGTGGCGACGAGCGTCAGCAACGCCCGATCGCACTTGCCCACTGGGTCGGAGACATCAACCGAGTCGATCACCCGACGGACGTCGTCCCATGACAGGTATTCTGGAATGCCAGCCATGGTCCAGATCGGCACTCGTGGCACGTTGCGCGATAAGTTCTGGCGGCAGATTGAGGACCAATGAAGGTAGCGGAGAAGGTTCCGCAAGTGCGACATCTCCGCTGACCGCGTTCGGTGTGAGATCGCGCGATGTGTGGCGTATTGGGCATACGCCAGGACATCCTGGGCCGAGAGGCGCGCCAGTGGTTGATGGGCCCTGGCATGACGATACCAGCCGATCGTGCGACGCGCTGCACAAAGGACCCCTTCCCGCGACTTGGCTTCCAGGCCACGAATGTCGCGCAGATAGGCATCAAACCTACTCAGCAGCACTGCATCGCGTTGTTCCGACGCCGACAAACGGACTGCGCCTGGATGTCGGCCGAGGTGGCGAAGCACGTGGCCGAGGGCCGAGCGGGCGGTGGTAGCAAAACTGCGCGGCAGCGAAGCTCCCCGCAAGAACCGCTCCACGAGAGCATGATCAACCGCCGTTACCTGAACACACCCTGACTGCAGTGCGTAGCGGCTGAAGCTCGCAATCAGACTCAGATAGCGCTTCGCCGAATAGTAAGTGTACCCAGTTCGCTCGAGATGTTCGGCAACCCTGTCGATCTCGGCACCGAGCGGCCCAAGCCGCATGCGCCGCAGTATACCGGGTTACTTGAAATAATGGTTCAACATGTCCTTCCCTCCTAAATGACTAGACTGATCGCCCGGTCTTTGAAGGAAAAAACCGTCGAAGAACATGTGTCGACAGAAGATAATTCAGTGAAGAGGAATCGCGGGCATTCGCAGGTCGCGCCACATATCATGGCCCGCCACATAAAAAAGGCTATGTGTCACGACACATAGCCATTTTCGGGCTGCTTGTTCGTCTTCCGCAGCCGACGCGGAACAGCGATTCGCATCTTGGTTTACGACGGCCAGGGATTCTGGCTCGCACAGAAGCGGTTATCCAAGGGGCGTTTTCGCTGGTGGCCGGAAGGGCGGAGTCCGCGCGAGGTGGCGCGGAGTCTGGCGGCGCATCAACTGCAAGTGTTGTTGGCGGCAGGCGATCCGACCGCTACCCAGGCAGCGCCGGCGTGGCGGCCGGTGAGCGCGGTGAGTTGAGAAAAAGGGCGCAAGGCTCTTGCGTTCTAAATGTTTCTCTGCTGCGCTCGGGGGCATGGAAGGAGAATTTCGCTATCGGGGCCGGGTGATCACGGCGGCGGAAGTGGAGTCCATCCGCCAGCTCATCACGCAGCATCCAGGGGCCAACCGGCGGCAACTTTCGTTGCAGCTGTGCGAAGCGTGGGGATGGAGACAGGCCAACGGCGCGCTGCGCGACATGGTCTGCCGCGGGCTGCTGCTGGAACTCGCACGGGCCGGGCATCTGGAGTTGCCATCAGCGACCCATGTGCACCGCAACCCGTCGGCCCGGCGCGCCACGAGCGGGCAAGCGGTGGCGCCGCTCCTACTGGATACGACTCCTCTGGAGGTATCCCTGCGGGCGCCGCGGCCCTTGGATTTTCAGCAGGTGCGGCGCACACCGGAAGAGCCGCTCTTTAACTATCTCGTTGCCGAGCACCATCCGCTCGGCTACGCGCGGCCGGTGGGCGAACACCTCAAGTACCTGGTGTATGCCGCGGGACGTCCCATCGCCTGCCTAGCGTGGTCGTCGGCCCCGCGGCATCTGGGCCCCCGCGACCGCTTCATCGGCTGGGCGGCGGAAGTGCAGCGTCGCAACATCCGTTTCGTCGCCTATAATCCGCGCTATCTCATTCTACCTTGGGTCCGCGTTCCCCATCTGGCCTCGCACGTTCTGGGTCAGATGGCACGCAGAATCGCGGCAGACTGGGAGCGCCTCTACGGGCACCCGGTCTATTTTCTCGAGACCTTTGTCGATCCCGAACGTTATCGCGGCACCTGTTATCGCGCGGCCAATTGGGTGGTGATGGGGCGGACGACGGGGCGGGGAAAAAACGATCAGACGCATCGGCCAAACCGTTCGCTCAAAGAAGTGCTGGGTTATCCGCTGGTGACAGACTTCCGGGCGCGACTGGCGGAGGTGGGATGAAGCCAGCGCCGGTGAGGATAGAAGTGAGCCGAGAAGAACTGGAGAGCGTGTTGGGGCGCGTGCGGGAGAGGCTGGGGGAGCCCGATTATGAAACGCTCAAGGCCGCGATCGAGACCCTGGCGTATCTCACCGACTTGGTTCAGGACCGGGAGATCAGTCTGCAGCGGTTGCGGAAGATCCTGTTTGGGGCGAGCACGGAGAAGACCCGGCAGGTAACGCCGGCGCCGCCGAACACGAACACCGCGGCCGAACCAGAGCAAGCGGCCCAACCCACGACGGAGAAGGCGCGGCCCGGCCATGGTCGCCACGGGGCCGAGGCGTTCGGAGGAGCGCGGAAGGTCGAGATCGCGCACACCACCCTGAAGCCGGGAGATGGCTGTCCGGAATGCCAGAAACGGAAAGTGTACCTGCAGAAAGAGCCCCAGGTGCTGGTGCGGGTGGTGGGGCAGGCGCCGCTGGAGGCCACGGTATACCGCTTGCAGAATCTGCGCTGCAACCTGTGCGGAGAAGTCTTCACGGCAGGGGCTCCGCCCGGAGTGGGAACGGAGAAGTATGACGCCACCGCGTCCAGTATGCTGGCGCTGTTGAAGTATGGCAGCGGATTGCCTTTTTACCGGCTGGAGAATCTGCAGGAGAGCCTGGAGATTCCCTTGCCGGCCTCGACGCAGTGGGAGGTGGTGGCGGCAGCCGCCGCGACGATCCAGCCAGCGATGGAGGAGTTGATTCGCCAGGCGGCGCAAGGGGAAGTGCTGCATATTGAAGCACTGGGAACCGCTGACGTTGTTCCTGCGCCAAGCGGGTGCCCCGCTCGACAACAACGTTTGTGAGCGGGCGTTAACGAAGGCCATCCTGCATCGCAAGAATTCACTGTTCGATAAAACCCGCTACGGTGCACAGGTAGGTGACCTCTACATGAGCCTCATTCATACCTGCGAATTGAACGACGCCAATCCCTTCGAGTACCTCACGGAACTGCAGAAACACGCGGCTGAGCTAGCCCAGAATCCGGCAGCGTGGATGCCCTGGAACTACCGGGAGACCCTGCGGCAGGCCGGTACAAGTAAGCATCTCGCTTAAGCCCCGTTGAAGTAGAATGCCTTGTGTGGCCGAAAACTACAGTTTTCGGCCAGGCAGAATGGACTTGCTGAAATGCCCCTGAAACGGGCTCCCAGAAAACCAAATCCGACCACGTTTTCGGCCAGGCAGGGAAACGGTCGAAAATGTTGCGGGCGGGTCTGTATGCCCGGCTTCGACCGATGACCAGCAGACTCTGTCGATGCAGATCCGGGCCATGCGGGAGTAAGCCGTCCGGTGCGGCTGGACGGTCGCCCTGCAGGTCCGTGAAGTTTCAGAGCCACGCCTCCACAATTGTGAATCAAAAGGCACTCGCTGGGTGTACACTGAACCCTGCGTGAAAAGCGCAAATGGAAATCCTGATTCAAGTATGAGGGTCAGCGTACGCTTGGTTCTGGGTTTGGCTGTCGCCGTGGCCGCGTTCGCCCTGTTCCTGTGGCTGGCGGACTTTGTCGAGGATAAGGCCGCCGTGCCCTTTGACGCTTCCGTTCGCGGCTGGGTCCACGCCCACTCCAGCCCCACCCTCACCAGCTTCATGCGCCTGATGAGCCTCATCGGCTCGCCCGCCTTCTTGGTCGCCTTCAGCCTCATCGCGTTCCTGATCCTCCTCCGCGTCGCCCACTGGCCTCGCGAAGCCCTGCTCTTCCTCGTCACGATGACGGGCGGGTTTTTGCTCGACCTGGTGCTCAAAGTGGTGTTCCACCGCGCCCGGCCCCCCAGCTATTTCGGCACGCCCGAACCCGCCTCTTACAGCTTCCCGAGCGGCCATGCCCTGTTCTCGGTTTGCCTCTGGGGCTCGCTCGCGCTTTTCGCTGGGCAGCGCGTCCGCGGCGCGGCCGCGCGCGCCGCCATCTTCGCGGGCGCGGTTTTGCTTGCCGGCCTGATCGGCTATTCGCGCATTTACCTGGGCGTGCACTATCCGAGCGACGTCATCGCCGGCTGCGCCGCCGCCACCGTCTGGGTCGCCACAGTGGGTTACACGAATCGGCTGATCGAGCGCCGCAGCGAACGCCGCCAGCCTGCCTCAGGGATGCCGGCGTGACTATCCTGCTGAACCACCGGGCCGGCCGCGCGCAGCGGGCGAGGGTGCGCGAACAACTCGTCCGGTACTTGCGCGAACGCGGAATCGAGGCGGTCGTCCACGAGGTGCGTGCCGGGGAGGAGATCACCTCGCTGGCCCGCCAGGCCGTTCTCAGCGGCGAGCGCACGGTGGTGGCCGCGGGCGGCGATGGCACGGTCGGTGCGGTCGCCGCGGCGCTGGTCGATACCGAGGCCACAATGGCCGTGCTGCCGGTGGGAACGCTCAACCACTTCGCCAAAGAGCTTGGCATTCCGCTCGGGCTGGAAGCGGCCGTCGAGATTGCCCTCACCGGCGCTATCCGCGCCATCGACGTGGGTGAAGTGAACGGCCGGGTCTTCGTCAACAACTCCAGCCTGGGGCTCTATCCGGCGATCGTATTCGCGCGCGAGCGCCGCCGCCGGCAGGGTTGGAGCAAGTGGCTGGCGATGGCCTGGGCCAGCCTGAGCGTTCCTGGACGCTTCCCCTCCCTGAGCGTGTGGCTCGAAGCGGGCGGCGGCGGAACCCGCGTCGTCACGCCCTTTCTCTTCGTCGGCAACAACGAGTACATGGTGGAGGGCTTCCGCTTCGGCCGCCGGCGCTCGCTTGACGAGGGCCGCATTTGGGTCTTCGTGGCGCCGCCCATCTCCTCACGCTGGAGGGCGGTCCGCCTCACGCTCCGTGCGCTCTTCAAGCGCGACCGCCGGGGACGCGATTTCGACGTTTTTCAGACTCGCGAGCTACGAGTCGAAACGACCCGAGAGCAGGTCCGAGTCGCGCTCGACGGCGAGATCTTCAGGATCCCGCCACCCCTGCGGTATCGCAGCCGTCCACGGGCCCTGCGGGTTCGCGTGCCGGCCGGGAAAGGCTGATGCGCACCATCGTCCACCTCTCGGACCTCCATTTCGGCCGCATCGATCCGCTACTGCCCGGGGCGCTCGTTGAATCTGTCGAAGCGGTCCGGCCCGACCTGGTGGCGGTCTCGGGCGACCTGACGCAGCGTGCCCGCCCCGAGGAGTTCGAGCAGGCCCGTGCCTTTCTCGACGCCCTGCCCTCGCCGCAGATCGTTGTGCCTGGCAACCACGACGTGCCGCTCTACAATGCCTATCTCCGCTTCTTCGGCGGCCTGCGCCGCTTTCGCCGCTACATCTGCGAGGACCTCGAGCCCACTTATGCCGACGAGGAAATGGCCATCATCGGCCTCAACTCCGCCCGCTCGCTCGCCTTCAAGGGCGGGCGCATCAACCCCAGGCAGGTGGAGCAGGCTCGCGAGTGGCTGTGCTCCTTCCCGCCCCGCGTGGTCAAGATCATCGTCATCCACCACCCGTTCGACCTTCCGCCAGGTCATGGCGGCCGCGTGGTCGGGCGGGCGCAGATGGCGATGCGCCGGCTCGCCGACTGTGGCGCCGACCTGTTTCTCTCCGGTCACCTCCATCTGGGCTACACGGGCCACACTAGCATCCGATACGAGATCCAGGGCCTCTCGGCGCTCATCGTTCAGGCCGGCACCGCCACCTCGACCCGCGGCCGCGGCGAAGCGAACTCCTTCAACGTCATCCGCATGGAACCGCCGGAGATCGAGGTCGAGCGGATGAGCTGGGACCTCCTGCGCAAGCGCTTTCTACCGACCTCGCAGGAGCGCTACCGGCGCCCCTGACCCGGGTATTCCACATTTCAACGACGGCAAAGGCCGCTTCGGCCCCGGGGCCAAGTTCCAGGATCCGCAGGCCGTCCCTTACTCGATGATCGCCGCCGATTTGAATCGCGATCGGAGACCGGACATTGTCGTCGGTTACGTCCATGCCGCGGGGTCGTGTATTTCAACGATGGCGCAGGAAAGCGATTTCAACATAGACATGAACGAATCAAGCGCCGAAGCGATCGGTGACTGCCATTAGCGCGTGGCGACAGGCCGCCGTTTCTGACATACGCAGTCCTGCTGAAATGTAAGCGTACGGTTTTGGCCGTCTAGGCGGACGCAGTTTTGAGGGACATTCTTCCAAGTGGACACTCTGGTTGTGTCCACTTGGAGGTCAGATGGACAGTTCTAATTCCGCGGCCGTTGATGCGGTT
>Ga0326728_10018834_pt1 | contig 13510 bp, 10 predicted proteins | sample MB3enrmetagenome_FD_207602 | JGI IMG/M metagenome (GOLD analysis project Ga0326728, IMG submission 207602) | Lab enriched peat soil microbial communities from McLean, Ithaca, NY, United States - MB31MN | ecosystem: Environmental > Terrestrial > Soil > Wetlands > Peat | place: USA: New York... | reverse complement strand
TGACCGTCATGGGGCGGTGACAGAATACCGCGAGGCAGTGCGCCAGAAACCTTATGATGACGATGCTCATTTCAAACTCGGCGTCGGACTTGGGAGTATGGGTGATACGGACGGTGCAATCGCGGAATACCGGGAAGCCGTGCGCCTGAACCCGAACAATGGTCATGCGCACCTCATGCTCGGGTCTGCACTGGGGACGAAAGGGGACTGGGATGGGGAAATCACGGAGGAGCGTGAAGCGCTGCGCCTTAACCCAGCGAACGATGCGGCACACTTTGGTCTTGGATTGGCGCTTTCGGTCAAAGGCGACACTGCTGGCGGGATGACGGAAGTGCGTGAAGCGTTGCGCCTGAACCCAAACAATTACAACGGGCACAGCACCCTCGGCGTGATGCTTGGGAACACTGGCGATTGGGATGGGGAAATCACAGAAGAGCGCGAGGCTCTTCGCATAAACCCGAACTATGCTGATGCGCATGTGAATCTGGGCTTCGCACTTGGGAAAAAGGGCAATGTGGACGGAGCACTTGCAGAATACCGTGAGGCAGTCCGCCTGAACCCGAGTGATGCTCTAGCGCACTTCGATCTCGGAAGCGTCCTCGAACGGAAGCACGACCGCCAGGGAGCGTTGCAGGAATACGGCAGGGCCTGTGAACTCGACCCTCAAAAAGGTAATTATCGTAACGCGTATGACCGGCTTCTGAAGAAGACGGAGCGGTAGGGAGGGTTATAACCGTGATGTGAGAAGAATTGACCAACCCGCAAGTTAATTCAATAAGGGGACTTTAATGCTGCCGCCGATGTTGTCCACCCACAAGTCTCCGCCCGTTTTATTGCTTCTTCCTGCGAGAGAGGAACATACATATACTCACCGTCCTCTCATGGGCCAGCCTCGGCAACGTGAATTGTGTTCTAAGGAGGCAAGCATGGCACTGTTACGGCGGGTGACTCTGCTGGTCATCGTACCGGCGCTAACCCTCGCCACCACCATCTGGGCACAACAGAGACCTTTCACACAAGACCAACTGCAAGGCTTGGTACGGTCCGGATTAGGGGATGAATCCGGAGCTAAGCTGATCGAGCAGCGTGGAATAGACTTTGAGCCGACAGAGGAATTTATCCAAGCCCTAAAAGCCTCTGGCGCAAACGACGCATTCGTCCAAGCAGTCTTCGACGCGAAGCAGGCACGGACAGAACGGGAGACAACAAAGAAACCTCTCAGTGAAGTCCAAATCATCGCTCTTTTGGGAGGCCAAGTTCCAAGTCACCGCGTGGCAATGTTAGTCCGTGAACGTGGGATTGACTTTGAGGTCACTGATGATTATCTGCAGAAAGCTAGCCTCGTCGGGGGCGATGAGGAGTTGATGAGCGCGCTCAAGAATGCCAAGGTGACAATACCGGCAAATGTTGACCCTGGTCTCCAGGCACGACAACTGGAAATGCGGCAACATTTTGAACGCGGAGTGGAACTCTTCCGAAACAAACAATATGCTGCCGCTGAAACCGAGTATCGTGCGGCGCTTCGCCTTGATCCAGATAACCAGGACGTACACTGGAGCCTCGGGAACCTACTCACTAACAACGGTGATTCGGCCGGAGCGATCACAGAATACCGAGAAGCGTTGCGCCTGAATCCAAGTAATGGTCTCGCACACGCCAGCCTCGGAGCGGCTCTCGGGGGGAAGGGCGACCTTGATGGAGCCATTGCAGAAGAGCGGAAAGCGCTGCGGCTCAATCCGGAGATCGATACTGCACATGTCATCGTAGGCATGGCGCTTTGGTCAAAGCGTGACCTTGACGGCGGAATCGCGGAATTCCGCGAAGCGGTCCGCTTGAACCCCTACAATGGCTTTGCCCACGACGAACTCGGCCTTGCGCTCGGGAGCAAGGGCGATGGTGATGGTGCGACCGCAGAGTTTCGGGAGGCCCTGCGCTTGAATCGTAATGATGCCCTAGCACACCGCTCGCTCGGACTGGAGTTGGGGAACAAAGGTGATTGGGATGGACAGATCACAGAGGAACGAGAAGCGATCCGCCTGAACCGACGTGATGATCTCGCGCACTCTGCCCTCGGGATTGCCCTTGAAAGCAAGGGCGATCGGGACGGAGCGATTGCCGAGTATCGGGAGGCCCTAGGTTTGAACCCGAATAACGCTTACGTGCACTCCAGTCTGGCCACGGCGCTCATGCTTAAGCATGACTGGGATGGGGCGATTGCAGAATATCGCGAGGCGTTGCGGCTAAATCCCAACAACGACGTTGCCCACTCTAGTCTTGGGACGGTGCTTGCGGCGAAAGATGAATGGGACGAAGCAGCGCCAGAATGGCGTGAGGCGCTGCGTCTAAACCCTAATAATGATGGTGCGCACTTCGGCCTCGGGAACGTGCTTGGGCGCAACGGCGATTGGGACGGGAAAATAAGAGAGGAGCGTGAGGCGGTCCGTCTGAACCCCAAAAATGATGCTGCATACGCCAGCCTTGGGGAAGCGCTTGGCTACAAGGGCGATTGGGACGGCGAAATCACGGAAGAACGCGAAGCCTTGCGTGTAAACCAAAACAATTCCGGCGCGCATGTGGATCTCGGCTTCGCACTCGGGAAGAAAGGCGATACAGAGGGAGCGCTAGCCGAATACCGCGAGGCAGTCCGGGCCGATCCCAGAAATGACACAGCGCACTTCAATCTAGGGCTGGAACTCGAACGAAAGCACGACCGCCAGGGAGCACTGGAGGAATTCCGCATAGCCCATGAACTCAATCCGGGTAACGCTGGCTTCATGCAGGCCTACCAGCGAGTTTTGAAGAAGACGCAGCGATAGGGGTGCGAACAAGGCGCATGGCCGGGCAGCCAGTGCCCGTGTGCGTCTCCTGTGTGGATGGACATCCCCGGCAGAGGGAGCTTTGTTTTCAGGAGGCAAGAATGAAACTCTTGCTGCGTGTGACTTTCCTGGTCATCGTGACGGCGCTTACCCCCGCTACCATTACCTGGGCACAACAGAAGCCTTTCACACAAGACCAGGTGAAAGGCCTGGCCCAGAATGGGTTAGGGGACGCCTCGGGGGCGAAACTGATCGTCCAACGTGGGATCGACTTTGAGCCCACGGAGGATTTTCTCCAGAGTCTCAAAACCTCTGGCGCGAATGACGCATTCTTGCAAGCGGTGCGAGACGCGAAGCGTCCTGAGTCAGGCGCCGCCACGAAGAAACCGCTTAGCCAACTGGAAATCATCACGCTGCTGGCCGGTAAGGTGCCAAGCAGTCGTGTGGTGATGCTTGTTGAGGAACGGGGCATAGACTTCGATCCAATGGAAAGTTACGCGGAAGAACTCCGCGCGGTTGGCGCTGAGGATGAATTAATCAGCGCACTGAAGAGCGCGAAGGTGACAAAGCCGGCAAATCTTCACCCCGGGCATACGGCCAGCCAAGAGCAGGCGCGACAGCACATCGAACGTGGAGCGCAATTGCTTCAGAGTAAACGATTTTCCGATGCAGAAATCGAGTACCGCGCCGCAGTTCGCCTGGACCCTGAGAATGCTGACCTACACTCCAGCTTCGGGAAGGCGCTTGGGGACATGGGTAATTGGGACGGGGAGATCACAGAGCAACGTGAGGCCCTGCGCCTGAACCCAAACAACGAACTTGCGCACCTCGGGCTTGGCGCTGCACTCCTGCACATGGGCGACCCTGATGGGGCCATGGCGGAGGGGCGGGAAGCCCTGCGCCTGAATCCGAATAGCGATGGCGCGCACTTTGTCCTCGGGGTCGCACTTGGGAACAAAGGCGACTGGGACGGAGAGATCGCAGAACAACGTGAAGCACTGAAGTTGAATCAGAATTACGACAGTGCACACGCAGAGCTTGGCGCGGCGCTAGGAAACAAGGGCGATTGGGAGGGAGAGATCGCAGAAGAACGCGAGGCTGTCGGCCTCAACCCAAACAATGATCTCGCGCACACTAACCTGGGTGTGGCACTGGGGAAGAAGGGCGACTGGGATAGAGCAATCGCGGAGAACCGCGAGGCACTGCTCTTAAACCCAAACAGCGACCTTGCACATTTCGGCCTCGGCGTTGCGCTTGGTAACAAAGGTGATCTGAGTGGCGAAATCTCTGAGGAGCGGGAATCGGTACGACTGAATCCAAAGAGAGACCAAGCGCATGCAACCCTCGGCTGGGCACTTTGGACAAAGGGCGATGTAGACGGAGCTATCGCCGAATGCCGCGAGGCGCTCCGCCTGAACCCAAACAATGATGTGACGCACGTCAGACTCGGCGCGGTGCTCTCGGGTAAGGGCGACCTTGATGGAGCCATCGCGGAAGATCGGGAGGCAGTACGCCTGAACCCCGGCAATGACCTCGCGCACGCCAGCCTCGGGGCGACGCTCTTTCGCAAGGGCGACCTTGATGGAGCTATGGCGGAAGAGCGGGAAGCGCTGCGCCTGAATCCACACAACGACGGCGCGCACCTTGTGCTCGGGATAATGCTTGGGAACAAGGGTGATTGGGACGGAGAGGTCGCAGAACAGCGAGAGGCGCTACGACTTAATGCGAACAACAATCTTGCACATTACAGGCTCGGGTTAGCACTCGAGCACAAGGGCAACAATCAGGAAGCATTGCAAGAATACCGAGTAGCCTGCCAACTCAACCCTCAAAATCCTGACTACAAGAAGGCTTACGAGCGGCTGTCGCAACAAATCAATCGCTAGCTACCAGCACGGGGATAAAGAGAGCCAAAACGGTGGTGGGCCGACCCCAAGTTGGCCTATCGCGGTCGATCGAGAATGGGGAGTTGGACCTGCGGCAACATAGGGCTAAGCACCGTTCCAGCAAGGAGGGATTGAGGTAAACGCCCTTCCTCGCCGGAATCCAGCCTGCCGCAAGACGCCGGCGCCACTTTACGGCTAGGCGACTTTCAGGCGCAATCGAGGGGGGGCAGAACGAGCAGGAGCAGGTCATCGCTTCTGTCGGTTCCTGCGTTGTCGAATTAATTTCTGGATTGCCTTGTTGGTCACCACTTCAGGAAAGTAGTCAGCGAAAATCCTCGGACTTTGCAATAGAACGGCGAGCAGAGTTGTGTTTAGATGAGATAAAGGCTCGTATATGTGCTGTTCCCGCGAGAAAAACGCTTCGGCTGCCTTCAGCGCCTTCGAGTTAAGCACGGATCTCAGTTCTTGCCCGGTCCGGATGCCCACACGCTTAAGCGCCTTCACACACATGTTGTCGATATGGGAAGCGAAGGGCTTTCCGGTTTTAGCGGCGGTTCGCCACCCTAGCGACTCGGGCCGCTCGCATTCGAGCATCGCGATGAGTCTTACTGAATCGATCTCCGCCGTCCCATCCTGCCCTTTATCGTATCGATCTTTGTAGAGGTCGATTAGCACTTGCTGGTATTTACGAAGTGCTAAGAATTCGTCCTCAACCAGCTCGATTGCGCCAGCTATTCGAGCGAACCGTCGCTTTATGAGTATAGGATAATTGATGCCGCTCTTATAGACGACCTCGTGTTCGATCTCGGCCCACGCGTGCTCCAAGATGCTCCGGACCTGGATCTCGAACCACTTGTTTCGGAGATCGGAGAACTGTGGCGAAGTCGACCAACTCCCTTTTGTGCGTGCAATGAGATGAACGGAGGTGTAACCGAATTCGACGGCTGCAAGTTCCTCGCGCTTGTTTATGGATTTGTGAGGGTCTACTTCAAGCGCATCGTTCAGTGCCTTCAGGATGATTGGCACGTCATCGTTGTAGTAGGTGATAATTCGTGCCGCAACTAAATCAGTGACTTGTCTTGTCGGTTGCCCGTAGCGTTTCTCGCAAAGTTTCAGCCACAAAGACGACGTGTCCTTGCATCGCGCGTCGATTAGGTGGATCAAAGCAGGACTATTGACGAAGATTTCTTTAATCAGAACCGTTGCCTGCTCGGCCGCGCGCTCATAAATTGCCCTGCACGCTTCGATTTTTTTGAGATAACGCCCTGCTGTGGATCGTCGCGTGCGTGCCATTTGATTGATTAGCTGAGCAGTGACCCGAGAGCTTCAATTCGGTTCCTGCGCGGTTCCAAGTCGTCAGTGTGCTTACTTGCAGCGATTACGTACTGTGCTGCTGCTCCCTTGGGCGGCTTTGCTCGGGTTTTCCGTTCAAACTCTCGGAGCTTTCGTCCAGCAGATTCGTGGTCAAGATTAGAAAGGCGAGACCCTTTCCTGCTGGCGACATCCAAAGCACCAATTAATGCGTACAATTCGTTTGAGCGGCGATAACGATGGTTCTGGAAATTCGGAAGAGCCTTTTCAAGCCAGCCTAAGTATGCCAAAAGTCTGGTTTCGATTTCAGAACCCTCTTGAAATCGCTCACTGTATTGGTGGTAGTAGAGATCGATTGCTATCTTCCTGTGCTGCGGGGCGCCCTCGATTAGCAGGATTGCGATCTCGGCGGCGAATTCCGCCGCTCGCATCCTTGCAAGCTGTGGTTTTGTAAAAACACGCTTATCCCTCCAAAAGGGCCACTTGGCGATGCGTTCTACAAATTCTTTGAACTTACCTTGCTCTTTCGCATGCCGAAGTTCCTGCTTCGAAAGTCGCACGACGTATTTATTCATCCTCGTAAAGATGTCTCGTATGTCAGACTCGGAATAGCCGGACAGTTCCTGAACGACGAAATCAAAATTCCATAGTTTTTGCTGCATTTCCACGGGCAGGCCGGAGAATTTCTTTCCCCTATAGGCTAGTGCAACACTCCCGTCGCCAAGTTCCGAAAGTCTAAAACCGTCATCATCGAGGAACTCCTTCACGGCCCTAATTCTCTGTTGACCGTCGATGAGGGCGAACTCTGTTCGGCCTGTTTGCACTGATGTTGTTCGCTGCAGGTAGATTGGCGGAATTGGGCGGCCGTTCAAAATCGAGTCGATGAAGTAAGACTTTGCGGCTTTTGGCCAGACGCCTTCTCGCTGAAACTCAGGCTGGAGCTTCAACTGGCCGGATTTTTCCAATTGGAGGAGTGTTGCCACGTCTTTTGTCGTGAGGCTTACTTTTGGCTCTGGCATATTGGGCCATAATATATCACTAGATCTGGGTGCGTGCTACCGGCTCCCTCATTCAGAGGTGGGAATTTAGCCCGACCTTAAGATTGGCGCGGTCCAACAGCGGCAGGTCCAACGTTGTAACCGTAATCGGTCAAACGAGTCCGAGCAATTGTGCGCTCTTCTTCAGAGAACAGCGGATTCCATTCCTCAGCGAGGATAAGCGCCTCGACAGTCAGGTCAAGCCCATTTCGATCCCACAGAGCACGGTAGCCGTCGGACACTGTGGGGGCGCGGAGGAGAATCTTGGCCGTCGCTAAGCCGCGATGGTCGTAAAGCATTTGCACAAACCTCGCCGCGTTGTAATTGCATTCCCTGAGCGCTCGTTCGTATATGCTCATCATGGCCTCATCAAACCTAGCTTCGAGGGATATAGGGGAACCGGACATGTGTTTATCCTTATAGGAACCGAGGCGCCATCCCGCCGAAGCGGGATTCGGTTAGTCGCCAGGGGTTTAGGAATTGCTCTCGGCCTTACCGGCCATTTGGCTGTCTTACCTGTTGGGGACGCAGGGCACCCCGCCCCGGTCGTTGGAAATATCGAAAGTCAAGAATAGACCATGAACATGCCGAAGGCAACAGCGCGGGAAAGGAGCGTATTTGCCGTGAATTTCGTTTGCGCACATCTGGGTGACATACACTTGGAGGAAGATCACTACTTTGCGGATACCGCCCAGTGTCTGGAGTGGTTTGTGGGGGACGCAGTGCAATCGCATACCAACTTGTTCGTCGTGAACGGAGATCTCACGACCTATAAGGCGACCATCAAGGAGCGCAACGTCTGGGTAGACATGTTGATCCGGATGGCCAACCATGCGCCCGTTTTGCTCGTGGCGGGGAATCATGGGGCCGAGCTTGATGACGATCTTTATGTCCTGGCGAAGGCCAAGGGCATTCACCCCATTTTTCTATGCACGGATCCGGAATTTATCGAGCTTGGAGATCTTGCGATTGCAGTATTTCCTTATCCGCGCAAGGCAGCGTTCGCGGGGAGCCCGGAGGAAAGCAAACTTTCCGATGCCTTCGTAGCGAAGCTTCAAGAGTTCAACCAGCGGTTCGCACTGCTGCCTGCCTCCTTTCACTTGTTCTTCGGCCACTTCGGAGTCGCCGGGGCTAAGCTGAGCAGCGGGCAGCCCTTGGTCGGCCGATGCGCAGAGTATCCGCTTGATCCGCTGCTTGGCTTGCAGGCCCAGTATGTAGGGCTAAGTCACATCCACCTGCGGCAGCAACTGGCCCCCCGAGTCTGGTATGCCGGGTCGTTGTCTCGGTGCGACTACAGTGAGCAGGAAGACAAGGGGTATCACTTGGTCACATTGAAGGAACCGCTTCTCAGGCCGGACCTGTCGGACCTTGATGTCCAGTTCCGGTTGTCGCCGACGCGTAACATGGTGGAACTCCGGGCAGTCTATGAGGGCGGTGAATTCCACTTTAAGAATCCGCCGGACCCGGCGCGTCTCAGTGACGCTCGCGTGAAGCTGGTGGTTACGGTGGCCAAAGGGCTCCATGAATCGCTGAGTCGCGAGGAACAAACCAGGCTGCGGGAGCAATTGCTCGAAGCCAACCCCTCCGAATTGAAAGTTAAGATCGAGCACGAGCCGGAAGGCCCCACCGAGATTGCGCCGCTCAGTCTAGCCAAGACGGCTGAAGGCAAGCTGAGGGCATACTGGGCCCTCAAGGGCGAGCCCCCTGTGGAGCAGCAGGAACGGCTGCTCGCCAAGCTTGCGCAGATTGAGTCATCTGTGCTCGCTCAGTAGCGACAAGGCTTCTATCTCTCCAAACTGAAAAGGCAATCCCGCCCCCCCACACAACAAGGCTTCATCCTCCGCCTATGCCAAATTCGAACCACCATGAGGCGACGGCAGCCGGCTTGTCCCCTACTGTGCGGTGGCGGTGGCCGCGTATCTGAAGACGGAAGAGCGATACGAGGGGAAGACCGTGGCGGTCATGGTTTCTGGGGCAACGTGTCCCAGAGGATCCGATATCTGCTCTGAGGGCTCTACCCTGAGGTCCTGGGACGGAATCGGAACAATCTCGTGGCTGACGCGCTTAAGGTTAGCGTGTTGCTTTCGCGACTTCTGCTCGGATGAATTCCGGGGTTTGTTCCTCCGGTCCAAAGAAAGTTCGATCCCATTTGAAGTCGTTCGGACCTTCGATCTTGATGACATACTCGGGCCCTGTCTGAGGCTCGAAGATACGAAGTCTCCAAGCCTCGGACTCGGATCGGGGGCCAATGCCGTTCAGCACAGCCTCCTGAATTTGCTTCCGCCGATTAGGGTCAGCGATGGTGTTGGTCGAGACCAAAATAGCCATATTATCTCCCGTTCGAAGATCCCCGGCTTGACGTATCAAAACGTCCTTTATGATACGTCAGGAAAGTGGGAATCAAACTTATTAAGGGGTCCTCAAGGGTCGCGGAGCTTGATGAGAGCACAAAGGGCCGTCAGCATCAACAGAACTTCCTCCCGCGACCAATCCTCGACGGCCGTGTGCACGGAAAGGTCAGCGAAATTTTTGAGATCTTGCCGGAGGGCATCAAGGCGCTCTTGCTTGGACCTGTCCCTTAGTCTTTTGGTGGCATCAATGCGTTCCGGTTCTATTTTTTTCCACTCTTCGAAGGCGAGGCGCACTGCAAGGCCACACTCGCGGCGGGCAGCTTCCCCGGACTTTTGAAGTGCAGCGCGCGCATTGCTAATCTCTGACCAAACCCGCTCCCACCCTTTCGGGGATTGGCACGCGAATGGGATTTCAAGCATGATCGTTTCTACTATCCGCAGATTCGTCAAAAGTCTCGCCCAAAGTTCCGCAGAATACGAAATTCTTTCGCGACCGAAAATAGGGGCCGTTGGCGCGGCCAAGACTCCTGATCGCTCTTCCAATATATCCATGAACAGCTCAACCTGAAATTCAACAGGGCCGTTGGCGCGAATCTCCTCGTAGCGAACGAGTGCTCCCATAGAAGCTGACCAACGAAGGGTGCATGGAGTGTCTTTAGTCCAGGGGGCGGCGTAGTACGTCGTGTCGCTCACGAGGCGGCCCAATTCGATACCGGCCTGTGACCGTAAACTGGTGTAGACGATGCCGCGCAAATTGGAGATAAGAAGACTGCGGTCTTGGTGAATTCGCGGAAGCGTGAGTGTGAAGGGCAAGAAGATTTTGAATCCGTCGATGGTCCGCTCAGATGAGAGGCTATCCGGTTCCTTAACAAACTCCATCGTTCCGATGGCCGCCGAAGTGTGGTCCCTGATGTCCATGGTCTTTGGAATTCGCCCGCCCGACTTGGGCTCGAAGTATATCATCTCGAAGCCCGAGTTTCTCAAGCTGATGACCCACCCAAGCGAGATAGAGTCCAGCGGGTAGGCGTTGGGAGCGCTCCCTTGGCCACCCGCTTGAAGCTCCATATCCCCAAATGCGGCGCCGCGCACAGTGAAATGAAGAAAGGAAAAGCCCGGCGCACGACGAAATAAAACAAAGAGGTGTGTGTAGCTTTGCGCTACAGAACACACTGTCCTGTGAAGCGAGAAGCTTCATCAGTTCCCTGATGGGCGGACGGCAATTGATTGCACCGGTAGTCGGGCGCTTATTACAGGGACGATGGTTGATGGTGACGCTATTCATCGCGTTGGTAAAGCGATCAGGCCGCGTTATGAGACACGGCCGAGAACGAAACACGCACTATTACTGTGACCGCGGGGTCCAGGAAGGCATCACCGAAGAGGGCGTGAGCATATATTGGGTATTACGACTCGGAACCATCCTTCTGCGGTTCCTGCTCCGGCACCGGTGGCGGGTCGACCAAGGCCCCTCCCCAGATCTTTGGGAAAGCCTCCCAGCGAGCATCAAGTTCGGTGTCGAACCCCAGATCAAAATAGCAGTTCATTAACTTCAACAGTCGTAAAGCGATGCCGTGCCCGCGGAGCAGAGCGTCATGCCCCTCGTGTTCGGGGAGTTCTTTGTAGATGAGGTCGGTTTCGGTACTCTCAAGCCGTGATTCCAGTCCAAACGGCGTTGGGTGCATTAAGGCTGTCGGCATCAGGTAGCACGGCGCATAAAGGTTCGCCAGACTGCTGCCCGTCGCGGTATCCACTTGTTCGGCCATCGTATCCACAGCAACTCGCGTCCACGCCGCTTGGGTCTTCGGTTGACCACACTTGTTGCAGATTTCTGACTTGAGTTGCGTTCTTGCCTGTTGCTGGAGCTGATCTAGTTTGGCAATCTCCTCCGCGGGAACTGTATCCTCAACCTGTGGAAGGACCTTGAGTGTGCGCGTCCATAGTTTCCACTTTTCAATCGATGCATGGTTATCAAACCGTTTTGCTTCCTCTGGATTCGCGGCAATGAACGACGCAGTCACCAAGTGCTCGTACATTACGCGAAGCATCATTTTCGCGGCGAAGCCTCGACCGTTGCCGACCAAAATGAATACATCGTAAAGCCCGTCGAAACTTGCCCGTGCAAGATAGAAAACGATGATTTGAGCAAGCCTGAGTCCGCTGAGCTTAGCGACTTCCTCCTCTTGCGGTTCCGTTTCGAGTGGCTGGTTGTAGCGTTGAAGCGCTGTAACCCAAACCCTGTTGGCCAGTTTCTGCAATTCAGAAAACTCTCGAAGAAAAGGGACGTGTGAATCCAAGAAAGCTTTGTGGATGCTGGGATCCCCAACAATCGCTGACGGCGCAGTCATCCTCGAATTCTAGCATAAGGATGGGAAAGAATAGGGGCGCGGACCGATGGAACCTAATCCCTTTGAGCTTTGCCATCCGTAAGAACGGAAACTCTCCACTCGAAACGACATGGGAACCTGGCTGGAAAACTCCATCAACCTTGGGCAACAGGGACAGCGTGCATTTGCTTTTCAGTAGGCGCATCGGCTGGACGTGATTAGGGTTCGACCGGCACCATCCAATTGCTAAGGAGGACGAGCGTGAAAATCCATCAGCTTAGCCTGTGCGGTCTAACGGAAGCTTTTCCCGGCCCAGTCAGCGTGGATTTCGAGGCGCTGGGCCCTGGCCTAATTGCACTTGTGGGACCGAACGGTGCCGGGAAGTCCACTCTGATCGGCTCGATCTTTGCAGCGTTGTTTCGCCAACTGCCCGGGCAGAAGCGCTCCTTGTACGACTTTTGCACCCACCCAAACCCGGAGATCGACCTGGCATTCAGTGTCAACGGACAACGATACCGCTCGTTGCTCAAGATCGATCCGAAGTCGCGGCAGATGGAGAGCTACCTCTTCAACGGCGAAGGGGCGCCGTTGACCAACGGCAAGAAGGATGTCTTCCAGGAGGGTATCCGCAAGCGGATCGGCACCATTGAGTTTTTCGAGTCAGCGATTTTTTCGAACCAGAAGAGGACTGGAAATTTCCTGGGCCTGGACCGGAGTGAGCGGAAGGAACTGTTCATCCGAGAACTGCTCGGCCTCGACCGCCTTCGACTGATTTCAACCGCAGCCAGGGAAAAGGCAGAAGAGGCGGCTAAGACCACGATTGGTCTGGAAGGCCAAGCGAAAAGCTTGCGGGAGTTGGTCGACGGTGGGGTCGAAAATGCGGCAGAAGTTGCGGCTCGGCTTGCGGACGTTTCATCTCGGCTGGAGAGGGCAGAGGCCGAAAAGCGTGTAGTTGATTTGCGGGTTGCAGAGCTGCAGGCAGCCGATACTAATCGGCGACCGCTCCTGATTGAGATCGAAACTAAAAAACAGAAGCTGCGCAAGACCGATGCCGAGATCACAGAGACCAAACGCCAGATAGGGAGAGATGAGAACCTTCTGACAGGAAAAAAGGACCTCGCTGATTTGACGGAACGAGGCGCGACACTTGCTGCTCGCATCGAAGAACTCCATCGGCAAATTCGGGAGATTCAGGGGTTCGAGACCTCCAACCGTGAAGCCGAGCGTACTGTCCAAGCTCTCGATGGCGAGTTGAGGAATGACATGGCCGAGCTCGAGCGGCTGCGGGTGGAGCGTGAAGAGCTGGCGGTAGTGCCCTGCCGGGGCGAGGGACCCTACGCCTCCTGCCCGAAGATTCGCCGCGCCGTCGAAGCCGGCAAGAAGATCCCAGGATTGGAAGGAGAGGTCGCGACACTCTCACTCGAAGTCGAGGTCCAACGCAGTTCGCTCCTTCAGATTGTCACTCCATCCTTTGAGCTCACCCGGACACTCGAAGGCTGCGAGAGGGACCGCAGGAAAGTTGATCAGGAGCGGCAGGGTTACGAGGAATTGCGCGCCGTCGAGGCGCGGCGGGACGAACGGCTCAAGGCTTTGGAGCGCCTGAGTCAGGGCCGAGCGGAAGTTATTGAGGAGTTGGGGAGGAAGGAATCTGCGCTCTCCGCATTCGCTGATCTCGACGGCAAGATGCAGACCTCACGACGAGAGGTTGAAAACGCCGATCGGCTGATCGTCTCCTGCCGCCGCGAACGGGACAGCCTCATTGCGCGCCAAGCCCAAATCAAACAG
>Ga0326728_10018833_pt1 | contig 13511 bp, 10 predicted proteins | sample MB3enrmetagenome_FD_207602 | JGI IMG/M metagenome (GOLD analysis project Ga0326728, IMG submission 207602) | Lab enriched peat soil microbial communities from McLean, Ithaca, NY, United States - MB31MN | ecosystem: Environmental > Terrestrial > Soil > Wetlands > Peat | place: USA: New York... | reverse complement strand
TCTTATGGTTCTTGAGAATCATCCCGAAAATGCAAACATTATCACTGCTATCTATTGGGCTACAACTACTATTACAACTGTAGGATTTGGCGATGTGGTCTTCACTTCCCAGGGAGGAAGACTTTTTTCCATAATTATACAGATTGTAGGTGTCATTCTAATTTCGAGTTTTCTGATCACTTATGTAATAACTCCTTGGATGGACAATACTATCAAGTTTAGGCTGCCAAGAAAGGTCTCTTCTGAGATGAAAGATCATATAATTATCTGCGGATACAATCAGATGGTTGAAACCCTGATCGATGAATTGACTGAGCAGAACTTACTGTTCGTAATAATTGATGATGAAGAAGAATTAATAAGAGAACTTTCTTATAAGAGCATTCCCTGCATTTTTGGAGTCCTGAGCGATAAGCAAACACTTCTAAATGCCGGTATAGAGAAAGCTGTAATCCTTATTGCAAACAAGTCTGACGAAAAAAATGCTAATATCGTCCTAACTGCCCGAGAATTTGAGAATCTTTACATCATTGCTATTGTTGAAGATATTTTAAACTTAAAATACCTCAAGTATGCTGGGGCAGATACGGTTGTTTCTCCCAAATCAATGTTCGGGCAATTTATCGGGAAAAAAGCGATGGATAGACTCGTAAGTCGAGTTACAGGAGCAACTGAAATTTTTGAAGGGGTTCATATAGTTGAGTTTCCTATCTATCTGAAAAGCCCTCTTATAGGCAAGAGGCTTAAGGAAGTTTCCAACCAGCAGCATTTGGCAGGTGCTAAAATTGTGGGAATATGGAAAAGTGGTACTCTTTCCTTTGAGCCGAAGGCAGAAGATTTAATTCGAGAAAACTCAGTTTTATTGGCTGTAGGAACTCCTGAAGAGCTTTCAAAACTGAAAAATTTGACACATTGATCCAACATTATATATGTGGCTTATGCGCTCGAGGAGGGACATCACGAGCATGAAGCCTCTGAATAGTTACTAGGATTTATACAATTAAGTGTTAATTCATATTTGGTTCTTCATTTCAACTGAGTAAATCCTGATGTATTCCAAATTTTATTTGAACTTTTGTTTCGATAGGATTACTCATAAACTCAACTTTATCTGTGCTTATTTTATATTCGATTATTGAAATGCTTTTTCCCCATGCTTAATTTATAATCCTCACAGTAGAAATAGTCGTCACATAGCATTTTAGTTTGATAGTTTAAATAACATTTGGAATGACCATATCTTTTCATCAAAAATAATTTGATAGCATTCAAAAATTTTATCAAAAATATCTAAGATTTGCCAATTCCCCCCCTTTCAAACTATAAAAAATATCTGAGTATTAATTTTTTGTTCAGTTTTAACATTTTTAGTGTCAATTTTTTTATAGTATTTAATATTTTTCCGTTATTCATATATCTATCAAATTCAATCTCAAAAATTCAAACAAAATTTAAAAAAATAACGATCAAAGGAAGGAGAACTCATCTTTCAAATAGAATCATAAAATCGACTTTCTGCAGTGTAAATAGATGTCAAATTTGTTTGCTTATTTGCTTATTGTTATTCATGGAAGTTAGATTAATTTTAGTGCTCTGTCGGATTAGAAAATGGATGGTATTATTATGTGTATCTGCGGAAAGTATAAGGAGGATTAGATTTATCTCTAATTTTTTTTTCGCGGGAATTCTGTCCAAATCTTTCCTGCCAATTTCTGTATTTGACCAGATTTTTTCTTTTCTGGTTCATTATTTTTTGATTTTAAAGATAGTTTTCTCTATTCTTAAAATACTCCTCTTATTTTCAATGTAATCAATTGATAGAGATTATAACTAAATGTCGTAGCACAACATCTTTAAATTCACTTCTTGAGTAGTAGCGACAAGACTTTTCCTGCTTTTAATATCTTTTTAGTTACTGCATAAACTCGTTTCACTTTAGCTTTTTTTAGCTGATCCTCTTATTTTTTAATATATCACTAATTTCCAAAGTGTATTTTTTATTCTTTTTTCATTGTTGAATCTTAACCTTTTGATTTTGCTCCAAAGTATCCTCTGTCTCTGTAGGAACCTCTTTTTTTCTGATATATCTATCTGAGAATCATGAAGTTATGCATTTGTAGTTTTTAATCTTCTGATCAACTCATAATCCATGTATATTATGCTATGAAGTTTATATCCAAAGTGTGGCTTACTGTAATTTTTTCTAAGCTTATCCATGCTTCTGTTTGTTTTTGCTTCTTTTTATCGAGCTCTAAGGCAAAAGATGTATCTGAATTTTTCGAACTAATATCAGCAAAAAATAATTATGATATCATAGGATTTGATAACTCAAAAAAAAGCATTTAGACATTGCTGTCAAAAAGACAGAAGAATTGGATATGATGTTGCTATTCTTGCTGCTCTATTCACCTGATCGAAATCAACTTTAATTTTTCTGTAAAAGTGTAAATAAATATTTGAGAATAATTCCTTGGATTAGTTATGAGACTCAGAGAGTTGATCAGAATTAAATATACAGAGTTGGCTATAGTCAACATTTTAATTAAAATTTTATTATCTCACCATGCTGCACGTAGTGGAGTATGTACTTTCCCCTGCTCTGGCCATAAGGGAAGTGTTCAAAATCAAATATTTAAGTTTCTTATATTCTTTATTTTCCTTCTGGTTTCCCTGATCCTCAGGATATTTTTTATGAAATAGGAAGTTATTAAATCACTATGGTTTCATTGTAACTTTCATCACTCCAAAGAAAGAGCTGTTTTTTTCTTATCCATGAATACCATAAAATTTACATTCTTGATTTGGACAGAAAATCTTAGCAGACTGTGGTTTCGGTTTTGTTTTTCTATCAAGTATAAGGTGTATGTTTATATAATATTTGGTGAATAATATTTGGCACTAGAATACATCCAATCAATAAAAGTCACATTGATACTCTAAAAAGTGTCTTGGAGAAAGTGAATGCTGAGTCACAAAACTGATTGGCCTTAAAAAATATTATACCTCAATCTGTAAGAGATTACAGGTTGAGAAAAAAGTATACCATTTTATATATGTTTTAAAAAAGTAGTAAATATATGAGTATTTCTGTTACTCACTTAAAAAATAGCACTTAGAATAACCCTTAATATCTGCGGTTTTCTCTGGGTGTCCTATGGTTAGGAAGACAATCCCTACAGTAAACCGGTCTTTCGGGATCAGGTTTGAAAGGCACCTCTGTTTCAGCTTTGCAGTCCGAACAGGTTGTCTTGTGCATTTCTCTGGGAGCTCCGAAATTATTTCCTCTGAAGTTATTTCTGTCATTAAAAGCCATCTTTGTTTCACCTTTGGTTTATTTTTTGTTACTAGTTTAAAAATAAGATTGTATAGAACTCTTTGTTTAAAAACAAAAATTGGTTTTTTAACAACAGATGATTATACGTCTCTTTATTTTTAATGAACTTACATAGCAGCTATTGTATATAAATATATCTGTATTCGTATCTGGTATGTCGATAAAAAAATATAACTAAGAAGGATCATTTCCTTGGTACTCTTGATAAAGCCAAAAAACGTGGATTCAAACCTAAATTTATCATCTCTGATACGTGGTATGCAAAGTAAAAAATCACAAAGCCATTCGGGAAAAACAATGGTATTTTTTAACAATATTGAAATCAAATTTTTTGTAATTAATAATGTGAAAAATATGCTGCTTGAAACAATTGTGCTTGAAATAGCTGGATCCCTTATTAAGGAATTATGGTTTATCTGAAAGCTTATGAATTTTGTGAGAGTAATTTGGATAGTTTCAAAAAAACGAAGAAACGAAAATACTTTGAATAAATGTGCTGGATATGGATGGATCCAAGAAAACAAATTTGGCTAATATAATCCTGAAAAATTGCAGAGTATCGTAGGAAAATAAAACATTATGTTGTGTGGAAAAGGTTCAAACAAGAAAAAAGACGTCAATAGAACACATATAATTTTCTCATTGAGAGCTTTTCTAAGTCTGGTGTTACAAAAAATCTGGAACAAGATTTTTTTGGGCTGAAGATAATACAAAAATTCACAAAATTGAGGAATGGTATATCTAAGGCAACAACGATACAGCTTAATTGTATCATAAACCTTGAATAAATTAAGGGAACAAAATAATCTACAAACCATGATACTGCATAAATCCTAAAATGGAATAAAATGTGATATCATTTTACTTACTTTATCACACCAAAAGAAAAGGTCATTTTGGATTTGAGATAACTTCCGAGTTATCAGTAATTGAATCGTTGATACTTCTATTCAAAAGGATAATGAACCGATTTCCAGAAGGTAAAATTAAAAAGTCTCAGCTTTTTAATTTTACTTTCTGCGGTCGCTAAAATTTTCATTAATTTCCCTGGCAATTGACTTCAATCAATCAGAAACCCAGAAGATAAATAAAAAGTCTAGTAATGGTAAATTTTTGGATCCCAGAAGATATTAAATGGTCTCTTAAATTTATATTTTGGGCTCAAGTATTATCCGGATAATCGTAAACTTCGTCTCATATGTTATCATTAGATAGGCAGCAAAGAGTTATATATATGAAACGGAGTTACAGGATAACTATCCAAATAAAAAGTTATTCAGCATAATCACTTAGTTTGCCTGCACCATAGGGATGAATTCAAAAAAGCATATGGAACTTATCCAAGAAAATCTTATTTTTGCTGTATAAGTTTTATGTATCCGGTTCTTTACCTGGTCCTCAGGCACATTCTGGCATTCCCGGGGATATTAACCATACGGCGTGTTTACTTATATTTAGCTGGTCTCCTGTACCGTTTTAATAAGTGATCCTTTTCCATAAATTAAGTGCTGGGTATGCTGTAGAGAGTATAATAGTAGCAAGTCTGCAATCTGCAAGATTTTCAGAAAATAATTGTCAATAATAGAGTGAGTGTACAATAATAGAGTGAGTGTATGGAAAAATTAGCAAAATTTAAGGCATTGGGGCTTTCAGACAGCACGTTGAAAGCTCTAAAAAAGAAAGGGTTTGAAGAACCAACTCCAATTCAGGAAAAGGTTATCCCGCTTTTTTTGAAAGGAGAATGTGATATTATAGGGCAGGCACAGACAGGGACAGGCAAAACAACAGCTTTTGGAGCTCCCATTATCGAAAAAATCCATGATAAATCTGGGAAAATACAGGCAATAATCCTGACACCAACCCGAGAATTGGCAATTCAGGTTTCAGAGGAACTAAACTCCCTCAAAGGAGATAAAAAACTGCATATCATCCCCATATATGGTGGACAGTCTATGACCCAGCAACTTCGTGCACTGAAAAGCGGGGTTGACATTGTTGTCGGAACACCTGGCAGAGTCATCGACCATCTTGAGCGAAAGAGCTTAAACCTCAAAGATGTTGCATATTTCGTGCTGGATGAAGCCGACGAAATGCTAAATATGGGTTTTATTGATGCTATAAAGGAAATTTTGAATGCAACTGGTCCTGAAAAAAGAATGCTTTTCTTTTCAGCTACAATGCCAAAAGCGATCCTCGGGATCGTCAAAAAGTATATGAAAAACTATGAGCACATTTCCATTGAGGAGGAACTTGTCACAGACCTGACCGAACAAATCTACTTCGAAGTCCAGGAAAATGATAAATTTGAAGCCCTCTGCAGGATTATTGACATTGAAGATGAATTTTACGGGCTCATATTTTGCAGGACAAAAACTGATACAAGTAAGCTTGCTCAAAATTTAGGAGACAGGGGTTATTTAGTCGATGCTCTGCACGGTGACCTCTCACAACAGGAGCGGGAAAAAATCCTGAACAAATTTAGAAAGCAGAAGATAAATATCCTGGTAGCAACTGATGTTGCAGCGAGAGGTATTGATATAATAGAGCTAACCCATGTTATCAACTATTCCTTGCCCCAAGATCCTGATTCCTATGTTCACAGGATAGGAAGAACAGGAAGAGCTGGTAAGCAGGGAACTGCTATTACCTTTGTTACATCTACGGAATATAGACGGCTAACCTACATTAAAAAGACCTCAAAGTCCGATATGAAGAAAGGACGATTGCCTGAAATAAAAGATGTTATTAAAGCCAAAAGGGCAAGAGTGAAGGCTGAACTTGAATCAACCATAAAAGCAGAAGAATACATTGATTGCCTTGAAATGAGTGAAAAACTCCTCGATAAATATCCGGCAGAGAAAATCCTGGCTGCAGTCCTTAAGTATGCTTTCAAGGAAAAGTTCGATGAAAGCATGTATGCAGAGATTTCCGGCAGTTCATATGTCGACAGAAAGGGTAAAACCAGGCTATTTATTGCCATGGGAAAAGTCGATGGCATGACTCCGGACAAGTTACGAGAGTTCATACAGGAGGAGACAGGAGATAGCGAACTGAAAATAAAGGATGCAGAGATTTTTCCAAATTTTTCTTTCGTAACAGTACCCTTTGCTCAGGCTGAAACATTACTTGACATATTCAAAAACAAAAAGAGAGGAAGAAAACCCTTTGTGGAACTTGCCCAGAAATCAAAGGGAAAAAGCTCAAAGAATATGAATAATTCTGGCAACATGAATAATTCGAATGACACGAGAAATACGAAAAAAAAGGATTATTCGTATTAATTCAATTTATTTGTTCAGTATTTCTGAGACTTCGAATCTTCTGGAATTCTGGCAAACTGGGAACATGAATTTATCCGGGAATTATTCTTAACATATTTTTCTAACTATATTTATATATTATATGTAACAGAAACCTGTGTTTTACAGAAACAGTAGTTCCAAATCTCCTTCGTTCCTGAATATATCTTTTACAGATCAATGTGTGATTGAGAAATTTCCATTGCCAGATATTTTTTTTTCGGTCGTATCCATTATTTTGTGGAAATGATGAATATGAGGCCCCCTCTGTATTTGTCCAAAAAATGATAGCTATACTCTTTTTCTCCAGGCTGAATAGTTATACTGATTCTATTATTATTTGTGTGTATTGAAATTCTTTCTGATACGGATTTCTCATAGTTTTGTTGCTTGAATAAAATTTTTTCAGATTATTTAACGAATAATCAAGGAAATATGTACTTAACCAGACATTTAATATATATTTAAAGATGTTTAATTTGTCTACCTATTTGTCCACTATTATTCATTGGAGGTTAGTCTAATTTTTAATCCACTGTCATGTTGAGGAAATATATGGTATTGTTATGTGTATCTTTGGAAGTTTGTGGTAAATAATTAAGTAATCTATACAAAAATTATGATAGTGGGATTCATGGAAGTATTAATTTGAGAAAAAAGAAAATAGATGAAATTCTTGTACACATGTTTGGGAAATAGTGGTAAGTAATTAAGTAATGTATACAAAAATTATGGTAATGGAATTCATGCAAGCATTAATTTGGACAAACATGGTAGAAACAAGACTTGTAAGCTAAAAATGATCAAAGTTATTTGAATTTGAGTAAAACTGGTTTTTATATGTGTAATTGTAAATTTAATTTGAAATTTCAATTTAAGGGAACTCCTTAAATTGATTCTTTACTTCGCCGAAAAAGTCATTATTAACTTCAATTCCGAGTGATTTTCAATTTCAAGTTCTAGTAGAGTCCTTCTGGCCTCGCATCTTTTTTATGGATAAGGCTATCTGTTTTGTGATAATTGATTTAGGACCTTTGTCGTCTACAAGCACTCTCCCGCTTACTTCCCACCAGGACTTGGGGTAGGCTTTTTCTGGCTCTATTTCAGGATTTAGGCCAAGTTGTCTGGCTGCTTCGTTTATTTCATTGAGCTGCGGCTCCTTTATCGAATTTTTCCGAGCGATTATTCTTCCCTTGCTCCTTGACTTCATCTGGTCAATGTATATTGGCCAGATTACAATTTTTCCCTTATCTCTCATCATCATAATATCTTTGTTCTAAATTGCTTTCATCCAATTTAAAACTGCCCTGGAGATTCTTAAAGGTCAGAAATTCATCTTATCGTTGAATTTTTATCATTTTCCAATTTTTGTTCTCTTCGGTTGTTTGATTGATTTTCTTACCAAAACGCATCTCGTACTATTTTTTGGTTTTTTTGTTATGCACTTCAATGAGGTCAGTCAGAAAATATATACTTAGATGCATGGGAACATAAATTTTAGTCACAATGGAAACTTGATTATGAAAATATCAATCACTTAATTAAGGATAACCCAAGTTTCAAAACCTGTAATTATTTATCTTCCCAGAACAAATTTTGCATGGTGCTAATATGATTCCATCGTTTGCAATTGATGAGAAGGTAAGAGCTTATATAAGAAAAAGCGGGCAGGATTTCAGGCTTTCCACCTCTACAGAGGGCCCAGTACTTCTTACGCTTAATTACATTTCCCCTAAATCTTCAGACCTTAAGATACTTATTGGTAATAATGTTCTTTATATTTCAAAGACCCAGGCAAAGTATATAAAGAAAATTGACTGGCCTATGGTGGAGAGATTTCTGAATTTTTCCGGGGAACTCAGCACCTGAGTTTTGAATTTACCTGCCAGATTTCTATTCTTTCTTTAGTAAATTGGAGTTTTTTGTCTCCCTTTTCCATTATGATTATAGTAGTTCAGATTTGATGTAGTTTCGAATATTGTATTGCAAAAAAGAGAGTGTTTGCATTGGATAATTTTAGATATGTTAGTCTCTTAAGCTCATAGTTTACTTATATCCAGTTTCTATATTCCATCTTTCTCTGCATTCATAAGATTTTTTTTCGTGCCAAATTTGTCTATAAGATCAACTTCTATTTGTTGCAAATCAGATGCATTCTTTGTTATGATCTTTGTTCTGATCCAACGTTGCCATAATATTGAAAGTTGATCCTCAGTCCTTAGACTTATATTCAAGAGTGGAATTATTTTTGGATGTTGAATCAATTGCTTCATGAAATTAAAATAGTTTTTTAAATATACATCGGAGTTGTAGAAATGGCTTTGGAACTTAAAGATTCGGAACTACTGGATTATCCGCTTTATTTATTAAGAAGAGAGAGCATAGGATAAAGGCTAACATGTTCCAGATCCTAAAAAGGCTTCACCTTGGGGGAGACAGAAATTGCCGCCGGCTGAAAAAGATTGCTTGAAGCTAAAGGGAGAATTTTTGTGGAAATAAAAACGAAACTAATTTTTATATTCCTTGCCCTGATGGTGGTCTTGGTATCAGGTTGTATCGAAGAAAAAAAGAAGATTTTCCTTGATCAGCCCGGCAATATCTCCAGCTATGAATTTGAGGTTTTTCAGGATTCATGGATCAATCAAACACCTGTAAATACCAGCACATACTATATACTAAAGGATCATAGAAAAGTACAGGTTGTAAACATTGTAATAAATTGTAGTAAATTTGATATTTACCCTCCCGATACTCTAGGCGGCAATTCAGAGGATAAACCAATTGAAAATTTTGTATTGCTTGTGGATCCTTCAAATAAGATCGTAGCAGATATCAATACTTTACGAGAAATTTCACACAAAACTGAGAATTCGTCTGTCAGTTATAATCTGACTCAAGAAATTAGCCAGAACCTGAAAGTTATACACCTAGAATTCGAAAAACCTGTCACAGGATTTATTGGTTATACACATGAAATTTCAGGGACCCAGAGCTTTGGATTCATGAAACCTGATTCTGAGTTTATCCGTGTGGTTCTTCCAGCAGGGTATGTTACTGGCAACAGGGTATTCGGGATAGCACTACCGACACCTTCCAACGTAACTTTTGATGAAAAAGGAAGGCAAAATCTCCTTTGGATTTCTTCGAAAATGGGAAAAAGAGAAGTTGCTATTCAGGTAAAATATTATACTAAATCTGCACCTGTATTTTTCTTAGCCACAATTGTGATATTACTCATTGGTGTTGGTCTTGTGCTTTTGCATTATTCCAGGATTGAGAAAGAACTTGAGGCTACTAAAGGGATTTTTGAACTCGAAAAGGAGTACGAGAAGAAACAGCAGAGAAGGAAATAAACCTTAGGTGGGATATTTCCTTTGAATTATACTTTTTCATTTCTATCTATGTTTAGGAATGAATCAACTATTTGATCTCAAGCGTTTGGATAAATATATAAAGTTCATCATATAAATGTAGTAATCCTATAGATTATTGTCGAAGCTAGGAATTTTATAGAAACACTCTATTATAGTCACCTCTTGTATAATGCAAAATTATTGAAAACAATGGCGCAAATGTTCTTGGTGAAAGAATAGATGCTGCAAAGCTGGCAAATGGATGAAATGAAAAAAGAACAGCTCATTTTTATTTTCTATTGAATTTACCTCGAAAGCCATTCTGCTTCTAATGGTTAAGAGTTTTCAGATTTTTTTTCATGATCCTAAAACTAGATTATTCACTCTAAATATACAATTCAAGTAAGCAAATTTTGAGTTTTTGGATCCGCTTATAATTTATAAATTGGCATTTTTTGACATTTCATGAACAAAAATGAAAAATCTGCAAATCATGTGAATGTAGGTATAGATGGAAATCCACAATGTTTCAAGAAAAAACTTTTCCTTAGTACGATTTAAGCTGCCCTAATACCCCTAAGGATCGCAGACATTGAATGCAGAATTATGCCTGTTAGAGCCATAAAACTCCCTGCAGCAATCAGTAAGATCATGAGCATTGCAAGCCCGAAACTGAAACCCTCTCCCATGGAAAATTTTTGCAGGAAGTGAGCAACCATGTAGAGACCGCCTACTCCAAGAGAGATACCGGGGATTGTGAAGTAAAAAAGGGGCTTGTCAAATTCCATGTCCTTTAAGATCATGACGAGGACTTCAAGGCCGTGATGAATCGGATGTTTAGTGGAACAGTCAACGTCATAACGGACGCCTATTTCGACTTCTGTTATGCGGAGGCCGGCTTTCCCGGCATCTGCGAGCATTTCGCTTTCTATAGCCATGCCCTGCGCATTGAAGCGAAAAATCTCTATTGTAGAGGCCGCAAAGGCGCGGAAACCGCTCTGGGAATCGGTAATATGGATGCCTGAGCTTATGTTAGTGAACCTGTCCAAAATGGTTTGACCAACGCGGCGGTAAAAAGGAGTGTTTTTGTCCAGGCCGTTTAAATAGCGGCTACCATTTACAATGTCAGCGTTTCCTTCAATAATTGGAGCTACTAGCTTTGGAATGTCAGCAGGGTTGTGCTGGCCGTCTGAATCCATCGTTACAATTACATCGACACCCAAACTGGCTGCGACTGTAAAACCGGTTTTGAGAGCTCCCCCTTTTCCCATATTTATTTCATGTACAATTACTTCGGCTCCAGCTTCTCTGGCAATGTCAGCCGTACGGTCTGAGCTACCGTCGTCAACAACGATTACGTTGTCTACATGAATTCTGGTCAGGAGGACCATGCTTCCAATGGAGACTTCTTCATTATAAGCAGGAAGAACTACTATGATGTTCTGGGGAGTTATGCCTCTCTCGGGTTGATATTGTTCGATTTTACTTATGCATCGGATTTTTTTGCCTATCGATAGTTCATTATTCAATTGTTCATTATTCAATTTAAATAACCCCCAAATTATATTCTAAAATTATTGACGGAAACTGTGAATTCAAGCACTGTATAATCAAAATCGATAGAATTGATTTGCATGATTTTTTCAGTATCTGCAATTGCCTCGTCCACCACCTACAAGGGTTGCCTACAAGATTGATGTTTTAAAATTTCTAAATTCGAGTATGTGCGATACTCGCAGTAATCAACTATACTAAATTATTTAATTTATATCTCTTTATTTTTAAATAAATAGATTTAAATTTTACTCATTTATGTTTTTATATATGAATATCTAGAAACTAGATAAACATTGTAGAATATATTTTCCTTAAAAAAGATAGTTATAGCTAAATGAGGGAATAAAAATACAAGATATTTATTCTTAAGATTAATTTGAGAAACTTCTTACTCTAACAAGTTTAATACTTCACCAACTAGCTCAGATACCCTGTATAATTCTATCCATTTTCTCGAATTTTACCTTGAATTTGTTCCATTTCCTTTTTACATCCACCAGGGAGATAATTTTATACTTATATATTTATTACAGTGAAACAAATAACAGGAAATTTAATCGAGTCAAACAATTTTTCTGTAGAGAAATACATTTCTGAAACTCATTTTGATTTTTATCTCTTTTGATGGCTACAAGTCGATTTTCTTTAGATGATTGTGTAACTAAATTCCACAAAGTATTTTTGAACCTGTACTTTGAATTGAGTGTGTGAATAACATTTGTATAGACATTGATGCTAGAACCTTGAAACATAGCTTAGGTGTCAACTTTGATTGAATCAAAATTGAACTATTTTTGATAATAGCGGTAAAAAGGGTTTATATGTTTAGCTCCACTCAAAGTAAATGTGCCAATATTTTGTGATTGGGGTCAATTCCAGATATAAATGTCGAATAAAATTATTCAGATATAATATGTTATTATAGTTACTGAAAAAAAATACATCTATGTTGTGAGAATCTCAAATTAGCTCTTAAAATCCGTGATTCAATTTAACAATTGTTTTTTTTAAAAATATTCTACAAATTAATTTTTGTTCTGAACCTTGTTTTGTAATTCCGTAGGCACAAATAGTTGATATGCAATGAAGTTCAGAGTGAGTAAAGTTTACTTCTTTTTTTACTCTTCGGACTTAAAATTTTACTGTACTCTTACTATGACCATATCTCTTTTTGCATTCCGCTCTTTTTTTGTATAGTTTTTTGAATGAATCATCTCTAATATTTTGGTTTCTCAGATACCTTCCAATCTGAACCATTCTTCCATTATGGCACAGGAAACTGAGTTTTTCTTCCATTTTTGCGTTGATATCTCTTCCTTTTTTCCACATTTTATTGGCTCATGATCTATTCTTTCAATCTCTACTTTCTTATTGATTACGGTATTTGATGTATAAGTGATGCCTGGTTTTGCTTTAAGATGAAATCATATATTTGCATGATTAAGAAAAGAATCATGAACTCATCAGCAGAACATGATTCCATATCAGCATTTATTTTTTATGAAGCTTGTATATGTTTAGTAAGTTCAAGAAAATCAGAATTAATACCATAATTATGAGTCATAATACCATGATAAGTTCCAAGCATTGTGATTATACCTTATCCATTTTACATTCATAATGTGGATTATAATCAGCATGCTTGTCATATCTTGAAGCTCTAAGTGAAGTGAAAGCGATCTTAGCTTTTTTTTCTTGTGAGAGTTTTGAGGATTTTTTCATAAAACAACATCGTTATCTCGTTGATTCCTTCCTCTATGAGCCTTTAATTCATAAAATGATAAGGTTTCAACCTAAAGGAAGTTTTATCTGGACTTTTTCATAAAAAAGATCCCAGAATAGCTTCTTCCTCTGTTAGGGAAGAAATAGTTTTATCATACTTAAGTTTTCTAAAACATTTCACAATAAAGAGTTTTTATCATACAAGAAACACTTTACTTTAATTGAAAACTTTTGTTGGTATAAAAT
>Ga0326728_10018831_pt1 | contig 13512 bp, 6 predicted proteins | sample MB3enrmetagenome_FD_207602 | JGI IMG/M metagenome (GOLD analysis project Ga0326728, IMG submission 207602) | Lab enriched peat soil microbial communities from McLean, Ithaca, NY, United States - MB31MN | ecosystem: Environmental > Terrestrial > Soil > Wetlands > Peat | place: USA: New York... | reverse complement strand
AAGATGTGAGTCTCCTGAAGGCTCACCACCTGCTCGCGAAGCCCTTCCAGGAGCACGGTCAAGGGGTTGGCGGAGGGCGTGGTATCGGCGCTGTCATCGACAGTGTAGATGGCCGCCAGAGAGTCGCTGTCCGAGAAGGAGTGGTCCAGGCGGGCCGTTCCAAAGTTTTCGTGAATGGCCTGAATGGGGTTGCTAAATGCTTCCGCCACTCCCGCGCCCAAGTCGGGGCCGTTGGCCACGGGCCACAGCGCCAGGAGCGCGGCCGCGCGGGGGGTTATACCATTGAAGACCGGGTTGCCGCTCGAATCGGGCAGATAGCCCGAGCGCGCGTTGGCATCCGGCACCAGTGTGACGTCGCTCAAGCCCAGGTGCTGGCGGAAACCTTCGAAGTTCGCGAACAGAAACGTCTTGTCCTTCTTGATCGGCCCGCCCAGAGCCACTCCGAACACGTTCCTCTCAAATTGCGGGATGGAACCCTGGTCGAAGAAATTGCGGGCGTCCAGTACGCTGTTGCGCAGGAACTCATAGACGCTGCCATGCAGCGCATTGGTGCCCGAGGCGGTGACGATGCTCACCTGCGCACCGGGCCGCTTGCCGTATTGTGCGCCATAGGCGCCCGTGAGCACATTGAACTCGCGCACGGCTTCCACACCCAGAAGCTGTCCGCTGGCTCCTCCGGGCGTGGTGTTGATCTGCGAGGCGCTGGTGTATTCCACGCCGTTCAACAGGAACAGATTCTCCTGCGGCCGGCGCCCCAAGACGGCGAACATGTTTCCGACTGCGGCGGTGGACGCCCCGACGCCTCCCGAGCGTTCCGAGGTATAGTTCACCACGCCTGGGTTGAGGGTCAGCAGCTCATCATAGCTGCGGCCGTTCAACGGCAGGTCCTTGACCTCGCGCTCGCCCACCAGCCCCCCGATCTGTTCGGTGGAAAGATTGACGGCCGAGGGCGTCTCCTCCACCGTGATGATCTGGCGCAGCTCCCCGACCTCCAAGGCGAAGTTCACCGTGCTCTGCTCGCCGATCACCAGCGAAATGCCGGTTTTCTGCGCCGAAGTGAAACCCTCCTTGCCGGCGGTTACCTCGTAGCGGCCCACCTGAACGCTTGCCGCCGTGTAGCGTCCAGCGTTATCCGTGGCGAGGGTGCGCACCGATCCGGTTTCAACGTTCTTAACCGTGACCGTCACCGCGGGCAAGGCTGCGCCGGAAGCATCTGTAATCACTCCGCTGATGGAGGCTTCCTGCGCTAGAGCCGGCAGGAGCCAGAACAGAGGAAAAATCCAAAATGCCTTCACTTTTGCAATCTCCCATGAAATCAGTCGACTAAAAATCAACCCCTCTCAGCGTTCCCGGCGACGGCAAAAGCAAGATAGCCGGTACTAGTCAGATTTGTCTATCGAGTATATGGTAATACCGCTCCAGTGGTCAATCCGGTTCTTTCGATATGCGTGTCGCGGGCTCAGGCGCCGGCCAAGGCATAATCCAAATCGGAGATCAGGTCTTCGACATCTTCGACGCCTACGGAGACGCGAACCAGGTCGGGTGTGATACCCATTTCCTGGAGCGCGTCGGAAGCGACTGAGACGTGGGTCATGGTGACCGGGTGCTCGATCAACGATTCCACGCCGCCCAGGGATTCAGCCAAAGTAAACAACCGCACCCGATCGAGCAGATGAAACGCCGCATCCTGGCCGCCGCGCAGGCGGAAGGAGAAGGTGCCGCCATAACCGCTCATCTGCTTCCTGGCGAGCGCGTGCTGCGGATGCGATTCGAGGCCGGGGTGCAACACGCCGGCCACTTTGGCGTGACACTCCAACCAGCGCGCCACAGCCAACGCGTTGCGGTTGTGCTCCTCCATGCGCACGGCGAGGGTCTTGATGCCGCGCAGCACAAGGAAGCAGTCCTGCGGACCGGCGCAGGTGCCCATGGCGTTTTGCAGGAACCCGATCTTCCCGCCGAGCTCGGCGTCTTTCACCACCGCGGCCCCGCCCACCACGTCGGAGTGCCCGTTGATGTACTTCGTCGTGGAGTGCACCACCACGTCAACGCCCAAATCGAGCGGCCGCTGGAAGTAGGGTGAGAGAAAGGTGTTGTCGCAGATGGCAATGGCGCCATGGCGGTGGGCCTGCGCGGACACGGCCTCCAAATCCACCAGGTTCATCAGCGGGTTGGTGGGAGATTCGATCCACACGGCCGCGGCGCCACCGGCCAGCACCCGTTCGGTGGCTGCGGCATCCCGAAGATCCACATACACGGCCTCGATTCCCTTGCCGCGCAACACCGATTGGAACAGGCGGTAGGTACCGCCATACAGATCGCTGTGCACCACAATACGGTCGCCGGAATCGAACATCATGAGGACCGTGGTTTCGGCGGCCATCCCAGTGGCGAAAGCAAATCCCGACGATCCACCCTCGAGCGACGCGAGACAGTTTTCCAGAGCTTTCCGCGTGGGATTTCCGCTGCGCGAGTAGTCAAAAGCTCCGGGGCGGTTGACGCCCCGGAAGGCGAACGTGGAAGTCTGATAGATCGGCGTCATGACAGCGCCCATATGCTCGGCGGGCGAATGGCCCGCGTGAATGGCAAGCGTTTTGAACTTCATTGAAATTCGCTTCTCCAGCAATTATACTAGTGTCAATAGGAATAATCGCAGTAATAGGACGTAATGAGGGTCTAGAGCGTTCTATCGCTTTCGCCAAGGCCAAGCCGCGTAGGGTCGGTAATGGCCCTAATCTCTATGGAGTTTATTATTTTTTTCTTGACACACGGCGCGAAATAGCTTAACCTACGAAGGCATGATAGTCGGGATACAGTTTACGGCTGCACCACATCCGACTCCGTCGTGCGCCTTGGCCTCCTGCCGTCTTCCCATCTGTTGCCTCTGTCGATAGCCGTCCTCGCGGCCTGATCCTAGCTTTACCCAGGCTGCCGAAGGCACGGCGCATACTCCAACGAAAACTGGCTGTCCCGTCACGATCCAAGACGGTCCAACGAATAGTTATGTGCGTAACGAACAGTCGTTCATAAGGAGATAAAATGAAACTCAAGAACTTACTCGCAGTGATTCTCGCCATCGCGCCTGCCGCACTGGCACAGCCGGTGGCCGGGCTATGGCAAGCGACCCTGACTACCAGAGACGCCGAGGTCCCTTTCCGCTTGGAGATCGCGGGCGACGGGGCGAACGTGCAAGGCTGGTTCTTCAACGGAGATCAGAAGGTCCACTCGACGAGCGGCCGGTTCGAAAACGGCAAGCTCGTCCTCAACTTCGACCAATACGCCTCGAAACTGGAAGCCACCTTAAATAACGGGGTTCTCGAAGGCACGTACGGCCGCTCCCGGGCAGCTTCGTCCACCGCTGGGCGGGGAGGCAATTCTTTCCGCGCCACGATCTATACTCCGCAGCCCAAGGCGGCAGCCGCCGACGTTCCTTCGATCAATGGCCTGTGGGAGATTCCCCTCACCCAGAGCAGGAAGCGCGGGGAGTTTTCCTGGCGGTTCATCGTGCGCCAATCCGGGGCGGACATCTCCGCGGCGATTTTGCGAATCGACGGGGATACGGGGGCGCTGACCGGCACCTATCAGGACGGCAAGTTCGTGCTGAGCCACTTCTCCGGCGGCCGTCCGGCGCGCCTCGAAGTGACGCCCGCCGGCGACGGCACGCTGGACCTGGTTCTGCGCGATGGGCATGCCGAGGTGGCGCCGGGAAACCGGCTGAAGGCACTGCGTCCGGCCCAGGCGAGGGCGCAAGGGCTGCCCGTGCCTTCGGATGCCTCGCTGCACACGGGCGTGAAGGACCCCAACGAACGCTTCCATTTCCGCTTTCCGGACCTCAGCGGACAGATTGTTTCCGATGGCGACGCGCGCTTTCAGGGCAAGGTGGTTCTGGTGAACGTCACGGGAAGCTGGTGCCCGAATTGCCACGACGAATCGCCTTACCTGGCGGAACTCTATCGCAAGTACCACAAAGCGGGGCTCGAAATCGTAGCTCTGAATTTTGAGGAGGAGGAGCAACTGAAGGACCCCACCCGTCTGCGCGCCTACGTGAAGCAGTATGGAATCGAGTACCCGGTATTGCTTGGGGGCACGCAGGACGAAGTGAATGCCAAGCTACCCCAGGCGGTCAATCTCAACTCCTGGCCGACGACATTCTTTCAAGACCGCAGCGGCCGGATCCGCAGGGTCCACGTCGGCTTCGCGGGCCCCGCCACCGGAGAGTTGAATACGCTCCTAAAGGAAGAATTCACCACCGAGATCGAGCGCCTGCTGGCGGAAAAGGCGGTACCCTTGGTTTCGCAAAACCAGGGCACGGCGCGTTAGCCGCCTCGATTTGAGAAGAACCCGACATGCAAACAAGCAGGCGCAGGTGAAGGCATGAGCGGCGAGTTCCGCTGTTGTGGTTGCCTCCAGTCTCCGGCCCGCGGCGCCAGGCGTTCCCTGGCTCTCATCAACTAACAGAGTTTTGCAGTAAGGGAAAGTTGCCGCGAATCCGTCGCGACCGGTGTCTTCGCTTTCCGGCGAGCCCGGTTGTACCGAAGTTGCGGCACTGAAAGGTAATCAAATGAAACGGTTTGTTTACGTCCTTCTCATTTCCGGTTTGGCATTTGCACAGACTTTCCAGGGTTCCCTGCGGGGCCGCGTCACCGATCCAAGCGGGGCTGCCACCTTCGGAGCCAAGATCGCCATCGCCGACGAAGCCAAGTCGACGATTCGCACGACGGTTACCAACGATCAGGGCGAGTACGTGTTCACGGCGGTTACGCCCTCCACGTACACCGTGATTGCGGAGGCACCCGGTTTCAAGCACCTGGAGCGCAAGGGCGTCTTGATTTCCACGCAAGCCGCCGTCACGGTGGATCTCGTTTTCGAACTGGGCCAAGTAACCGAACAGGTCGACGTTACCGAAGAGGCGCCGCTGCTGGAGACGTCCGATGCGTCCACTGGGCAGGTCATCGAGAGCCAGAAAATCACGGACCTGCCCATCCTTGGGCGAAACCCGTTTTTTGTCGCCAAACTGGCGCAAACGGTGGTGTTTGTCAACAACCCGAAGATGGGCCGCATGCAGGACCAGAACGCCAATTCCCAGGTTTCGATCGGCGGCGGCCCGGTGCGGACCAATAACGTTCTGGTAGACGGTATCTCGATCACCGATTCGAACAATCGTGCCGTGTTCGTGCCCTCGCCGGAATCCGTTCAGGAGGTGAAGCTTCAGGCGGGCACGTACGACGCCGAGGCGTCCCGCACCGGGGGCGGAACTTTCAATTCGCTGCTGCGTTCCGGTTCGAACGAGCTGCACGGCAGCGCCGTGGGCCATATTCGCCAGACGGACTGGCTGGCCAATAACTTCTTTTCTAACGAAGCCGGTCTGCCGGTTGCGGATCAGCCGTTCCGGGACTGGGGCGGCTCGCTGGGCGGGCCGGTCGAGATTCCCAAGCTCTACGACGGGCACAACCGGACCTTCTTCTTTGCGGCCACCGAGGCATACCGGCAGGAGGACGGAGGCGACACCGCGCTGGCTGTGCCCACGGCGCTCGAGCGCGTGGGCGATTTCTCCCAGAGTCTCAGCCCAAGCGGCACGCGCCAGATCATCTACGACCCGCTCAGCACCACCTCCACCGGGGATCGAACGCCATTTCCGGGAAACATCATTCCGGAAGACCAATTGAATCCGGTCGGGTTGAAGCTGGCGTCATACTACCCGCTCCCGAACGCGCCCACCGCCTACTACGGCGCGACCAACTTCAATTTCACGGGCGGTTATCCGAATCGCGGCGACCAATACACGTTCAAAGGCGATCAGCAGTTCGCTACATGGCTTCATGCCTCGGCATCCTACGTTCATCAAAAGACCGGAGAGACAGACTCCCCTCCGACCTTCGGTAACCTGGCGTCGCCAGGGCAAACCCTGCTCTATCGGAGGATCGATGCCACGCAGGCCAATGCCACTGCGACGCTCGATCCCACCACGGTACTGACGGCCCGCTGGGGATTCAACCGTTTCTTCACGACCAGCTTTCCCACGTCGAGCGCCGGATTCAACCTGGCCACTCTGGGGCTTCCGGAATCCCTGGCTGCCGCGACTCCGGATACGGCGTTTCCCTCCGTCACCATGGGAACGCTCGCGAGCTTCGGGGGCGGCACGACCACCCGGGATGTTTTCTACTCGCGCTCGGCTAACACGACGATAGCCAAATTTCTCGGCCGGCACAGCCTCAAAGCCGGCTTCGATTTCCGCACACTGCATGACGACGGCACGCCCGCTGTCGGCCCGACGAGCCTCGGTTTTTCCGATGTCTTCACGCGCGCGACGCCTCAAACTTCGACCGTTGGAACTGGAGCCGACCTCGCAACCATGCTCCTCGGCTATCCCACCAGCGGCAGCATGAACGTGGTTGCCAACTTCAACGACTTCGTGCGCTACTACGGCGGCTTCGTTCAAGACGATTTCCGGATTACTCCCAAACTGACTCTGAATTTCGGGATCCGGTTCGAGCACGAGTCCGGTATTCAAGAATCGAACAACAAGTTGATCGTCGGCTTCAACCCTACGGCCGCCAATCCGCTGCAACAAAACGTCTCGGGCTTGAAGGTTCCAGGCCAGGTGGAATATGCCGGCGTAAACGGCAATCCGGTGGAAACCGGCAACCCTCTCGCCGTCAAGCCTGGGCCGCGCATCGGTTTCGCGTACTCGGCCAACAGTAAGACGGTGGTTCGCGGCGGATACGGAATCTACTGGGCGCCGGGCTTCTTCAGTTTTCAGAACGCCAGCGGGTATTCGCAGACCACGTCCATCATCGCTTCCACCAACGGGAACTTCACCCCGGCCGCTTCGCTCTCCAATCCCTATCCAACCGGGCTGTTGCAACCGACGGGGAATACACTGGGGGGCCTCTCGGGAATCGGCCAGGCGATCACGGTCTTCTCTCCCACCTCGCAATCCGCGGGCTATGTTCAGGAGTATTCGTTTGAAGTACAAAGGCAGGCCCCCGCCGGATTTGTCGTCACGCTGGGCGGCTTAGGCTCCCATTCGCTCCATCTGAACGAGACCGGCCTGAATATCGACCAGCTCAACCCCTCGTATTTCCAGCTCGGTTCGGCGCTCACGCAGAAAGTCGCCAATCCGTTCTATAACAACGGCGGGGTGGGCACGGTGGGAACGTCGACCGTGACTCAAGCCCAGCTCTTGCTGCCCTTTCCGCAGTACACGTCGGTGACGATCGCCAATTCCGATACGGGCTACGCGTTTTACTATTCCGCGTATTTCCGGGCGGAACGGCGCTTCGCGAACGGCCTGACTGTGCTGGCATCCTACACGTGGTCGCGCACCGAAACCAATGTTCTTGGTGTCAGCACCGCGGGCGCCGCCCAGATCAGCACCCTATCCGGCGCCCAGAACGCCTACGACAAGGCCGCCGAGTTCGGGCTGGCCACGCAGGACGCGCCGAACCGGTTCACGACGGCGATTACGTATGAGCTGCCGTTCGGGAGAGGAAAGCCGTTCCTGAGCAACAACCGCATACTCGACCTGGTTGCCGGCGGATGGTCGGCGAACGCTTTCGGCATCCTGCAAACGGGCTTTCCACTAGGGGTGACGCAGCCGAATAACAATAGCGTGATCGGGGCCACCGTACAGCGGCCCAACGCGACAGGCATTTCTCCGGTTACGTCCGGATCCACCGCCGATCGCATTAACGGCTGGCTCAACCCGGCGGCGTTCTCGCAAGCTCCGCTATTCACCTTTGGCGATACTTCGCCGTTCCTCAACGTCCGCGGTCCCGGTTTGTCCAACTGGGACGTGTCCGCGTTCAAAACGTTCTCGATTCGCGAGCGGTTTAGGGCGCAGTTTCGCGCCGAAGCTCTGAACGCCACCAACACGCCGTACTTCAGCTATCCGAACACGTCGTTCACGAGCCCGAACTTCGGGAAAATCACGGCTCAGGCAAACAACTCGAGGCTGATCCAGCTCGGTGTGCGGGTTAGTTTTTAGGTCTAGGTCGAAAAGAAGTCCCTCACCGAAGTGGACCCGCACGCCGTGAGCCCGCGTGGGGAATGACCCGTCCAAAGCAGTCGATTGCGCAGGGACGTTGAGGCGTTCCTGCGCTCGATTGAGGCGCAACACGGAATTCCGGAGAATAGTTGCCGCTTGGCCGTCAGGCTGGGCGAGACGAATGCGCCATTTCGTATCACCTAATCCGATTCGGTTACCACATAGCCCACGCGCTTTTCCGGTCTCGGGGGCGAGGGACTGAAGCACTCCAGCGATCGGATTTTGACGGCGCCGGGAATCGCCCCCAGTTGGGTCTCCACCGCGCGCCGGAGATCGTCGGGCGATCCGGCCGCCCGGGCGTTAAGCAGAATTTTGTGCACAGCCGCCGGGGATGCATCCAGGTTCCCTTGCAACGAAGGGTCGCCGCCGTTGCGCACAATCGAGGCTTTTACCCAGCCCGATGGCGACTCGTCCATCACCTTCAGATGAGCGATGTTGAATCCCTCTTGCGTGAGCACCGCGCTAAGCCCATCAATCAGCGAACCAACCACGGACGCGGGCGATGCGAGAGGCTCCGGCTTCAGCGTCGCGCTGCAATTCAGCCATGCCAGCGCCGCCTCCGCCCGCGCGTAACGCTCGTAGTCGATTTCGAGGATCTTCCCCCCCGGACGGAACCGGCCGCCGAGGACATCGTCCAGCCACGCCTCTACGCCGTCCCCGGTTTGCGAACTGAGGAACCGGGGCGAGCACCCGGGCAATGATGGGAACTCCTTGTAACGGTCGGTCTTACTGAAGCACACGAGGTCCGCCTCTTCGATCTGTTTATAGAACAGGAACGCCAGTTCGGGATCCAGGCTTGGGTCCATCCAGCGCTTGGCGCGCTCGGGGTCGACCAGAACCGTATACGGCGCTACGCGGAAGCGCGCCGCATGCTCCAGCTTCAGTGGTTGCAGGACAGTAGCGGAGATGTCCGTGCAACTGCCTACGGCTTCCGCGAAGATGATCTCCGGCATGTGGGCGCGCAGTTCCTCGGCGGCGTGGACGAGGTCGGAGAGGCGGCAGCAGAAGCACCCCCCGGCCACCTGCCCGGTCTGGATCTCATTGGCCTCGACGAAGCGCGTATCCACGAGTTCATCGCCCTGATCGTTGAGAAGCGCCGCCGCCTTGACGCCGCGCCCGTGAAGGAGTCGCGCCGCCGCGACGAGTAGCGAAGTCTTCCCGGCGCCGAGGAAGCCGCCGATCGTAACAATGGTCGGGCGAAAGCCTCGGCTTCGCAGTTTCCCCTCACGGCCTCTCATATTGTCCTCCCGAACCCGGACGTTACCATGGTGGATCTTTGCGGCCAAGCCCCCAGAATAGCTACTCATCACAATCGTTGTATCCTGATACGGAACGCCGGCGGATATGGGTGGTGCGATTTTACTCGTCGCCCTGTTACTGATTGCACTGATTGTTCTGCCGATTGTCGCTATCGTGCGGACCAGGGGGATCCGCGCCCTGGAACTCCGCGTCGCCGGGCTGGAAGCAGCCCTTCTCCGACTCATCCACGAGCGCGCTCCCACTGCGCCTCCGCTCCTCGAAGCCGCCCAGTCCATCCCCGCCGCGCCCGCGCCTCCCGCACCTCCTGTGCCGATTCCCGAGATCGCTGCGCCTCGAGAACACCTTGAACAGGTCATCGGCCGCAAGTGGCTGGGATGGGTCGCCATCCTGCTGATCTTCGCCGCCACCGTATACTTCCTCAAGTATGCCTTCGAGAATAGATGGATCGGCGAGCTCGGCCGCGTGATACTTGGCATCGCTGCCTCGCTCGCCCTGGTCTGGCTCGGCCATGACCGGCATCGCAGGCGGTGGCGCTACCTCTCGCAGGTCCTCACCGGCGGCGGCATCGCCATCCTGTACCTCTCCATCTACGGCGCCTTCGGCTATTACCACCTTATCGATCAGCGCGGCGCCTTCATCTTCCTCGCCATCATTGTGGCCGAAGCGTTTCTACTGGCCGCCGCGTACGATGCCCCATCCATCGCCATCATGGCCCTGGCGGGCGGCTTTCTGGTTCCCGTGCTTCTCTCCACCGGCCGCGACCAGTATGGCACTCTGTTCGCTTACATCTTGCTGCTCGATCTGGGCATGCTCTGCGTGGTTATCGCCCGCTCCTGGCACTGGGTCGGATCTCTGGCGTATGCGGGCACGCAGTTCCTGTTCTGGAGCTGGTATTCCGAACACTACCACTTCGAAAAGCGCCCGGCCGCACTGCTGTTTCAAACCGCCATCTTCCTGCTGTTTATCTTGGCCGACCTCGCGCCGAACCTGCGCCGCCGCGCGGCCGGATGGGAGGAATGGGTCCGCCTGGCGGTGAATCCCTTCGTCTTCTACGCCACCTGCTACGCGCTGCTCAATGACGACCGGCACGGTTGGATGGCCGCCCTGGCCCTGCTGCTCGCGGTTGTCTATGCGGCCCTGGCGCGCGCCGAACTGGCGCTCCGCCCGTCGGACCGCCGTATCTTCCTGGTCACGCTGGGGACAGCGCTGACCTTCGTCACCCTCGCCATTCCGGTCCAACTGGAGTCGAACTGGATCACCATCGCGTGGGCCGTCGAGGCCGTGGCGCTGCTGTGGGCCGGTCTCGAAACCGGCGCGCGGCCCCTGCGCGCGCTCTCCTCGATAGTGTTCGCTTTGGCCGTGGCCCGCTTCCTATTTCAGGACACGCCCTGGGATTCCCGCGCCGCGTTCACGTCGGTCTTCAACCGCTACTTTCTGGGGATGCTGGCGCTCGCGGCCTGTCTGGCCGCCGCTGCGTACCTGTATGGCCGCGCGCGGCCGCGCGCCGCCCTGCTCGCCGGCCTGGTGGCGTTCGCCGTTCTGTGGATCGGTTCCAGCATCGAAGCCTTCACGTACTTCAGTGGGCAGGCGCAGACGGCCGCCGCCTCCGGGCGTCCTGAGGCCGGCGAGACCGTCCGCCACCTGCGCTGGGCCGCCCAGCTCTCCTTGTCGCTGCTGTGGTCCGCATATGCCGGGCTGCTGACCGCCGCCGGCTTGCGGTTGCAGCGCCGCGCCCTCCGTTCCACGGGACTGGTCGTCTTCGGCATCACGCTCATCAAAGTACTTTGGGTGGATGTTCCAGAACTGCGCCAGTTCTACCGCATCGTCGCCCTGCTGGCGCTGGGACTCGTCCTGCTGGCGGCGGCATGGATCTATCAGCGAGGTCTTCGCCGGGAGCAAACTCGATGAAGAAAATCGTCCTGACTGGATGTCTGGTTTTGGCCCTGTTCTCCAGCGCACGGGCGCAGACCCCCGGCGCAGCGGAGCCGCTGAGCGCCTGGCCGTATTTCAAGGAATTGCGCTCCCCCGGCGCGGTTTCGGGACTGCTCGATTTCCTCCTCGACCGCGAGATCCTGGACCAAGCCCGCACCGACCAAGCCGATCTCCGCCTCTATGACAGCGGAGGCCACGAGATTCCCTACGTTTTGCGTGTCCGTCACGAGGTGGAGACCCAGGCCGCCTTCCCCGTCCGGGAGTTCAACCGTGGGGTGGAGGGCGGCGCCGCCGTGGTCTCTTGCGATTTGGGCGCGCAACCCGTCGAACACAATCTCGTCGAGATCGATACCGCCGGCGTAAATTACCGCCGCCTGGCGGATGTCCAGGGCAGCGCCGATGGCGTCGCTTGGTCCACGCTGGCTTCCCAGGCGATCCTGTTCCGTTTCTCTGCCGTCGGCCGTTCCGTAGATCAATCGGCCGTCCCCTATCCCGTGAGCCGCTACCGCTATCTGCGCGTGCGCGTAAGCCGCGATCCCCAAGTGGACTCGGCACCGCCCCAGATCTCCGCTCTGCGCGTAAGGCGCTCAATTCAGGTGCGGGGCGAGATGACGCTTTTCCCCGCCGAGCGGGTAGAGCGCGATGCCGACCGAATGTATGGCCGCCCGGCTTCCGTGTGGCGCATCGACTTGGGAGGCCACGTTCCATTCGAGCGCCTCAGTCTTAGCATCACCGCCGCGGCCTTCTCGCGGCCGTTCCAGCTTGAACTTGTCGACAACCCGGCCGCGCCTGCGCTTATCGCATCTGGCGAACTGACCCGGGACGCCGAAACCGCCGGGCAGCCGCTGGTGATCGCCTTCGCCGAGCGCTTCGGACGCCGTTTGAAGCTGACCGTAATCGATGACCGCAATCCGCCGCTGGCGATCGGTTACATGACCGCCATGAGCGCCGCACGCCAAGTGATCTTCGAAGGCGCACGGGCGTCCGCCGGCCCGGTACGTGTCTACTATGGCAATCCCAAGGCACTTGCGCCCCACTACGATCTCGGCATGCGAATCCCCGCCAATCCAGGCGGGACTTCCGTGCGGCAGTGGCTCTCGCCGCAGCGCGCCAACCCTACCTACCGTCCCGAGTCCAAACCGTTTTCGGAGCGTTCGCCCTGGCTGATATACGTGGTGCTGGCTGCGGCCAGCCTCGCCTTGGCAGCCATCCTGCTGAGCTTGGCGCACGCCGCAAAAGCCCAGCCACAAGTGTAGGCGCACCGTTCTCACCGGCGATTGCCGCATGATGGCGGCTGCCCACTAGTGTAGTGCGGCGTAAGTAGTAACCACTAACCACAACGCAGCGTCTCTATAATCAGGAGACGAGCGCATGCGTGTTGCACCCCCAGTTGAATTGACCGAAGAGCAAGAGCGCGCCTTGCAGCAGTGGGTACGGGGCCGGTCGCTGCCTGCACGCCAAGTCGAACGTGCGCGCGTCGTCTTGTTGGCAGCCGCCGGCAAGCAGGATCTGGAGATCGCTGCCGAGATCGGCATCAGCAACCAGAAAGCAGCCCGCTGGAGGAAGCGGTTCTTGAAAATGGGTTTGGCCGGCTTGGAGAAGGATGCACCGCGGCTTGGCCGTACACCAACCATCACACCTGCCAAAGTGCAGGAGGTGGTCCGGAAAACCACCCAGGAGAAGCCCTCCAACGCGACCCATTGGAGCACCCGCACCATGGCGGAGGCGGCGGGCCTTAGTGAGAAGAGCGTGCGTCGCATCTGGCACAAACATGGCTTGAAGCCGCACCTGTCGCGCACGTTCAAAGTCAGCAACGATCCGGAGTTCGCCGAAAAGCTGGAAGCCATCATCGGGCTTTATCTCAACCCGCCAGAACACGCCATCGTGTTGTGCGCCGATGAAAAGAGCCAGATCCAAGCGCTGGACCGCACGCAGCCTGGGCTGCCGCTGAAGAAGGGTCGGTGCGGAACCATGACCCATGACTACAAGCGCAACGGAACCGCCACTCTATTCGCCGCCATGAGCACTCTGGATGGATCCGTGATCAGCATGTGCGACGACCGGCACCGTCATCAAGAGTGGCTCAAATTCCTACGCGTGATCGACGACCTGACTCCGTCCGGCAAAGAACTGCACCTGATCGCCGACAACTACGCCACGCACAAGCATCCGAAGGCGCAAAAGTGGCTGGCCCGCCATCCGCGCTTCCATATGCACTTCACTCCGAACAGCAGTTCGTGGCTCAACATGGTCGAGCGCTTCTTCCGCGATCTCAC
>Ga0326728_10018830_pt1 | contig 13513 bp, 11 predicted proteins | sample MB3enrmetagenome_FD_207602 | JGI IMG/M metagenome (GOLD analysis project Ga0326728, IMG submission 207602) | Lab enriched peat soil microbial communities from McLean, Ithaca, NY, United States - MB31MN | ecosystem: Environmental > Terrestrial > Soil > Wetlands > Peat | place: USA: New York... | reverse complement strand
TGAGCATAATCTCAGCCTCCCTAAGTTTGTTGATGATCTGTTCTGGCGTGTACCCTTTCTTTGGCATTTTGCCCCCCTAATTATTTTTTAGTCTAACATTTAATGTGGACTATTTTTTGGGGGTCATTGGAAGTCTTGTCCTTTCGTGTCTGGAAACTTACCTTGGTGCCAAAGCGCTGGGAGAATTGGCAAGACCAGGGGAGTTTTTTGACTTTACTCGATACCGCCCCACACTTGTCAGGAAAGGGAACAGCAGTGAGGTGATCGTTCCTAATACTACTATTACTTATGGTATTACTCATGGCACACAGCCGGGCAGCCACGATTTCATTTTCCTCCGCCTTTTAGAACCGCACATGCAGGCTGAAGCATATGTAGATTCGGTTATTGAACTCTTTAAGAATTTCGGAGTTAAAAGATACTGTCTGCTTGGTTCGATATTTGATATGGTTCCCTACACCAGACCGTTATTAGTTACCGGCAATGCGAGCGATCCGGAACTTCAAAACGAGTTAGCCCTGGTAAATGTAAGGCACAGCGACTATCAGGGAACTACGTCAATACTATCCCTTATAGGCAGTCGCGCTTCCCAGCTTGGCATAGAAACTTGCAGCATGATCGTACATTTACCCAATTATCTGACGATGGAAGAGGACTACCGTGGAGAAAAACGGCTGATGGAGGTAATTTCGTTCCTTTATGGATTCACCTTGCCTAAAGAAGACATGGAAAAAGCAAATGAACAAGAAGAACAAGTCCGGTTGATTGCAGAACAAATGTTAAAACAAGATCCGAGGCTGGGGGAAATTCTGAAACAACTGGAAGCAAACTATGATTCAGGAATTAAACAAGGTCAAAAGGAAACGAAATTATCTCCCGAGGTCGAAAAATTCCTCCTTGATTTGGATCGGCGATTCCGGCAAGACTAGCCATAAAATTTTGTATCAACACATTGATTATCATCACCATAGTTTCCACGACGTCTCTTCCTGTGCAGATGTCTTAATACCATCTGTCATTCTCGGTTTCTCTCAAATTATTCAATTTGGCTGAAGGAAACTATTTCGGTTAACTGACGGTGATCGCCTACGCGAATAACGGCATCACTGTTCTGCTGTAGATATTGCTACACATAGGCAAATGGGTACGCTGTGTCAAGGGTCAAGTAGATACCGATATATTTTTCTGTCATATGGGTTAATTGGGATTTGCTAAGATTCTGCTGGTTACGCAATAAAAAGTATTTCAGCCCTCGCAATAAGTTCTGCAGTTCAGACTCATCCTTGAAAGTTACAGAGAAAATCTAGTATCAAAATCTTGCAAATATTGACAGTCTCCTGAAAAGCTACTAAACTCAAACTCTAGTAATGTAGATTAGTTGGACAGGATCAGCGTTATGGAAGAAGAAAATAAATTGCCGACTATCCTGAAATGTCCTGCAAGTTATGAGCTGATGGGAAATGACGATCAGGAAATTGCCCAAGGAGGAAGTGATTTAGTTTTAGACGCCGAAAAGTTGACTGTTCTTCCAGAGTCAGGCGACCCCTTATTAATTCCATACAGGGACATTATCCAAATATCGAGGGGGGGATACAAGATAAATGTCGATCTTGTCTCTAAAGAAAAACTAATCGTTTCTAATCTCGGTTATAAATTCGAGGATTTTTTCAGAAATTTTTCCAATCTTAACAACGAGGTCATTCTAAAAGACTTGTTGATGAACGAACCTATCCATAAATCAGGGGTTGCAGCAGATTTAGTGTATGCGGATAAAGATAAGACAGTGAAAGCATTGGGGCAATGCGAGCTACGAATATATGAAACCGGAGCAGTAATAATTGGCGGCGATGGGAATTTTATCAGGATTCCTTATAGTGATTTGGCCCAAATCCGGATTGATAACTACAAACTGATTCTAGATACCGACTATGGTGATTCATATGCATTTTCAAGGATGGGGAAAGAACTAGATGAGTGCTTTAAAATGTTAAATGATTTAATCAATGCACTATCTATAAAAACACAATTTTCATTGAAGGAATTATTACCAATTTATGACTCATCAGTAGTCAGGAAAATAGCGAAATTAATGAAAGATGGACGGGCAGCTAAGCGCTTTGATATCGAGGCCATTTCTCCTGGAATATGGACAGAACTGGAAAAGAAGCTTGATTCTTTCGGAATTAAGGAACAATACGAATATTTGCAATCTATTGGGCAGGCTGAAAGAACGTGTATTGGCATTAAACGGGGTCTAATGGGCGACTTAACGGGTGAATATTTATGGTTTTTAGTGCCGATTTTTAGTCGTGACTCTACATGCCCAGGTAATGCAATTGCGATGGAAGCTACTACTAATGACGGAAGTAATAGAGCTACCTATTTTTTCAGAATAACCGATCTCAACACCTATTTGAATTTTAAAAGTCTGGAAGAACTTCAGGTAGCGGTTGATGAAACCTTAAAAATGATCACTCGCGATCTTATTAATGTGAATTTCCGGCGAGAGCCAATTTATCTAACCAGCGAGCAGTTAAACTCAACAGCCTACGTGGGTTACCTCCGAACTATCGCAAAAGTTGCCTCTCTCCGAGAGCTGCGGCGCCTGTTTATTGGGAGAGTAATGCATTACACACCTGAACAATGGAGCGGAGATGTGATGCAATTACTTAAATCTAATTTACGCCCAGCTTAACTAATTTTAGCGCCGCACTCACCGCAGAACCGGGCTCCAGCATTAATGCTTGCCCCACACTGGGGGCATTTCGTCAATGCAAGTGGTGCACCGCAATTGCTGCAGAATTTACCTTCACCAGCAGGTTTCCCGCATTTAGGACATAGCGTTTGTCGTTGCTCTATTTTGCCGGTAAAAACTTCAGTGGTTTCGGCTTTGGCCTTAATATCGGCCACCATCTTTTCCGCCCTGGCGGCAGCCACCTCAGTACTCTCACGGGGAGCATCTGTTACACACAATCCGGCTTCTTCATTCCAATCATTGTCACAAACGTACTTTTTGCACCGCGGACATCGATGGAAATGTCCCATTGCTTCATTTTGGGCTAAGGCAAACACACTTTCGTGTTCTTTATGCCATTCAGGCGTCATGCCCTGAAATCTATCGGTCAGAACATTAGAACCTTGCTGTAGTCCATACCCCACATTACTAAATCTTCCAGTCATCTGAGTTGCGGCACTTGCAAAACCGCCCAACCCTTTTAAAAAGCGGCCTTTTTTATATGATTTGGATTCGGTAAACTCGGTTTTATAGCCTTCCCGGCAAATATCGCAAAAGAAAGTGAATTGGAACCCTGCATCCGTACTGTTGTCCTCGAAATTACTGGTAAAAGCTGTTAATGCCATTTTATTTCCTCCTAATTATTTGAGTGGTTTCCCACATTTGATACATTTATTACCAATGGGAGGTTGCACTGTCTGGCATTTTCGATTTGGGCAAGTGACTACAAGTTGACTGTCACAAAACTGACAATAATCACCGAAAAATGTTACCTTTTGGCATTTGGGACATGGGATTTCCAAAGAGAGCCCACAACTGCTGCAAACCTTCCAATCTTTTTGAATTGGTGAACGGCATTTCGGGCATCGTAAAGGCCCCACGGGGTTTACTTTACCGCAAAATGGACATACTGAGGAATCAGGCGGGATTATATTATCACAGTAACGACAGGGTAATTTGTAGCCGGGCATTTTTCACCCCTCTGAACAAACTCATAAACCCTGATTTGACACAATACTAACTTATCAAATGTTCCCTGTCAATATTGACTCGGACTCGCCGGGAAAAGCGTCCTGTTGGTAAGCAGCCAGAATAACGCTCCTTCAAATCGATGGCTACCTTCTCAAGAAAAATGGACACTTTTAGAAAATGTAACTCCCTCCATAATAAGTGAAGAATTATTTAACGATGCTAATGCCCAACTTGATAAGTCTACACTACTTTAATAATGTAGACTTTGGCCTCATTAGGTATTATCAAATTGTATATGGTAACGGCTATGACACAACTTAACTTGCGGGTGTAATCACGGAAACGGTGTTGTCTGAAGGCCCATTGGAATACGTGTTGATGATAAATAGCTTTCTCGCGTTGGTATCATATGCCATTGGGCCAGCGTTCTCGTGAGAAGGTAAACTCAATGTTGCAAAGTCCGTAGTGCTGCTGTCAGTTATTAACGAAATAGTGTTGTTGGCAGTTTCAGTATACATCTCGCTTTTTGCAGAGTTATATGCAAAGTACCCGGGATGACTAGTTGTTATTGTTTTAGTGACGGTGTTATTACTGTCCGATATTACAGAAAATCCTGAAGTAAGAGTTTCTCCTATAGGCAGAGATACAAAAATTTCTCCCTTGGCTGGATCATAGGCTATTTGCCCAGGGTAAGAACTCAATGGAATAGTCGTAACGTCATCGGTGCTATCTGAAATGGCAAAAATATTTTGTCCATCCCCTGTTGAGTATAACTCCCCTTTGGCAGCATCATAGACTATTACTGTGCCAGCCCCTTTTGTAGGTATAGTTTTAACAATCGAATTGTTGCTATCCGATATTACATCCATATCACCATTTGCTTCGGATATGAACAACTCGTTCTTTCCTGAATCGTAAGCTATATCAATCGGAGACCCAGATAGTCCGGTTACTGTTGAGACGACAGCGTTAGTTTTATCAGAAATAACTGCGACCGAGCCCCCGGTGTTACTGACTACGTATACTTCATTCTGTCCTGAATCGTAAGCCATGCTCGTGGGCCACGTTCCCGCGTCTTTTACCGTTGCAATCACTGTGTTAGTACTGTCCGATATAACCGACACTGTGTCATCGTTATAATTGGCCACAAACATCTCGTCCATCCCGGAATCATAAGCGATACCCGAAGGCCCGCTTCCCACTGTGATTGTTGCCGCAGCAGAACTGGCTGCTTGAGTTGTATTTAATGCATTATTGCTACTTGTAGTAGTAGCAATGCCAGATGGTTGACTTGTAGTTGTTGATTGATTTGAAGATGTTGATATACTTGAGCTGCAACCGAGTGTAAATATCATTGAAAGAAGTAAGATGACCGTGATACCAATGGTTTTGATTTTCTTTTCGCGTTTCATAACGAACACCTCTTCTTGTAATTTCGAACGTCGCACTAATTATAAAACCATCAGAAAACGGAGTTGCACAGTACCTAAGTTTTCAAAAATATTAACACCTGTTTTTAGGTTTGTCAACCGACTTATTCCGTGGGAAAAACAGGTTAAAGGAGCTTAATAAGGATCATATATTGTAAAGTAATGAGAACAATAGGCGAAGCGGCACGAACATCGGGATGTTTGCCCTTTCATGCGTACATTAACCAATTAAAATGATTTATGGTTTCTGATTATTTCAACAGAATAGTGGAACTAGTCTGCCACTTTTCTATTTGAAGTTGACCGCCTGTAGGTTGAAACATAGTTAGAGTTTCGTTATCGGTTTCATTCGCATAAACAACTTGATATTGAAGAGTATAGGTCGTTCCGCTCTGAGCGTTTGCTCCGGCAATAACGTTTTCATTCCAACCGTTTAACTTGTAAGATTCCAAATCGCCCAATTTGGTATTTATGTTTTGCAATGTTTGAAGCCAATCTGATTGAGAAATATTGCTGTAGAACGCGGGTGAAAAGTAAGTTAATGCAGTATTGTAATCTTTATTTTGAACAGCCTCATAATAATTATCGCCCAAAGTTGAAGCACTTTTATTCAAAGTACAACCTGACAGAAAACCAGCTAATAAAATAAAACTATAGAATAAAAATATTAGTCTTTTCACAAATATTCTCCTCATCATTGATTTTGTCAAGAAATATATCGGAATGTCAGACATTTCATGTGTATGTTTGTTTTTACACAAACACGGGGATGTATGTAAACCCATAATAAATTTATTAAAGACGGTTATACAGTTTTACTCTTGTTTGGGCGGGCATTGGTCAAGTTCTGCGTGAGGCCAGTTTTCAATTTGTTTTTCCTGAAGTCCGCAGAGATCGGTCAGTTCAAAGTAAAATAAAATGTCGCACCTTCTCCAACTTTACTTTCTGCCCAGATCTTGCCGCCATGCCGTCTAATAATTCGTTGGACGATTGAGAGGCCGATCCCGGTACCAGGAAAGTCTGAGGTCTGGTGTAATCGCTGGAAGGGCTTAAAGAGTTTGTCGGCATAGGTCATATCAAATCCGGCTCCGTTATCTCTAATGAAATAGGTCAGCTGTCCATTTTTTTCGAAAGCCCCCATTTCAATTCTGGGATTTGGTGCTTTACTGGTAAATTTCCAAGCATTGCCAAGTAAATTACCAAGAGCAATTTTAAGTAAATTCCGGTCACCATGAACGCTGATATTCGGGGCAATGGTGATCGATATATTACGTTTTGAGTCTGATATCTCCAATTCAGCAATTATTTCTTGTGCTATTTGGCTCAAGCTCACTTCTCCAAAATTTATCTCTACCGAGGTTACGCGTGAAAGCATCAATAAATCGTCAATAAGCTTTGCCAAGATCTCGCTGGACTGTTGTATTTTATTCAGATACTGCTTGCCCTGTTCATCGAGTTTTGCATTATAATCCTCCAGTAAGGCATTACTGAAACCCGAGATGCTTCTTAGTGGGGCTTTAAGGTCATGAGAAACAGAGTAAGAAAAAGCTTCCAATTCATTGTTGATGGACTCTACTTCGTTCGTCCGTTGAATAAGGGTTTCATTCAATTTTTTAATTTCCTTCAAAGCCCTTTCGCGTATCGTAACATCCCGAATAATAGAAAATAGAATCATTTGATTGTTAACTTTGATGGGTGAAGAATTTACTTCAACTGTGCGGATCTCGCCATTGGCCAGACGATGAGGGAAAAGGAATTGTTTCATTTGATTATTTAATGCTTTTTGGCGATCCTTGGCTATTTCTTTTGGTGGCAATTGGTTGATATCGGCAATATTCATTTTATTCAGGATTTTGCGGGGGTAACCGTAGAACTCAGACGCCGCCGGGTTGGAATCGATAATCATGCCACTTTCAGGTTCAATGAGCAGCATGATTGACTGATGACGCTCAAACATTTCGCGGAACCGTTCTTCACTCTCTTGTAATGCCAGTTCAACTTTTTTCCGTTCGGTAGTTACCTGGAAAAATACGACCACGCCGTCTTCCGATGGATATGCTCTAACATCATACCAATTTTCATAGTGTTTGACCCCAAAATAAGTTTCAAAAAAGTATGGTTTTTTCTCTTTCAATACTTGCCGATATTTTTCTTCAAAGATTGAGCCCTTAGCTTCCGGGAATGCTTCTTCAAATATGCTGTGTCCCAAAACTTCGCTTGATATTTTACCCAGCAGTATTTCGGCTGCTGGATTGAAATAGGTTATAGTAAAATCAGCATCGAGCGCAAAGAAACCGTCACTTATGCTATTGAGAATATTAGCCATTCTCAAGCGGGTTTTCTCCAAACTTCGTTCCACTCGCTTCCGGTCTGTAATATCCCGGATATTGCACTGGATTATTTTTTCGCCATCTATCGGATAAACATTGCTGACGAATTCCACTTCCATTGGGAGACCGGCTTTGGTCTCCAAAGGCAAATCTTCATAACGCACGTAGCCTTTTTCCTGTAATATTTGAAAAGCTTGATGGCTAGCAGCCGTATCTTTAAAGAACCCGAGTTCCCATAGTTTTTTCCCTAGCAGCTCTTGTTTGGAATAACCCAACATATTTGTAAGAAATGGATTTGCATCAGTAATTTCTCCATTTTGGGCATTGAGAATCAAGATACCATCCTGGGCTGTTTCAAACAGTCGGCGGTATCTTAGTTCGGAATATACCATGTCGTGTTCTTTTCGATTGGCTTCCGTAATGTCTTCAAAAGCTAGAAGTATTTTCGGGGCTTGTTTGACGCCATTGTGAATTTGACGGGCATTCAACAGCAATATTCGTCTACCTGACCCGATGAAATCAAGTTCAACTTCAAAATTCTCAAAACTCGTATTTTCAGGCAGAATATTTTCTAATAAATCACGTAATTTGGGGATATTCCACTGGCCGTTGCTCAGTTCGTAAATCAAAATTCCCCGCGTTTTTTCGGGCGTAGTCGAAAACAGCTGATAAAATGAGGAATTTGCACTTTTTATGCGTAGATCAGCATCGAGGACTAAAAGCGGTTCACGTATCGTCGATATTATATTTTCGGCGTAATCGAGTGCTTCCTGCACCTGCCGAGTTGACCTCTTTTTATCCATAGGATACGCTCATTCATTTGCCGCCAATAAGTATTGCTGATCCAATGTTGGGGCTATTTTTTTGAATTATAATAACAAATAAATTTTCCAGTTTCAACTTCTCAAGAAGTGGTTATACTGTTTTGCATTTGTTTCCGACGGGATTGCCCAAGTTTTGGTTGGGATTAAATATCGTTTTGAATATATTTGAAATGACACTGATCTGCTGCGCAAATAACGGTATCAGCGTCCCGCTGTAGATATAGCTACAAAGAGGCAAATGGGTATACGCTCTCAAGGAGGTAACTATTTACGGTAGCGTTAACTCAGTATCCATTTTAACTCCTCCTATTCAACCTTATTTCTCCCTTGGATAATTTTTTAACAAAGCATAATTCGCGTAACTCAAAATATCTTTTGGATTTAAGGAAATTGCCTTTTCAAAATCCACCAAGGCTTTTGACCGGCATTCCAAATCAGTGTAGATTTCTCCCCTTAAAGCATAAGCTTCCGGGTTTTCGGGGTCAAGTTTGATGGCAGCGCTCAAATCCGCCAATACTTCAGCGTATTTATCCTGTCGATAATATGCTTTAGCCCGGTTAATGTAAAACATAGCTTCTCCTGGATTTAATGCAATCGCAATGCAGATATCATGAACTGCGTTATCAATATAACCTTGAAAGTAATAAGCAATACCGCGATTGTTAAAAGCGCTAAAATATTCACTATCCAAATTTACAGCCATCGTAAAATCAGCGACTGCATTATCAAAATCTTCAATCTCGCCAAACGCAATCCCGCGCTTGCAATAATATTCCGCATTTTCTGAATCTAATTTTATCGCTTGAGTAAATTCTGCCACAGAATTATCAAAGAGCTCTTTCCCGAAATATTCCTGGCCGCGGTCAAAGTAAAACTTAGCTCTTTTTTTTCGTTGAGCCAATGATTCGTCAATTTCATTTCTTTCGTTGTCAGGCATTTTGCCTCCTATTTCCCTAATTTTCGACATAGGGTTTTTATAATACACCCTGAATATTGAAAAAGTATAATGTTTTCAAAAAATATTTTTTATGGAGTAAAGTGATCCAATTGCGTCATCGGTTCGGGGTACCTACGAGTTCGGGTTTATTAATTAACCCTCGATACTGCTCACTTTCTCGATCATCCCTGCAACCCGGTCCCCCAACGCCGGTAAATTCAGACCGAGCAGAAAAGCATCCCGCACGCAAAACGCATCGGCTGCATTATTGACGGGAAAAACGCTGTCATTGCGGCCCATAAAGCGGTAATGCAATGATTTCCACCAAATATCCATGTCGAAGTAGCGCCCTGAATCCGGATTATATTCCCAGGCGAAGTTTTCATCCTGCCGGATGCCCAGCCTGGTTAACTTGTCCCCCCGGGAAGCACCGGCGACTTTAGGTATCAGGACCTGCAAAACCTTTTCGCGGATATGTTCGTCCAGCATCTCACGGAGATTGCCGCCGGCGTCACCACCCTGCAGCCGCTCGGTGATACGCCGGGTGATTTGCTCGGCCAGTGTCGATTCCAGCAGGGCCTTCGATTGCTCGCCAACTATGGTCGCTTTATTTTTAAGTGACCGGGCAGTTCCTTCAAATAGGGCGGAGTTTTCCAGATACATGGCGTGCAGTGAAAAACCCCAGCTGGAAATAGCTGATTTATCGAGCGAATTTAAGTAATTTTCGTTAACCTCAATCCGTAAATGATCGGGGTTCTGCGGGTGGGCAATGAATAACCGCGTGCGGAAGACATCTCTACCGCTGCGCCGCCCGGCGCGTTCGTAGCCTTCCGCCTCGGTCAATATAAACTCTATTGTGACGCCCCCGGCGGTCACCCGCTCGGCGGCGTCCATCAAGCAAAATTCGGTGTCATTGGGGATCTTCCCCAAAGATTCTAACCAGGTTGTATAACTCATTCTTCCTCCTTTATTTTTCCTGTCTTGGAAATTGAATCACCTGGCCCCACGGTGGGGTGGCATCGCCGGTGCTCAACCAGATGGCCGGTATCTGCGGCGCCGGCGGAAACGGGGCACATAAATCGGAGAAAATAACCATCAAGCTCACCGGCAGCTTCTCCACGTCCTCGATAATTGCGCTGAAGTTAGTACCCCCTCTGCCGGAAACCACTTTTGGGACCTGGTCAAACGCATGCAATTCCCAGGCCCCGGTAATCCGGGTATCAAATGTCCGCAGGTAGATGGTGTAATCCGGAAATTGCTGGCAGATACCGTGTACCTCTGACAGCGCTTCCTGGATCTCATCGTCTGAGATTGAACCGGAGACATCAATCCCAAACGCGATGGTGATTTTTTCACCCTGCAATGACGGCAGGTAAAAGCCCCGCCAGAGATGCTTCTTGTTGGGAGGGGAAAGGCGGTAGTCGTTTTTAGCGTTTGACACGATCATGTCGGTCAAAATGCTGCGCCAGTCCAGCTTCGGCTGCAGAAAATCATCGATCACCGTCTTCCAGTTGCCGGGCAGCTTGCCCCGGGTCCGGGCATCGACCGCCGCTTTGGCAATCCGGTCTTTCCATTCCTGTTCTTTAGTTTCACCGGTTTCTTTTTTCTGCCAGTTACTCCATTCTCCGTGGTCATCGATAGTTTGCGGTTGTTCACTATTACCATCCGGTTCTGGCAGCTGGTTGTAAATCCATTCTGCCGTTTTGTCGTGCCATGCCGGGTTGTAAAGGATACCCTTGGGCAGGTCGAACACCCGTCCGCCACGGGAGTTAACCGTGGACAATATCATCGCATTTACGGCAAAATCAGCTGCTACGTTCCATTTCATCGGCTGTCTGCCCTGCCTCCGCGCCAGATGCCGCAGGGCAATATGCCCGACTTCATGAAGCATCACCCCAATCAGGTGGCTTTCCGGCAGGTTCATGACGAAGTCGCTATAGTAAAACAGGTGTTCGCCGTCCGTCGCCATGGTACGGATGGCCATGTCTTTCCGCTCCACCGGTTCCAGGTAGAGCAGCAGATTGCCGAAGAATGGCTGATCGAGTAATAGCCGGACCCTGGCCTTGAGGATGCGTGCCTGTGCATTGTCTTGTGCCATGTATACACCTCCTTATTCGTTTACCGGGTCAACAGGACGTCCTTGTTTTTCTTGCCCCACAGGACGTAACTCGGCGCGGTCGTTGTCATCTGCATATTCCGGGAAACCAGCATCTGCACAAGCAGTACCGTAAATTCCGGCGGCAGCTCGAAACTGTACTGGATCAGCCGCTCGTACTGTCTGGCCTGTTCACAGTGGCTGACCAGCGCTGAGACCAGCGCATATTTCAGGCCCAGGTCCCTGGGCACAATGTTTTCCCCGGCGAAGATTTTCTCGATGCTGGGGATCTGCTCCTGCAGTTGCAGGAAGCCCATAAACTCCGCGGCGGCGCCGGTGCCGATAGTCCCATCCAATAATTCTCTTCGTAATCCGGGACGGAAGCGGTTCAGAATCCGGCTGGCAAACTCCCAGCTCCGGGGCGTGGCAAAAGCTTTATCGGTTGACTCCGGTTTGAAGTTGAAAAGCAGCTCTTCCCCACGCCAGGTCAGGAAAGCGAGGATATTGGGGTTGAGGTGAGTGTCTCGCGCCCACAACAGCCAGTCTTCGATATTGTATTCAAACTGGATGTGGGTAAACCGGTTGCGTAGGGCAGTGGACATCGGATACACCACGGCCCGGTCGGTGAGGTTGTTGCCCGCCGCCATGATGTAAAAGCCATCGGGGACGCAATATTCTCCGATTCGTCTATCCAGCGTTACCTGGTAAGCAGTGGCTTGTTGCAAGGGTGGAGCCGACGTCAATTCGTCAAAGAACAAAATGCCCTTGCCATCCGTGGGCAGCATCGCCGGTTCCAACCACTTGGCAATCGTGCGGATGCCGGTGCCGCCACAGAGCGGACAGCTCCGGTTCTCTCCTCCGGTACCATTACAGCGAGGGCAAGTTTCATCGACGACTGCCGGAATGCCCCGCAGGTCGGTGGGGTCGAGCAAACTCATCCTGATATCCACCAGGTTGATTTGCCTCTCCCGGCAGATTTCCCGGGGGACGGCGCTCTTGCCGATTCCGGGAGGCCCCCACAAAAATAACGGCTGTACCGCTTCTGGGGAATCCAGTGCGTCTTCGATAGTTTCACGAACAAATTTAGGTCTCACTGATTACATACTCCTTTTATTTGGTTTTGTTAGTCCTGCAACATGTGTCGCCTTTAGTCCTGCATTAGTCCGATAGACGGACTAATGTCGATCATTCCCGGCGGATTGATGCGGACTTACTTGCTGCTAATCCGCTACTTCGATGAGGATCCGGGCGAGCCGCTTATAACCGGCCCTGGCATACCACTTCTTCATCCAGTTCCCGACCTCTTTGACGGGGTCCGCTGACTGGTTGATGGTTTTGATGTCGAGGTCATTCCTGGCGCTGACGGCATCGGCATCCATTTTGGCGGCAATTGCTTCTTTTTCCATTCGTTTTCTCCCTTTATTTACTTATTTTCCGGACTGCGATTGGATAGCCATCGCTCAAGCTCCAAACGTGAAATCAAGATTTTACGGCTCAACCGGATGGCGGGTATTTTCCCTTCGGCCACCAGTTTATAAACCGTATTCACATGTAATCCAATGGCATCTGCGGCTTCTTGTGGACTCATGGCAATTTTTTCTGTCGTATTTCACCTCCTTTTAATTCTTCCGCTGGGTTTCTCCCAGTTCCGGAAACAAAAAAAGGCGAGTCATCTCGCCCATTTCGGACAAGGCGCTCGCCTTCTTTTTTACATTGGATTAATTACTTCTTCGGGAAAGTCACGACGATCCCGAGCCGGTTGGCTTTCAGGATGATTGCCTTAACCTGTTTTCCAGTCATCGTTTCCTCCTCATTAAAGGATTGGTTTTCCGTTTTGCTTCGCCCATCTAACGGTGTTCTCCATCCTTTCGGTATCGGTCGGTGGACGGGGTTTCTGCCTGGCGGGTTTGTTGGGATGTTTGACCTTGTGGTTGTCGAACCAGACTATCGCCCCCGCCGTCCATTCATCGGTATAGGGGATGCACTCTTTACAGAACCACTGCTCGTCGTACCTCCCGCCCAGTTCGCTTTGCGGATGCCGCTCGCAGCAGGAGTAACAGGTGAATTGCTCGGGACAGTCGGCGATTTCTTCCGCGGTCGGTTTCCGGTTCGGGTTAACTATCCAGACCGGGTCGTCAAAGTCCCAGATCACAAAAGTCTTTCGGACCGGCCTGTTGTGTTTACTCCAGAT
>Ga0326728_10018828_pt1 | contig 13516 bp, 10 predicted proteins | sample MB3enrmetagenome_FD_207602 | JGI IMG/M metagenome (GOLD analysis project Ga0326728, IMG submission 207602) | Lab enriched peat soil microbial communities from McLean, Ithaca, NY, United States - MB31MN | ecosystem: Environmental > Terrestrial > Soil > Wetlands > Peat | place: USA: New York... | reverse complement strand
CGAGCAGAAGAAGACCTGGCGCCGCATCCCGAGATCGGACTGCACCTGAATGATCTGCGCCACCTGCTGAAGCTGCTGGCCCAGGCTGGTGGCGGGGAATTTGGTGGCGAGCGGGGCGGCGCGGCCGAGCGCGGCGGTCAGCGCCTTGGCGTCGTCGATGCTCATGGACATGGTGGAATTGGCCGCCTGCGCCAGCGATACGCCGGTGTTCAGGGTTAATAGGTTGGTGAGCGCGTTCAACCGGGCTTGGGAAGCAGCCGAGGCATTGAAACCGGCGAGCTCCAGTGACTGGCCCGGCAAGATCGCCAGCATCTGCGTCTTCGAGCCGGAGCCTTCCAGCGTATTTCCAGCCACCGAAACAAACGCAGGGAAAGTGGAGGAGTTCATCCCCTGCGCCGCGACATAATCGGCTGCGCGGCCACCCCAGCCGGTGGGGCTGTTGCCTTGCGCGATTGAGGTTTGCCATTGCTGCTGCTGATCCGCGTGCGAAAAGAGATTCAAGGGGATCGGCAACTGCGCCGCCTGATACTGGGCGCGAGTCAGCGGCTGGATCAGGGAACCGACGTTGGCAACCACCGCCAGCTCCTTACTTGAAAACATGCCGGCGACTTCCTCCAGGACCGAGAAGAAAGCGTAGGGCGCGCCCGACGCGCTTTCAACCTGAGTCAGGGAGGCGGTGGGAATGCCGAGGCCGCCGCGCACGGCGAGATAAGCTTTGTAACTAGAGTCATCCATGGGGACGATGGTGTTATTCGAGTCGTTGCCGCCGTACAGGAAAACGCAGACCAGAGCGCGATAATCCGGTCCCGTCTGGGCCAACGCGGGAATCTCGGCGAAGCGCCGCAACGCCAGCGTTCCCAGCGAAGCCGCTCCTATGCGAATGAAATTTCGTCGTGAAAACATGCATTTCTCCTACTGCACGATCTGGTACTCACTCGAAGTCAGGACGACATAGAGGGCGGCCTGAGCTTGCGCCTTGGCCCCCGCGGCCGCGCTGGCCGCGTTAATCGCGGCTTCCTGCAAACCGGCTGACATGGAGTCATGCAGGAACACAGAACCGATGTAATCGACCATTGAACTTAAATCGCCTCCGATCGGCAGAAACGGAGTAAGATCGATGGTCGTACTCTTATCCAGGGCGCCGTACAAGATGGTGGTGACTACGTCGGCGCGATCGACAGCGGTCTGCGTGGAATAGATTTGAAATTCGGGGGCGAGATCGCCACTCTCCAGCCTATACAAGGGCGAAAAGTAACTGAACACAGTCGGCGGATAGAACAGGTCCTCACCCAAATCGGCAGCGTACTTGTAAATGGCGCTGGAGGACCCCAGCGTAGCGTTCAAACCCCGCAAAAGATTGGCCATGAAGAGGACCGGCTCGCGCAGGTGGCCGAAGTTCGAATTGGGAGCCGCGCCCGGATTGTCGCCGGCGCGCGCTTCGAGATCGGTGAGAATGGCGGTGATCACGGATTTCATATCGCCGCGGAGGCCGGACCCGTTATCCAGGAACACATTGGAGACGCGCTCAATGTACGCCGGGCTGGGATTGCTGGTCACCAGGTGTTGAATCAGTTGCCGGCACACGAAGGGGGCCATGGTGTTCTGCGCCATCAGCGCGTCCAATAGCGAATCAAGATCCTGCTCAGCCGTTTGGCCGGCGGGGATGGTTACGCCTCCAACGATGGTTTTGGAGGTGGTGTCGTGATTGGCTTCCACGGCGAACATCTGGCCGATGTAGTAAGCCGGATTGTTGGATTTCGCCTTGGCGCCGGGAACGGTGGGATAAGTCCATCCGGTGAGCGCCCTGGCAGTATTGGTCACCACGCTCTGGTTATAAGTGGGCACGGGGTTGTGGTTGGAATCCAACACCGCGCTGCCATCGGAATTGAGCTGGGTCAAACCGATGGTGAATAACTGCATGAACTCGCGGGCGTAGTTTTCATTGGCGGCCGTGCCTTCAGCAGTGCTGCCTTTGTTATTGTTAGCCATGTTGAGGTAGTTGCCCATGGCCGGGCTGAGAGTGAGCGCCTTCATGATGTCGCGGTAGTTGCCGAAGGCGTTGTCCCGGAACAGACGCCAATAAGGCGGAAAGGCGTAGGCGTCTTTGGTGGAAACGGCCGAAACCACCCACATTTGCGAGAGCGCGAAGGCGACTCGCTGGCGGAGTTGATCCTGGCCGGTGGCTGCGTTCTGAAAGAATGCGGCCTGGATGGGCGTGAGGTCGCGGTTGGGCGTTCCGTCCGAGGCGAGCACCGGCTGGTCCGGCAAATCCGAAGTATTGAGGGAGAATTGCTGGTTCAGCCAGTTGGCGATTCCGGCTTGCTGGAGTTGAGTGATGGAGGCTGGCGTGGGGCCCCAGGCGGCTTGATCGAGAAATCGGGCGGCGGCCCGGGCGGTGAGGGCGGGCGTTTGCGCCGCCACGCGCTGCGCGCAAAACGTGACGGCCAGCACGAATAGAACAGGAAGTTTCATGAAACCCTCCGGAACCTTATGCATGAGGTAACACCGCGGCCGCGCGAAAGTGTCGGGGGATTATGTGAGGAAATGGTACGGGTCACTCATCGCGCAGCGCGCGAGCCGAGTCGATGCGGGAAGCCTGGAGCGCGGGAAAGCCGCAACCGAGGAAGCCTACGGCGAGAATGAACGAGGCGGCGGCGGCCAGCACCAAGGGATCGTGGGCAGTGACGCCGTAGAGGAAGGTGTTCAACAGACGGCCGGATGCCCAGCCAGCGGCCAGGCCGACAGCGAGACCCAGGAGCGGGGCGCCGAGTCCCTGCCTTTCGACCAGCCAGAAAACGTCCAGCGCTTTGGCTCCCAACGCCATGCGGACGCCGAATTCCGCGGTTCGCGATCGGACCCCCTGGGCGGTGACGCCATAGACGCCGATGGCTGCCAGGGCTACCGCGACGGCGGCAAACAGCGCCAGCAGCACAGCCTGAAAGCGCGGCTTGGCGACGCTGTCGTCGAGGATGCGATCCATGGTGGAAACCTGGGACAACGCCAGGCCGGAATCGAGCGCGCGCAACTGGGAGCGGGCGGCGGCCGCGATTTCCGCCGGAGGGATGGCAGCCCGGACGACTGTATCCAGAAAAACGCCTGGCAGGGCGGCGAACGGCATGTAGATCTCCGGCTCGGCGGGCCGGTCGAGGCGCAGATTGTGCAAGTCGCGAACCACGCCCACGATGGTTGCTGCGGCTCTCGGCCCAAAGCGGATCGCCGTTCCCGTGGCGGCAGCACTCTTCAAAAAGTGGCGGACAAAACTTTCGTTCACCACCACCACGTCGCGCCGGCCGTCGTCGGCGGCTGTCAGCGGACGCCCTTCCCTCATGCGGAGGCCCATGGCGTCAAAGTAGTCCCCGGCCGCGGCCCGACCGCCCGCCAGATGCTCTTCCGGCTGGCCGGCCACGTCAAACCGCACGCTCTGTAAGACGTTGAACGCCAGCGGCAGCGTGTTGGTCACGGCTGCCTGCTCCACTCCGGGGATGGTTTTCAATCGCTCGACCCACGCCTGAGCGAAGCGTGCGTAGTCGTCCGCGGTACGGTAGCGAGCCTCGGGCAGCACGACTTGCGCCGTGAACAGCCGGGCGTGCTCGAATCCCAGATCGACCGAACGGAGGGCGGCGAAACTCCGCAGCAGCAGCCCGGCGGCAATCAGCACCGTTACCGTCACGGCGACCTGGATCGAGATCAGAGCGTCTCTCCAGCGCCGCGCGCCGCGCCCCATCCACGCTCTGCCCACCCGCAGGCCAGCATCGTGCCGCCCGCGCGTGGCGACGAGGGCGGGAAGAATCCCGAAGAAAGCCGCGCTGAGAGCGGCCAGGACGAGCGCAAAGACGAGCACTGCGCCGCCTTCGCCACCTTCCCCCACGCGCGGCAGCGTGCCGGGATAGAGGGCGACCATGCTTCGCAAGAGTGCCCACGCCGCACCCAAGCCCAGCAATGCTCCCGCCAGCGCCAGCGCCAGAGCTTCCGTGAGAAGCTGGCGAACCAGCCTGGCGCGGCCGGCTCCCAGCGCGGAACGGATGGCCAGTTCCTGCCGCCGGCCAATGGCCTGCACCAGCAGAAGATTGGCGACGTTGGTGCAGGCAATCAGCAAGATGCAGAAAGTTGCCGCAAACATGGTCAGCAGCGCGGGGCGCACGGCGAATCCGATCTCATCCTGAAGATGGGTGATGCTGACCCCCTGCTCTTCGGGCGGCTTGCTTTGTTGGCGCGCGGCCTCTCGCGCCAGCGCCTCCAGCTCGGATCGAGCGGAAGCCACGCCGATTCCGCTTTTCAGCCGGCCCATGACATACCCGGACGACATCTTCAGTGGACCCTCGAAAACCTTCGAAATGGGCAGGTACACGCTGGGCTGATTGGAGCTGGACGTAACCAGGTCGCGGAAATCGGCGGGCAACACACCGATGACCTGGCAGAGGCGCCCATCGATGAGAATATTCCTTCCCACCAGGGTGGGATCGCCGCCGAATCGCGTGCGCCAGTATCCGTAGCTGAGCATGACGACGTCGTCGGCGCCCGGCCGAACCTCCGCCACCGTAAACGCGCGGCCGAATTGCGCGCGCACTCCCAAGGTAGGGAAGAACTCGGCGGAAACCAACCCGGCCGGGGTGCGGTCCGGATCGCCACCGCTTCCCACGGTGGCTCGCCAGGGCCGATAGGAAGCGATGCCATCGAAGCTGTGGCTGCGCGTGCGCCAAAGCTCGATGGTCAATCCATCCGGGAGCTGGCGGTCGCGGGGGCTGAAACCACCGGCCGCCTGAGTGACGCGCCACACCTGGACCAGGCGGGCCGCGCTGGGATAAGGGAGCGGTTTCAGCAGGGCACTCCAGACGACCTGGAACAGCGCGATGTTCATCCCCGTCCCCAGCGCCATGGTCAGGAGGACCGCGGCCGCGACCATGGGGCGCTTGCGCCAGAGGCGAAAGCTCCAGCGCACGTCCCGGCGAAGCTGGTCAAGGCGCCGCACGTCTCAATCTTACCGAAACGGAGCAGGCCGGAGCGTCGCGCGTCGCGAAAAGCGCCACTGTCGCAAGAAGCGGCAAACCGAATCGTGGGTGCGCGCCGGCGCACCTGGCACAACTCCTTGTATTACTGCCCGTTGGCTGTGCCGCGGAGGCGGGACGGCTTTGGAAACCGGCATGCATGTGGGAAGCCCGAATCGGACGAACGTCGCAATCACGGACGAAGAAGCAATACGGCCGAAACGGGGGATCGGCTGGGCTTGACGGAGGCATACGTGAAGACTCGGCTGGTTCGGGCAAAAGGTCTGCTGCGGAAGAGGCTTACGCGGACCTTCAGGAGCGCGGAGTTGCCACGCTGCGCGCGGAACCCCGGAATGGCGAAACCGGGACCCGAACCAGCCGAGCGCCGGGTCAACTGAAACCGCGGCGCGCCGATATCAACCAGGGACGTCTGTGGCCCACGCGGCGAGGCGCACTCCTCGCCGCATCACCACGCCTGGACCGGTGCGGTGGCCTGCAACACCGCGCCGGTCCGTCATGGAGGGTCGGGATCAGCCTCCGGCAGCCTTGATTTCCTGAGGATCGAACTCCTCGATCAGGCGGTAGAGGGTGGCCCGGTGCAGCCCGAGGATGCGCGCGGCTTCGGCCTTATTGCCGTGGACCGCGGCCAGCACCCGCAGCGCATGGCGCTTGTGCACTTCGGCCATGGGCAGCAGGCCCTCATCGCCGGTGGCGGCGTGGTACACGGGGGTGGTCAGATGTTCGGGCAGGTCGGGCACGTCGATGGTATCGCCTTCGCACATCATGCAGGCATGGGCGAGGACGTTCTCCAATTCGCGCACGTTACCCGGCCAGGAGTACCGGGCGAACAGAATCTGGACTCGCGGGGAGATGCCGCGGATGGGTTTCCCGTACTCGGCGGACATGCGCTCGATAAAGTGGCGTTCGAGCAGCGGCAAATCCTCTTTGCGCTCGGCCAATCGCGGCAGTTTGATCTCGACCATGGACAGGCGGTAGAACAGGTCTTCCCGGAACTCCTTCTTGTCGATCATCTCGCGCAGCTCGCGGTTGGTGGCGGCCACCACCCGGACGTCGGTTTTCCGCGGGGCGGGAGAGCCGACGCGCTGGAACTCCCTGGTTTCGAGCACGCGCAGCAGCTTGGTCTGGGTAGCCAGCGGAAGGTCGCCGATTTCGTCCAGGAACACCGTGCCGCCGGCGGCGTATTCGAACAGCCCCACCTTGTCCTGAGTGGCGCCGGTGAAGGCGCCCTTGACGTGTCCGAAGAGCTCGCTTTCAAAGAGGGTTTCGACAATCGCGGAGGAATTGCAGACAGCGAACCGGGCGGAAGCGGCGGGACCCAGCTTGTGAAGCGCCCTGGCCACCAGCTCTTTGCCAGTGCCGGTCGAGCCGGTGATCAAGGCCGTCTTGAAGTGGGGCGCCGCGCGGCGAATCCGGGCGAAGACCTCCAGCATCAACGGGCTGCGCCCGACCATGCCTTCGAAGCGGCAGGTTTTCAACATTTCCGCGTCCAGATGCAGGGCGCGCTGGCGCTGGCGATGTTCGGCGATCAGGGTTCCCACGCGCTCGCGCAGGCGGGCGATGGAAAGCGGCTTGGTCAGATAATCGCTGGCTCCCTTGCGGATGGCTTCCACGGCCGATTCGGCGGAGTAGTGCCCGGTGATGAGGATCACTTCCGTGGTGGGCGCGGCGGCGAGAATCCGCTCCAGGACGCCGATGCCGTCCATGCCTGGCATCACCAGGTCCAGAAGCACGATTTCGGGGCGCCGCTGGAGCGCCAGCTCCAACCCCGTGGCGGGGTTGATGGTGGTCAGGATGGTCAGGTCGTCGCGCGAAAGGGCGTCCCGGATCAACTCCAGGCTCTTGGGGTCGTCGTCAATCGCCAGCAGCGTTACGCCCGGCCTTTCGGCGTCGCTCATGGGCTTTCTCCTTTTCGGGATGAGCGCAACAACTCATATACGCATTCTCGCAGCTTGGCAACATCGATGGGCTTGGTGAGGAACGCATCGAAGCCGGCGGTCAGGATGCGGTCGCGATCGAGCAGCATGGCTTTGGCCGTCACGGCCATCACCGGTATGGCTGAAAACCGGGGATTTTTCCGGATCTCGGCCAGGGCGGCAAAACCGTCCTTGACCGGCATTTCGAGATCGAGCAGAACCAGGTCGGGGCCGGCCGCCTCGAGACGCTCGATGACTTCCTGACCGTTGCCGGCTTCGACCACCCGGCAATCGGCGTTTTCAAAGACGTCGCGCACCAGCTCGCGGCTCAATCGATTGTCGTCGGCAACCAGGAGCGTCCGCATGGGTCAACACTCCCTCTCGGCCACGGCGGCGGGCTCGAGGCTGGCCGGACCCAGCGAAAAAAAGAAGCTGCTTCCCCGGCCCGGAGCGCTTTCGACCCAGATCGTCCCGCCGTGCAGATCCACCAGCCGTTTGGTGATGGCCAGCCCCAGCCCGGTGCCTTCCTTGACCGTTCCAGCCGGGCCGCCCACCTGGTGAAACTCGTCGAAAATGGCTTGGAGCTCGGCGCTGGGAATACCGATTCCGGTATCCCCGACCGAGAAGCATGCGGTATCCTCACGGCTACATTCAGCAATCCAGACGCGGCCGTTTTCGGCGGTGAATTTCACGGCATTGCTGAGCAGGTTGTAGAGGATCTGCTTGAAGCGCGTGCGGTCGGCTTGGATGCCGGCGCCGGGCGGGACTTGATTCTCGATGGCGATGTTCTTGATCCTGGCCAGCGGCGTAATGACGGAGAGCACCTCTTCCAGGGCGGCGGCGGGTTGGAAGGACTCGCGGTTCAGGTCGATGCGGCCGGCTTCGATCTTGGAAAGATCCAGAAGATCGTTGACCATGCGCAGCAGGTGCCGGGCGCCCTCCTGAATGTTGGCGACAAAACGCTTGTAGGTGGGCGGCAGCGGGCCGGCGGCCTGTTCGCCCAGGAGATCGGAATACCCCACGATGGCGTTGAGCGGAGTGCGCAATTCGTGGCTCATGCGCGCCAGAAACTCGGTCTTCATGCGATTGGCGCGCTCCACCTCGGTGGTGCGTTCGGCCACGCGGCGTTCGAGGTCTTCGTTCAAGGACCGCAGATCCTCTTCCGCCTGCCGGCGCCGCGCCTCGCGGTCCATGCTCTCGAGCGCGAAGGAGATCTCCGAAGCCACTTCGCTCAGCACGGCCACGGTCTCCTCATCGAAGAACCCGGGCTCCGCGGCATAGACCGTGAACACCCCCACCACCGAGTCCGCAAACTGAATGGGGAAAGCGGCCGAGGAACGGTAGCCGCGCGCCAGGGCGTCCTCGCGCCATGGCAGGAGATGTGGATCGCTCGAGATATCGGAACACACGAAATGGCGGCGTTCGCGCAAGGCGCGTCCGGTGGGGCCTCGTCCTTCAGGGGTGTCACCGGTGGCGATGTGAATTCGCCCCAGGTAGCCGTCTTCGAACCCGGCGAAAGCCGCCGGTTCGACAATCCCGGTCTGGGGATCGGCCGTCCCCACCCAGGCCATGCGGAAGGGCCCGTCTTCCACCGCGATCCGGCAAACCGCCCGAAACAGGGCATCCCGCTCGCGGATGCGTGAAATCGACTGGCTGGTGCGGCTGAGCACGGCGTAGAGCCGGTTCAATTGCAATACCTTGTGCTCCGACCGGCGCCGCCTGGCGATCTCCCGGTCCAGATTCCAATACACGAGAAGCAGGATGCCGAAGCTCAGTACGGCGCCCACCACCAAGGTAAGAATGGACCAATCCGATACGCGCCGCGCCGCCGCGGTCCGGTCGCGCAGGGCGCCCTCCTGTTCATCTTTGAGGGCGTGGACGCGATCGCGGACCTCGTTCCCGAGCGCGTATCCTTTGCCGGTGAGGAAGAACTGAAGACCAGCCTGCTCCCCGCTATTGCGGCGCAGCTCGATCATGCGGCGGTGGAAAGCGAGTTTCTCGGCGATCAGCCGATTGAGCGATTCGAGCTCCTGGCGCTGTCTGGGGTCGTCGCGCAACAGGGTCCGCAGCCGGGCGACGGTAGCGTCCACCTGGGCGGTGACGTAATACGGATCGAGGAAGAATTTTTCCCCCGCGATCACGAACCCGCGCGCCGCGCTCTCGGCTTCGAGGACCTCGGCGAGCAACTCGTCGAGGCCGCTGATGACCTGCTGGCCGCGGAAGATGGCGTCCTCGTTTTCGACCAGGCTCCGGTTGCTCTGATAGGAAAGCACGCCGATCAGGACCAGGATGGCCAGCGCCGATGCAAAGCCGACCCGGGCCGGAGCTGGAATGGCCATTTTCATGGGGGCCTCGAAGAACCGGACTTTCATACCTTATATACCATTCGGTTTCGCAAAAGTATACACCTTGTCGCAATTCTATCCGCGTCTCTGGAACCTCCGGAGCGTCCGGCTGGCCTTTTCGGGTGGCTGTCCAGTTGCAGCAGCGAAGACGGCACTCCCATGCAGTATGGAGTCACGGCGCAGAATGCAACGGTCTCGGTCTTCGATTCACACCGCCAGGTGGAAGAGAGCGTTCGACGACTCCGCGAGTCGGGCTTCGACCTGAGCAAACTCTCGGTGGTAGCAAAGGAGCGTCATTCGGAAGAGCAAGTTGTCGCCCATTACGGGGCAGGTGCACAAGCCCGGTATTGGGGTGAATTCGGCACGTTCTGGACGGGGATGTGGGCATCGCTGTCGGGGTGGGCGTGTCTTGTCATCCCCGACACGGGACCGATCCTGGTGGCTGGACCGCTGAGCGGCTGGATTGTGGCGGCGCTCGAAAACGAGGTGGTCTTCGGCGGCTTAAGTGCGCTGGGAGCGGCGCTTTACGGTCTGGGGATTCCGAAAGACGCCGTGCTGCGAAACGAAGCTGCCGTTCGAATGGACAAACTCCTGCTGATCGCTCACGGCGCCGTCGACGAGGTGGGGAAAGCCAGGGAGATCCTGAAGGCCGCAATCCCCTGCCTGGACTGACTCTTCCCAAAAAAAGACCCGGCGCCTATATCCAGGGTGCACCGGCGACACCCTTTTGTATCAGAGAATACGCTCATGCCGCCGAACCTGGACATAGATCAAACCGGAGGGGTTAGAGGAAGGATATGAAACACTACGGGATTGCCCAGTGGGTGGACTTCGCGCGAGGGTTGACGCCGGAACCAGAGGGGGCCACGATACGGGAGCACCTCGCAACCGGTTGCCCTGAGTGCCGACAGGTTCTCGGCTTCTGGGACAAACTGGCCCGTGTTTGTCTTGCTATGGTGCCGCAGCGGGCGCCAGAGGCCGCCGTGCGCAACGCGCGGGCGATTTTCCCGGTCCGCCGGCCGGACGGTTCCAAGCGGGCTATTCGCATTCCCATCGAGTTGATTTATGATAGCTTCCTGGTCCCGGCGCCGGCGGGGATGCGCGCCAGTTGGCAGGTTGGCTGGCAGGGGCTCTACCGCGCCGGCGATTGCTCGCTGGATCTGAGAATCGAGCCGGAGCTGCAATCGTCGCGGGCAGCGGTGATCGGCCAAATCTCGAATCACACGGTTCCGGAAACCGAGATGGCGAACATTCCAATATGTCTCAGATCGGGACGGCTGGTGGTGGCGGAAACGGTCAGTAATCGGTTCGGCGAGTTTCAGATGGAGTACGAACAACAGGGGCGGCTACAGCTTTGTGTATACCTGGATGGCGGCGCCAGGCGCATTCAGGTGCCTCTCAAGAGACTTGTAGCCGACAGGCACGCGGGAAGGGATCGCATAAACATGGGGACGGCGTCAGGGAAGAGGCGCCCAGGGGTGGACAGTCAGTAGCCGAGTAGAGGAGCCGAAATGGACAAGAGAATTCGCAGGTTGGCGCGGTCCAGTCTTTTGGTTATGGCGTTCCTGTTGCGCGCCTCCGCACAGGATCGCTACCTGATTCGCGCGCCCATCTCAGAGATCGGCAACATTGCCGCCCGTCATCATCTCGACATCATTCGCTCGTTTGAAGGCTCGGCCGCGAATCTTCACCTGGTGGCTGCACCCGTGGGGGCGGATATCGAGCGCACCATGCAGGACCTTCAGGCGGACGCGTCAGTCCAGGGAGTGGAACCAGACTTCCCCATCAACCTGCCCGAAGCGCCCCCAGGGGCGCCGCTGCGCAATATGGGGCTCCCCGACCCCGCCCCTCTTTCCGACCACACGCTGGTCCAATACTACGGAACATCGGCCTGGGATGCCTACATCAACCAACCGGCGGCCTTCGTCATCAACGTGGCTCAGGCTCACAATTTCGCCACCGGTTCGGGCACGGTAGCCTACCTCGATACGGGGGTGGATTTTGGCGAGTCGGTGCTGGCCAACTCCCTGGTGCAAGGATATGACTTCACGCGCAACATTCCCGGCGGCTCCGAGATAGCGGACATCTCTCAGTCCACCGACTCCATCCTGGACCAATCCACGGACTCCATCCTGGACCAATCTACGGACTCCATCCTGGACCAGAAGTCGGCGCTCGTCCTGAGTCAATCGACCACTGCCATTTTGGACCAATCCACGGACTCCATCCTGGATCAGAATCCATCCCTGCTTCCCTCGGCGTTCGGCCACGGAACCATGGTCGCGGGGCTGATCCACCTGGTGGCGCCGACGGCGAAGATCATGCCCGTCAAAGTTTTCACGGGCACCGGCACGTCGACCCTCTCCAATATTGTGGCCGGCATTTATTGGGCGGTGGATCATGGCGCCAGCGTGATCAACATGAGCTTCAGCGCGACCGCATCCTCTCAAGATCTGCAAACCGCCATCAATTTCGCGAACTCACAGGGCATCATCTGCGTGGCTGCGGCGGGGAACAACGGCGAGCAGATTATGGTATACCCCGCGGGGTACCACTCGGCTGTTATGGGAGTGGCCTCGACCAACAATCAGGACATACGAAGCACTTTCTCCAACTATGGCAACAACCTGGTCACCGTGGCCGCGCCCGGCGAGGCGGTGGTGACGCTCTACCCGGGAAACAACTACGCCGAGGGTTGGGGCACATCTTTCAGCGCGCCGCTGGTGGCGGGAGGCGCGGCATTGCTGGTTCAACTGGGAGGAAATCACGTCAATGAGGCGCAAGCGGCTCAAGCGATTTCGCAAGCCGTTCCGGTCGGCCAGGGATTAGGAGCCGGCGAGCTGAATTTGCCCCAGGCGTGCTCTTATGAGGAGTTCTCTCACTGGGGCTGGAGATGAAGACCATGGCCGCCGCCAGCGCGAACGGGCGAGTTCGCGTGATTGGCGACCACGCGCCGCCGGCCAGAACGAATCGCGGAACCAGGAGCGGATTGGTGCGCAGGTCCGTTCCGCGCAGGGTTGCGCTGGAATGCCAGCAGCCGGTGGGCGATCCGCTTCCGATTTGGCTTGCGGCCCTGGCCGCAGCTAGTTGCCAGGTGAACAGGAATGGCGAGGATCATGCCGTGCGCTGGATTTGTGTTTCGGGCAAGGCGCTATATACCAATGCGGGCGCGGACGCCGAGGTGATTCAACCGCTGGGGGTGCGCCTGCAAGGGGGACAGACGCTGGCCGTGTGCTGGCTGCCGGGGGAAACGGATTACACCGTGGAGGTGTACAGGCAAGACGGGATGTGCGCATGACTTGGGGAGCGTCTTTTCGCGCGGATTTGTGACGCGGCGTTCAAAACGGGAGAAGCCCAGATGAAACCAGAACACGATGATTCTCTGACGAAGGCATTGGCGCTGCTCGAAGGGACCGTGCCCGGCGAGGGTCGCGCTGTGACGGAATCGTCCGGCTCTCCCGTTTCTTGCGATATCGGCGAGCTGTTTCTGGCCGAACTCCAGGCGAGGCGCGAACGCCTCAGACATTGGATCAGGCTGCTGAACGAGGAAGCGCGCTTAAGCGGCGGACGTGTCCCCGTGGCCGGCGGGTCGCGTCACAAATGCCGGGGGCTGGAGCTTGCTCCGCGTGGGGAGCGGCGATTGGGCGCGCGGCGGCGCCATTCCACAGCGGCTTAAGGGCCTTTCACGAACCGGCCTGTCCAACCGTAACCCACCGCCCGCGTGCCGCGCGGCGGCCGGGGAGTTTACACTGTAACAGACGGCTGGAGACGGATCGAATGAGTATGGGCGAGCCGACCCGCCGCGCCCTGCTGAGGGCGGGCGCGGCGCTGGGGATGGCGCGGTTGGCCGCGCAGCCGAACCGCGCGGCAGGGGCGGTTTACGCCTACGTCGGATGTTACACCACGGCGCGGCGCTACGCTCGCGGCGATGGCATCCACGTCTACCGCGTCCAGCCTGAGACCGGAGTCTGGACGCACGTTCAGCACGTGGGCAACCTGGTGAATCCGTCATTCCTGGTGCTGCGCCGCGACCAACGCTTCCTTTACGCGGTGCACGGCGATGAATCCTATGCCACCGCCTTCTCGGTGGATCGCAATACCGGGTTCCTGACGCTGCTGAACCGGGTTGAGACGGGCGGCGGCAACGGGGTGCACCAGGCCATCGATCCGAGCGGCAAGTTCATGCTGGTGGCGAACTACGGCAGCGGCAATGTCTCGGTGCTGCCGGTGCGGCCGGATGGAACGCTGGGCG
>Ga0326728_10018826_pt1 | contig 13516 bp, 13 predicted proteins | sample MB3enrmetagenome_FD_207602 | JGI IMG/M metagenome (GOLD analysis project Ga0326728, IMG submission 207602) | Lab enriched peat soil microbial communities from McLean, Ithaca, NY, United States - MB31MN | ecosystem: Environmental > Terrestrial > Soil > Wetlands > Peat | place: USA: New York... | reverse complement strand
CGGCGATGCTGGAGAACGGGCGGCAGTTGACGCGCCTCGCCGAGCGCGAGGCGGCGCTTCACGAAACGGAAACGGCGCTGCGCAAGGCGGAGAAGGCGCGCGACGAGCTCGACGAACGGGCGCGCTCACTGGCCGCCCAGCGCGCGACGCTTGAGGGCGCGCTCGGCGCGCAACGCGCCGCGCGGGCGGAGTTGCTGCAGGAAGTCGACCGGCTGCGGGCGAGTCCCGCCGCCGCCCCCGCCGAAGGCGCGGCGCCGAACGATCGGGCGCTGCGCAGCGCGATCGCGCGCCTCGGGCGCCAGATCGCGCGCCTGAACGGCGAGGGCCCGGCGGTCGACGCCGAGCCGGCCGAGATCGCCGGCTTCGAGCGGCGCAAGAGCCGCGCGCGCGTCGCGACGGCGGGCGGGGGCGAAGCGAAGCGGCCGGCGACGCCGGCGATGGCGGGCGAAGACCAGCCGTGGGCGTCGGAGGGATAGACCGGGCGTTCGCGCCGCGCGCAAATCGACGTACGGTCGGCGGGTCAATCGGCGGCGCATTTGGCGGCCGGAGGGGGGAGGATGGCCGAAGCTTTGGAAGACGCGGTCGACGCCGAAGACAAGAGGGTCGCGCTGATCATCGCCATTCTCGCGCTGGTCCTCGCGCTCGCGGAGGCGGGCGCGAAGAACGCGGAGCACCGCTCGACCGAGCTCAACATCGAGTCGTCCGACCTCTACAATTTCTACCAGGCCAAAAGGGTGCGCTCGACGATCGCCGAGACCGCCGCGCAGGCGTTTGAAATCGAGCGCGCCGGCGTCGCCGACCCCAAGGCCGGAGAAGCGGTCGACAAGCAGATCGCCGAGTGGAAGGCGACGGTCGCGCGCTACGAGAAGGACCCCAAGAAGCCCGAGGACAGCCTCGACGCGCTGCAGGAGCGCGCCACGGCGGCGGCGGAGGGCCGCGAGCGCTATAACCGCAAGCTCGAGCATTTCGAATACGCGGCAGGCGCGCTCCAGATCGCCATCGTGCTCGCCTCGGCGGCGATCATCACCGGCGTAGCGGCGCTCGCCTGGCTCGCCGGCGGGCTCGGGCTCGTCGGCGCGGCGCTGCTCGGCTTCGGCTATTTCGCGCCGACGACGCTGCCCTTCTTCGGCTGAAGGCCGCCGCTCGGCGGCCGGGGCGGGCGCGCCGACGCGACCAATCGCCGCGGGCGCGCGCCTTTGGCGCGTCGCCATCGGAACGCCAGCCGCCGACCGTAATTCCGCCGCGCCGGCGCGCCGAGATACGCGCCCTCATCGGGCGATTCCCCGCCCCAATCCGAGGCATGCCATGCGCGCCGCCGCGATTTCCTTCATCGCTTTCGCCGTCGCCTTTCCCGCCCTCGCCGGGGAGAGCGACGTCGTCTCCCACGTCGACGCCGTGACCGTCTATCCCGACGCGGCGATCGTCACCCGCCTCGCCGAGGTCGACGCGCCGGCGGGCGACAGCGTCCTCACTTTCCGCGATCTGCCGCTCAATCTCGATCCGGCGTCGCTGCGCGTCGAGGGCGCGGCCGCGGCGGCGGTGACCATCGGCGCGGTCGAGACGCGCGTCGCGCCCGCCGAAGCCAAGCGTCCCGACGACGCGCTGACCGCCAAGGTCGCCGAGCTGCGCGCCGAGCGCGCCGAGGCGCAGACGACCATCGACGCGCTGCAAGGCAAGAAGGCGATGATCCTGCGCTTCTCGCAGAGCGGGCCCGACAAGCTCTCCGCGGACGCGAAGCCGCTCGAGGTCGCCGCCTGGCCAGCCGCGTGGGACGCGGTCGAATCGGCGCTGGCCAAAGTGGGCGCCGATCTGAGGCCGGCGCTCGACCGCGCGCACGCGCTCAACGAAGAGATCGCCGCCCTCGAGGCGCAGCGAGACAAGCCGAGCCCGCAGGCGGCGCGGCGCGTCGTCACCGTCGCGGTCAACGCCGCCGCGGCGGCGCGCGTCTCGCTGTCGCTTTCCTACCGGATCGCCGGCGTCGGCTGGACGCCGCTCTACGACGCGGCGCTGAACACCGACGAAGCCGGCGCGCCGAACCTGACGCTGACCCGCCGCGCCGCCATCGCCCAGTCGAGCGGCGAGGACTGGAGCGACGTCGCGCTCACCGTGTCGACGGCGCGGGTCGCCCGCTCGGTCGACGTCGTCGATCTGCCAAGCGAGCGCATCGACTTCTGGCAGCCGGAACTCGACTTGTCGGCCGCCGACAAGAGCTTGGCGATGAAGCGGGCCGCCGCGCCGGCCGCCAAGCCCGCGCTCGCCGAGTCGCCCGCGCTCGCCAGCGTCGAGGCGAAGCCGGCCGCGCCACCGACTCCCGCGCCGGTCGTCGCCCAGGAAGCCGCCGCGCAATTGCAGGCGAGCGCCTACGCTGCGGCTTTTAAGGCGCCGGGCCGCGTCACGCTGGCGAGCGACGGATCGCAGAAGTCTTTCGTGCTCGGCCGCGTCGTCATTCAGCCGACCTTGAGCGTCAAGACCGCGCCGAGCGTCGATCCGACCGCTTATATCGAAGCGCATTTCGTCGATTCGGAAGACGCGCCGATCCTGCCCGGCGCGGTGGCGCTGACGCGCGACGGCGCTTTCGTCGGCCAAGGCCGCATCGCCTTCGTCGCCCCCGGCGACGGCGTCGACCTCGGCTTCGGCGGCGACGACAAGGTCAAGGTCGACCGCGCGCCGGTGAACCGCAAGGAGAACGAGCCGACCTGGTACAACCAGACCAAGATCGAGACGCGTGAGTTCTTGACCACGGTGAAGAACCTGCACGCCTTCCCCGTCAAGGTGCAGGTGGTCGACCGCATGCCGGTGTCGGAGAACACCGCCATCGCCGTCGACCTCGCGCCCACGACGACGCCGCCGACCGACAAGCAGATCGGCGACAAGCGCGGCGTGATGGGCTGGACGCTCGACCTCAAGCCGGGCGAGGCGAAGGACGTGCGCCTCGCCTATCGCATGAAGTGGCCCGCCGACCATGAAGTGACGATCGTCGACGCGCCGGCGGAGAACGCGGCGCGCTAGAGCCGTTCAGGCGCGCTCGTCGTCGCGGCGCCGGCCCGCCAGCAGCGCGAAGCCGCGCGGTCGGCGCAGCGCCGCCGGGACGAGGTCGCGCGCCTTGACCCAGACGCGCGGGCCGGCGTGGCTCGCCGCCGCGGACGGCCGGCTCGGCGTCGGCGACGCCGAAGGATCGAGCGCGGGCTGGCGCCTCGCATGCGCAGGCCGCGCTTCGCCGATCATCGCCGCGACCACGAGATCGGCCGCCGCCGGGTCGAGCGCGTCCTTGAGCCGCGCCAGCGCGCCGACGCGGCGGTAATCCGCGCCGTCCTGCAGATCGCGCGAGGTGAGGACGCGCACCGCGACGTCGGCGGGCGCGCCGAGCGAAGCGAGCGCGACGGCGAGCGGCTCGCCGGACGGGTCGCGCGCGATGCGGTCGGCGAGCGCGACGGGGCAGGCGAGCGCCTCGGCCAGCGTCTTGGCGAAGCGCCCGCCCTCGCGCGCGAGCGCGAAACGCTCGAGCTCCGCCATCGCCGCGCCGGCGGCGCGCCGCCGCTTGGCGTCGCGCGGCAGGCCGAGCGCGGCGCGCTGCGCGGCGGCGAGGATCTCGGCGCGCCGCGAAGAATCCGCTTCGAGGAACAGCGCCGCCTGTTCGAGGCGCGCCGGCGCGCGGTCGAGCAGCGTCGCCGCGAGCCGCGCGTCGCCGCTTTCGTCGACGCTTCGCCGCGCGCGCCGCGCCAGCGTCGCGAAGGCGCGCGACCCGAGCGCGGCGCCGCGGTTGTGAGCCAGCGCCAGCGAGGTCTCGACGTCCTCGCGCGCGACGAGCAGGTCGATCAGCTCGGCGTCGAGATCGGCGCGCCGCGCGACCGCCGCCGCGCGCGCGTCGTCGCCCATCGCGGCGACGAGCAGCCGCTCGCGCGGCAGCGTCCTCGCCGTTTCGAGCGCGATCAGCGCCGCCTCGCCGCCGAGCGATTCGATCGTCGCGAGAATGTCGGCGGCGGCGAGACAATCGGCGAGCTTCAGCGCCAGCGCGGCGCGCGTCGCGTCGTCGGTCTTGGACAGAGCCGCGTCGAACGCGGCGGCGAACTCGGGTGGACGCCCCGACGGCGCGAGCGGGCGCGCCAGCACGTAGTCGGCGGCGACGCGCAGCCACAACTGTCGATCGGCGGCGCGCGGGCTCTCCGCCAGCTTGGCGAGGAAAGGCAGGTTGGCCAGGGAGACGTCGGAAGTCACGCTAACGCGCTCCATCGCGAGAGATCGCAACGACGCGAATCTACGGCGTCGACGTTGACCAAGTATTAACCTTCACCCAGCGTAATGCCGGCCATGGCGCGCGGCGCCGATCGCGCCGCGCGCCGTAGGGGTTTGGGCGATGGGCGAGCTTGTCCGGTTTCGGCCGAGAGGGGGCCGCGAGCGCAAGCGCGAGAACGAATCGGCGCGCGACGAATCGGCGCAAATCCTCTTCTTCACCGGCGTTCGCTATCAGCGCTACGGCGAGGCCGACGAATCGCCGGCGATCGATCAGCGAGCGCCGCCGTCAGGGGACATGGGCGGCGCCGGCGGCGGGCGCCGCAAGCGGCGCGGCTAGGCGCGAAGCGTCGCCGAAACCGCGAGCGCGGCGCGCCCCGCTTCAAAAACTCGTCTTGCCATTTCGGGCGCCATCCTGTAGCGGGGGCGGTGGGACACCTCTCCCCAACGAGAGGCGCCCATCTGAAAGGATGGCACAAGATGACGAACACGCCCGCGGCGCGCCCGCGTAATCCGCGCTTTTCTTCCGGCCCCTGCGCCAAGCGACCCGGCTGGACCCCCGAACTCCTCAAAGACGCCGCCCTCGGCCGCTCGCACCGCGCCAAGCTCGGCAAGGCCAAGCTGAAGCGCGCGATCGACCTGACGCGCGAAGCGCTCGGCGTTCCCGCCGGCTACCGCATCGCCGTCACGCCGGCCTCCGACACCGGCGCGGTGGAGATGGCGCTGTGGTCGCTGCTCGGCGCCCGCCCGGTCGACATGCTCGTCTGGGAGAGCTTCGGCGCCGGCTGGGCGACCGACGTGGTCAAGCAGCTCAAGCTCGCCGACGCGCGCGTGATGACGGCGCCCTACGGCGAGCTGCCCGACCTGACCAAGGTCGATTTCGACCACGACGTCGTCTTCACCTGGAACGGCACCACCTCGGGCGTGCGCGTCCCCGACGCGAAATGGATCCCCGCCGACCGCAAGGGGCTGACGATCTGCGACGCGACCTCGGCCGCCTTCGCCCAGGACCTCGACTGGCCGAAACTCGACGTGGCGACCTTCTCCTGGCAGAAGGCGCTCGGCGGCGAGGCGGCGCACGGCATGATCATCCTTTCGCCGCGCGCGGTCGAACGGCTCGAGACCTACGCGCCGCCGTGGCCGTTGCCCAAGCTCTTCCGCATGACCAAGGGCGGCAAGCTGATGGAGGATTTCTTCGAGGGCGCGACGATCAACACGCCCTCGATGTTGTGCGTCGAGGACTATCTCGACGCGCTGGAATGGGCGCGGAGCATCGGCGGCCTGAAGACGCTGCTTAAGCGCGCCGACGCCAACCTCAAGGCGATCGCCGACTGGGCGGCGAAGACGCCGTGGATCGACTTCCTCGCCCGCGTCCCGGCGACGCGCTCCAACACCAGCGTCTGCTTGAAGGTGGTCGACAAGGAGGTGACGGCGCTGCCGGCCGAGGCGCAGGCGGCGTTCGCCAAGGCGCTCGCTTCGGCGCTGGAGAAGGAGAAGGTCGCCTACGACATCGGCGCCTATCGCGACGCGCCGCCCGGCCTGCGGATTTGGTGCGGCGCGACGGTGGAGACCGCCGACGTCGTGGCCCTCACCCTCTGGCTCGATTGGGCCTTCGCCGAGGAGAAGGCCAAGCTCGCCAAGGCGGCCTAACTCCCTTCTCCCCTTGCGGGAGAAGGGTCGGGGATGAGGGGTGAGCGCCGCCGAGGCGCGCCCCTCTCCTTCGCCGACCGGCGACATCCCAAACCTTCGGCGCCTCAGGGCGCCGACCCCTCATCCGGCGCTTCGCGCCGCCTTCTCCCACAAGGGGAGAAGGGGCTGACAGGACATCTTCCCATGGCTCCCCGCGTGCTCATCTCTGACAAACTCTCCCCCGCCGCCGTCGCCATCTTCAAGGAGCGCGGCGTCGCGGTCGACGTGAAGCCCGGCCTCGACAAGGAGGCGCTCGCCGAGATCATCGGCGACTACGACGGCCTGGCGATTCGCTCGGCGACCAAGGTGACCGCCAAGCTGCTCGAGCGCGCCAAGAAGCTGAAAGTAGTCGGCCGCGCCGGCATCGGCGTCGACAACGTCGACATCCCCGCCGCCACCGCCAAGGGCGTCATCGTCATGAACACGCCCTTCGGCAACTCGATCACCGCCGCCGAACACGCGATCGCGCTGATGTTCGCGCTCGCCCGCCAGATCCCCGCCGCCGACGCCTCAACCCAGGCGGGCAAGTGGGAGAAGAACCGCTTCATGGGCGTCGAGCTCACCGGCAAGACGCTCGGCGTGATCGGCTGCGGCAACATCGGCGGCAACGTCGCGACGCGCGCCATCGGACTCAAGATGCGCGTCCTCGCCTACGACCCATTCTTGAGCGAGGAGCGCGCCGCCGCGCTCGGCGTCGAGAAGGTCGAGCTCGACGACCTCTTGAAGCGCGCCGACGTCATCACCCTGCACACGCCGATGACGGCGCAGACGAAGAACATCCTGTCGGCGGAGGCGATCGCCAAGACCAAGAAGGGCGTGCGCGTCATCAACTGCGCGCGCGGCGGCCTGGTCGACGAAGCGGCGCTGCGCGCGGCGCTCGACTCCGGCCACGTCGCGGGCGCGGCGTTCGACGTCTTCGTCGCCGAGCCGGCGACCAGCAATCCGCTGTTCGGCCACCCCAACGTGGTGGCGACGCCGCATCTCGGCGCCTCCACCGCCGAGGCGCAGGAAAACGTCGCCTTGCAGGTCGCCGAGCAGATGTCGGACTACCTGATGCGCGGGGCGATCGCCAACGCGGTCAATTTCCCCTCGATCACCGCCGAGGAGGCGCCGAAGCTGAAGCCCTTCATCGCGCTCGCCGAAGGCCTCGGCTCGTTCGCCGGCCAGCTCACCGACGATCCGATCCTCAAGGTGACGATCGTGTACGAAGGCGCGGTCGCGGAGCTCAAGACCAAGGCGCTGACCTCGGCGGCGATCGCCGGCCTGCTGAGGCCCTCGCTCTCCGACGTCAACGTCGTTTCCGCGCCGGCGGTCGCCGCGCAGCGCGGGATCGTCATCGAGGAGGCGACGCGCGCCGCCGCGGGCGACTACGAGAGCTTCATCACGCTGACCGTGACCACCGCCAAGATGGAGCGCGCCGTCGGCGGGACGGTGTTCCATGACGGCAAGCCGCGCATCCTGTCGATCAAGGGCATCAAGGTCGACGCGGAGTTCACCCCGTCGATGATCTACGTCACCAACGAGGACAAGCCCGGATTCATCGGCCGTTTCGCCAGCGTGCTCGGCGAGGCGGGCGTCAATATCGCGACCTTCGCGCTCGGCCGCGACCACCCGGGCGGCTCGGCGATCGCGCTGGTGGCGATCGACGGCCCGGCGCCCGAGAGCGCGCTCGCCAAGGTGCGCACGCTGCCCGGGGTGAAGCAGGCGACGGCGCTGCAGTTCTGAGACCGGGCGCGGCGGCGGCGCTCAGGCGCCGCCGCGCCGGCGAAACTCGGACGGCGCGAGGCCAAACACGGCGCGAAAGCCCGCGTTGAAGGTCGAGAGGTCGGAAAAACCGCTGTCGAAGGCGATCGCCGTCACGCTCTCAGACGACCCGCTGAGGCGCGCCGCGGCGCGGCGCAGCCGCGCCGCCAGCAAATACTGATGCGGCGTCATGCCGACGACGCGGCGGAAGACGCGCAGGAAGTGATGCTTGCTCAGGCCGGCGACGCCCGCGAGCGCGGAGAGGTCGAGCGCATCGTCGTCGCCGCGCGCTTCGATGAGGCGCGCCGCCTCGGCGACGCGGGACAGCTCCCGCGCCGTCGCGCGCGCCGGCGCTTCGCGATGGCCGGAAACGTAAGCGAGAGCGCGCTCGGCGAGCGTCAACGCCTTCTCTTCGATCCCGAGCGGCGACCGTTCGCGCGCCAAGTCCTTGCGCGCAAGGTCTTCGAGGTCGACGATAAGCGGCGTCAGCTCGCGCCGCGCCGGCGCGGCGGGGGCGGGGAAGCAAAAGCGGCTCGACCCGGCGGCCGACGCCGCGATCTCGGCGAACGCCTCGGGAGCGAAGGTAAGCGAGACGCAGCGGTCGCCGCGGCTGTGCGCGTGGCCGCAGGCGTAGCAGCGGCCGTGATTGCCGAGCAGCAGCGCGCCGGGATAGAGCGGCGCCTCGCCCGCCTCGCCGCGATAGGTGAATGACCCCGACAGCACCGCGGCGATCACGAAGCCGTCGTGGCGCTCTTCGTAAGGCCGGTCGTCCGGCCCGGCGGTGCAGACGAACTCGTCGACGCTCCAGCCGTCGCCGGCGGCGATCGGCCGCCGCCGCATCGCCTCGCGCGCTCCCGAAGCCTCGTTCGCGGTCGTCGCCATGGCGGCGAAGAATAGCAATTTTCCCCAAGTCGCGGAACGTCGCCGCGGGCAGGGTGGCGCTTTCGACGTCCCAAGCCCATGGAGGCCCCCATGCTCGACCATTTCTCGATCGGCGTCGCCGAAGTCGCGCGCTCACGGCGCTTCTACGACGCGGCGCTTGCGCCGCTCGGCTACGCCGCGCTCAGCGTCGGCGAGGATTCGCTCGGCTACGGCAAGGATGCGCCGGCGCTGTGGATCGGCGCGAGCGCGAGCCCGCCGCCCGCCGACCGACGCTCCGGCCTGCACTTCGCCTTCGCCGCGCCGACGCGCGCTTCGGTCGCCGAATTCCACCGCGCCGCGCTCAAGGCCGGCGGGCGCGACAATGGCGCGCCCGGCCTGCGCCCCGACTACGGCGCGAACTACTACGCGGCCTATGTGGTCGATCCCGACGGCTATCGGCTGGAAGCTGTCTGCACTGCGGAGGACTGAGCCATGGCTTCGCTCCGCCGCGAGATCGTCACGCGCGCCTCGGCCGAGGAAGCGTGGGAGGCGATCGCCGACGTCGGCGCGCTGCATACGCGCCTCGTCCCCGGCTTCGTCGTCGCGACCCGGCTCGAGCTCGGCGCGCGCGTCGTCACGTTCGCCAACGGCGCGACCGTTCGCGAGCGGATCGTCGCGCTCGACGCCGCGGCGCGTCGGCTCGTCTGGTCTTCCAAGGGCGGCCGCGCCACGCACTACAACGCCTCGGCGCAGGCCTTCGCCGAGCCGGCGGGCGGGGCGCGCGTGACGTGGATCGCCGACTTCCTGCCCGATTCGCTTGAGCCCGAGATCGCCGCGGCGATGGACGCCGGCGCGGCGGCGATGAAGGCGGCGCTCGACGGCGCGGCCAAGGTCGCGCCGCAGCCGATGGTCATGAGGCTATGGCGCGGCGTCGCCATGCCCGGCGCGGCCGACGCCTACGAGGCGATGCTGAAGCCGGAGCTGCTGCCCGGCGTCGGCCGGGCGAAGGGCTACGAGCGGAGCTGGCTTCTGCGCCGCGCCGCCGGCGCGGAGACCGAGTTCGTCACGCTGATGCTGTGGGATTCGCTCGACGCCATCCGCGCGCTGGCCGGGCCCGACTGCGAGACGGCGATTGTGCCGGAGGAGCGGCGAAAGCATCTGGCGCGTTTCGACGCGCGGTCGAGCCACTACCAAGTGGCGGCGACGCATCGGCGCGAAGAGGGTTAGGCGCGCTCGTTCGCAACCGTCGATGAAAGCGCGCCGAAGCGCTATATTCGGCGGGCGGCTTCGGCCGCGCGCGATCGGAGAGCCTATGAGCGAAAGCGATTCCGGCCCGCCAGGCGAACCGCCGGCGCCCGCCGAGCCGACCCGCGTCGACCCGCGGCTCTTGGAAATCCTCGTCTGCCCGCTGACGCGGGCGACGCTCTCCTACGACGCCGAGCGCCAGGAGCTGATCTCGCGCGCCGCCAAGCTCGCCTACCCGATCCGCGACGGCATCCCGATCATGCTGCCTGAGGAGGCGCGGCGACTGGAGGAGTGAGGGGCGGGGACCGAGAGGCGACGCGGCGCTTCAGCGTCATTCCAGGCGGGCCGTACGCCCGACGGGGAATCCAGTCGCCGCCGCCGCAGCCTGCGGCCCCCGGATTCCCGATCGATCGCTGAGCGGCCGTCGGGAATGACAATGAGGCGGCAAACGCTGACTATTGCGGGAAGCGGAACACGCCTCGCCGCCAAGAGCTCGACGGCGAGACGCGTTCCGCAGGAGCGGGCGGCGTAGTCCGCGCCTTGCGGCGCGACCCCTCATCCGCCCTGCGCCTCAGCGTTTCGCGGCGAAGAACGCGCGCAGCATCTCGGCCGCCTCGCTTTCGCGAATGCCGCCGTAGACCTCCGGCGCGTGCAGGCAGGTCGGCTGAGAAAAGAAGCGCGGGCCGTGCTCGACCGCGCCGCCCTTCGGGTCGGGCGCGGCGAAATAGAGCCGGCGCAGGCGCGCATGGCTGATCGCCCCCGCGCACATCGCGCAGGGCTCGAGCGTCACGTAGAGGTCGCAGCCGGTGAGGCGCTCGGCCCCGAGCCTGGCCGCCGCTTCGCGCAGGACGAGCATTTCGGCGTGGGCGGTCGGGTCGGCGTCGCCGCGCGCGCGGTTGCCCGCGCGCGCGATCACCTCGCCGTCGCGCGCGAGCGCGGCGCCGATCGGAACCTCGCCGCGGCGCTCCGCCTCGCGCGCTTCGGCGAAGGCGACGCTCATCGGATCGGCGGACATTTCGCTCGCTCCCACAGCCGCGCTCGCGACAGCGGCGCGGCGAGCTGCTAGGACAGGCGAAAGCGCAACGCAAGACGAGATCATGACCGAAACTTCCACCGGCGAGAAGCCGCCCGCCGAGCGGCGCGCCGGCCAACGCATCGCCAAGGCGATGGCGCGCGCGGGCCTGTGCTCGCGGCGCGACGCGGAGGGCTGGATCGCCGCCGGGCGCGTCAGCGTCAACGGCGTCATCCTGGAGAGCCCCGCGTTCAACATCGGCCCCGACGACGACGTCCGCGTCGACGGCGAGCCGCTGAAAGCCCGCGAGCGCACCCGCCTCTTCCTGTTCCACAAGCCGCGCGGCTTGGTGACGACGGCGCGCGACCCCGAAGGAAGGCCGACGATCTTCGACGCGCTGCCCAAAGACTTGCCGCGCGTCGTCGCCGTCGGCCGGCTCGACCTCAACACCGAGGGGCTGCTGCTGCTCACCAACGACGGCGGCCTCGCGCGCGTGCTCGAGCTGCCGGCGACCGGCTGGCTCAGGCGCTATCGCGTCCGCGCGCACGGCTCGGTCGACCAGGCGCGGCTCGACGCGCTCAGCGAGGGGGTGACGATCGACGGCATGCATTACGCGGGCGTCGAGGCGCGACTCGAGCGGGTCCAGGGTTCCAACGTCTGGATCGCGATGGGCCTGCGCGAGGGCAAGAACCGCGAGATCAAGCGGGTGCTCGAACACCTCGGCCTGTCGGTGAATCGGCTGATCCGCGTCGCCTTCGGCCCGTTCGAGCTCGGCGACCTCGCCGCGGCGGAGGTGGCGGAAGTCCGCACGCGGGTGCTGCGCGACCAGCTCGGCCATCGGCTCGCGCGCGAGGCGGGCGTCGACTTCGAGGCGCCGATCGTCGACCGCGCCACGCCGCCGCCGCCGGCGCCGGCGCCGGAGCGAGCGGAGCCTTCGCGGACGCGTGCGCCGCGCCGCGCGGGCGAAGGCGCCGAACGCCGGTCGGCGGGCGGCGCGCCGGGACGCGGCGCCGCCAAGCCCGCGCGGCCGGAGCGACGGCGCGCGCCGACGCCCTCGCAGCCCCAGCGCAAGCGAAAGCACGTCTCAGCGCTGCGCGCCGCGATCGCCGCCGAGGCCGCGATGGGGCCGCGCAAGCGCATCGAGCGCGCCGAGACCAGCGACCGCAAGGGCCGGCGCGTGGCGGTCGAGCGCATCGTGCCGACGCGCGAGGAGCTCGGTCGCCGCGAGCGGGCGGGAAAGCGCGCCGCGCCGCGCCGCGGCGAAGGCGGCTTCGGGCCGCGCGCGCGGCCGCTTAAGGCGCGCCCCGCCGGCGAGCGCCCGGACTCGCCCGCCGGCCGCGCGCCGTCGCGTGGGCCAAAGCCGGGCGGCGGCAAGCCGCCGCGGCGCCGCTAAGGCGATGCGCGTCGTCGGCGGACGGCTGAGGGGGCGCGCGCTCCAGGCGCCCGATTCCGATGCGATCCGCCCCACCTCGGAGCGGCTGCGCGAGGCGATGTTCGACATTCTCGTCCATCGTCATCTCGGCTCGCTCGAAGGCGCGCGCGTCGTCGACCTGTTCGCCGGCTCGGGCGCGCTCGGCTTCGAGGCCTTGTCGCGCGGCGCGCGCTTCGCGCTGTTCGTCGACAACGGGACGGAAGCGCGCGCGCTTCTTCGCGCCAATGTCGAGGCGCTGGCGCTCGGCGGCGTGACGCGCATCTGGCGCGCCGACGCGACGCGGCTCGGCAAAGCGCCGGCGGGGCCGCCGTTCACGCTGGCGTTTCTCGATCCGCCTTACGGCAAGGGCCTCGCCGGCCCGGCGCTCGCCGCGCTCGTCGACGGCGGCTGGCTCGCGCCGGGCGCGGTCGCGGTGGTCGAGGAGGCGGCGAAGGCTGAGATCGCCGCGCCCGACGCGCTGGCGCTCGTCGACGAGCGCCGCTACGGCGAGACGCGTGTTCTGTTCTTCGCCGCTGCGGCGCGCGAGGAGAGCATCCTGTGATTGCGTCGAATCGGCGCGCCGGAGAGGACGAAAATGAGAACTCGGCGAGGGGGTTCCGGTCCGCCGCGAGGGTGCGACACGAAGGATAAGCGACAAGAGGCTTGCCAAAATGTTCATTATATGTTCTTCGGAATTTCCGTAATCCGTGAGAGCGCCAGATGGATGACATCGTTTTCGCGCGCTATTTCCGGCTCCGTCCAGGACAAATCGAGTGCGACGCCGACGGGTTGCGGATCGGAGGCGTCGCCCTGCTGGCGCGCGACGCCAAGGGCGCGTGGACGAGGCGCGACGAACGCGATCTCAACCGCGAGCTTTCCAAGCTCTACGATTTCCCGCTCGACTTCGGACGCCTGCGCAGGCGCGTCGACGCGGTCGCCGCCGCGCTGGGAAACGGCGATCTCGCCCGCGCGCAGATCGGCGCGTTGCTGCTGCGGCTTCCCGACCCTCCCCCATCCGCGGGCGCCCAACCCGACGGGTTGGAAAAGCGGCGTCTCGCCCGCGACCTTGCCGCTTGCGGCCTGCTGAAAGCGGACGCCGACTGGGACGAACAGCACCCGAGGACCGGCGCGCCGCCGAATCCCGGTTGGTTCGCGCCGACGTCTGCGACGCCGGCGGCGGACAAGCCGAAGACCGACGCAAGCCCCGCGGCGGGCGCGTCGCCGCGCGGCGGCGAGGCGCCGGCCTTTGTTCCCCCGCCGCCGGCGGCCGGCGTTGATTCTCTGCTCGCGGAAGACTTGTCCGCGGCCACCCTGGACGGGCTGGC
>Ga0326728_10018823_pt1 | contig 13518 bp, 11 predicted proteins | sample MB3enrmetagenome_FD_207602 | JGI IMG/M metagenome (GOLD analysis project Ga0326728, IMG submission 207602) | Lab enriched peat soil microbial communities from McLean, Ithaca, NY, United States - MB31MN | ecosystem: Environmental > Terrestrial > Soil > Wetlands > Peat | place: USA: New York... | reverse complement strand
TGAAAAAGGGCAGGGTAGGGAGCAGAACGTTCGACAGAGTCATTTCCTCGCTGTCCCGTAAGAGATTGATTACGATTGACAGAGTGGGCAAAAAGAAGATTATAATGCATGCAATGCGGCAGACGAGATGACCGATAACATTCGAGCAACCTGTCAGCAGGCGCAATTCAACCGGTACTGTGCTACATGTTCATGCATAGAAAACATACAAATTCCACCGTTGATCATGCCCACCGACACATGCGCTCCAAGAAGTTGAAGCAATGTACAACGTGAAGAAGTTCCCAGATCTTGACAAGGACGCTTGGATTAGTGAGAATAGAGATTTGATTGACGAACAACTCGCGAAGTTCGACGGCCTATTCGATGAGTCTCTAAAAGGTCCGTTTCAAGAAGTCATGGCAGAGTATGTCTATCTCTCAAACACTCTGCAGGAGATTATAGAGTGGAAGGATAACTTCGCCCGATTCCTCTCATACACCCTGAATGCTGATGAGAGCCATTTGAGAGACCACGATAGTGGAAGAGATGTGCACGGAGGACGACTGTCCTTATTGAAGGAGCTGCTGGAATGGTTTTAGGTTTGCATCATCCGAGCTTATGATTCTCTTTCAGCCTCCGAACCGCCTGCGTGACTTCTTCCCGCGTCATTCCAAGTTCATTCATGGCATCATTGATTTTAATCGAGCCCCGATTCTCGATTATGTAGTTGTAGAGTTTTAGATCACCTTCACCTTTGCCTTTGACGTGCTTTCCTATTCCGACCGATTTCTTTGATGCAGACTTCGGTTTCTTGCCCCCGTTCGAACGCCAGGATCGGAACTTCTTCCTAGCGAGAATTGAGGAAGGAACCGTGACACAGACCGTTACCAGTCCAACTGTGGCGAGGTACATCCAGTTGGGTGCCCATTGTGCGTTGACCGCTATCGGCGTTGTCACGGGAAAGCTGACTTTTGTTTCGTTGGCCGATATTGCGCCACTCCACCCATCGAAGACGTACGGTACACCGTAGGGATCATTCGCGTTCGACTCAACCTGAATCGTTGCCAGACCTCCAGGCACATACCATCCAACTCCATCGGCAGGTTGAATCGTGACGGCTGGAAACCGACTTAGGACCACTACTCTGTATTGAACGGTGAAGTTCAATTGTATCGTCGTGTCTCGCTCGAGAGTCATTGGAGACAGCGGGGCCATACCTTGGAATTCATAACGCGTATCGCCGGCGGAATTGTAAATAACTAGTTGGTCTGGAGGCACGTCGCATTCGAACGTTGACCCTACCAGAAATGGCTCTGTGAAATAAGGCGAGGACCCTTTTATGTTGATAGTCGTTTTCGTGCTTCCCGCCATGCCGATTTGGAGCTTCGTTGACACATCACTTGGTAGATTTGTCTTGATAGTCACAATAGCCAACTCATCGTAGCACGCCATAACGTAGTAAGGCCTAGTCAACGTAATTTCATAGAGGCCGCTCGAAGTTACGTTTGACGTATTGAGCAAGTTTTTGGTTGTAAGATCTTGCCAAGCGGACAGATTATAATCAACCACGTCAGTGGCGATATAGCTGGGATCTATTGCGAATTCTACGACGGAATTCTGTGGGAAGTAACCCGAGAAACCCTGGCCTGCTCTAAAATTATCTTGACTTTCATCGGTTCCATTAACTATCAAAACGAGTTTAGAAACAACGATGCTCTGTGGTAGTTGAGCCGTGATCGTCAACTTGTACTCGGTACTGTAGCTGAATGTGAAAGTGGTAACGGAAGTGTCGGTGGATGACTGACTGTACTGGCTACACGAATATCGCGTATCGCCCGAATCCAACTCCTTGGAGACTGAAATCAGGCTCGTATAATTGGAGATTGTTAGAGTTACTGTACCAGATCCGAGATTTTCGACGAAACTGCCGCCTAGGTAGAGGGATGTTTGCACGTTCAACGGAAGGCCGAATACGTTCACCGTTACTGTGCGAGTGTTCTGCTGTACGAGTATTTGTAGAGCTGCGGATGCTGTCACGGCAGGAAGATTATCCTCCTGGGAAGTTGCAGTGATAGTAATCACGTATGTGCCCGGCGCTGTAACGTTCAACACGCTCAGAGTCAACTTCGAAGTTAAGGGGGTGCTCCCAGATGAGGATGAAAATGTCATTGTTGAAAACAATTGACCGGCCGTCGTTGCCGAAAGAATGATTGGGTGCGCGTTGTTGCTATTGGTAGCGGTCACCGTGACAGTTACAGTTGCTGACCCACCTTGGGCGACGCTCAATGTGGGGTTGTCAAGGTTGATGTTGAGGCTGAGAGAGATCAACAGCGGAGTAGTCCATTGGGAGGCTGTGAGGTAATACCCGTTGAATGTGTCGCCTCCAGTGTAAGTCGCATTGACGTAATATTGTCCCGGTTCTAGTCCGTCAACCCAAGTATAGTAGAAGTTGCCATCGGAATCGCTCGAATAGGTTTGGCCAATGTAATTCGTTGAAGAACCAGTGGACTGCCACCAGTAGAAGTCAACCCTCACACCCGTTAGAGGAAGGAAAGTCCCTGATGAGTTGCGGTACTTCATGACCCCGGTTATGGTCACTACCCCTCCACTCTCAGCTGCCGTTAGGCTGGACACGCGTGTCGTTGCAGTCGGAAAACTCTGCCCCGCTACATGCTTGCTGCTGCCCGCGGAAAGTGCAATGGCTGTGAGGAGCACTAATGCTATCGTAACGGTCCTTCTCAGCGCTTTCTAACCTCGATAGGCTTCTCTAGCGAACTGTGCGAAGAAGGCGTTGGTACTCTAGTCATTGTGAATGTTGGCGTAGATGGCGTAGTTGTCGTGACATGTGTTTGCGGTTCATACGAGTAATCTTCAGCGGTAGGACGGTAGAGATCTGGGGATAACACCTCCATTCTGACTAGTTCAAGGAGTGCACGATTAGCCTCATCCAATTTACTGCTTCGCGGCTTCACTAGAGCGATCAGAAGGTTTAGCATGACAAGAATCCCACAACCAATAAAGAGGACTTTCAATACGAACGGGTCGCCAAGGAACGTCAAGAACGCATAGCCGGCGTGATTGTTTATCGATGGGTATTGGTCTAATTTCCTTTCAACTATGTTCGTCGGATCCAATTTGAGTGCGGATAGGAGTAAATTGTAGGAGTCCACCTCCAAGTCGCACAATCCTTTCGCGTATGCGTCGTCGGCGGAATAGTCCGTGTTCCTTGTGACCATTTCTGCCGCGGCCGGTCCGTTGCGGCTATTCATTACGGCCAATGATCGCATCACTCCGGCCAAGTAGTTGACAGTCTGAGAATCTTGAATCCCAACCCCAGCACTCCCAATAGAGGTCCCCGTGTTCATCGCCAAGATCCCGCTTGCCATCGCAACGAATACGCTAAATGACGATGAGACTGCTCCCGAGGGGCCGATGTACACAACAACCTTTGTCCTGATGGAACTTATCTGGTCTACAAGCTGCATCGATGGCGCGTAGTATCCACCGTCAGCGTCAAGCTCAAGCAAAAGTTTAGCAGCCAACCCCTGTTGCACGTCAGCTACCGCACTTGTTATGAGATCTGCGGTTCTATAGTCAATACCTGAACTGATTCGAATCAAGATGATCTGCGGATCAACCGCAGCGACCCTTACTGTGGGAATGGTGAAGGCTGTGATGATTGCGGAAGATAGCAGAATTATCTGAATTAGCCGCCAGCGCTTCAAGTTTGCGTCCCCATCAAGTTGAAGTTGAACATGCTCTTGAAGAGAAGGTCAGAGGCGAACGAGACTCCGACCAGTACGGCGCCCGTCATAATGAACAGAATTGCGAGATGGTAAAGGAAACGATAGTTGTTGCTCACTTCGGTTACTTTCAAGGCGATGGCGTTCGTGAGCGCCATGAGAATCATGATGCTGTTGAATAAGGGGGCGATCGAGCTTGGGTTTATCGACGATTGAAATAATCCAATTGAACTGTTGAATTGGCCTCCAATATTTACCATGTTTACGAGGAATTGAAGTAGGGTTGTCATGAAAGCAAGAAGTGCGCACTCTATTGCGTGCATGGGATATATCATCGCGCGAATCCCACTCGCCACTTGGATCCGTTTGGCTCTGAGAACTAGTCGACGGAGCATGTTTCTGCTTATCATTTTACCTATCTCGCCTGGATCTCCGCCGAGCGAAACGGTTGCCTCGTAAACACCGCCGAAAATTCTGATCATGTCGCTCCCACATTCGCTTGCCAGGTTGCGCCAACATAGTTTCGCGTCGACACCTATCGCTAGCCGAGAGTGCAAGGCCTTAACTTGGGTTGTGAGAATTCCGAAGTCTCTTACTAACAGCAGTTTTAATGCTCTAGCTGTGGAGTAGCCGGTGATGCCTGCCGTTGTGCCCAGAGTTCTGATGAATGTGGGAAACGCGTTCTCTTTGGCTTTGACTGCGTTGTCAGCCCTTTTCGCGAGTATTCCAACAGGGAGGAGTGGAATAGACATCGCCAGCAACATCCATCCCATGCTTGATCCTGGCAATGGGAGGAGCGGGATCACAATCAGCATACCAATGCTGGTGAAAATGCAAATTGGTAACAGTTGCTTTAGTTTAGTGAATTCTTTTGGGTGTCTTAGGTCCTTATGCATGTAAATGAATCCGTCGACTGGAGTCACCAGGAAGAGGACGAAGACTGAGAGGACCAGCGTCGCAACAAGCGTGATACCTAGGAAGGTTGACGTTGACTGAAAACTTGACCCCCCACCACCTCCCATCAGCGCTTGGGTTAGAGTGAGTGTGATGGCAACGAAGGTGACTGAGGTAATTATCGCGGAGTAGGCGTTACCGAGGTTTTCGACGTTCTTGAGGTTGCGTTCATACTCGGCTTCATAAGCAACGACGTAGGCTTCATGTTCCATCATTAGGAATTTCTCGTACATTTCACCGGTCTTCAGCATTTGTGAGAATCGTTCCAAGAAATCTTTGAGCAGTTTGCTCTTCGTGCCCTTCGCCACTACCTCCAAAGCGTTTACGAATCCAAGGTGCCATGTCTTCGCAAGAACTCTCACCCGGTCAAACAGGCGACCGCAGCGTTTGAATTCTGATTGCGCGACATAGTTGAACATGTCAAGCAAAGAGCAGTAAGAAGTTGCAAGACCGTAAAGATACGTTATGACGAAATACAGCTCATTCTCTAATGAATTCCTTTGACTTAATCTCTCAACAGTCTGTCGAGCTTTACCCTTCGATCCATAGAGCGATTCCTCTCGCTTCTTCAGCTTCTCCTGCAACTGAGTGCTGGATCTAGCTGACTGGAGAGGCACTTGCTCCGTCATGACTTGATCATCGTTAGTTTTTTGTCCGCGTCGATGACCTTGGTGAAGAATTCTCGGAAATCTGAAACGTTTTCATCAGTGAGTTTCTTGAGAAAGGCCGCCCTGGAATTCAATTCGTCGTAGATTACTGATATCTCACGTGAGGAATAGCCTCGAGCCCGGCCGATTTTCTCTTCGAGAAGATAGCTATTGCCTTCTGCTCTAAAGAAGAACTTGTCCTCACCGGGCTCCCAATGGAATGCTTCAATAAAGCTGAAACTATCAGAGTTCGGATTGTAGCCCACGATCTCATTTACGCTCGTAACCCTTCGCTTCATATGCCCTGTTGCGTCATAGATGGCGTTTTGGATTAGTATCGCGTTCAGGTTAGTTATGTGAGTCTTCGGGACGAGGATTGGGTGGCCGGATAGCCTTTGAATGGTCTTCTGAACTGAGGCCGAGTGGAATGTGGACAGCACAGGGTGCCCTGTCATCATCGCCTGAAACGCGATGTTGCCCTCTACACCACGAATTTCTCCTACGATAATGTAGTTGGGCCTTTGTCTCAGGGCACTCTTGAGAAGGTCAAACATGCCCACAGTGCTTTCCTCTCTCTGGGATGACCTAGTTACTTCACGTATCCAGTTTTCATGCGGAAGTTGAACCTCGGGCGTGTCCTCAATGCTAACTATCTTCGAGTTCGGTTTGATGAAGGTGGTCATTGCGGTAAGCGTTGTTGTCTTCCCGGACGCGGTTTCTCCGCAGACGAAGACGTTCATTCCCTCTCGGAGTAACATCCACATGTAAGCCGCTAACATAGGGTCCATGGTGCCAAAGCTGATCAGTTTTGAAACGGGAAGTGGTGCCGCGGAGAACTTTCTGATGGTGAAGTTAGTTCCTTTCATGCTCACATCCTCCCCGTAGACCAAGTTCAACCTCGATCCGTCTGAGAGAATTGTATCGACGATCGGGTTTCGGTGGGTGGCTTGCTTTCCGGACCTCTCGCTTAACCAAAGCGCGAACTCATTCAAGCTTTCCTTCGTGTCAAAACCAAAGTCGCAAGCGAGGCTTTGGAAGATCTTATGCTCTAGAAATATTGGCCCTACGCCGTCGCATGAGATATCCTCAATGTAAGGATCACGAATTAATGGCTCTAAAACGCCCAAGCCTATTCTATTCTTGTGGAGTAGATATTTGATGACTTGATATTCGAAAGTGGTGAGCGGAATTCTGCTGACCGCTTTACTTCCAAAGAATGGAAGGCTGAAGCCGCCCTTAGTCTGTCCACCTGTGTCCCGGGAGCCTTTGACGTAGGCGACTCGGCTAAGCAACTCCATGAGTATTTGGAGTTTCTCTTCTTGGGTTTCAACTTCAAGTCTCTCATCGATTTGAGCTACGATTCGTGCCTCGACTTTCTCAAGGAGATCCGTCCTGACGCCTGGTAGTTTTGGTTCTACCACCCTGTAGACTCGGCGAGTTTTTACATTCTTGTCGGGAAAGATGTGAATGAAGATTGGGTCGCCAACGGGATAAATGAGGTGAGGGTTCTCCCAATTCCTCATATCACGTGACAATGTTTTGTAGAATGAAGGTACGCCTAACTTGCCCCCTTCTCTGTCGATATAGGTTCTTAGATGTGGGTTGCGCCTCATTGCATCAATGAGGTCACGTGATATTGGTTGAACGGCTGCGGGTCTGGGCTGAAGGCTGTCGAGCAGGTGTATGGCTGATCCGCGGTATCTGTCGGCGTATTTGCTCATTGCATCGTGCTCCATGGTTCAAGGCTAATTCAGGTTAGGCTAGCGCCTCCGAGGTCGGCACGATTCTGACTCCAAAGGCCGGGTGTATTTCGAAACTGTTGATTTTGTTAGTCATTAACTGGGAACCTTTGAGCTTGCAAACCTCGATTCGCCTTACGATCTGGCCGGAAGCGACGTCCTTACTCAGTTTGATGTGTGCATCGCAAAGAGCCCTTATTCGTACGAGTAACTGTTCGCTTTCATCCCCGTGGAAGTTACTATGTAGCGTCCCGATCACGGTCTTGCTTCGTGCGAACTCCGGCAGGTCTGGCTCAGTGAGCTTCTTGAGGCGACTGAAGAACGTCAGAATATCATCCAATCCTGCCTCTGCAAACATGTAGGTGAGCGAATCGATGAGGAAAAGCCTGGACTTGTTGTGCTCAATGAAACCTGTCAATGTACTGAGTAGTTTACTCAGTCGATGCTGGGTCCACACAATGTTCTTCACGTGAATTGGAATAACTCGCAACTTCCCCTCAATGAACGCCCTGTCCAGATCAAGATGGAGCATCTTCATTTGTGAAAGAAAGCTTCTGGTTGTGTTTTCCGTCGTCAGAACAGTTGCATCTAACCCAGCATACAATGCGCCGTAGAGAAATTGTTGGACAATGACTGATTTTCCGGAATCATTGTTGCCTTCGACCAGTACGAGTGAAGGGATCACTAGCCCGCCGCCAAATGCATTGTCTAGCTCGCGATTGTTGGTTGAAATGTAGCCCTCAACAGCAGGCAGAGCCTTGGACATCCTGTCAACTCACCTATCCTAGGAATGACTCCGCTGTCGACGACCCTTGAGGAAGGACGATCTTCAGGTATCCCGGACTGCCGGGTCTGACGTGATGAGGTGCTGCTAGCTGAATCGTTATTGACAGTATCTTTGATGGATCCCAGTTAAGTGGATCAACCATCGCAGGAGATGGATTCGGAAATATCGTGGAGTTTAAGGCCCACCGGTCCTGAGCGGGATTGAAGGATCTGTAGTAGCACCAAGTAGTGTTTGTAACGCCAGAGGAATTGTCAGTGTAGGTTACGAATATGTCGATTTGCTGAAAATCGGTGCTTGGTACTGTGACATCACCTGTGTTGGTTACGTTCACGAAGAGTTCGGATCCGTCAGACGAGAGCGTTATGTTGGTAATCTGGGCTGAACTTCTCAATCTTTCCAGCTGAATGCTCGTCGCGCCCTCTATTGATTGAATGGAAGCGTTTGAAAGCTGGTTGACTGAATTCGCGTAGACGTAACATGACATTATCAGTACCGCAACGAAGTAAATCCCGGCCACGATGGTCCCGAAACCCACATCAATTACCTCATTGCTTCATTAGAATGAGAACTGTTCTTCAGTGCTGACGCCATTAGGTAGAGTGAGCCGAACTGTATAGGACCCAGAGTCGATTCTCTCAGTGTATATGGTCAGCAGAAGCGTTTCTCCCTGCTCCCACAGACCTGCCGTCCGAGCGTTCAGTATCTGTGCATTCCAACAATTGTATTGCCCACTACTGTAACTGAAACGGTTGTAGGTACCATTGGGAAATGTGATAAACAGATCCCAGTAAGTCGTGTTAGACCCGGATCCGTCTAGCGCGAAGGAGGTTACGCCTACATTCTTAACCCAAATCAAGATACGATTCGGTGAATCTTCTTGTGTTTCACTAATGATGGTTATACTTGTTCCAAACACTTGTTGGTTTTGTGAGCTAATTTCCTTGAGGGAGTTTTGAAACGTGTAAAGCTGAGTGATCGCTGCGCCAGTGAAGACTGTGGCCATTATGATTGTGGCAATCAGTAGAATCGCTGTGCTAATCGTTACTTCCACTTGTCGTGGGCACCCTCCTTACAGTATTTCGTGAAGGCCGAGTCCATAGATCGTCAGGGCGATTTTAGGCGTGGAACTTGGTTCATGCTCAGGAAATCAGAGATCTCCGGGTCGAGCAACCTGTTCAGGAAGTACACTACACGTAGCAGATCGTTGACGCCAATGATCCGATCGTCAGACTCCACACCAGCAGTTGACAGAACCTCTGCAACACTCAGAACAACTCTTTCCACTTCGGGTCTGATCCAACCCTCACGTGTCCCAACTTCCAGGATTTTGAGCAGATTCTTTCTTCCGACGGCATGCAGCAAGTAGTCCGTACTGTTTACCGCCCTAATTAGAGCAGGCATATCGCTCGCGTCTAGGTTAGATTTGAGCTCCTTCGAGAACTTCGTTGCCTGATGCACACCTAATGCTTCGTTTAATTGGTTCAGGGCTGGTGACGCTTTCTTGGGACGTTCCAACAATCGGCCTAACTTTGCTTTGTCCATGGGCGAAACGAATCGGTTCTCTAAACCACTTTGAACGTCTGACGGATTCTCAACTGTCTCCGTAACAGTGGCTCCCGCGTTCTGGGCAGATATGTAGCCAGGATTAGGCTGTCCCTGTCCATCGGCTGTACTTTGATCCGGTGTTGCTGGAATATCATTTGGATTAAATGGACTCCCAGTCTCTGACATAAAGGACCGAAAATCGTAAACTAAGTTCTTGAGGTTGCTTGACAAATCCTGTAACTGTTCGTTCACTACCGTTGGTTCGCCCGTTTGAGTTTCTGGTGAAGCACCTTCTAAGACAGCGCCCGTCGCGGCTTCTGGTTTCGGTGACTTTTCGATTGGCGGAGGTGCAGGCGCCTCAGGCGCAACGGTGAAACTCTGTACGCCCCCCCTCTGGGGCTGCTTTTCCGGGTTCTCTTGAAGTTTCTCTGGATTCAGATCGAAGAGTATTGTATCATCCTGCTGTTCTTCTTCCTTCTTCTTGCCCAACACTTTCTTGAAATCTACCATTTTCGCATCATTTCCCTCTCTACTTCCCAAAACACTCTCTCTACAGCTTGCGGAATCAAATATCGCATAGTATGTAACACGAAAACGAACAAAGTACACATCTAGGTCGAAGGCGCAACCATTCTTTTGGATGGATGACTCTCAAGTTTGCTTCGAATTTACGGCAGAAAGAGATCTGGACGGTAAAGGGTTCCCGGATTACTAAGGTCCTTGTGCGGCGCTCTGACAGCGAAGTATCTTGCGGTATTTTCAGTGGGAGTGAGGGCATATGCAAGATTCAAAGTTTCCACAAAAGCTATCGCGAGCCGCATTTTTCTTGACATTTTTCGTGACTGGTCTAAGTGCACGATGCTGGAGCTTAGATCGTTTGGTTTCTTGTCTGAATCGAAGCTATAGACTTGAACGGTTGTCGACACACATTTCATTCAAGTTATTTCTGGTTGGACACAGTTTTCGATTCACGTTTGAGGAAAAAATTGGGAAAAAAAGGAGGGGTTCGCACGGATTGTCTTAACCTAAGTCGTTGACGGTGTCTACTGCTGCTGGTGCTATTCTGTCGATTTCGAGAACGGAACCGACCGGTGGTTTGATGACTATTTTGAATTCTTCGTTCTTCATGATCTGTCCAGCGGTCGTGCTGCCAGTTGACAGTTGTGTGAGATCAATGGTCACTCGGACTTTTTGGCCGGGCATCAACTGGAAGCCTGTGCCTACTTCCCAGACTATTGTTGTTGCACCACCGGAGGCTACAGTGTATGTTGTGCCGCCGACGGTGTAGCTGAGTGCGTTGCCGCCTGAGTTGTAGATGTTTGGCCATACGCCGCGTGAGTTTTGGAATCCGATTGTGGTTTTGTTGACGTTGAGGTCGACGGAGCTGGCTGCGGAGGCTGTCTTGAGCCAGAAGATAAGGCTGGTTATGTTCCCGGTTGGACCGGGGGCTGTGCTGTAGCCGTAGACGGGGCCGTCAACCACCAAGGCTGACGAAGCGGCGCTGAGTCCGCCTAAGACCACCTGTTGGCTCTTCTGTGTGGCTAGGAAACCCATGTTTAGTACGGCGTACGCGAAGGCTGAGGCGACGATCACGAAGGCGATCAGTACAATGGCTGTTTCGAGTCCGCTGATGGCTTTCTTGTTTCGCGCGAACCTTTTCAGAGACTTCATCACTTTACCCATTTTCTTTTCCCTTTTCATGATCACGAGACCCGTGGCCTCATGAACCGTTATGGGCTATGCGTGGGCGTGATATAGTCGCGAGTATGTAACGGGAAAACGAACACACACTAAACGCTCGTGAGCGGAAAACATCAACCAAACAGCGAAGACGCCTCGCTGGCAGGATGATGGGAAACGAGCTTTCGATTAGAAGTCTGCACTGACTGTGGAGAAGCATGCCAACCTGACGAGTTGTACTATTACCATGGTCGGCCGATCTGTGAACACTGTCGACTCATCATTGAAAGATCAAACGGCGTAGAGAGGTACCTGCAACTATGACAATGATGACCAACCCTCCAGAAGCAACGACTACCAAGTCCAGAACGTTCGCGTGTATGAAGTGTGGGTCCCCTATCTCTGTGTATCCCCCTGACGATGTACACAAGGTCGCCTCAAGGGATCAAACATCCTTCCTGAAAGTAGTGGAGTCAATTGGCGTCTGCTCCAAATGCAACGAGGTGACCCGACTCTACTGGGGAAAACCGGTTGCCTACAGAGGGATCATACTCTTGGTTCGACAAATGCGCAAAATCTTTGGTGCAATGATTGGACAGGCGGCCCTCAGAGGAAGAAGCATACGTGGACATGGTGGGACGGAAACTGTGGAGGAGTTTCCGATGAGCGAGGCTGAGAAGGCGGATATTCAGGCGCGTGTACATGACTACATTTCGGAGAATGGAGGGGCAATAGTCTTGAGCAGAGCCGCTGACGAGCTGGGGATACCATTAGAATTCGTTAGGGAGGCAATCGAGGCCATGACTTTAGACGGAAAATTGAAACAGGCCCAAGACGCCGAGCCGACAATTCCTCAATAATCTATCAACCAACTGACTAGACTCCCATTTACGGACACGAACCGACGTAACATGACGATGATAGATTGGGCAGGCTTGGTCCGATCTGTTCAGTGGAGTAATTCTTTCCCCTTCAATCTTTTGATCGATTCAGTAATTTCTGCGCGGGTCATGTTCAATTCCTTCATCGCGTCGGGAATACTGATTGATCCTCCCTTTTCAATAATGTAGTTGTAGAGTTTCATATCCCCGTCATCATCAGTCGGAAGATCTTCAAAACTGCTCTTGGACACTTGGTCGGGCGTTTCATTCTCCTCAGGAATCTTCTTCTTGACCGTTCTGTTTTGTCTCCAAGCTCCGACCTTTCTTCTGCCGATCAGAGATAGAGGCACGGTTGTTCCTACGGCTACACCTACAATGATTAGGATGTAGGTCCAGTTCGGTGCCCATTCAACCACGACCGTCGTTGGTCCGGTTACGGCGAAGCTAGCGGTTGTCTGGTTGGAGGGTTGTGGGAGGCCGACCCAGCCAGAGAATACGTATGGGACCCAGTTTGAGTCTCTCGCGTTGTTAGCCACTTGAACTGTTGCGGTACTTCCAGCAGGTACCCATTCGCTGCCACCAGTCGGTTGAAGAACAGCACTTGGAAATTGTGAGTTGACTTGAATTTCATATTCGGGTTGATAATGTATGACGATCGCTGTGTGCTTACTCAGTGTTATGGATGAGTCTGGGAGGGTGCCCTGGTACGTATATCGTGTTGTCTGGCCAGTTCCCGTGTATAATACAGTTTGATCTTGGCTTACAGCGGATTGAAAAGTTGAACCCACCGGGTATAGACCCGCTTGATATGGAGATCCCCCAACCAAGGTAACTGAGCTCATTCCACCTGTCGGCGAGGTGACTTGCACTGTACTTGACATGTTGCTGGGCAAGTCAGAGCTGACCGTCACTTGGACCCATTGGCCAAATACTGCCGAGAACGTGTAAGGCTTATTCATCGTAACTACGTAAGAAGAACCCGACGAGTTCAACGCTTTCCCAGATGCATCCGTCCAACCTGTAAAATTGTAATCAACAGTAGACGTATGGATGTATGTCGTGTTGAGAGCGAAACCTACCTGCGTGTTTGCTGGGTAAAAGTGGCTATATCCTGATATGGGGTTGAAATTTTGGTCGACAGTGTCGCCACTGCTCGTCAACTCCAACTCCAAATTCTTTACGGTCGATAGAGAACTTGCCATTAGCTTGAGGCGGTATTGTGTCACGTATGTGAAGGTGTAAGTTGATACGGTATGATCCGTCGTTGATTGCTGGTTACCATTGCAGAAGTAACGTGTATCGCCAGAGGGCGTGTCTATTTCCTGTGTAACCTGAATCGACTGTGTGTTGTTCGAGATAGTTAGTGTCTTAGTCGTCGAAGACATTGTATAAGCAGTTTGCTGGTCAACCAGCAACGTGGTCTGAACATCGCTGGGTAAACCTTGAACTGTTACAATAATTGACCTAGTGTTGTTTTGAACGATTATAGTCAAGTGTGTAGTAGCTGAGACAGGGGTTGTATTCACTAATGCGGTTGCCGTCACCGTGATTGTGTAGGTT
>Ga0326728_10018822_pt1 | contig 13518 bp, 8 predicted proteins | sample MB3enrmetagenome_FD_207602 | JGI IMG/M metagenome (GOLD analysis project Ga0326728, IMG submission 207602) | Lab enriched peat soil microbial communities from McLean, Ithaca, NY, United States - MB31MN | ecosystem: Environmental > Terrestrial > Soil > Wetlands > Peat | place: USA: New York... | reverse complement strand
CTCATGCCACCGCTTGTCAGTCCTCTCGCAGGTAAAACCACCGACGGGAGAGCCGGATGCGGGAGATCCGCCCGTCCGGTTCGGAGGGAGGGGGACTCGAATTCAATCGATTCTCCCTACCCCTATCGCCTCGTGCCATGGCCATCTTGGCCAAGACAGTCACGGGCAGGATGCCCATCCTCCCGTCCCCAATCCCGAGCCCCGACGCCTAGCTCCTGACTCCCGACACTTGACAACGAGCCTTGCCACGCGTTTCCACCCTACACAGTTCTCCATATACTATCCGAGCAATAACCCGTCCATTCCGAGCAGAGAAGCGGACCCAATGCCCGTCAGTGGGTGGAATATTTGAGGTTTGGCGCCAGACCAGGGATTTTTCGCAGGGGCGGTTCGCGAACCGCCCGCCTGCGGCTCGCCAGAGCCCACAGAATGTGGCCCACGTCAACAGAAAGGGACCGCGAGCCTGATGCCGGTCGAAAATGACAGGATTGTCGCTTATGCGGAAGGGACGAAATGTCCATGCGGCTTTTCAACTTTAGGCAACAAATATGCTCGCTGCGGTGTCAGAGATAGAAGATCGCCGTATACTCGCTCCGGTGTGTCTGATGGTTGGTTGCGTGAACCGTGATAACTTCCAGGAGGCCGGATGAACACCCAACCCGTAATCCACTACAGGAATCCGCGCTATCCCACTCGCCTGGAGGTCTTGGCCGACCACACACTGCTGGAGAAGCACCTCCCACCCGCGTGGAAATCGTGCGCGGGGATGGCCGGAGTTGTCACGCTGCTGCTGGCCACCAACGCTTGCACGGGTGTCTCCCCAAGGCATAAACGCGGCGCAACTGGCAATCCCGCCGTGGTTGCTCCCATCTTTCTCCATGGAGAAGGCAGAGGCGCGATCGGATGTGTAGTGGCCAATCCACCTGTCTTTCTATCCGAGCAAGATGCCATGCAGGTCATCCGGGAACAACTGGGCAAAGCGGGAATTGCCCTTTCCGCGAGCCGTGTGCCTTTCAAAGAGGTAATGATCCCGCAATTCAAAGAGCAGTGGTCCCCACCGGATTGGCAGCACAAGGTGGTGCCCACAGGTGGAACGAAAGTTCTCAATCTCGGCGCCCTGGATCCAAAAAAGCGGGTGGGTGTCGAATACGTTTCCGGGGAGAATTACTTCGACATGGGCGGCGTGCGGTCCGGGTCAACCGTTCAGGATTTCGACTTCAAGCAGGTCGCGGCGGCTGTGGACAAATCCGTATCAGCAGGTCACGACCTCTACTTCGGCGCTTTTTATGATCCTTTTGTCCCTTCGCGCGGGAGTATAGAACAGTGGCAACGGCTTTATGCTCTGGGCGACCAACGCAGTAAACTGAAGGACCCGCAGCTTGTTGCCCAGAAGTACGCGGAGATTCGACGCATATATGAGGAAATTGACGCCCAGACTGCCGGACCCGAGCGTCGGATCGACGCCTTATATGACCAACGCATTAAACTGAAAGACCCACATCTCATTGCGCAAAAGGATGCAGAGATTCGGCGCGCCTATGACGAGATGGTTGCCCCAGCCCGGGCGAAATCACGCGAACTGTTGCAGCAGCAAGTGAAGGACTTCATCGACTGGCTGGAAGGGCAGGGAGTAATTTAATCGTGCACTTCACCCTTCATCTCACCACCGCCTGCAACATGCATTGCGCGTATTGCTATTCCCCGCCGCGTCCGGGCGCAGGCATGTCAGAGGAAATCGGACGCAAGGCGCTGCGGCTGGGGTCGCACCTCTCTGGGGAATCCTGTGGCATTGTTTTCTTTGGAGGGGAGCCGCTGCTTCATCAGGACCTCATCCGCAAATTAGTGGCCTATGGCCGGGAGTTGGAGCGCGAGCAACCCGGGCGCTTCCATTTCAAGCTCACCACCAACGGCCTGCTGCTGGATGCGGACTTTCTGGAATTCTCGCTTCACGAGGACGTGTTGATCGCCATGAGCTTTGACGGGATCCGTCCGGCGCACGACCTGCACCGGCGGCTCCCTGATGGTCAGCCCACGTTCGACCAGCTTTACCCCCACCTGAAGCTGCTTCTGAGTGCGCGCCCTTACGCCAGTGTGCTGATGGTGGTGAACCAGGACACCGCTCAATACCTCGCCGAATCGGTGAGCTTCCTGTTAGACGAGGGCTGCCGGTACGTGCTGGTCTCGCTCAACTACGCGGCCCCCTGGCAAGAATCCGAGTTCCGCATCTTGTCGAAACAATGTGAGATGCTGGCCGGCCTTTATGTGAAGTGGATTCGAGAGGGGCGTAAGTTCTATTTGAGCCCGTTTGAGGTGAAGCTTTCCTCTCACATCAACCAGCATTGCTTCCACAAAGAACGCTGCGAGTTGGCCCAGCGGCAGATATCCGTCGATCCCCAGGGGTACCTGTACCCATGCGTGCAGTTCACCCAAGCGGGGCCGGCCAGCGAGTGGTGCATCGGCGACGTGGACGCGGGGATCAACGAAGCCGCGCGGCAACGCATTTACGAACTCTCTTCGCAGGAGAAGGCCTTCTGCCGGGATTGCGCCATTCGGGAGCGTTGCAACAACACGTGCGGCTGCCTGAACTGGCAGACCACGGGAACGCTCGACCAGATTTCGCCCGTGCTCTGCCGGTACGAACAGATGCTGATTCCCCTGGCGGATGAAATTGGACGCGTGCTCTACAAGAAACGTGACCCATTGTTTCTGCACAAGCATTACAACGCCGCCTACCCGGTGCTCTCCGTCTTGGAAGACGCGATGGAGAGGAAATAAGAAGCCACCCTTTTGAACGTCTCGTAGGGGCGGGCCTCGTGCCCGCCCTCCCCGTCGGCATGGCCGACGCCAGGGCGCACACGAGGGGCGCCCCTACGAGCGCGTGGGTTGCGGTTCCCACGCAGGGTGGTAATTTCCCTTGTTTGGGGTAGAATCTCCTCATACCATCTTACCGGTAAACGACAAGCTGGCGAGGTAGCAATGATATTCCGCAAGACGCTGACTCTACTCTTCATGGCGATGGGCTTGTTTCTGGCCCTGTCCGCTGGGGCGCAAAACAAGCCCTTTACCGAGCAAGAGATACTTGACATGGTGAAAGCCGGACTCGGAAACGATTCCGGGGCGCAACTCGTCATTAAGCGCGGAATCGATTTTGAGCCGACATCAAGGTTCATCAAAGAGCTCAAATCCGCGGGCGCCAAGGACGCATTCCTCACATCACTGCGCGCCAATGAGCCTTTCACCCAGGAGGAAGTCAGTCACATGGTGATGGCCGGACTGGGTGAAGAATCGGGCGCCGAGTCAATCACCCAGCGCGGCATTAACTTCACGCCCAACGAAACCTATCTGGACTCCCTCAAGCAAGCCGGAGCGAAAGAGGTATTTATTAAAGCGGTGCGGGATAAAACGGCGCTCGACCAGGTGCAGGTTGTCGCCGAGCTTGCCGCAGATACGCCCGCCCCAGATGTTGCGGATCGGGTGACAGACCGCGGCGTCAGCTTTACCGTGAGCGACGAGTACCTGCAGGAAGTGCGCAATGCCGGCGGCGACGACGAATTGATCGCGGCTCTCAAGAACGCCAAGCTGAAATCACTCTCCACCGTCAGTACAACTGCAACCACCGACGCTCCCAAGCCCGGCAAGATTAAAGGTATCCTTTCAAAAGCCGGCGGTTTGAAGGGCAAGGCGCCTGGTACCAGCGGCGCCCCTTCAGGCGGATCAGCCCCCAGCGCACCCCCTGCTCCTAGCGCGCCCTCCGCTCCCAGCTTGCCCTCCGCTCCTAGCTTGCCCTCTGCCCCCAGCGCACCCTCCGCACCCAGCTTGCCCTCTGCTCCCAGCGCTCCTTCCAGCCCCAGCCTTCCCAGTGCCGGCGATGCCAACCTCCCCAAGGGGAAAGCCCCAACATCCAAGTCCGACGCCACGCCAGCCACCCTGGACATTGTTGCTCTCCACGTGTCGCAAGGGGCTCAATTCAAACTCAAAGGCCAGTACCCGGACGCGGAAAAGGAATTTCGCACTGCCATCTCGCTGGGACTGCCGGACGCTGATGTTTATCTGGCCCTGGCGACAGCCCAGGGCCGGCAGAAGGATTGGGATGATGAAGTGACGGCGTGCCGGGAAGTGCTGAAACTGAGCCCCCATAACGAGAAGGCCCACCTCCTCATGGCCCAGGCGTTGGGAGGAAAGGGCGACTGGGACGGCGCGGAGGCACAAGACCGGGAAGTGGTAGCCCAGAACTCCAAGAGTGACATGGGTCACGCGTACCTCGGCGTCGCGCTGGGCGGCAAGAAAGACTGGACGGGAGAAATTACGGAAGAACGCGAAGCATTACGCTTGAACCCCAATAATGATTTCGCTCGCGCCAATCTGGGAACTGCCCTGGTGAACAAGGGCGATTGGGATGGCGCCATCACCGAATATCGCAAGGCGCTGGACGTGAATCCCAACAATGATGTGGCGCACGCCAACCTCGCGGTGGCCCTTGGAAATAAAGGCGACGCGGAGGGCGCCATCGCCGAATACCGCAAGGCGCTGAGCTTGAATCCCAGTAATGCCGAGGCGCACGCCAGCCTGGCGGCGGCCCTGGGAAAAAAGGGTGACTGGGACGGCGCCGCCGCCGAAGATCGCGAGGCGCTGCGCTTGAACCCCCATGATGCGCAGGGGCACGCCAACCTCGCCGATGCGCTCCGCAACAACGGCAACTGGGACGGCGCCGTTACCGAATACCGCGCGGCGCTGCAATTGAACCCCAATAGTGACCAGGCGCACGCCGGCCTTGGCCTGGTGCTGGCCGTCCGGGGCGACTATGATGGAGCCATTACGGAAGAACGCGAGGCGCTGCGCCTGAACCCCAATAATGCCGCGGTGCACGCCAGCCTGGCGGACGCGCTGGAGCAAAAAGGTGACCGGTCGGGCGCCCTGACGGAATATCGCACGGCCGCCCAGCTCGACCCCAAGAACTCCAACTACAAGCAGAATTGCGAGCGCCTCACTCTCGGGTCCAGCCACTAAACCGCGCGATGGGGGATTTTGTTTCCCGCCGCGTCGCGGGCCTTCCAGGCGTTGGCGACGTCACCCATGACCACCACCACGTCGCCACTCGCCATCACCGAGTCGTCGCGGGGATTGAATTTCATGTCTCCGTCGGACTTGCGAATCGCCAGCGGCAGAAGATCGTAACTCCTATGGAGGTTCATTTCGCCCAGCTTTTGCCCAATCCAGGGCGAGCCCTCGACCACGGCGATTTCCTCCACCCGCAACGTTCCGGATTGGTCCCGGAGCATCAAGTCCAAAAAGGTGACCACGCCCGGCCGGATCAGTTCCGAAGCCAGGCGCATGCCGCCGATCATGTTCGGAGAAATCGCGGAGTTGGCGCCGTGGCGCAGAAGTTTCTCCACCATGCGGGCCTCCGCACAGCGCGCCACGATGCGGAGATTGGGATTCAAGAGCCGCGCCGTTACCGTGGTCAGCAGGTTGTCCTTGTCCTCCGGCAGGACGGAGGCCAGACCGCGCGCTTTCTGGATCTGCGCGGCCGTCAAAACTTCCTCGTCCCCGCCTTCCCCTTTCAGGACGGGCACCTCACCCAGTTGGCCGATTCTTTCCAGGCGCCCCTCGTCGTGGTCGATCACCACAAAGACGTTGCCGGTCTTCAGGAGCTCTTTCACCAGGTAAGTGCCGGTTTCGCCTGCGCCGCAAATAATGAGGTGGTCATGCATGTCGCGGATCAGTTTCTGCATCTTGCGTCTCCGAAAAATATGGTTAAGTTCACCTTCCACAATGAAGGCGGTCGCCACGGAAAAAGCGTAGAGCATGATGCCGATGCCGATGAGGATGAAGAATATATTGAAAAGCCGCAGCGCTGGATTGGCATGGGTATCGACGATTTCGCCGTATCCCACCGTCGTGATGGTGATCACGGCCATGTAAAAGGCATCCAGCAGCGTGACCTCCGGCCCGCCAAACCACATGTAAACGGCCACCGCCGACAACACCACGACGACCAGCAGCAACAGTGAGAGCACCAATTGTCTTCGCAGAGTCACAGAACCCTCTCGGCACGGGCCGGCGCACCCAATCCGCCTGGCCCAAGTGGTTGCTATCTTAGCACAGGCAGGAAAAACTGAAGGTGTCAGGTGTCAGGTATCAGGTGTCAGAATCGAAATCACAGAGTGTAGCCAGACCTGTTCTCTTGGCCGGTACATCGTCACTGGTGAGGGGGGAGAAGGTGGGTTTGGGCAAATGATAAAGGGTAAATACTTCGGCACTCACCTTTTAACCTTTACATTTTACTCTTTAAACTTTCCGGCCTGACACCTGGCACCTGACACCTGACACCTACCCTCCAAGGAGCTTGCGATGCCGCCCCCGCAGGTAATCGTCCGTCATCCCGGCGATATAGTCGCAAACAATCCGGTGCACGGGTTCATGCTGTGACTGGTCGAAGTAAAAGGCGGGCAGATTTCGCGGACGTTTCAGGTAGTACGCAAAGAGGCTGCGAATGCAGTCCGTGAGCTGTTTGCGCTCGGTGTTGACGTTTGGGTGCGAGTAGAGGCGGGCAAAGAGAAACTCCTTCACCCTCTTATTCTCTCGCGTCATTGCCGGTCCCAGCGCTACCAGGCGCGTGCGGCAAGCGCGAACCTGCGCAAGCGATTGGATCCCCTTCTCGGCCAGGCGCCGGCGCGTGGATGCAATCAGGTCGGTCACCAGGGCGTCCAGCAGCCGCTTGAGAGCCTCGTTGAACTTGAGCTTCTCCTTCGCCGCCGGATACTGCTTTTCCATTGCCCGGTAGAGCCGGTCAAAAAGGGGCAGGCTCCGGCGTATGACCGGCAAGGTCAGGAGTTTGGCTTCGTAGCCGTCATCGAGGTCGGCGCAGTTATAGGCGATTTCATCCGCGACGTCGATAAGCTGCGCTTCCAGCGGCGGCCGCTCCTCCAGCCGGTATTCTTGCAGTTCGGGGTGGGTCGAGGGAAGGTAGTCGCGCGAGTGTTTAATGATGCCCTCACGCAGCTCAAAGGTGAGGTTGAGGCCCGGAAACGCGGCATATTTCTGCTCAAAGAACTCGATGATGCGCAAAGCATGCAGATTGTGGTCAAACACGTCGTGATGCTGCCGCATCAACCTGTCGAGTTCGGACTCCCCGGAGTGGCCGCCCGGCGGATGTCCCACGTCATGTACCAGCGCCAACGCCTCCACCAGGTCAGAGTTCAGGCCTAATGCCTTCGCCACCGTGCGGCTGATCTGCGCCACTTCCAGTGTGTGCGTCAGGCGATTGCGGAAGTGATCGGAATATCGCCGGGTGAAAACCTGCGTCTTGTTCTCCAGGCGGCGGAAAGCGCGCGAGTGGATAATGCGGTCGCGGTCGCGTTCGTAATCGTTGCGGTAGGGGTGCGCGGGCTCCGGGTAGCGCCGGCCTTGCGATTCTTCCACCCGCATGGCGTACGGAGCGAGTTGGCAGCGATCCTTGCGACGCATGGTCCCTGGCGGCCTCCCGAAAAGCGAATATAGCACACCGGCGCCGCCCCGGGTGAGCCGGGCAACGCCGCCGCGTCCCTGCGAGCGATGGCCATTCGCAGGCCCCGCAGAGAGCGGTTGGCCCTTGCGCCGGCTCTGGTATAATGATTTGTCAAATTGCCGTGCCCGACGCGACGGGCTCTTCGAACCTCGTCGCGATAGACCAGCATTTGAAAACTTATGGGGGAGGTTCCTGCCATCGTGGTGCGCGACACACTCGTTTGCCTGCTTGCCGGAGGCGAAGGGGAACGCCTGCACCCGCTGACGCGGGATCGGGCCAAGCCCGCCGTGCCCTTCGGCGGCATTTATCGCATTATCGACCTCACGCTTTCCAATTGCATTAATTCTGACCTGCGTCACATCTACGTTCTAACCCAGTACAAAGCCCTTTCCCTGAACCGCCACCTTCGCGAAGGGTGGAGCATTCTTGGGCACGAACTCGGGGAGTTTGTAACCGTTTTGCCGCCCATGAAGCGGGTGGGAGACCACTGGTATCAGGGAACCGCCGACGCCATCTATCAGAACCTCTACTCGATCGGCAGCGAGCCCTGCAAGTACGTCCTGATCCTTGCCGGCGACCACGTCTACAAGATGAATTACCAGCGGTTGCTCAAGCAGCATGTGGACGCGGGCGCGGGCGTGACCGTGGGCACCATTGAATTCGACCGCTCGGAGGCCTCCCGGTTTGGGGTGTGCGAGATTGATTCCACGGGGCGCATCGTCGGCTGGCAGGAAAAACCGGCGGATCCCAAACCTACCGCCCACGACCCCGCCAAGAGCCACGTTTCCATGGGCATCTATTGCTTCAACCGCGATCTCTTGATGGAAACCCTGCTGGCGGACGCCGATGACCCTCAGTCCAAGCACGACTTTGGCAGGAATGTAATCCCCAAGCTGATGGAAAAGGGGTGCGTCTACTCCTACAACTTTATCGACGAAAACCAGAAGGAAGCGCTTTACTGGCGCGACATCGGAACCATCGAGGCCTACTACGAAGCCAACATGGACCTGGTTTCGGTTTCGCCGGTGTTCAACCTTTACGACTCCGTGTGGCCCATCCGCGGTTACCAGCGGCAATACCCGCCGGCGAAATTCGTTTTTGCCCAGGAGGGCCGGCGCATGGGAATCGCCGTGGATTCCATCGTCTCGATGGGTTCCATCATCTCCGGCGGACGCGTCACCGGTTCCGTCGTTTCCCCCGACGTGCGCGTCAACAGCTACACGGAAGTGGAAAGCTCCATCCTTTTTTCCCACGTCAACATCGGCCGTTATTCGCGCATACGCCGCGCTATCATCGACCGGCATATCCATATCCCTGAACATTCCGAGATTGGATATAACCTGGAAGAAGACCGCAAAAAGTATCACGTCACCGAAACCGGAATCGTGGTCGTGGTCCCCGAACAGAGGATGTTCGAAGAGCCGGAATAAGGCAGTAGGCAGTGGGCAGAAAGCAGTAGGCAGTAAGCGGTAGACACAACTCCCCTTGGAATTGCGCACGGCTTCCAGGCTCGGCCGAAGCTCCCCTCAATTAGTGCCCACTGCTTACTGCCTACTGCCTTCTGCTTTCTGCCTACTGTACTCTGGGTACTCCGGGCAGAATCGTCCACACGGAGTAGCTTGCCAGCGACTTTAATTTGCCCAGCCATGCTTGCAGAGAGGCGGTGGGGGCGAACGCACTTTCCTCGTCGGAAGGTTCCAGCAGGCGTTCGAAAAACGAACGATGGGGTGGCAGGGGCAGCAGGCTTACCTTTTCATCCGGGGGAATCCTGGCCAATTCGCGAGCGCGGGCGATGGCCGTGTGCAATCCTCCCAATTCGTCCACCAGGCCGAGTTTCCGGGCGCGCTCGCCCGTCCACACGCGGCCTTGCGCGATTTTATCCACATCCTGCACCTTCATGTGTCGTCCCGCCGCCACGCCCTGTAGAAAATCGCTGTAAGTCTCCCGCATATTCCTCAGTACGCTCTCGCGCTGCGCGGGGGTGAAATTCTGGAGGGGATATTCCAGAGTGGAATTCTCCGTGGTGGCCACAAGGTCCGTGCTCAAGCCAAGTTTTTCATAGAGCCCCTGCAGGTTGAATTTGCCCATCAGCACGCCGATGGACCCGGTGATGGTGCCGGGCTCGGCGATGATCCGGTTGGCCGACATGGCCAGCCAGTATCCCCCGGAGGCGGCGACATCCGACATGGAAACCACCACGGGCTTCACCGCCTTCGTCAGCTCCAACTCATGCCGGATCACTTCGGAAGAGAAGGCGACGCCGCCGGGCGAATCGACACGGACCACCACCGCCTTTACGAAATCGTCAGCGCGGGCGCGGCGAAACTGCTGGGCGAGCGTATCCGAGCCCATCATTTCGTCTCCGAACGGGGAAGCGGAGCTGCGGCCGGGCACAATTTCCCCCACCGCATAAATCACGGCGATTTTGTTGGCCGAAAATTTTTCCGACTGGTCGAGGTAGCGGTGCAGGCTGACGCGCCGATCATACCCATGGTTCTTCTGGTCAACGATATTTCGAACGTCGTCCCCATACGCCATGCGATCCACCAGGCCCACGGCGGGGGCGGCATCAGAATTGTAGGGCCCCGCGGCGATGATCTTCTCCACCTCTTCCGGCTTCAGGTTGCGCGATGCCGCGATGCCGCGCACGAACTGAGCATACCAATCATCCACCAGGTCCTTCGTTGCCTCGCGGTGCGCCGCCGTGAACTTCTTTTCGGTGTAAACATTCGTGGCGTTTTTGTACTCGCCAATATGGAGGAAGTCAGGGTAAATCCCCAGCTTGTCGAACGTGCCGCGCAGGAACGTGGTGGAAGCCATCATGCCGCGCAGGTGGAACTCCGACTTGGGAAGCATGATGAGGGTCTGGCAGGCCGAGGCGAGGTAATAAGATTGGTTCGTGGCGAATTCCAGATAGCCCACACTGAACTTGCGGGCGAGGCTGAAGGCGGCGATGCGGTCGCGAATCTCCTGAATCTTACCCATGCTCATATCGGTCTCGCCCAGGAGGACTTCCAGCCCGGTGATGTGCGGGTCCGTGCGCGCCCGCTCGATCCCCTCGGTGATGTCCGTGACCGTTGTAGACGGGCCGTTGAAGACATCCTGAAGGGAGTTTTGCGGTATCTGCTCCGGAATTTCGCCTTCGATTCGTACCACAAGCACGGTGTTGGGCTTAAGCCGCCGGGCATACATAACCCCGAGGATGGCGAGCACCCCCAACGCCACGACGGCGACCACTGCCCCCAGAATTATTTTGCAAAGGTTTTTCATTTAAATCCTCCCCGGAAAGTGCGCAAGGGCCGCACGCCAAACCACAGTTTTTCCGCGTACGATGCGGGCCGGCGCCTCAGCCCAATCCCCAATGCCGGCGCCAAGAACCACACCCCTCAGCCGCGTTCACCACATTATGAACACATCCCTGGCATTTTCAAAATCCAACGTGCGGTGAAGCGCGCGGCTTAAAAGTGGCGATGACCCCAATCAGACAGATTGCCCCTCTGCGGATTGGAGGGGTATTTCGACGCCGCGGTGTGTTACAATGCCGCGTTTCAAATCCGAATCGAGGAATTATTCTTATGGCACAAATTGATCTGATTCAAGGAAGAGAAATTCTGGATTCACGGGGCAATCCCACCGTGGAAGCGGACGTGCTTCTGCGCGACGGCTCCTTTGGCCGCGCGGCGGTTCCCTCCGGCGCCTCGACGGGCGAGCACGAGGCGGTGGAGTTGCGCGACGGCGACAAGCGCCGCTATTTGGGCAAAGGCGTGTTGCAAGCCGTGGAGAACATCAACTCGGTTATCGCTGCCGCTCTGGGCGGGCACGACGCCGCCAACCAAACGGAAATCGACGAGCGCATGATCGCTCTCGACGGCACACCCAACAAGGGCAAGCTCGGCGCCAACGCCATCCTGGCCGTCTCCATGGCGGCTTGCCGCGCTTCGGCGCAGTCGGCGCGCGTCCCGCTCTATCGCTATTTGGGCGGACTGCAAGCGCGCATTCTGCCCGTCCCCATGATGAACGTGCTGAACGGCGGCGTGCATGCTGACAACACCGTGGACTTTCAGGAATTCATGATCATGCCGGTGGGTGCGGAGAGCTTCGCGCAGGCGCTGCGCATGGCGGCGGAAACGTTCCACACGCTCAAGAAGGTGCTGAAAGATCGCGGCTACAACACCTCCGTCGGCGACGAGGGCGGCTTTGCCCCCAGCCTGAAATCAAACGTTGAAGCCGTGGAAGTGCTGCTGGAAGCCATCACCAAAGCCGGTTACTCTCCCGGCCACGACATCTCGATCGCCCTCGATCCCGCCTCCAGCGAAATGTACCAGGACGGAAGTTACGTCTTTTTCAAGTCCGATAAATCGAAAAAGTCGTCCGAGGACATGGTGAAGCTCTATGCCGACTGGGTGCGCCAATATCCCATCGTCAGCCTTGAGGACGGCCTCGCCCAGGACGATTGGGAAGGTTGGGCGCTTCTCACCAAGGAGCTGGGCAGCAAGATTCAACTCGTTGGTGACGATATCTTCGTGACCAACACGGAACGCCTGGCGCGCGGTATTGAAGAGGGCGTGGCCAATTCGATTTTGATCAAGCTGAATCAGATTGGCACGGTGACGGAAACGATTCGCGCCATCGAACTCGGCCGCCGTCACGGATACACGTCCGTCGTGTCGCACCGCTCGGGCGAGACCGAGGACGCCTTCATTGCGGACTTCACCGTCGGCATGGGCACGGGTCAAATCAAGACCGGTTCCGCCAGCCGCAGCGACCGCATTGCCAAGTACAATCAGTTGCTCCGCATCGAGGAGGAACTGGGCGACGCCGCGGAGTTCCTGGGCCACGCCGCCGTGAAGCGCGGGTAAAGGACGCGGCCGGTCATCGAGGAATCCACAGGGGGTGGCGCCTTTACGCCTCCCCCTGCAGTCTCCACATTTGCGCGCGCCCTCCCCCGGTCCAAACCCTCCATAAAGGAATAACAGGTATGAGCAAAGGACAGAAAGTTGCGATCTTTGACACGACGCTGAGGGATGGCGAACAAGCGGCCGGGTCGAGGCTGAGCAGCCCCGACAAGCTCACGCTGGCGCGGCAGTTAGCCCGCCTGAAAGTCGACGTCATCGAGGCGGGATATCCCGCTTCGTCGCCCGAAGACTTCGAAGCCGTCAAGCGGATCGCGCAGGAGATTGAGGGCCCGGTAATTTGCGGATTGTCGCGTGCCGTGCCCGAGGATATTGAGGCCTGCGGCAAGGCGTTGGCGAGGGCCAAGAGGCCGCGCATCCATACCGGCATCGGCGTTTCGGATATTCACATCATGGGGAAATTCCGCGACGAGAAATACGGCAAGACGCTCGGGGAAAAGAAGTCCAAGATGATGCAGATGGCGGTGCACGCGGTCAAGCGGGCTCGCAGCCACGTTGATGATGTGGAGTTTTACGCCGAGGACTCCGGCCGCGCCGAGCCGGCCTACCTCTACGAAATCCTCGCGGCCGCCATTGACGCCGGAGCGACTGTCGTCAACATTCCTGATACCACCGGCTACGCGGTGCCGGAGCTATACGGGGCGCTGATTCGGGGCATCGCCGAAAACGTTCCCAACATCGAGCAAGCCACCATCAGCGTGCACTGCCATGACGACCTGGGCATGGCGGTGGCCAACTCGCTGGCGGGCATTGCAAACGGCGCCCGCCAGGTGGAGGGCACGATCAATGGAGTGGGAGAGCGGGCGGGCAACGCCGCGCTGGAAGAGATCATCATGGCCCTCCGCACGCGCGCCGACTTCTTTCGCGTGTCCACCGGCATCGATACCCGCGAACTTTGCCGCACCAGCCGCCTCGTCTCCGATCTGCTCGGCACCGTGGTTCCGCCCAATAAAGCCGTGGTGGGCGGAAATGCGTTCTCGCACAGCTCCGGAATCCACGTGGATGGGTTTCTGAAAAACCGGGAGACGTACGAGATCATGCGCCCGGAAGACGTGGGCCTGGCGCAGAGCCGCGTGGTTTTGACGGCGCGCAACGGCC
>Ga0326728_10018821_pt1 | contig 13519 bp, 13 predicted proteins | sample MB3enrmetagenome_FD_207602 | JGI IMG/M metagenome (GOLD analysis project Ga0326728, IMG submission 207602) | Lab enriched peat soil microbial communities from McLean, Ithaca, NY, United States - MB31MN | ecosystem: Environmental > Terrestrial > Soil > Wetlands > Peat | place: USA: New York... | reverse complement strand
TGGAAGAAGATCTCTTTCAGGAGTTCGCTCAGCGAGGCTATATTCGATTTGCAGTGCCACGAAAGGTGACCACCCGCGTAATTCAGCGAGCATATTAGCGCTGCTGACAACCCACGCCGGCGTATCGGAAACGCCGACGTACAACACCTTGCCGGATCGCACGAGATCATCGAGTCCGCGCATGACTTCTTCGACTGAAGTGGAATGGTCCCAAGCGTGCAACCAAAGAAGATCTACATAGTCCGTTCCAAGCCGCTTCAAGCTCCCTTCGAGCGACCTAATCATACTCTTGCGATGATTACCTCCACTATTGGGATCACCAGTCTGTGTTGGAAAAGTGTATTTCGTCGCCAGAACGAAACGATCACGGTCGGAGTGAATAAACTCGCCAACCATACGTTCGCTCGTACCATTCGTATAACCATTAGCCGTGTCGATAAAATTCCCACCAGACTCCACGTAAAAATCGAACATAGCCCGACTCTCCGCCTTCGAAGCCCCCCAACCCCATTCTTCTCCGAAGGTCATCGTGCCCAAGCATAATTCGGAAACCCGCAGACCGCTCTTACCTAGAAAATCAAACTTCATTTCAGTAGTCAAGCTACAACGTGGACAGTCTGATGGTTGTTCGCTATAAGTGAAACTCTTGCTCGCAGAGACCCCGGGCGCTACACCAATCATCTATAACTGCTTTTTCTTGCTCTCTTCCATGAGAGCCGCAGTCGCGTAATACGACCTACGTAGGTAAACGGCGAGATCTTCTTAGTCGCAATTCACAGAACGTGAAGAGCAACACGACAATCACGAGAATCGACGTAGAAGGAGCGAATTCCGGAAGTACTATGTTGTTCGTTATTTGGTTGGTTTTGCCGTCAATCACAAATATCAACCCAGAGCCAGAAGTTAAGGGAGTTGCATAGATTGTGTTTGTATCATTGTCCACCGCGACGCCTGAGGGGAGGAGCTGAAGCTGAATCGCGCCAATCTGTGCATTGGTGGAACCGTTCAGAATCAGTATCTGGTTCGAATTCACGTTTGCCAGATAAATTCTATTAAAGCTTGGGTCGACGGCAACTCCAAACAATACATAACCTATATTGATTGTCGATAATTGTCGGTAACTTTGTGTGTCAAATACAGCGACTGATTTGGTTTCAAACTCTGTAACGTACAGCCGGTTCGTATACGGATTACATGCGATCCCCACCGCAGGGGAATCAAGTGGAATTGAAGCAGACGGAGACAGCGTTGATTCATTCAATACAGTAATTGTGTTTGAAAGTATACGCCCAACGAAGACATTACCATCACAGACAGTCAATGCGAAAGAGTCCATAGTCAAATTGGCGACAGTCTGATAGGAACCTGAATCAAGGACAACAAGATGTTCTGAGCCAACATCGGATACGTAAATTCGGTCCTGAGAATACGCAACTTGAAGCGGAGTTTGGCCAACCCGCATGGAAGTAATCTGCGTTTGCGTTGCTCCGTTAATCGCAGTTAGAGTGAAATTGACTGCTACATACACTGTATTCGTAGCTTCGTTTATCGCTACTCCGCTCGGATAATGTCCGATGGGAATGTTTGTTCTTATCGAATCCGTAACTGCGTCAATGATCGTGAGCGAATATGTTTGGAGGTCCGTCGCGTATACTTTGTTCGTAGCGGGATTAACGTCTATTCCTCCAAATACTTCCCCCGTAGGGATATTATGCACTAGAGAATCGGTGTTTCCATCAATAACCGAAACGGATTGCAAAGCCGCATTTGTCACATAAACCAAATTTCTGTCGAGATCAATCGCGACAGTGAGAGGCGATCCGCCAACTACGATCCTTCTTACAGCGTACGATTGCCCTTCGAAGATAATGACGAATGTGGAATTCACTAGCGGGCTTGCAACATAAACGGTATTCGTATTCGGATTCACACCAACTCCAAGCGGGTAAGTGATTGGGATGCTGTCCATGACAAAATTAGTTAATCCGTTGATTACCAGCAACGCGTCCGGAAAACGAGTTGATACAAAGACAGTATTAGTGTAAGGGTTCACGCCGACCGAGTACGGTGTTCCTTGGACCGAAAACGTGGTCACTAGTCTATTCCGAAGCCCATCCAATACTGAGATTGAATTCGAAGCAGAATTCGTAACATACACCAGATGTGTAGCCTGATCAACAGCCACGTCTAAAGGACCGTTGCCAACAGCTATGGTCGCATTGATTACATCGTTTGATCCGTTAATAGCGTAGGTTACGTTTGTTCGTACATCGGTAACGTATATCCTGTTCAACGTAGGGTCTACAGCTATGCCGGTGGGGGCTCCCCCAGGAAGGAAGATCGTGTCACGAAGCGTATCGCTGGTCCCATTGAAGACAGAGACCGATCCGAACCAACTGTTTGTAGCGTAAATTGTGTTCGTCACGTTGTTTACTGCAATCCCATAAGTATTCGGTCTCAAATAACCCGTGAATGGGTTAGATTCAACTGTCGCATCAAGGTCGTGCGTTGCTGTAGCTGCAGCAGGTTTGACAGCAAATCCTGAAAGGGCGATTGACATCAGAAGTCCGAAAAACAGAATCCGCAGGAGGCCCAATCTAGCATCTCTCGGAATAGGACTCCGGCTTTAGGTTAAGTGTGAGAAGACTGCCCATGAGTCGTTGGAACATCTGTTTTCCTCAATATCGATAAGGTGCGTCGAGGATTGGATAAAAGACTTGCCGCTGAGGATGCAAGTCCTCGGAATATGGTGCGAGCGTGTTCCGGAAATTCCGCTTCGCTGGTCGTATTTTCACATTTACTTTCTTTTTGGATACTGAGGATTACACTATTTTTCCGTAGTCTTTTTTCGTTTCTTGACCTGATGGTTTCGCTTTCTCCAATGCTTTATCGAAATCTTTCGACGTAACCTTGATCTCTCCAGTATGCTTGGCGACTTCTTCTGGCGTCTTGTATTTTCCTACGTGTTCTTCTATTGCGACCATGACAGCGGTGGAGGCTACTCCTGCAAGGTCAGCTCCGGTATAGCCGTCGGTTCTTTCAGCAATTCGCTCTAAATCTACATCCGGAGCAAGAGGGTTGTGTGCGGTGTGTAGCTTCAAAATTTCTAGGCGCGCTTTCTTGTCTGGGGTAGGAACTTTCAGTACTCTGTCGAATCGTCCGGGCCTTAGAAGTGCAGGATCGACGATGTCAGGTCTATTGCTAGCTGCGAGAACAAAAACTCTCTGAAGCTCCTCAAGTCCGTCTAGTTCGGTCAGAAGTTGACTTACGACTCTTTCTGTGACGTTGGAATCTCCTAATCCACTTCCTCGAACAGGGGCGATGGAGTCAATCTCGTCGAAAAACACAATGGTAGGTGCAGCTTGTTTGGCTTTCCTGAAGATCTCTCTAACGCCGCTTTCAGATTCACCGACCCATTTGGAGAGAAGTTCGGGGCCTTTGATGCTGATGAAGTTGGCCTCACTTTCGTTCGCTAGTGCTTTGGCAAGCATTGTCTTTCCTGTTCCAGGCGGTCCGTAGAGTAGAATTCCTTTCGGAGGCTTTGCTCCGGTTTTCTCGAAGAGATCCGGATATTTGAGGGGCCACTCAACCGCCTGCTGGAGTTCTCCTTTAACTTCCTCTAATCCCCCGATGTCGCTCCATTTGGCGTTTGGAACTTCAACCAGCACTTCTCGTAATGCGGAGGGCTGTATGTCTTTGAGCGCTTCTTCGAAGTCTTTCATTCCGACGACCAGTTTGCTGAGAACCGTCGCGGGGATACTCTCCGCCTCTAGATCTACTTCGGGCAGTATGCGTCTAAGAGCTCGCATTGCCGCTTCTTTGCAGAGGGCCTCTAGATCGGCGCCAACGAACCCATGAGTTCTGGCAGCTAGGCTTTCCAGGTTGACCTCTTTCTCGAGTGGCATGCCTCTGGTGTGAATTTGCAGGACCTCAAGTCTGGCAGCTCTTCCCGGAACGCCAATTTCGATTTCTCGATCAAACCTGCCAGGTCTCCGTAGGGCGGGGTCGAGCGCGTTTACTCTGTTCGTGATACCTATCACAACTACTTTTCCTCTTGCTTGCATGCCGTCCATTAGTGATAGTAACTGAGCGACGATACGCTTCTCGACGTCTCCCGAAACCTCTTCGCGTTTGGGTGCAATGGAGTCAATTTCATCGATCATAATTATGCTCGGGGCGTTCTCTTGAGCCTGTTTGAAGATATCGCGTAATCGTTCTTCGCTCTCGCCGTAGAACTTGCTTACGATTTCTGGTCCTCCAATAGTGTAGAAGTTTGCGTTACTTTCATTCGCTACTGCCTTTGCGAGCAACGTCTTCCCCGTGCCAGGTGGTCCATGGAGCAGAACGCCTTTTGGTGCTTCCACTCCGAGCCTGACGAACAATTCCGGATGACGCAGCGGGAGTTCAATAATCTCACGCACCTTCTGGACTTCGTCGTGGAGACCACCAATGTCTTCGTAGGTTACGCGCTGGATACCTTTTGGAGCTTCCTTCGCAACTTCCTCGCTGACCTGAACGTCTGTTCCTTCGCCTACAATTACAGCTTGGGCGGCGGGCTTGACATCGGTCACAATCAGTTCGACACGTGTGCCCATGATGTTAAGCGGAATGGAGTCACCACGAGTCAATACTCGTCCTTGTAAAAACTCGAACAAGTAGGATTCAATTCCCATAACTCTGATCGGTTCCGTGAAACCCAACACAATGCGCTCCGCGACTTTCACAACTATCTTCTTCACGGTGACCTGGTCGTCTATGCCTACGCCCGCATTGTTCCTAGTGTAACCGTCCATTCGGATGAGGCCCTTGCCTACGTCCGCCTCATATCCTGGCCAGACGAGGCTCACCGTTTTCTTCGTTCCAGTAATTTCAATCGCATCTCCAGACGTCAAACCCAGTTCACGCATTACGTCTGAATCAATACGTACGATACCTCGGTTCGCATCCCTAGCTCGCGCTTCTGCAACACGGACGGTCTTTACGCTCATAGAACTCGTCCTACAGATCTCGTGAATCTACCCTTAAGGATAACTGATCGAGCCTCAGAATGAGGTGACGTTTCAAGCGTGCCTCGATGCCGTAAACACTTTTGAGGCCCGTTGTTTGGGAGAATTACCGCCACGTTTGAGGAACTTGCGGCAAAAACTAAGTAGCCAATTACCTGATTCACGCATATCCAAAGGTACATCCCGCACGATTCTTAATTAGGTGGGACTGACGATGCGGAGGTGTGAATGTTAATGGTATCCGAGAAAGTAGTACGTTTTCAAGGTAAAAATAAAGACCTCAATCAGTTAAGTCAACAAATTGTCGAATATATGAAAAAAGATGGCTACAAAGTACAGTCTACGACTGCCCCGATGGGCTACGTGATTCAAGCTCAGAAAGCAGGAATACTCAGAGACATAATTACAGCCGACAGGTGCTTCACAATCGGTATTGCCGGCCAACCCAATGATTTCACGATCCATATCGGAATCGGAAAACTCGTACAAAACCTCGCCGTTGCGGCAGTCGAAACATTGCTGCTTTCCGCATTATTCCTTGCAGTCGACGTACCTGAAATGCTTTGGACGCGCCACGTCGAAGGTGAAATCCTCAAAGGGATAACACAGCTGGTAGGCTAAGGCCCCGGCTGTTTCTTGACGCAACCAATACCGAAGCTAGAGGATAGTACGCGCTCCGTAAGGTGCGCGCCTAGATCGCTGCGGGTAAAGTGAACGACTTAACATGCGGCTAATAGCTGCCTTGCTCATTGCGATGTTAGCGATATTTGTTGCGTCAGTTAACTTCGCAACGGTCAGGTCGGCAGCCGTGATTTACCTGAGCCCCGCGAGCGGACCAGTCGGTGCTGATGTTTCGGTTAGTGGCACTGGTTTTTTGTCGGCCGATACAACCTGCTCGTTCTCTAGCTCATCCAGCGCAGTCACGTCTGCCGCTTGCGTAGTGAGCTCTGGAGTACTGACTGGTGGTTTTATTGTGGGAAACGTATCGCCGGGTGCGTACGTAATCGAGGCTATAGGTAATCAAGGAGACCTCGCGCAAGCTCTATTGAATGTAAATGGCGCTCCTCGGGTTGCCCTGAGTCCCGCAACTGGACAACCTGGAACTCAGATTACAATTCAAGCGAGTGGATTCTTGCCAACGGACACTGCCTGTACGATTTCTAGCCCGTCATCCTCTGCTAACGTGATCCTGACAGGCACTGCTGCTTGTTTTATCCCGAGCGGTAGCGGAGCTCCAATGGGCGGATTCACTATTGGAAATACTTCTCCTGGACAGTACGTGATTGAGGTCACCGGAAATCAGGGGGATTCAGCACAAGTGATATTGGACGTAAGGTAAGCTACTTTATCGCGACAGGCAAACTGAAACCAATGATAATATTTCCTCGTACAACTCTAATCATCCGTACCGCTTGCTTGACATGAATTCATCAAAGATGACGCATGGCGCGTATTCTTACACCTATACGTAAATTTTCGAATCAGGGAGACAGCTAGCGTCAATATATCAACGAACAGAGGTTAACTTACTACCCGAAGCAGTCATGGGTAAATTTCGGCAATCTGAAAAACGGCTTGTATACTTAGGGAAGGACTGGTCAAAGGCTCTATTGAAGATCAACGAGCCGAAACCGTATTCCTACGTACCCGCTTCCGTAGTCGAATCGTTAACGAATCATGCCCGCCAATCTAATCGGCCCAAGACCAATGTAATAACCCATTAAACACTGGAAAAACGAAAATTGAAGTGGAACGGTAACGCTTCCACGTGTTCTTTTAATCGGTCGTCGGCAAGAGTAAATGAGGTAATTCTAGGCATCCGACCTGTTGCGAGTTTTTCGGGCGATTAGCGTTGCCCCAAGTGCAAAGAGAATCATAACGGTTGTTAGGGGAGCGCGGATGTCCGGAACTGGAAGAACCTGTCGTAATTGAAAGTTCATCAGCGTCGTCGTTCCATTCGGAATCATTAAGGTCGTGCTGTAATTCAAGTAACTTGGATCAACGGGCACGTTGACGGTAATGTTGTATGTTCCACCTGGCAGGTATATCTGGTAGAATCCGGTTATACCGGAAAATACTTCAAACGATTGTTCTCCGTTCTTGAGTGTGATTAGGGCCCAGTCGATGGGTTGAATTCCTGCGGATCCCGAACCTAGGACATATCCTTGAAGCGCCGTATTTTGCAGGTTTTGCTGAGGTAGGTAACGGGCCGAAACGATTCTACCGCTGAGCAAGAGCACTAGTAGGGTTAACATTAGGGCGATCGGAATGCGCGTGAACTTCATTCGAATTCTCCGCGGTTTCAGTATTTTGATGTGGATTAATCTTTTGCAGCATGCCTATTCAAGGTCTGATTGTCTAGTTTTTCTTGAAGATGAAGAGTCTCTTGCTCCAGAGATAGTAGATCGGCAGAATCCCCAAAGAGTTGATGACAGCGATTCCTAGAAACCACCACTTGCTTGTTCTGGCCGAGTACCATAATCCCGCTAGTTTCCAGAATGCATCCCACAGTTCCAGTATGACAAGGACTGGTAGAAGCCATAGTAACCCGGAGAGCATAGTAGTCACTGGATGCTTCGTTTGTAGCTCAATATTTGGAGTAGTCCCAGCTGACCTTAACAGTGGGGATTATTTCTATGACCGTATCATCTAGTTCTGCCAATTTTTTGGCAATTGGATGATCCGTGCTACCGAGGTACTTAATTTTGATTTTCGCATCCACGTCGCGTGCGAGCTCCGTATCGGTAACGATTTGAGCGGTTCCTGATCCGACAACTGCTTTCACGTCGGCGAACGCTTCTCCTACGTCGAGTGAGAAAGCGACGTTCTTGTTTCTCTTTAAATTCTTGACTTTACGCGTCTTACTGGGGGTGGAGATGTAGAATTTGCCGCTTTGATAGACATACCAGATTGGGGTGATGTGTGGCTTATTGTCTCCGATAGAGGCAATTTTGAGCATGCGACCATTCTTGAGGAATTCCTCGATCTCCTTCTCGCTCATTGTCATGTGGTTTCACCGATCAGCGCGAATACTGCTTATTGATTGGTGACGTTGATGTTGAACTTTGCCGTCTCACCGGCGATAGTGACTATTATCGTGTAGCTACCAGGTGGGAGGGTTATGTTATTTCCGAAGTTTGTATCGGATGGTCCGATTTTCACATCGTACATTATGATGATCGGGACGGATTGAGTTCTATTTGTAGTTTGATTTACGATCTGAATTGAAACGTTTTGGTTCACTACAACTGCGCTGCTCGTGATATTGTATACGTGCACTTCGAGGTGGTACGTGTCGGTCATGGTCATTGAAGTAGAGTTGGGCATTTGCCCGTTCACAATGACATCTCCCATTGTGGCGGTTGCTGTTTGATTCATAGAAAACATCTGTACAGGGGGACCGAGCTGTAATGTCACTCGGTAGTCTTGCGTTGTCGCATTCTGTTGAATCATGGCAGAGAGGTTAGTTGTGGCGTTGGTTGTCGTGTTTAGTGTTGTCGCATTAGTGCTATTCGACATGGTCGTGTTTTCTGAGGTCGTCGCTGCACTTGGCGTGATCGTCGCGATAGCTAAAGAACTGGGGGTCATTGTCGAATTGGTTGGCACAGTCGCGATCTGACTCGTGGTGTAAAAATATGATGCCCCACCTGCTGAAATAATCAAGAGAATGGCGACGATCAAGATTAGACTCTTATTGAATCCGTTGTTCTGCTCCGTCATAGCGACCAAGCGCTCTTCGGTCTCCGATCCAAAGATAAGCATTTCTCGGCGGTCAAGTTTTAGCAAGCAGGACTTCGTTAATAGCGCGTAAATCAAGATGCGGTAATCGGAGTTTGACTCAGATGGTGCGAAGAGATACTGTTTGGAAGTCTAGGAGGCTTAGCAAATCTTTTTTGACAAATATTCGGGGTGGAATTCCATTTGCAAGCGTTCAGATTGGAATCATGATGAGGCTGATTCAAGCTTGCGAACGTAAGGTTGAGATGTTTATGGACGTTGGATGTGGGAACGGCATACTTGCAGGAGCAATTCTGGAAAAGTATCCGCGAGCCAGAGGAGCGTTGGTCGATTTCTCGAGGCCTATGTTGTCTGAGGCAAAGCAGAGTCTCCATCAATACAGATCTCAACTTCGGTTTGTTATGGCAGATTTCTCGAGCAGGAAGTGGGTCATTGCGGCGGAAGGCACACATTTCGATGCAATCGTATCGGGATACGCCATACACCACCAGCCAGATGAACGGAAGAAGGAGATTTTTAACGAAATATTCGGTCTTCTTAATCCGGGCGGCGTATTTGTGAACGTGGAACATGTTGCGCCGGAAACGAAGTGGATTGCTGGATTGAATGATGGAATGTTTGCCGACTCGCTCTACGAGTATCATTCGAAAAAAGATTCAAGCAAGAGTCGTGACCAAATTTTGAAGGAGTTCGTGCATCGGAAAGACAAGGCGGCAAACATACTTGCTCCCGTAGAGACACAATGTGAATGGTTGAGCGAGCGTGGTTTCGTTGATGTTGGCTGTTACTTCAAGATTTTCGAACTGGCCGTATTTGGCGGTCGGAAACCAAACTGCATGAGCTAATTTCGGAAAGCGCCTGAAGTGTTTCCTGCATCTGGATTCAGGGTGCAGATTGTCCAGCGAATGCTCCTCGATAAGCGGTCGCGCCCTCAGCTTCCTCGAGAATGACTTGACATATGGCCGTGCCGGGATGGAGAGCTAGTGGCAGTGGTGATACGTTCAGGATCTCTAAGACCACTCTTCCCGTGCTTCCAGGTTGAATGAATCCGCTGCTAAGATGTATAAGGAGCCCGAGCCTCGCGAATCGTGATCGTCCTTCTATACGGCCGCTTACCGTAGCAGGGATAGTGAGGCTCTCCTGGGTTATTCCTTGCACTAATTCGTTCGGCATAATTAGGAAATAAGCGTTCGGCTCTATGTTTACGCTTCGAGTTATCTGTGTGTAGTCGGCGTCTTCGCGTATGTGAAATATATCCCTCGTTTTTTCGAAGACTCGAAACATATTCCCTAGGTGCAAATCAATTGAAGCGGGACCGACCTGTTCCTTATGAAATGGCTCGATTCGAACTACTCCGTCATCGATGAGCTTGAGAATTTTTGCTTTTCCAAGAGTCCCCATATGCCAACCAACCAGTCGCTATTGCATATAGCATCATGTTGGTCACTAAGTTAGCCATTGCGACTGATCCAACTGAACGTTCATTACGCTTGCACGTATAGCGAGAGTCGGTGCTCTTCATGAGGATTCGAGTCGGACATAGCCCTGACCCTGACGACGCGTTCATGTTTTACGGTTTCGCGAAGGGTGCTGTGAAGCTTGACGGATATGAGTTCATTGAAGTCGTAGAGGATATTGAAAGCCTGAATAAACGTGCGATGAAGAGCGAACTTGAAGTAACGGCTCTCTCAGCATACGCATACGCCTTGGTGTCTGGAAAATATTACGTTCTAAGTTCTGGAGCAAGCATGGGGCGCGGTTATGGGCCCATGGTCGTTGCTCGGAAATCGATTCGTGCTGAGGAGCTGAAAGGGAAGTTGATCGCTATTCCTGGTAAGCTGACGACAGCGTACCTTCTCCTGCGAGCAGCATTGGGAGACTTCAGAGCGGTGGAAGTAAAGTTTGACAAGATTATGGACGCGGTGCTTAGCGGTGAGGTAGATGCCGGCTTGTTGATCCATGAAGGCCAACTTACGTATCACTCCAAGAATCTTGTGAACGTGCTCGATCTATGGGCTTGGTGGGAGAAGGAAAGTGGAGGGTTGCCGTTGCCGTTAGGTTTGGATGCCGTGAGGAGAGATCTTGGTCTAGAGTTTGCACGTGAATTTGGGAATATGCTGAGGGATTCGATCGACTATGGAATGAAGGAGAAGGTTGAAGCGATGAAGTTTGCTGGCGAGTATGCGCGAGGTGCGCCGATGGATTTAGTTGACAAATTTGTCTTGATGTATGTTAACGACTTAACCTTGAATATGGGTGAAGATGGAAGGCGGGCTTTGGAGTTTCTCTATAAGCGTGCGGTTGATGTTGGAGTGGTTGATCGGATCGATCTACAAATCGTGTGAACTCGATCTAAGAGTATTCGCAAGATATTCGTAGCCTTGCTCAACTCGTTTTGTGTAGTCCAGTTGTAGGTGCTCGAAATATTCTGCTAAGAGGCTTGGTTGGAATCCGGACTGTTTAGCAGTATGGTCTATGACTTGCCCGAGATTCGCGTAACCATATTCGAGCGATTCTCTGACTAGGCTGAGGATGATTTCAACCCTGGCTTTTCCGCGTTCTAGAAGACTCGTGCGTATTGCTGAGACTGCAAAGACCGCTGGCTGTCGTGTGATTGACCACCATTGTTCCCCCAAATCAAAGATTTTTCGTAGGTCTTTTGCGGCGTACGCTTCCAGCGCTTCGTTTCCTATCACTAAAGCGAAGGGTGCTTCCTGGAGTAGTTGGTCGATTGATGTGAATTTGGATTGGATGAATTCAGTTTTGATTTTCTTTTTTCGAAGGATGACGTCAAGCATTCGTGCCGAGGTTTCCGTGTAGTTTGTGATAGCGATTTGATCGCCGTCACGTATTTCATGATCTTTTCTAGCGACTACTATTGTGCTCAGTGCTGGTCCTTCGCTGTGGACGGATAAAGCAGGAATTGGCGTTAGTTGGTCTCGGTGTTGTTGTAGGGCTATTGTCGAAATGGGGGCGAAGTCCAGTTCCTCGCGGAGTAGTAATTTGAGGAGTTCTCGTGGTGTTTCTGACGTTAGCTGTACGTCCTTCGGAGGCTTGCGTTCGAGGTAGTAGAAGGCAGGATCGTTATGTATGAAGGATATTCGTCCGATCTTGAGCAATAATTGTTGTTGCACCTAGAATCGTTGTCTTATGTTGTAGAAGGTGTCGCGTTCGGCGGGTTTACGCCCTATTTCTCTGACCATTTCGATCAATTCCTCTGTCGTTGTGGTTCCCTCTACACCTGTTGCTTTGAAAATTTTTTCTTGGTAAGCGGTTCCGACCAGATCGTTTCCTCCATAAGTTAGTGCTGCTTGGGCTACATGTTTTCCTAACGATACCCAGTAGACGGAGATGTTGTTTATGCTCCCGGCCAAAAGTAATCGTGAGATGGCGATGACTCGCAGATCGTCTAACGGTGAGCTTGGACCTTGGACCCCGCCTGAGGTGAGTAGTTCGGTGTTTTCGGGACTGTACTTTAGTGGAATGAATGACAGGAATCCCGGTGCTCTATCTTGGAGGTCTCGGAGTTTCAGGATGTGGTCGACACGATCTTCCGCGGTTTCGACGTGCCCGTAGAGCATAGTTGAGTTGCCAGGAATGCCGAGTCTGTGAGCTTCTTCGGCTACTTGAAGCCATTCTTCTCCGGTGCATTTCGGTTTCGTACTGATTTTAGATCGTGCCTCTTCAGCGAAAATTTCTGCTCCGCCACCTGTGCTGGCGTCCAATCCTGCTTCCTTTAGGCGGCTCAATACTTCTTTGGTGCTGTTCCGAGTTATCTTGGCGATGAAATGAATCTCGGCGAGTGTGAGAGCTTTAACGGTTACTTGCGGGAACTTTCGTTTGATCGTGCTGATCAATTCTTCGTAGTATCCGAGTTGGAGTTCGGGGTTAAATCCGCCAACGATGTGAATTTCAGTTGCGCCTAGTTTGACGCCGTCGGTCACCTGTTCGAGCGCTTTTTCTACAGTCAGAGTGTAGGCTCGTGGATCGGTAATGTTCTTCTTGTAAGGGACGTAGAATGCACAGATCGGACATCGTGCGACACATACGTTGGAATAGTTCATGTTGTAGCTTACAACAAAGCTTACGGTGTCATTGGTGTGACGTTTCCTGACGATGTCGGCGACCGCTCCAATGGCGTGGACATCTTGACTTTGCATTAGTAATACCCCGTCGCGGTAGGTCAACTTCTCTCCGCGTATGGCTTTTTCGAGCACATTTGCTACTGAAAGGTCTTCGAGGACCGTCTGGAGTTTGCTCAATGTCGAACAGCTCTCATCCATAAATCATCGCCCTTTTTAGTCTGTCGTGGTAACTTCTCTCCATGACTCAGACGGTGGCTCCGACAGCCATTTCCAGCCTCATCAGCGAGTCTGATGCGCCGTCGGTCTTCGAGCGCGCAGCCTCAGGAGAAAAGCTGGATTTGCGGGAGATCGAGTCTCTCCTAAAAAGCAATGACTTGCATCTTCTCTCACTGCTGGCCGATAAGGCTAGAAAGCGCTTTGCTGGCGATACCGTCACCTACATTCCAAACATTGTTTTGAATTACACGAATTACTGCGTAGTAAAATGTCATTTCTGTGCCTTCTATCGTGATGTCGGAAGTGGTACAGGGTATACGTTGCCCGTTGAGAAAGTGGCTGAGCGTGTGGCTAATGCGTGGAATCAGTTCAGCATCAAACAGGCTCTGATCCAAGGAGGAGTAAATCCTGAGTGCGGGGTGGAATATTTCGAAGAAATGTTCACTACAGTTAAGGAAAGGACGCATGGTGAAG
>Ga0326728_10018820_pt1 | contig 13519 bp, 10 predicted proteins | sample MB3enrmetagenome_FD_207602 | JGI IMG/M metagenome (GOLD analysis project Ga0326728, IMG submission 207602) | Lab enriched peat soil microbial communities from McLean, Ithaca, NY, United States - MB31MN | ecosystem: Environmental > Terrestrial > Soil > Wetlands > Peat | place: USA: New York... | reverse complement strand
TTCGCTCGCATGGCGATGAACGACGAGGAGACGGTGGCCCTCATCGCTGGTGGCCACGCCTTCGGCAAGACCCACGGCGCAGGCGACAAAAAGCATGTGGGACCAGAGCCAGAAGCAGCTCCGATCGAGGAGCAGGGCCTGGGCTGGAATAGCAGCTTTGGCACGGGCAAAGGCAACGACACGATTACCGACGGTGAGGAAGTCATCTGGACCAACACGCCCACGAAGTGGAGCAACAACTTCTTCAAGACCCTGTTCGGCTACGAATGGGAGCTGACCAAGAGCCCGGCCGGTGCGTACCAGTGGAAGCCGAAGGGTGACGCAGGCGCCGGTACCGTGCCGGATCCGCACGACCCGTCAAAGCGTCGCGCCCCATCGATGCTGACCACGGACCTGTCTCTGCGGTTCGACCCTGTCTACGAAAAGATCTCACGGCGCTTTATGGAAAATCCGGATCAGTTAGCGGACGCCTTCGCCCGGGCGTGGTTCAAGCTGACCCACCGCGACATGGGCCCGCGCGCACGCTATCTCGGCCCGGAAGTTCCGGCAGAAGAGCTCATCTGGCAAGACCCCATCCCTGCCGTCAATCACAAGCTGATCGATGCGCAGGACATCGCTTCCCTCAAGGGCAGGGTCCTGGCTTCCGGCCTGTCGGTGTCGGAGCTGGTTTCGACCGCCTGGGCGTCGGCGTCCACCTTCCGTGGCTCCGACAAGCGCGGCGGAGCCAATGGCGCCCGTATTCGTCTGGCGCCGCAGAAGGATTGGGAAGTCAACCAGCCTGCCCGGCTGGCTGGTGTGCTCAAGACCCTGGAGGGCATCCAGACCGCGTTCAACAGCGCGCAGTCCGGCGGCAAGAAGGTATCACTGGCCGACCTGATCGTTCTGGCCGGTTGTGCGGGCGTCGAGCAGGCTGCGAAGAATGCTGGTTTTGATGTGACGGTCCCCTTCACGCCGGGACGCATGGACGCCTCACAGGAGCAAACCGACGTGCAGTCATTCGCCGTGCTCGAACCGGCCGCGGACGGGTTCCGTAACTATCTGAAAGGCAAGTATACGGTAAGGGCAGAGGAGCTGCTCGTCGATCGCGCGCAGCTTCTGACGCTGACCGCGCCTGAGATGACGGTTCTCCTGGGCGGCATGCGCGTCCTGAACACCAACTTCGGAGGAACCCAGCACGGTGTCTTCACCAAGCGTCCGGGGGCGCTCACGAATGACTTCTTCGTGAACCTGCTCGACATGGGCACGACGTGGAAGGCAACCGCCGACGATAACGTATTCGAGGGTCGTGATCGCGAGACGGGCGCGCTCAGGTGGACCGGCACACGGGTGGACCTGATCTTCGGCTCGAACTCCCAGCTCAGGGCCCTGGCGGAAGTCTACGCATGTGCAGACTCCGAGGAGAAGTTCCTGCACGACTTTGTGGGAGTTTGGAGCAAAGTAATCAACCTTGACCGTTTCGACCTCTCAGTAGCATGAAAGTCCTCGATGGCTTCTGACAGGGCGGCGGGAAGAACGGTCAACCGACAACCGGTTCAGCGGGCGGCGATAAGCCGTACGCTGAACCGGAACGTTACCACCTTTCAACCGTAAATCCTCACCTTTCGCCATCATCTGATTCAACGGCTTGTAGGTGAACTGTTTATGATGTTTTTCTGCGGTCGGGAGATTTGCCCTGCGGTTAGCTTTCATATAAACCGCGGGGCAAAGACCCCGGCCGCTCCTGCCCTACACGTTATAATAGGTGAAGTTCAGCAGATCGGCCACAGTACGTCCGTCGTCATGAATATTGATAATATTGATCGCCCCGTACCCCTGGCCCATCCTGAATATCTTCCGCAGCCGCATGTCGAGGAGGGAAAAGATCATGATCCGTAGGATGCCCGCGTGGGCGACGATCCCGATGTTCTTTCCCTTGTGCTCGGCGATGATCTTCTTCAGTCCGCGCATGGCCCTCGCCCTGGCGGCCCGGAACGGCTCCCCTTCAGGCGGCGGATTAGCGCCCGGATCGGCGAGCCACGTCCGAAGCTCCTCCGGGTACCGTTCCATGATCTCATTGAAGCTCAGGCCCTCCCAGAGGCCGAAGTCGATCTCGTCGAAGGCAGGCGTCGGCTCTACATCGAGCCCCTGCGTCTCCGCGATGATCCGCCCGCTCTCTATGCTCCGCGACAGCGTCGAGGTGTAGAGCCGGTCGAGCTTGAAGGCCGAGAGGAAGGCCGCTGCCCCGCGCATCCGGCCGGCGCCTTTCTTCGACAGCGGTATGTCGATCCTGCCCTTGTAGACAGGCGTCGTATCGTCGTCGATCGTATTCCCGTGGCGTATAAGAAAGAGTCTGGTCATCTCAGTGGGTCTCCTTGCGAAAACCATAAGAGGGCAATAGAAAGAAAGAGCAGGTCCGCGATCTCCGCCGACGCCCCCGCCGTGTCCCCGGTCAGGCCGCCGAACTTCCTTTGGCAGAAGAAGACCCAGAGGATGCTGAAGGCGTACAGGCAGACGCAGGCAACGGGCAGCAGGCCCAGGCGCGCGGCTTGCGAAAAAGCGGGCCAGAAAAGCACGGCGGCGAGCGCCAGGGCCGCGAGAAGGACCCACGAAAGCGCGTACGAGCGGCCGTCCAAGCCGTCGATGAAGGTTCTGCCCAGCCCGTCCGGCCGCGCCGATTTGCCGTGGAAGAAAACTGGGGTGAAGGACCACCTCGAAAAGACGGCCATAAGGAAAAGGACGTACGCTGTCGCGCAGGCGCCGAGCCTGTCGAAGACAGCGGCGATAAAGACGTATTTGAGCAGCAGGGCCATCACTATGGCGGTCACGCCTATGGCCCCTGTCGCGCTGTCCTTCATCACCGCCAGCCGCTTGGCGCGGTCCGCGGCCGCCTCGCCGGTAGATTTGACGGCCAGGGCATCGAAGGTGTCGGCCAGGGCATCGAGGTGGAAGCCGCCGTTCACGAGGACAAGGGCAAGCAGCGCAAGGCCGCTCACAACCGGAGACGGGAAAATGCGGGCGAAAAGCAGGGTCGCGGCTGCGGCTATGGCCCCCTGGACGGCCCCGGCAACGGGGAAAAAAGCGGCAGAGCGGGCGACGTCTTTTTCCGTGACCGTCCCCCGGAGCGATACCGGTATCACGGTGAGGAACTGGATTGCCAGAAAAAGCCCCTTCACGCCGCCCCCCGCACGCCCAAACCCCTGTCCGTCACCGGGTGCGAAGCTCGCCGGAGACGAAGAAGCTCAAGGTGTTCTCGTTATCCACCCTCTTGTATTCGACGTTGTCGATCATTTTCTTAATGAGCCTTGCGGAGTCCCGCAGCGAGACGTCTCCCAAAAGCTCCCCGCCCGGGAGCACGGCGTCCGAGAGGAGGATGTTGATGGGAGCGCCCGAATCGACGATGACGATGGCGAGCTTGCCCCAGGCGTCGTGCTTGCACGCGATCTTCACCTCGCCGCCCTTTTCCCCGTAAGCCCTTGTCACGACTACTTGCAGGGCCTCCTTGAGGGCCGTGCCTATCTCTTCCCGCCTTTCCGGGCTGAAGCCTTCCTCCCTCTCGATGGTGGCGACGAAGTCCAGAAGCTCCGGGACGGCCGACGGTGTGGCCAGCCTGCTTATCTCGCCGATAACGCTTGACTTCAGGTGATCGTCGCCGTTGCTCTCGTTCATTTTTCCCTCCCTGGGTTTTTTCGACAGTGCTTAATATACGGCGATTGAAGACGGAAAACAAGCGTTGGGCTGCGTTCCGGCCCTGCGGCCCTTTTTGTGGGACAAGAGCGGGCTGTACTCAATTTGTGGGATTGGATATTAGGACATCGATTCGATTGTGAGAGTTTTTGCTATTCTTTCTTGAGGATGGCCCTTTGGATGGCGTGCAGGGTGCGCACGAGGGCCTGCTCGAAGCGGCTGGTGACATTGGTAAAGGCCGCCACTGCCGTGCGGAACCTCCCTTTGTCGTAAGTGATCCTCAGGATGCGGGAGCGCACGGTATAGTCTTCACCGGCCAGGTCGAAGCGCAAATCGACGGGCAGGTCGGGGACAAGCGGCAGCGCCGCGTCGTAGGTGAACCTCACGCCGCCCAGCGATACGTCGGCTATCCGGACCTTCGAGCCGGCCACCCAAAGGTCGAGGCGGGTCTGGTCGGTCGGCGCCACGCGGACGTATCTCCTCGCGCTGAAGGGGACCGGCTCGCCCTTCGACGCGACCGCGAAGGCCGGCGCCGGGTCGCCTGCCTCCGTCTTGTAGTCGTCGATGAGCCGTGCGAGGGTGACGGGGAAGCCGAGCCGTACGGTCTTCTCCCCCATCTGCGCCACGTAGGTCACCGTTATCTCCCCTTTGGCTGCCAAGGCGTCGATAGGCGGCGCGGTCTGGGCAAGGACGAGGGTTTCTCCATCCGCCTCGTAGACGATCGAGTCGAGGGAGACGGGATCCTCGTCGCCGCGGTCCCTTTCCACTACAATTGTCACCTTGCTGCCGGGCGTAAACGGTGCCATACTTCTATTTTCGGGCAAACCGTGGTCTGACTTAACACACGGCGAAGCGCCCCCTATACCCTGAACTTGTGGTAGTCTTTGTTTTTCTCGTAGAGAATCTTCAGGCCGCGCAGCGTGAGGAGCTCGTCCACCTCATCGAGGGAGTGGGATTCCCGGTAGATAAGGTTGGCGTTCCCACCGGTGGCTATGACGCGGGGGTTGGTGGCGACGGCCGCTTTCATCCTCTCCACGATGCCGTCCACCAGGCTGATGTATCCGTAGACGATCCCCGCCTGTATGGCGTTGATCGTATTCTTCGCGATGATCTCCTTCGGCTTTACGAGCTCGACCCTCGGCAGCTTCGATGCGCTTGAGAATAGGGCCTCCAGGGAGATCATGATGCCGGGGCTGATGACGCCGCCCACGTATTCGCCCCTGGGCGTCACGTAGTCGAAAGTAGTGGCCGTCCCGAAGTCGACTATGATGAGCGCCTTCCTGTATTTTTCATAGCCGGCTACCGCGTTGACGATCCGGTCCGCCCCGACCTCCTGGGGGTTCTCGTAGAGTATCGGCATGCCCGTCTTTATGCCGGGCTCGACGATGATCGGCTCGATGCCTACGTATTTGCAGCACATCATCTGGAAGGGGATGAGGAGCGGAGGGACCACGCACGAGATGATGGCGCTTCCCAGGTCGGCGAGCTTAAGCCCGCCGAACTCGAGGAGGCTCTCGAAGAGCATGGCGTACTCGTCAATGGTCCGGCCGAGCATTGTGTTGAGCCGCCAGTGGTTTATCAGCGCGTCCCCGCTGTATACCCCGAAGACGATGTTGGTGTTGCCGATATCGATTACAAGAAGGGGGGCTTCTTTCGGGCCGGACGGGACGTCCTGGCCTGCGGCGGCGCCGGCCTTTCTCTTCACTATGGGGCTAGATCGAGACATCGCCCGCAATCACCCTCGTCACCGTCCCGTTTTCGGAAAGCAGGAGCGCGCCGTCGGCGGCCAGCCCTTCCGATACGCCCCGGTATACCCTGTCTGTCTGCCTGATCTCCATGTACGTGCCCTGCACCTTCGCCCGCTCTTCCCAGATGCGGCAAATCTCGCCTACGCCTGCGCCCGATGCGATCTCGTAGTACCTTTCGAGGCCGTTCAATAGAATGCCACAAACGGCCGCCCTTTCAAAGCATTTTCTCGTCTCGATGAAAAGGGACGTCGCCGTGTCCGCGATCTCCGCATCCATCTCCTCCCGCCCCATGTTGACGTTGAGGCCGATGCCTACGACGACGAAGTGCACGGCAGGGCCTTTAGTCGAAAGCTCAATCAGTGTGCCGCACAGCTTCTTGCCGTCCCGGGTAAGCACGTCGTTCGGCCACTTGAGCCTCGGCTCGACGCCCGCCGACCGCACCGCGTCGAAGACGGCAAGGCAGGAGACGAAGGCGAGGGGGGAGACCTCGGTCGCAGGCAGGCGCGGCCGCAAAACGCATGACAGGTAGATGTTCTTGCCGTAAGGGGAGTGCCACCGCCTTTGCAGCCTGCCCCTCCCGCCGGTCTGCGTCTCGGCGATCACGCAGGTCCCCTCTGCGCAGCCTGCCGCAGCCAGGTCGAAGGCGAGCCTGTTCGTAGAGTCAACAGAGTCCCTGTAGACGATATTGCGCCCTATCGTCCTTGTCGCCAGGTGGCGCTCGATGTTGAAAGGATTGAGACGGTCCCCTTCGCTATTCATTCTCCACCCTGTCGTAGTGCGAGAAATACATGGTGAAGGAAGCCCTCCCCTGAGACAGGGAGCGGATGTCCGTCGAGTAGCCGAACATCTTGGTGAGGGGCGCGTCGGCCTGGACGACGGTCGTCTTGTCCTTGGCCGTTATGTTGGCGATCTGGCACTTCCGCGTGTGGAGGTCCGCGATGATCTCCCCCAGGAACTCGTTGGGCGTCGTCACCGTAAGGGACATGATGGGCACGAGGAGCACGGGGCCCGCCTCCTCGCAGGCCTTGCGGAAGCCCTCGTAGGCGGCCATTTTGAGCGTCAGCCGGGCAAATTCGGGGTTGTTGAAGGACGCCTTCCTGATATCTACGCGGATGTCCGTCATCGGGAAGCCCTTGATCGGGCCTATCTGGGCCGCCTCGCTCACGCCCTCCGCAAGGGCGGAGATGTAGGCGAACTCAGGCTCGGTCTCCGCGATGTGTGTCTTTATGGAGATGCCCTTGCCCCTCTTCGCGGGCGCGATCGCAAGGCTTGCCGCGCCCTTGTACGGCGTGCCGTTGATGACCTTCTCGAAGGCGTGCTCCACGGCCGCCTGGCGCTCCACCGTCTCCTTGTAAACAACCTGCGGCTTGCCCACGAGCAGGTCGATGCCGAACTCGTCCTTCATCCTCCGGACTATCACGTCGAGGTGGAGCTCCCCCATGCCGGAGACGATGGTCTGGTACGAGTCCTCGGCGGTCTGCACCTGGAAGGTCGGGTCCTCTTCGGCGATCCTTCCGAGCACCTGGGTCAGCTTCTCCTGGTCCGCGTTGCGCCTCGGCTCGACAGCGACGGAGATGACGGGCTGGTACATCCCGATGGGCTCAAGCACAATGGGGCGCGAGCGGACGAGGGTGTGGCCCGTCGATGTCTCCTTGAGGCCCACGATGCCGACTATCGCGCCTACCGGCGCCTCCTCGACCCTGTCCTTGTGGTTCGCGTGGATCTTGTAAATCCTCGATACCTTCTCTTTCTTGCCGAGGTTGACGTTGTACACCTCCTCGCCCACCTTAAGCCTGCCCGAATAGACCCTGATGTAGACTAGTTTGCGCCCTTCTTCCATGAGGACTTTGAAGGCGAGGGCGCATAGGTCCTCGTCAGGCCGCGGCTCCCTGCGCTCCACTTCGTTCGTCACCGGGTTGATGCCTTCGACCGGCGGGACGTCCAGGGGTGAAGGGAGGTAGTCTACGATGGCGTCCAAAAGCGGCTGGATCCCCTTGTTCCGCAAGGCCGACCCGCAGACGACGGGCACGCAGGCCAGGCCGATGGTCCCCTTCCTTATTACCTCGCGCATCAGGGCCGGCCCGATCTCTTTGTTTTCTACGTAGAGCTCCATGATGCGGTCATCAAGGAGCGAGAGCTTGTCGATCAGGCTTGCCCTTTGCGCGGTGGCTTCATGCACCGCGTTGTCCGGTATGTTGATCTCTCTGTAGCTTGCGCCGAGGCTCTCTTCGTCCCACACGACGGCCTTCATCGTGATGAGGTCCACGATGCCGTAAAAGCCGTCTTCCCTGCCGAGGGGTATCTGGAGAGGCAGGGGGTTCGTCCCCAGCTTTTCTACCATCATATCGAGGACCTGGAAGAAATCGGCCCCCAGCCTGTCGAGCTTGTTTATGAAGGCGATCCTCGGCACGTGGTACTTGTCCGCCTGGTGCCAGACCGTCTCCGACTGGGGCTCGACCCCCTCGACTGCCGAGAAGACCTCGACCATGCCGTCGAGGACGCGGAGCGACCGCTCGACCTCGATGGTGAAATCGACGTGGCCCGGCGTATCGATGATCTGGATTTCGTGGTCGTTCCAGTAGCACGTCGTGACCGCAGAGGTGATCGTGATGCCCCGCTCCTGCTCCTGCGGCAGGTAGTCCATGGTGGCGGTGCCCTCGTGCACCTCGCCCATCTTGTAGGTCTTGCCCGTATAGTACAGGATGCGCTCGGTCACCGTCGTCTTGCCCGCGTCTATGTGCGCGGCAATGCCGATGTTCCTGGTCCTTGAGAGCCTTAGGGTTTCGCGCTTCACGGCTAAAATATGGACGATTACGCGGGGAAAGTCAACGGTCGAGCGGGTTGCGGCGGCGTGGGCCGTGCCATTTCCGTCCATAGCTTTGTCGTCGCGTTCGGCGCGAGTCCTCACTTGCCACCCGCCCGACCGCCTGGCGGTGCCCGCAAGCTCGGAGCGCGGGTTCCCGGCCTACCGTTTTATATGCTCCGGCTCGCACTCTCCGCGAGTTCGCGCTCTGAACGAAACTGACCTCGGCCGCTGCCGCCGCAATCGTATAAAGCGCATTTATGGGACGGCGGCAAAAACTGTCTTGGACCCCCTGTCCGTGGGCCTTTTACGAGGCGATAGTGAAGATGGGCGTTAGCGGTAACACCTACAAGTCAACAAGAAAAGAGATAATAAGACTTGGTGATTACAGGTTGAAAGTGAGGATAACGTTCTTGGTGAAAAAGATAATAACTCGCCCTTGGGCGAGTTGGATATACGAAAACCGGCGTTCTATGTCAAGCAAAAAGACCACAAGATGTGGCGAGGCTTTCTTAGGGGGCTGAGGAGCCAGCTACTTTCACGTCACAAACCAACTCACCGTGGTTAGTACATGCGTTTGTGATGGGTGCTCTTAACCCAACTCGCGACACCCGTTGCTTTCTCCTGGTCCCAGGCCTTTTTCCCCTTGTCTAACGGTTGCATGTCAACTACGTCGGTAGTATACACACTATATTTTTTTTGGTTTTTGCCTGGATAGTTGGGATTAAGCTCAATAACCGAAGCACCCATGCCGAGAGGGCCTCCATGTGCCGAACCATTAGCCATGTAGAAGAAGACCGTGCTACCGGGTTCCTTTAGCGCTTCGATTTTTTGCAGTATCTCGGCTTCGGTGAAAATGGTGGTCTCCAGGTTTGCCCTGTTCTTCTCTTCCAATTTGACCTGCTTCGACCCCTCATCGAACCATCCATCGTAGATTATCAAATCTGGGCGCTCATCAAGAGAAGCGTAGTCCTTCACCTGTACTTTCTTTGCTAATGCTTCAGAATCGTCGAAAACCCGGATATTCAATCCCGTTTCCTGGGTTGCGTTCTTCAGCACCACAGCCTTGAGAAGCTTCACCAAATAGGCGTCCATTTTTCCCTCGGCTACCAAATGCTTCTGCACTAGCTCTGGTATTGCCCGTGGTCCTGACAGCTTTGCTTCCTTCGCTTCCTCTTTCACTGAATTTTTACCCCAGAACATTTTTTGTACCTCCTTTGACCCTTGCGAAAAGCGCAAAAACGAACGGCGTGCTTCCCCTGTTCCCTATCTTGTAACTTAAGTGGCACTACACTCTTTGTCAAGCACTCTTTGTATTAAGAAGCATACGATTGTGGCGTTGTTCAGGGCTGACGATTGCCACGTGGAAGGTGGCATACGATGGAAAAGCGGTAGGTTGAAGGCAGGAGGAAGAACTTCTTACATGACCTGACATTATTCGATAGGCCGAATCCAACTCTTACAGTAGCGTATCACCATAAATACCGTACAGATTGTTTTTGCCGCCGCACACAGAGCAACACGCCGCCATCCGTTTGGCGGCGGGCAAAGGCATGCAAGCAAGTGCGAGAGGGGCCGGGAGGTTTTCGATGGAATTCGCGTTGCTTTTCGATGGCGCCCGACGAAACTATACTTTGACAGTATGTTGAGGAGGCGCGCCGAGAAAACGACGCGAAGGCCGCGGAAGGATCACGGCCCCAATGCTAATCCTGTATGCAGGATTTGACTTTCCCCCCTACCGGAAATATAATACTAGAGCGCTTTTTGTGCTAAAGGGGGTTGGGAGGAACATGGAGAGAAGGGTGCACGATTACGGAGGAAGCAGTGATTATATAGCATCGAAGCCCTTGATGGAGATCGTCAACGTGGCCATCATACTGGGCAAGCCCCTGGTCATAAAGGGCGAGCCGGGCACGGGCAAGACGCTTCTCGCCCACAGCATCTCAAGGGCCCTCGGCAAGGAGCTGGTCATCTGGAACATCAAATCGACGACGAAGGCGAAGGACGGCCTCTACGTCTACGATACCGTCCAGCGGCTGAACGACGCGCGCTTCAAGGACAAGGACGTCTCGGACATCAGGCAGTACATCAAGCTCGGCAGGCTCGGCCAGGCGTTCACGTCGCAGAAGCAGGTGGTGCTCCTCATCGACGAGATCGACAAGGCCGACATCGAATTCCCTAACGACCTCCTGAACGAGCTTGACGAGATGTCGTTCCACATCAACGAGCTCGACGAAGAGGTGAAGGCGAAGCAGAGGCCCATCGTGGTCATCACGAGCAACTCGGAAAAAGAGCTGCCCGACGCATTCCTGCGCCGCTGCGTCTTCTGCTACATCGAGTTCCCGGATGAGGAGATGATGGAGCGGATCGTGCGGGTCCACTACCCCGACATCCAGGAAAGGCTCATGCGGGAGGCGATCAAGAAGTTCTACCTGATAAGGCAGGTTGACGGCCTGCGCAAAAAGCCCTCCACGAGCGAGCTTCTCGACTGGATCAAGGCCCTCGCGGTCGGGGGCATCGACATCTCCGTTATCGCATCGGAGGTGCCCTTCCTCGGCACGCTTATAAAAAGCGAGCAGGACACGGACAGGGTCGCAAGGATGGGGCACGGCCCCTTCGGTATAAGGAGACGATAGGGTCGGTCGCATGTTCATCGATTTCTTCTATCTCCTGCGCAAGAAAGGCGTGCCCGTCTCCGTGACGGAGTGGATCGCCTTCACGGAGGCGCTCTACGGCGGCTTCATGGAGTCGAGCCTGAACCACCTCTATTACGTCGGCAGGGCGTTCCTCGTCAAGAGCGAAGCGTATTACGACATGTACGACCTCGCCTTCAGGGAGTATTTCGGCGACATAGCCACCGAGCCTCTTGAGCTTGAGAAGGTCCTGGAATGGCTCGAAAACCCGATCAATAAGCTGCCCAGGCTCAGCTTCGAAGAGATGGAAGAGCTGAAGAAAAAACTTGAGGAGTTGAAGCAGAAGTACGACATCGAAGAGATGATGCGCATGTTCAGGGAGCGGCTGAAGGAGCAGACGGAGCGCCACGACGGGGGCAGCAAGTGGATAGGCACGGGCGGCAAGTCTCCCTTCGGCGCATACGGCTACTATCCCGGCGGCATCCGGGTGGGCGGCGAAGGCTGGATGAGCTCAGCGGTGAAGGTCGCGGAAGAGAGGCGCTTCAAGAATTACCGCAACGACATTATCCTCGACGTGCGGCAGACGAAGGTGGCCCTGAAGAAGCTCAGGGAGCTTAAGCGGGACGGCCTCGTCGAGGAGCTCGACATAGACCAGACCATCGACAAGACGGCAAAGGAAGGGGGGGAGATCGAGCTTGTCTTCGCCCGCTCCAGGGAGAACAGCATCCGCCTGTTGCTGCTCATGGACACGGGCGGCTCCATGTCCCCTTACGCGGACCTTTGCAACAGGCTCTTCTCGGCGGCCACCCAGGTAGAGCATTTCAAGGACTTCCAGCACTTCTTCTTCCACAACTGCATCTACCAGGACGTCTGGACGGACATATGGAACGCGAAGGCTGTCCCCACGGAAAAGCTCTTTTCCAATTTCCACAGGGGCTACAAGGTGGTCATCGTGGGGGACGCGCGGATGGCCTACTCCGAGCTGATGGACAGGGACGGCTGCATCGACTACTATTCCTCGAACGACATCCCCGGCATAGAGTGGCTCGGGCGGATTAGGGACAACTACCCGTACTCCGTCTGGCTCAACCCCACTCCGAAGCAGTACTGGCGGCACGCCACGGTGGACGCCGTCGCCCACATGTTCCCGATGTATGAGCTGACCCTGGACGGCCTGAAAGATGCCATCAAGGGGCTGTCACGCAAGGTAAAACCCGCCGCCTAGCGCAGTTGAGCGGCTGCGTCTTAGGCGCATCTTTGGCGTCGCGCTTCGCCCTGCGGGACTCCGACGTACGAAGAAGTACGCCTCCGTTCCTCGGGCTCGCGCTTCACCAAATCTGCATCCTCATGCACAGCCGCTTTTGTTGGAAACCCCATCGTAAAGCACGCGCCTCTTGATTTCCCTCGCCCCTTGGGAGAGAGGGCAGGGTGAGGGTAGGGCCTGGCCCCTGCCAACTTTTCTGAGAGTTCAGAGCGTCTTGCAGAAGTAATAACCGGCACGTTTCATTTCTAAAAATCTCTGCGTCGTTCTTCACTTCCGAATATTTCAATGTGGACAATGTTACGGCTCCAGGCGTCGATCTGCTGCTTCCTGTAAGGCTGGATTTTGCTCGACCGAGCCGATGGCGAGTGTTAGAATCGGTAATGATTGCGGAAACGGAGAGGAATTTGTTAGTCAACAAAATAACACGTCCCCTTGGAGTACCCATTTCGAGTCTTCCGCCTTCTCGATTGCTATTTGGGTACATATTTTTTACGGGACATTCCTGTGAAAAAAAACCTTTAGCTGTTGACCGATGTCATCGGTAAACTTCAGGAACCTCTTGGTTAGATACGCAAGCGCTGGATGGTTTCCAGCCAGTTTACGGAAGGGCGCAGTTAAAGCTTCCAGCTCAACTGTCTTGTTTACGGCTTGCCGCAAAGTTTGACTGAGCAAATCATCGAGAAAAGCAGGGTCAGCCATCCTGGCAAAGCAACGCCCCAATTCCCGCTTGAACTCATCAGGTGAGTAAAGCTCAGTCCAGTAGGAGCGCTCAAAATGGAGTGCTGTGATACCCGTGTAGCTTGCACAGCGACACCAGGGGGCGGAGAGGAACTTGCGCCACATGTGTAGGTCGGTCCAAATGCCATCTGGAGTGACGGACCAGCCCTCCTTGAGGCGGAAGTAAGCCTCTCGGGTATGGGCACCGTATGTCAAGCCGAAACAGTTCCTTGGGAACTTGGTATCCAACATCATGTCTTGGAATGTCGAGTGTGCGATATCGGCCAGAATGGCAGAGCGGACGGTCCCCAAATCGGACCCTAGACCGGCATGTATATGGAGTGTATGTCCGAAATCCGCGGTTTGCAGTAGGCGTTCCAAGGTCTCCACGTGATGGGGGAACCATAGATCATCATGGCAAAGGTAGCAGATGATCCTGCCCGTGGTTTTCGGAATCACCCGGGCACGATGGATTTCCCCAGTGCGGGGAGCTTTGGAAAACTGCAAAACCATGATTCGATCATCTTCGGCGGCCACACTCTGGAGCATTTCTACTATCTCGGGGGGCGAGCCGTCACAGAGCACGCAGATTTCCATCTCTCGAACGGTCTGCGCTTGGGCACTGGCGAGGGCCCAGAGCACATAAGGAGCATTGCCATAGGTGGGGATGATAACCGTGGCACGGGCAGGT